>Ga0315289_10002429_pt1 | contig 28504 bp, 27 predicted proteins | sample YL17G11_40_MG_FD_203452 | JGI IMG/M metagenome (GOLD analysis project Ga0315289, IMG submission 203452) | Sediment microbial communities from Yellowstone Lake, YNP, Wyoming, USA - YL17G11_40 | ecosystem: Environmental > Aquatic > Freshwater > Lake > Sediment | place: USA: Wyoming | collected... | reverse complement strand
TTGCCTTTATCAGCACCCCGATAACCAATGCGGTCGGCGAGGGAATTAATCGTATTATCAAGATCGTGAAGAACAGGGCCAGTGGATACAGGACATTGAATGCATTCATCGATATGATTTACCTGACCTTGGGAGATGTAATTATCCCCGAACAAATTCCGGCACGTTTTCGCACATTATGAAAACGCTTGACATCCAATACAGACAGCCTCAGAGTGTAAATATAGATTTGGGAATGCCGGATATAGCCAGTTTTTCGTCTAATTTTCGAGCGGAATCAGAATCATTTTCTGCTGAATACAGATCGCTCAAAACAGGACCCGATGATCTCTCTCTAAGGAGCGCAATATGAATTTTGATCTTTCGGAAGAACAGATCATGCTTAAAGATTCGGCCCGCAAACTCATGGAACGGGAGGTAGTCCCTTTCCTGGCCAGTTTTCCCAAAGACCGCCCCCTGCCACCGGATAAGATTAAAGAGCTGCTCAAGAAGCTCATTCCGCTGGGCTATCTCGGAAGCATCATTCCTGTTGAGTATGGGGGAGCCGGTCTCGATTACCTCACCTACGGGTTACTCATGGAAGAACTGGAACCCAGCATCTATGGTCTCGTCATGATCACCGGAGGGACCGCCCGGTCGGTCTATTTTTTGGGAAACGAAACCCAAAAAAGGACTTTTATCCCACCGATCCTCTCAGCCGAAAAAATCGGATGTTCGGCCATTACCGAGCCCAACGTGGGATCGAATCCGGCTTTTGTCCAAACCCGGGCGGTTTTAGAGAGCGGCCATTACGTTTTAAATGGCACCAAGACCTGGATTACGAACGGGGCCTTTGCCGATATCGCCTTTACCCTAGCCACGACCGATCCGACCAAAGGTAAGAAAGGACTCTGCCGTTTCATCGTGGATAAAGAAGTCTCCCCTTTCAAAGCTAAAGCGATTGAAACGCTGGAAGATGACTGGCAGGTTCCGAGCGTGGCAGAACTCGTCTTCGAAGATTGCCGCGTGCCCCAAGAAAACGTCCTCGGAGTTTCCGGAGAGGGCCTCAAAGATACCTTGGTGGCCTTCCAGGCCGCCCGATGTTTCGTGGCCATTGGGAGCATCGGTCTGGCCCAGAGAGCCATTGATGCGACCGTGCGCTATGCCAAAGAGAGAGTTCAGTTTGGAAAAGTCATCGGCAAGTTCCAGCTCATCCAGGCCATGGTGGCCGACATGATCGCGGAGACCGATGCGGCAAGGCTCTTGGCGTATCGGGCCCTCTCGAAGGTGCAGAGAGGGGTTCGCTGCGCTCGGGAAACATCCATTGCCAAATTCTACGCCACGGAAGCGGCCGTGAGGGTGACCTCCATGGCGATCCAGGTTCATGGAGCCTACGGCCTCTCCAAAGAATACCCCGTGGAAGCGCTCTTCCGGAGAGCCCGGATGATGACCATTCCCGACGGGACGACGCAGATTCAAAAACTGATCGTAGCCCGAGAGATCTTGGGGATGCAGGCCTTTGTATAATGGTTGGGCTTTGATAGGAATGCTTCCCAAAAACCTCAGACAGGGAAGGAGGACATTATGAATATGAAAAGGATTATGTCGCCGTCCTACGTCGGGTTGGTATGTCTATTCACCTTCCTATTGGCATTGTCTGCTAAATCGGGACAAGCTCAGGGAGGGAAACCCCTGGTGCTAAGAGTTGCCCACTTGTCTAGCGCTATGGGAATGGGTCCTGAATATTTAAAGAAGGCGGGGAGCGAAGTTGAAAAGCTCACCGAAGGTCGCATCAAATTTGAAATTTACTGGAGCGAATCTTTAGTGAAGGTCAAAGAGATGCCCAAAGCGATTCAAAAAGGAGTATGTGACATCGCTTGGGTAGCCTCTCCTATCATCCCGCGGAAGTCCCGCTATGGACCCACTACCGGACATTTTTATACCACCCGAATGGGGACGATGCTGGTTACATAACGAGAAAAGGATGGGCGCTTTTCGACAGCTCCAAAGAGTTACGTGCCGACTTTGAGAAATTGGGCCAGACCGCTTGGTTCTTAACCCCTTATGATTCCTATCCGCTGTATTCCAAAAAAATCGTTAGGACCATGGAAAATATGAAAGGAATGAGGATCCGGATTACCGGGGAAGAGCCGGCCAAGTGTTTGAGTGCGATCGGAGGACACCCAACTTTCATCCCGGCTCCCGAAACCTACACCGGCTTGGAAAGGGGAATTGTGGGAAGGGGCCTTTGCGGGTTGGGAATGGGGCAAAAGATACGCCCTTTATGAGGTAGTCCCCTACGTAGTGGACACGAGGATTAATATGGCCTATGCCTTTTTCAATGTTTCTCTCTACGCCCTAAAAAAGATGTCGGAGAAATATCGGAAAACATTTCTGGAGGTAGGCCGAAGGGTATCGATTGAACTGGGCGAGGCCCAGAAGAAGGAGCGGGAAGACTACAAGCGGTTCATGCAAGAAAAAGGGACTAAGATCCTGCCCTTCGCTGATGAAGAGAGACGGAAATGGGCAGAGATACCCGCAGTGAAAGCTCTTCCTAAGAATTGGATTGAACGGCAGAATGCTGCAGGAAGAGCGGGAACGGCAGTGATGAGAGATTTTTTTGCTATATTTGAAGTGCCTCAATGGATGCCCCCTGGATATTGAGAGGTCCAGGAATCGGTCGGAAATCGGGATAGGGCAAAAAAAATCAGATGAAAGGTAATTCGGTGAAAGAGTTTAGCCTAAACGGAAAGGTTGCGATCGTTACGGGAGCCGGTCGGGGAATCGGCAAGGCCATTGCTCTGACGCTCGCTGAAGCAGGGGCGGACATCGTGGCCGCTGCCCGAACGGAAAGGGAAATTGAAAAAACCGCTGCCGAGGTGCGGCAGCTTGGCAAGACTTGCCTGGCCATCCCTACGGATATAACCAAAGCATCCGATATCCAGCAGATGGTGGATGGGACGATAGATAAATTGGGCCGGGTGGATATCCTGGTCAATCAGGCGGGCCGAGCAGGCGGCCGCAAACCCCTGGTTCCTTTACCCGACTACCGTCCGGTCTGGGCGAAAGATAATCCGGACTTTCTGACCCCGATCAACGAAGAGCTATGGCACCTGGTCATGAATACCAACTTAACCAGTATGTTCCTTTGCGCTCGTGCAGTCGGACCTCATTTGGTCAGACAGAACAGGGGAAAAGTGATCAACATGAGTTCTTTTGTAGGGTCCAAGGCTTATCCCTACCAGCTGGTTTATTCTACCAGCAAGGCGGCCGTCAGCATGTTTACCCGCTGTCTGGCCCTGGAATGGGCCAGGTACAAAATCAACGTCAATGCCATTGGACCGGGGTATGTGCGCACTCAGATGACCGAGCCAATTCTCAAAAATGAGGCGGCGAGAGAACGCCTGTTGCGTTCCGTGCCTTTGAATCGTTTCGGAGAGCCGAGGGAAGTTGGCCTCCTGGCTGTTTATCTGGCTTCCGAGGCATCCGATTTCTTGACCGGCCAGACCATCTATCTCGACGGGGGAATGCTGGCATAGAAAAGTTTTGAGTCTCGGGTTTCGATGTTTATTCTTCTAATCTGCAATCTGAAATCCGCAATCCGCAATTCCTAAAAGGGGGAATGCAAATGAACGGAGAAACAGGGCAACAGCCAGAGCAAAAGACGGTGAAGAAGATTCCTTTCAAAGAAAATATTTTAGGTGAGCAGGAGGGGAAGCCCCGGATGTTGGGGACCCATTGCGGCAAATGCGGGAGATATTCCTTCCCCTTCCGGCAGATCTGCGTCTTCTGCCACTCCCGAGAAGTCCAGAAGACCTTTTTGAGCCCCAGAGGGAAGCTCCATACCTACACTATCTGCCGGGTCCCCGTTCCCAATACCACTCCCCCCTATGCCCTGGGCTACATCGATCTTCCGGAAGGGATGATGGTCTTTTCCCAGCTGGCCCAATGGGATGAAAAGGAACTCAAGATTGGCATGGAGATGGAATTGGTGCAGGAGAAACTCAAAACCGACAAAGAGGGAAATGAAGTCTACACCTACAAATTCCGTCCCATAAAAATCGGCGAGAGTCAGAAGTAGGGAGAAAGGGAGGTTAACACTTCCATGAACCTGGGAACCTATTTGATTCGATCCGCCTTATGGTTTGCCGATCGGACGGCCATTATTCACGAGGGGCATCGATTCACCTTTCGCCAGCTCAACGAGCGGGTCAATCGCCTGGCCAACGCCTTCCTAGAACTGGGGCTCCAAAAAGGGGACCGGGTGGCCCTTCTTTCCGCCAATCGCCATGAGCTGGTGGAGGCCGATTTCGCCTGTTACAAAACGGGCCTGGCCCGGGTTCCGCTCAATGCCCGGCTTTCCATGCCCGAATTGATTCATATGCTGAACAATTCCGAATCCAAGGTGCTGATCCTGGGGCCGGAGTTCATCGACGGGATCGAACGGGTACGTTCGGAAATTCCCATGATCCGCTACTACATTGCCCTTTCCCAGACCCCGCGAACCATGGTGAATTATGAGACTCTCCTCCAGGGTAACTCCCCAGATGAGCCGAAGGTGGAGGTTGGCATCGATGAACTTTGCTCGCTGAATTACACCTCCGGGACCACAGGAAAGTTAAAGGCAGCCATGATGTCCCACCGCAACCGAATCTGCCAGGCCAAAAAGTTCCTGCTCATTCCGGACGTGGCTATCCAGAAGGACAGCGTGATGTGCCATGTCGGACCCATTACCCACGCCAGCGGAGGGATGATCCTTCCCTTCGTCATCCAGGGGGCGTGTAATCTGATCCTCCGGGGCTTCGATGTTAAAGGACTGCTGGAAACAATCCAGAAGGAGAAAGTAACCCACCTTTTCACGGTGCCCACCATGCTGAATTTCATGATGGCCTACCCGGACTTGAAAAAATACGACTTGAGCAGCGTTCAGATGATCATGTATGGCGCCTCGCCCATGCCCGTGGAGAGGATCAAACAGGCCCTGGAAGTTTTCGGGCCGGTCCTGGTTCAGGGATATGGGCAGACCGAGACGACCTCGGGATTCACCTTCCTTTCCAAGGACGACCACCTGTTCGTAGGGGACCCGAAAAAAGAAAGGCGGCTGGCCTCCGCCGGACTTCCCAGCCCGGAATGTGAAGTGCGGGTGGTCAATGAGCAGGGAAAAGATATAAAGCCGGGTGAAGTGGGAGAGATCATCGAACGGGGGGATGACTCTATGCTGGGATACTGGAAGGATCCAGAGCTCACCGCCGAAACGCTGAAAGATGGATGGGTTTACACCCGGGACATGGCTACCGTTGATGAAGAAGGGTACATCTACATCGTAGACCGAAAGTCGGACATGATCATCAGCGGAGGATTCAATATTTACCCTTCCGAAGTGGAGAATGCCCTCTATATGCACCCGGCAGTCTTCGAGGCTGCGGTCATTGCGGTTCCGGATGAACAGTGGGGGGAATCGGTGAAGGCGGTCGTTGTTTTACGCCCGGGAATGAAGGCCACTGAGGAAGAGATCATCGAACATTGCAAAAAGCATCTGGCCAGTTTTAAAAAGCCTAAAACTGTGGATTTTCTACCCGAGCTTCCCAAAAACCCTTACGGAAAAGTTCTCCGGAGAAAGCTGAGGGAAAGATATTGGACGGGACAGGAGAGGATGGTTCACTAAGATCATTGCGGATTGTAGTTTCCTTTGGTTCAGCATGATCGATCAAATTGGAAAACTAAAAGAAAAACGGAGGCGCCTATGAGCTACGAGACCCTGATTTATGAGCAGGAGGAAGGAATTGCGATTGTCACCATGAACCGGCCCGACCGGCTGAACGCCCTGAGCTTCAAACTGAAAGAAGAGCTGTCCAAAGTGTTTGACGTCATGGAACAAGATGATGAGGTGAAAGTAGTGATCCTCACCGGGGGCCCAAAAGCTTTCAGCGCGGGGGCCGATATCAAGGAACGATCCACGGTGCAGATGAGTCAGCCCCGAATGTTCTTTAATCAACGAAAGACCCATGATTTTTTCTGCAAGATTGAGGATTTTGAGAAGCCCGTGATCGGCGCCGTCAGCGGTGTGGCGGTGGGGGGAGGATGCGAGCTGAGCCTGGTCTGCGACCTTCGTATTGCCTCCGAGACGGCCCGTTTCGGGGTCCCCGAAGTGAAGATCGGCGTGATCCCCGCGGCCGGGGGAACGCAGAGGCTGCCGCGAATCATTGGCATCACTAAAGCCAAGGAACTTCTCTACACGGGTGATTTCATCGATGCCCAGGAGGCATACCGTCTTGGCCTCGTGAACAAGGTAGTCCCGGTGGATAAGCTTATGGATACAGCCAAGGAACTCGCCCGAAAACTTATGAACAACCCGCCCCTGTCCGTCAAATTCGCCAAACGGGCGGTGAATGTGGGGATGCAATTGGATCTGGCTTCAGCCCTGGAGTATGAGGCGCACTGCGCGGCCATCGTCTTTGCCTCGGAAGATCGAATCGAAGGGTTCAAGGCTTTCGTGGAGAAGAGGAAGCCCGTCTACAAGGGACGGTAAAAGGGAGGAAGGCTCATGAGAGAAGTGTGCGTGATCGGCGTCGGGATGATCAAGTTCGGGAAATTCCCGGAGAAGAGCCTGGAGGACCTAGGCGTCCCGGCTATCCTGGAGGCTTGCGATGATTCGGGCGTTCCCATGGACAGAATTCAGGTGGCCTATTGTGGCAGTGTCATGGGGGGCAATTGTGTAGGGCAGCGGATATTGAAAGAAGTGGGGCTCACCGGAATCGAGGTGGTAAACGTTTCGAACGCCTGCGCCAGCGGCTCCACGGCCTTCCGGGGGGTTTGGGGCCTGATTGCCGCGGGGGTTTACGATATCGGGCTGGCCTTGGGGGTGGAGCAGATGTCCCGGCATATCGCCGGCGCCATTCCGCTGGATCAGGAGGACCTAGAGGCAGGGCAGGGAATGATCATGCCGGCCCTTTATGCCATGAGAGCAACGAGGCACATGGAGCTCTACGGAACGACTCGGGAGCAGCTGGCCCTGGTTTCCGTCAAGAACCATGCCCATAGCGTGCAAAACCCAAGAGCCCAGTACCAGAAGGCCTTCACGGTGGATGAAATCCTGAATTCCGCCCTGATCTGTGATCCCTTGACCCTCTATCAATGTTGCCCCATGGGAGACGGCGCTTCGGCCGCTATTCTTTGTGCCCAAGAACTGGCCGGCAAATATTCGGCCAAGCCGGTAACGGTGGCGGCTTCGGTTTTGACTTCCGGAAAAAGCAGCCTCGATCCCCATGATGTGACCGTCTCTGACCTGACCCGGCGGACGGGGAAACAGAGCTACGAAATGGCCGGCATCGGCCCGGAGGACCTAGATGTTTTGGAAGTTCACGATGCATTCACTATCGGGGAGATCCTCCATTACGAAAACCTGGGGCTCTGCAAACCGGGGGAAGGGGCACGGTTGATCGATGAGAAAAAGACCTGGATCGGCGGGAAGGTTCCGGTGAATCCCAGCGGCGGACTGCTTTCCAAAGGCCATCCGCTGGGAGCTACGGGTATCGCCCAGGTCGCCGAGATCGTCTGGCAGCTACGGGGGCAGGCCGGACCGAGACAAGTGGATGGAGCCAAGATTGGGCTGACCCACTGCACGGGAGGAGGGATTGGGGGCATTGACGGGGCCGCCTGTTCCATCCATATCCTGAAGAGGTGAAAGAATAATGATGCTTCCCCTAGAAGGAATTCGCATTCTGGAATCGGCGCACCAGTACCCCGGGCCTTACTGCTCTCTGCTGCTGGCGGACCTGGGAGCGGAAGTGATCAAAGTCGAAAGGCCCGGAGTGGGAGATCTGGCCCGGCAACTGACCCATTTTTTCCAGAGCATTAACGGCAACAAAAAGAGCCTCACGCTGGACCTGAAATTACCGACGGCCCGAAAAATTCTCTACCGGTTGGTGGAGGATTCCGACGTCTTCATGGAAGGGTTTCGCCCGGGAGTGGTCGGCCGGATCGGAATCGACTACCCCACTTTAAGGAAAATCAATCCGCGCCTGATCTACTGCTCCATTTCCGGTTACGGCCAGGAGGGCCCCTACAGGGATCTGCCGGGCCACGACCTAAATTATCTGTCTATGGCCGGAATGATGCACTGCTTTCAGGATGAAAGGGGGAATTTTATCGCCCCGGGGGTAGCGATTGGAGACCTTTCCTCGGGGATGTTTTCGGCCATCGGCATCCTGGCTGCCCTGCAGGCCCGGCAAAAGACCGGCCAGGGGCAGTTTATCGACGTATCCATGTTTGATGGCCTTCTTTCCTGGATGACCACGCGCCTGGGCATCTTCTGGGGAACGGGCCGGTTTGAGAGAGACCGGGATGCTGGCTACGGGGTCTTCCAGGCCAAAGACGGCCAGTTTTTTACCCTGGCCATCGCCCATGAAGACTGGTTCTGGGATCGTCTCTGCGCGGCAGTGGGTCTTCCCGAATATGAGGGGATCAAAGCAACGGAAAGAAGAAAGCGGAGGCCAGAATTATCCGAAAAGATGCAAAAAGTTTTCCTGGAAAAGCCAAGGGAAGAGTGGCTGAAGGTTCTGAAGGCGGCAGACGTGCCGGTTGCGCCCATTAAGTCTCCGGAGGAGATTGAACAGGATCCGCACGTTTTATTCCGGAAGATGATCCACGAAACCCCCCTCTCCTCAGGGGAAAAAATCAAGCAGGTGGGATTTCCCATGAAGTTGTCGGATATGCCGGACAAACTACGAACGCCACCTCCAAAACTGGGAGAGCATACGGATGAGATCTTAAGATCCCTCGGGTATACCGGAAAGGAGATCGAAGGGTTTAAAAAAGAGGGGGTTGTATAACCCGGGGCCATTTCATTCCATCTGTAAGGTGTGAAGGAGGTTCATAATGAATATTGGGGATTTGTTAGCCAAGGCGGCTGTCCGTTTTCCGAACCATACTGCTGTCGTCCACCAGGATGCCCGGCTGACTACCCGGGAACTGTTGACCCGAATTTATCGGCTTGCCAATGCCCTACTCAGCCTGGGACTGCAGAAGGGAGATCGGGTCGCAGTGCTCCTGAACAACTGCCATCAGAGTGTGGAATGCTTTTATGGCCTTGGCTGTGCGGGTCTCGTCCTGGTTCCGATGAACAGCCGGTATTCGGCCCGCGAACATTTATATATGCTCAATGATTCCGACGCCCGCGCCATCCTGTTGGGAAATGAATTTCAAGAAGTCATTGCCTCCATTTTACCCGAGGCCCGTACGGTTTCCAGGGCCATTTGTGTGACGGGCAAGGCCAGGGAAGGGATCTTGTCGTATGAAGAACTGCTGTCTGAGGCTTCTCCGGAAAAGCCAAACCTGGACATTTCCGATGAAGATATTATCAGTTTGCGGTATACCGCGGGGACCACTGGACAACCCAAAGGGGTTATCCATGACCACCGCAGCAACATCGTCACGGTTTACAACATTTTGATGGAAGGCCTCCGGATCGAGGAAGGCGATGCCATCGCCCTCATGGGTCCCGTCACCCATGCCAGCGGCTCCATGATTCTTCCCCATATCCTGCGGGGGGCCAAGGTGGTCATCCTCTCCAGTTTTGATCCGCAGGTGCTTTTAGAAACCATTCAAAAGGAGCGGATCACCACACTCTACCTGGTTCCAACCATGATCGTCATGCTCTTGGCTTATCCGGATCTCAAAAAATATGACCTGGGCAGCCTGAAGAATATCCGCTATGGAGCCTCGCCGATTTCTCCGGAAGTCCTCAAGAAGGCCATAGAAGTCTTCGGAAACATCTTCGTCCAGGGGTATGGCTTGACCGAAGGAATGATGCCCCTTACGCTCCTGCTGAAAGAGGATCATGTTTTGGATGGAACCGAGAAGAAACTGAAACGTTTGAGTTCCATAGGCAGGGAGGTGAACGTAGCCCGAGTCCGGATCATGGATGATGAGGGAAAGATTCTTCCTTCCGGGCAGATTGGAGAGATTGTGGTCCAGTCGGACCAAATCATGAAAGGCTACTGGAAAAAGCCCGAGGCCACGGCTGAGACGCTCCGCGGCGGGTGGCTGCATACGCGCGATATGGGCTACATGGACGAAGAGGGATATATCTACCTGGTGGACCGCAAGGACGATATGATCGTGAGCGGCGGGTTTAACATCTATCCCAAGGAGGTGGAAGACGTCCTTTACAGCCATCCCGCCGTGCTGGAGGCTGCGGTCTTCGGCGTCCCGGACGAGAAGTGGGGCGAAGCCGTGAAGGCCGTCGTTTCCCTTCGCCAGGGGATGCAGGCCACCGAGGGGGATATCATCGAACATTGCTGGAAGCACCTGGCCAGTTACAAGAAGCCGAAGTCGGTGGACTTTATAAAGGAGCTGCCGAAGAGCCCGTTCGGCAAAATCTGGAGAAGAAAGCTCAAGGAGCCGTACTGGCAGGGGCGGGGTAGGATGATTTCGTAAGAGGCTATAGGTTATAGGCAATTGGGCATTGATGATAGCAGTGGGAGACATGCTAAAGACGGCATCTTTTGTCCATCGCCCATTACCTATTACCCATAAGCCTATCTAATTTTAATAAGAAAGGAGAAAAAAGATGGACCTAGAACTGAAAGGAAAAGTGGCTTTAATCACGGGAGCTGGCCAGGGGGTGGGCCGGGAGATCTGCAAAGTCCTGGGCGCCGAAGGCGCCAAGGTTGCGGTCAACGACCTCTTTCAGGAGAAGGCGGACAAAGTAGCGAAAGAGATAAAAGAAAAAGGGGGGACCGCTATCGGCGTGCAGGCGGACGTAACCAACCTCGATCAGGTCAAGGCGATGGTAGCCAAAGTGGTGGCGGAATTCGGCCCGGTGGACATTCTAGTGAATAACGCCGGAGTTCCCTGGGAAGTGCGCACGGGCCAGATCAAACGGACGGTTTTTGTCGAATCGGAACCTATCGCCTGGAAGAAACAGATCGATTTGAATATGTACGGATGTTTGAACTGCGTCCACTCCGTCCTGCCTGCCATGGTCGAAAGGAAGGGCGGGAAGATCCTCAGCATCATCTCCGAAGCTGGCAGGATTGGAGAGGCCAACTTGGCGGTCTATTCCGGAGCCAAGGCCGGGATCCTGGGCTTCACCAAGGCCCTGGCCCGGGAGGTGGGCCGCTATACCATCAACGTGAACTGCATCGCCATCGGAGCGACCGCCCACGAGGGGACCAAACCCATTCTGGATCCCGATGCGACACCGCAGACCGACCCGAACCTGGATAGGATTTTAAAGGTTTATCCCATCGGCCGGGGCTTGGGCCGGATTGGTCGTCCCTACGATGCTGCATATGCGATTGCTTTCCTGGCCTCTCCCAGGGCCACCTTCGTGACCGGCCAATGCCTCAGCGTGAGCGGCGGATTCTCCATGGTGTCTTAGGACCCCTTTCACGCGTATGAAGGCCTATGAACCCAAAGAATAAATGCAGATTGGCGAAATGGCGAAAGGGTTAAAAGACGAAGAAGGCAGAGAAGACAAAGTTCAATATCTTGATTCGTTTTTCCTTTTTATTCCTGCGTTTCAGTGTAGTTAGATTTTGACAAACCTGGTTGGAGAAAGGGGGTGGTAACATGAAGAAGATGAGAGAAGTAATGGTAGCGGGGGCTGGTTTGACCCGCTTTGATTCCTATGATGGTGAGAAGGGTCGCCCCTTGAAAGAATTTTATGACCTGGGGAGCGAAGCGATCTTGAAGGCCTTGAAGGACGCCGGGATGGAATGGAAGGATATCCAGGCTGCTTTCTGTGGCAGTGTGTATTGCGGCACGGCCTCCGGTCACCAGACCATTGAAAAAATCGGCATGACCGGAATCCCCATTGTGAATGTCGAAAATGCCTGCTCTAGCGGATCATCGGCCTTGCGCCTGGCTTACCAATCGGTCGCCGCCGAGCTTTATGACGTGGTGATCGCCATGGGGTTTGAGACTATGCCGCGAGGCTTCATCAAGAGCACTTCCTGGCCCGAGTGGCAGAGAAAGATGGGCTTCAATGTGCAGCCAGCCAGCTATGCCATGGGCGCCGTAAGGTATATGGAAGAGACAGGGGCGACGGAGGAGGATTTCGCCCGGGTGACGGTGAAGAATCGAAAGCATGGGACCCTGAACCCCAATGCCCGGTTCCAGAAGCCCGTTACCTTAGAGGAAGTCCTTGCTTCGCGGATGGTGGCCAAGCCCCTGCGACTGCTCCATGCCTGTCCCCTGGCGGATGGAGGGACGGCAGTGATCCTCTGCAGTCAGGATAAATTGAAGTCAAAGACCAAGATGGTCACCGTGGCGGCTTCTGTTTTGACGAGCGGGACCTATGGCCACGTTTATGGGGGCGGGAGTGCAAAGATCCAGACCCCCGATACCATCGAGGTTTCAATGGGACAGGCCTGGGAGATGTCCGGATACGGGCCCAAGGACATGGATGTTGTCCAGGCCTATGACACCATGGCTCCGGGTGAACTCTGGGATCTGGAAAAGATGGGGTTTTGCGGCAAAGGAGAAGCCCCCCGGTTGCTGCGGGAGGGATACTTCGACCTCAACGGGAAGCTTCCGGTCAATACGGATGGAGGACTCATGTCGCGAGGGCATCCTTTGGGAGCCACGGCCCTGGCCCAGGTCATTGAGATTTACAGGCAGATTCGGGAGGAGGCCGGATCCAGACAGGTGCCCGGGGTCAAGATTGGCTTGGCCCATTCTATGGGCGCTGGCCCCAACAGTGCGGTGGTCATCTTGAAGAGATAAAGTATCGAGTTGTGTGAAGAGGGCGAAAAAAGGGGGGAAAGCGCGAAAGGATAAAGGTAAGCGCTTTTCCTGCATTTCGAACATTTCTCGCTCCTAATATTCTGCATGGAGACCGGATGAGTACGACCAAAAGACTTCTTGAAGGGTATCGGGTCCTCGACCTTACAGACGAAAAGGGGCTTCTGGCGAGTCGTTTCCTGGCCGATATGGGCGCCGAGGTCATCAAGGTGGAAAAGCCGGGCGGAGACGATGCCCGCAGAATCGGCCCGTTTTACAAGGATCAGGTGGACCTGGAGAAGAGCCTTTTCTGGTTTGCGTTGTGCATGAATAAAAAGAGCATCACCTTAGATATCACCAAAAAGGAAGGACAGGAAATCTTGAAGCAGCTTTCTCAGAAAGTGGATTTCCTGTTCGAATCCTCTCCACCTGGGTATATGACTTCACTGGGGTTGGGCTACGAAGAACTCAGCCAGATCAATAGACATTTGGTTTACATTTCTATTACGCCCTTTGGCCAATCGGGGCCGTACCGCGATTTCAAAGGCCCGGATATTGCGGTGTGGGCTCTTTCCGGGTTTCTGCACCTTTGCGGAGACCCGGGAAGGCCGCCAGTCCGTTTCAGCTTCCCCCAGGCCTATTTTATAGCCTGTGGCGAAGCGGCGGTCGGAGCGATGCTGGCCCACCAATACCGAGTGGTGACGGGAGAAGGCCAATGGGTGGACACCGCAGCCCAGCATGCCTGCAGTTGGACCACCATGGACGCCCGTGCGATGTGGGAAATGTTTCATAAGGACCAGGAGAGGGCAGGAGGCCGAAGGTGGCGGACGATGCCCGGGGGTGTCCTGGAAATGCGCCTGCTCTATCCGTGCCGGGATGGTTATGTGCAGCTTTACATTTGGGGAGGGAAGATGGGGGAAGCGAGTAATAAAGCTCTCCAGGCATGGATGGAAGAAGAGGGATTGGATATCTGCACCCTTGAGGGGACAGGCTGGCCCCTTCGCGATATAGACAACATCACTCCTGAGGGGTATGCAAAAATCGTGGACTTGGCTTCTCGTTTTATAGCCCACCATACCAAGGAAGAGCTTTACGAGGGTGCGCTGAAGAGGGGGATCATGCTTGCCCCTGTTTCGACGATCGAGGACATTTGCCATAATCGACAATTAAGTGAGAGGGACTTCTGGGTCCAGGTCCAGCATGAAGAACTGGCAGACACGGTCCAGTATCCCGGGCCATGGGCCAAATTGACCGAAACCCCCCTGGACCGGTGGGAGCGGGCTCCGTTGATCGGTGAGCACAACAACGGAATTTACCTGGGCGAACTAAAAATGTCGCCAGCCGAGGTCGAACACTTGGTGCGGTTAGGAGTAATTTAAAATGGGCCAGCAAGGTGAAGGGAAAATGATTTTTGGCGATTTGAAAGTCGCCGACTTCTGCTGGGTCGGGGTCGGTCCGATCGTGGGGCGGATCTTGTCTGAATTCGGTGCCACGGTGATCCGGGTCGAGTCTTCGACCCGGCCCGATCCCTTGAGGACCATGCCACCCTTCAAGGACAACATCACCGGCCTGAATCGCAGTGTATTCTACACGGGGCCCAATTGCAACAAGCGCAGCCTAGCCCTGGACCTCAATAACCCCAAGGCCAGGGAGGTGGCCCGAAAGCTCATTGCCTGGGCCGATATCATGGGCGAGTCCTTTGGTCCAGGGGTCATGGAGAAGTGGGGCCTGGGTTACTCTGAGGTTAAAAAAATTAACCCCCATATCATCTATTATTCCACCTGCATGCAGGGACAGACCGGGCCGCATAAGAATTTCCGGGGCTTTGGGCTGCACATGGCTGGGCTCTCCGGCCTTTCTCATATTCTCGGCTGGCCTGATCTCGAGCCCGTCGGCCCCTACGGTGCCTACTCGGACTTCATAGCCTGGCTTTGGATGAGAGCCGTGGTCCTGGCCGCGCTGGATTATAAGCGGAGGACGGGGAAAGGCCAGTACATCGACCTTTCCCAGTTGGAGGCGACCATGCATTTCCTGGGTGCCCTCATCCTGGAATACAACGTCAACCGCCGGGATACCCCCCGTATGGGCAATGCAGATAAATACAGTTGTCCGCACGGCGTTTTTCCTTGTCTGGGCAAAGAAAACTGGATTGCCATTGCCGTGGAGAATGACGGCGAGTGGATAGGGTTCTGTAAATCCCTGGGGAATCCTGCCTGGTGCCAGGATCCCAAGTTCGCCACCTTCCCCTCAAGGAAAGCCAACGAGAGTGAGCTCAACAAGTTAATCGAGGAATGGACCCAGCAATTCGACGCTTTCTATCTCATGAGCCATTTTCAATCTTACGGAGTTGGCGCTGGAGTGGTGCTGAAACCCTCCCAGGCCCACCATGACCCCCAGCTCGCCCACCGACCTGCCCGCGTGACCCTGAATCATGGCGAGATCGGCCCGCACAGTTATTCAACTACGGGGACAAATTTTTCCAAAATGTCTCCCCGGTTTTGGAGAGCGGCACCACTCCTGGGAGAGGATACCCAGTGGGTATTGAGGGAGGTGCTCAAACTGGCAGAAAAGGAGATTGCGGATTTGGTGGCTGCCCAGGCTCTCAAATGAGAACCTGAAAGGCACAAGACAAGAATTTCCAATCGTTTTGTATTCATAAGTCCAATTTCGGGAAGGAGAGGATTATGGATTTTGAATTTACCGATGAACAGAAAATCCTGCAGGAGACCGTGAAGAAATACCTGGCCCACAAGATTGAGCCCATTGCCGGTGAATACGATCGCAAAGGACCCCTGTCTAAGGAGAACGCGATCCGGTTTCTCAAAGAGCTCAAACCTTTTGGATACCTGGGAACCCTTGTTCCCGAGAAATACGGCGGGCCCGGATTGGACCACGTTACCTGGGGGATTCTCCATGAGGAGTTAAGGAGGGCGTACGCCGGTCTGGGAGGGGTTGTAGGAATTACGTCTTCATCCAGCGGAGGGATCGCAGAGTCCTCCAATGAAGAGCTGAAGGAGAGAATCCTTCCGGGCCTGCTGGCCGGGGAAACGATTATCTGCACGGCCATTACCGAACCGAATTATGGTTCCGATGCTTCCGGCGTGGACACGAAAGCGGTGCTGGAGGGGGATCATTACCGGATCAACGGGACAAAGATGTGGATCTCCAATGGAACCATTGCCGACTATGTCGTGGTCGTTGCCCAGACAGATCCTTCGAAGGGGGCTGCGGGAATTTGCCAGATCCTCGTCGAGAAAGAAAAATCTTCCTTCCTCGCCCGGGAAATTCACAAAGTCGGGGTTCGTTCGTTTCCCACTGCCGAGCTGGTCTTTGAAGACTGCAAAGTCCCCAGGGGAAATTTGCTGTTTCCCATCGAGGAAGGATACCGGAAGACTCTGCGCGGCCTGAACCATGCCCGAGCGAATGCGGCTATTGCTTCGGTGGGAATCGCTCAGGCGGCGGTCAATGCCTCCGTGCGCTACGCCAAGGAACGGACACAGTTTAAAAAGCTGATCGGTTCCTTCCAGCTTATCCAGGAGATGATTGCCGACATGGTAGCCGAAGTGGACGCTGCCAGACTTTTGGCCTACCGAGCATTTTTCTTGCTCGATAAAGGGGTGAAATGCAGAAAAGAAGTTTCTATTGCCAAGGCTTTTGCCACTGAAATGGGGGTCCGGGTAACCTCCAAGGCTATCCAGGTTCACGGGGCCTACGGGTTGTCCGAAGAATACCCGGTCGAGCGGTACTTCCGGGACGCACGGTGCTACACGATCCCCGATGGAACGACGGAGATCCAGAAACTCATTATCGGACGGGAAGTCCTGGGCATGCAGGCCTTTGTCTGAGAAGAAATGGTTGAATAACCTATTGCCGCTTATAGGAACCCTTCAGATGCAGAATGTTCTTTGTCAAAGCCTCAACATCCGATATCCGATTCTCCTCGGAGGAATGCTACAAGTAGGAAGAGCTCGCTTGGCGGCCGCGGTTTCGGAGGCCGGGGGGCTGGGTGTCCTGGGCGCAGGGGCATGGACGGGTGACGAATTGCGGGGACAGATTGGACAGGTGCGGAAGTTGACGGACAAACCTTTCGGCGTAAACATTCCAGTCCGCTCGCTTCGTTCCCCCGAATTAGTAGATGTCGTCCTGGAACAGAAAGTTCCGGCGGTAACGACTTCGGCCGGGGACCCCAAACGTTACACCAAGGAATTGCAGATGGGAGGAATTTATGTTATTCATGTGGTCCCCACCGTTGAGCATGCCAGAAAAGCCGAGGAAACAGGGGTAGACGCTATCATCGCCGAAGGTTATGAGTCGGGTGGATTTGTAAACCTGGAAGAGGTGACCACTTTCGTCCTCGTCCCCCAGGTGGTCGAAGCTGTCCGCCTGCCTGTCATCGCAGCCGGCGGGATCGGAAATGGACGAGGATTGGCAGCTGCGATGAGCCTCGGAGCGGTGGGGGTGCAAGTGGGCACCCGTTTCTTAGCTAGCGAGGAGTCTGAGGTAACGCCGGCTTACAAAAAGGCCCTTCAGTTAGCTCGGGATACAGATACGACAGTGGTTCGTGGCAGAAGAATGGCCCACCGGGATCTGAAGGATGAACTTTTGATCCGAATCGCGCCAAATCTCGATAAGGTAACAAGCGAAGAATGGGTTGCCCTCCATGAGAGGGAGACAGTTCAAGAGGGAGAAATTCAGTCTCAGTTGCACGAAAGGAAAATGTGGCCCACTCGCTCCGCCGGGCAGGTCGCTGGCTTGATCCACGAGATTCTCCCCGCCAGAGAGATAATCACCCGGATGGTTCGGGAGGCACACGACGCACTTCGGGGGAGCATGGATCTTTTACCCGGATGCGGAAAGAAATAGATTCTCGACCCAAGCGCCCTTGGGAGCTTGGGGAAGACCTTTCCGGAAATAATTCTCCGGGTGTCTCCTGTGTTTAGACTAGGACACTTCAATCAAGTAAAGGAGGTTGAATATGGAGGGGGAAAAGAAAAGAGTTCCAGTGAGGGAGGGCTTGTGGACCTCGGACGAAAAGCCCCGGCTGCTTGGCAGTCAGTGCAATAATTGCGGCGAGGTTTTTTTCCCAAGAAGACAGGATGTATTATGTTCCAATTGCCAATCCGGCAGCTTCAAAGAAATCAAACTGAGTCTCAGGGGGAAGATTTATAGCTATACAGTGGTCATGCAAAGACCCCCGATCTATTACCGGGCAACAGAAGTTCCTTATGCCATCGGGTTCGTTGAGCTGCCCGAGGGAATTCGTGTGGAGACCCTGTTTACCGGGTGCAACCTCGAGGATCTCAAAGTGGGGATGGAAGTAGAGATGTTGATTGACAAACTACACACGGAAGAAGATGGAACGGAGGTTTATTGCTATAAATTTAAACCGGCGATGAATTAAATGCTACCGGCAATGTCTTAAAACCAATGATTCTCAGAACCGATTCTGGTAAAAAGGCAGAACTGCATGGATGACTCACAGGAGGGATGGCTTCATGAAAAGAAAGATCTATAAGACTGGAGCTGGGAGCTGGATCCTCATTGTCTTCCTTTCGGGGATCGTCTTCCAGGTCCATGCCGGTCCGGAAGAATCGAACATCCTCAAGATGGGGGTTATTACCTCTCTCACGGGCCCGGCAGGGATCTATGGGTTAACCACCCAATGCTCCCTGGATGCCTTCAAGAGCTTCTTTAACGACCGGGGCGGCCTGACCATTAAGGGGAAAAATTACAAGATTGACATGGTTTATGCCGACGATAAATACACCGTGGGGGGAGCACGTTCCGCAGTCGAGAAGCTCGTGTATACAGACAAAGTAGACTTCCTCGTTGGCTCTTTTGCCATCTCTACGGTTGCGGCCTGGGCCCCGCTGGCTATGAAGGAGAAAAAATTGTCGGTCATCGGCGGCCCGGGGGTGAAGCCCAAACCCGACTGGCCCTATCTCTTCCATCTGTCTTCCATCGACGATGCCCGTAGCCTGGCCCTCTGCGCCCTGGTGAAAGAAAAATTTGGTTGCAAGAGCATTCTTTACTTACTGTCCGATAATCTGGATGGCAAGCTGGCCAAAGAAGTAGCCATTAAGCAGGAGAAGGAGAGAGGCCTGGAAGTGAAGGGTTATCTCCTGACTTCCCCCAATACCACGGATTTCTACCCTTTGCTGACGCGCGCGCTGAAGAGCAATCCAGATTTTATGTATGCCCGAGTAGTTCCGGGTACGGCTGCTCTGGTGGTCAAACAAGCCCGCGAATTGGGATACAAAGGACGCATCGGATTTCCCATCGTCATGCCGGGAGATTTGGAGAAATGGCAGGAAATTGCCGGGGTGGAAGCTTCCCAGGGTTTTATCGGGGTGATGGGGGATGTGGAGGAGTACAGTCCCCTGGGGCGGGAAGAACATAAATATCATGAAAAAATGTGCTCCAAATATAAATCGACGGATATCGCTTATACGATGCAACCCCATGTTCTCTGCTTGGCCATCGAAAAAGCCCAGAGTCTGGATCCCGATGAAATCCTCAAGGTCCTCCGGACGACGGAGTTCCAAAGCTTTCACAAGGTTCCACTCAAGGCAGGTGGAGAGAAAACCTATGGCATCAAAAACAATATGGATGTTCCCATTCCCTACTCCATGGTGATAGGCAAAAATCAGACTCAGTTTTTGGGAAGTGTTGCCATCTTTACACCCTGAACTGAGCTTAAATCAGGTAAACCAACAAAGGAGGGTTATCATGCCAGCGACAGAATTCAAGATGAAGGCGGTTGTAGTATTTTCCATTTTGGCGATCCTCTGTGGGGGGGGATTCATCAGCGATGTCCAGGCCCAAAGCAAGATCCTGAAATTGGGCGTTATTAACCCTTTGACCGGCCCAGCAGCCCAGTGGGGGTTGAATACACAATGTACCCAGGATTCACTGAAAATGTTTTTTAATGACAGAGGGGGAATCACGGTCAAAGGGCAGAATTACAAAATCGAGATGATCCATGCCGACGACAAATATACAGTCGCCGGAGGGCGGGCCGCGGCTGAGAAGCTGTTTTACAACGACAAGGTCGATTTTATGGTGGGTTCTTTTGGCGCCGAGCCCATATCGGGGTGGGCACCCTTGTCCACCAAAGAAAAAAAATTAGCGGTCATCGGCGGGCCCACTTGGGCTCCGAAACCAGAGTGGCCTTACCTTTTTAGAGTTGCCGCCAGCGATGATGAAAGAAGTGAAGCGCTGTGCTCTTTAATGAGAGAAAAACTTAATTGCAAAAGCGTGTTGTACATTATGACGGATGATTTAGTCGGCAAGCTCGCCAAAGATAGCGCGATCAAATATGAGAAAAAGAGGGGTCTGGAAATAAAAGACTTCGTAATGGTTCCGCCCCGGACTACAGATTTCTATCCTTTCCTCAGTAAGGCCCTGAAGAGCAACCCCGATTATCTGCACTGCAAGGTGCCGCCGGGGTCCGTAGCCTTGATTGTCAAGCAGTCCCGGGAGCTGGGCTACAAGGGGCACTTCGGGTACCCCACTTCCATGCCAGGTGATATCGTCAAATGGCAGGACATTGCCGGGGTCGAGGCTTCCAAAGGTTTTGTGGGCATCATGGTCTCGCCGGAAGAGTCCAGTCCTCTGGGGGTGGAACAGGATAAGTACTACGAAAAAAATTGCCCCAATTTTAAAAGCACGGATATGGCTTATTCTATGGGGCCGCATATTCTTTTGATGGCCATTGAGAAGGCCCAGAGTTTTAACTCCGATGAGGTTCTCAAGGTACTGCGCACCACCGAATTTCACAGTTTTCATAAAATATCTTTGAAGGCCAGCGGCGAGAAGACCTTCGGCATTAAGAATCATATGACAGTTCCCGTGCCCTACAGCATGATTGTCGGCAAGGGCCAAATTAAATATTTGGGAAGTTATCAAGAATTTACCCCGTAGGGGTTTCAAAAAAAACAGAGATAGAATGTGGACAAGGTTCAAGAAAGGCCTTGATCGAAGTCAGGGGAAGGGATCATTCAGCCTATAGAGGTGTTTATCCTTTCCCCACTTTCTGACAAAGGGGGAAAAGGATAATTCAACCCTGGTTTCATTCTGGATCAGTGGAAAAATTATGGCTCAAAAAATTATCAAGGTTGGGGTGATTAACCCGATAACAGGGCCTGTGCAGTTCAAATATCTAAAGGGGTATCCAATGGCAACCCCTTAAAATATCGATTTTTTCCTAATTCCTTTTCATCGGGAACCCCCTCTCCCGTGGCGGGAGAGGGCCAACCCTGTGGAGGTAGCTCGGTTCCTCCACAGGGTAAAGGTGAGGGATATTGAAGAGGGAAAGGGAAAAAGCTGGAGTTTCCGGATGGACACCAATGAGCCATTGCGGATTTACAATCAGAGGAAATTATTCGGGTTTGCGCGTAGGGCAACAACAGGAAAATGAGGTTTAAGAAGCCATGACCGAATTCACTCAATTGATTCTGAACTGTTTGGTCCTGTCCGCCAATTACATTTTACTTGCCTTAGGGCTGACCTTGATCTTCGGCATCCTGCGGACTTTGAATTTCGCCCACGGGGTCCTGTACATCGCTGGAGCCTATGTGGTTTATGCCCTGGCCAAGATGATGGGGGTCAATTATTTTTTGGCTACCCTCGTGGCGATGTTGGTCGTTGGTGGATTGGGACTTGTGCTCGAAGCAGCGGTTTTATACCCCCTGTCCGATAAGGTAAAGGTAGCTTCTCTTGGGGCTATTTTGGGGGTGACCATGGTCCTCGAGGGGGTGCTCGCTTTTATCTTTGAGGGAGAGGACGTAGCCATCGGTTCTTTCTTTAAGGGCACCGTGTCCATCATGGGAGCTACTCTTTCGGTAGAGCGGATCATGGTGGTGGTTTTATGCGGATTCATTATGCTGGGGGTGTATCAGTGGATTCAAAGAACCAGGCAGGGGATCGCCATCCGGGCCCTGGCTGAAAATGCGCGGGTGGCCAACCTTCAGGGGATCAACACGAGGCTCATCCGCTATTTAGTCATGGGGATTGCGTCATGCACCGCTGCCTTTGCCGGGGCGATTGTGACCCCTCTTTTTTACATCAACCCCTATATGGGAGGGCATGTAGTTTTCAAAGCCCTTCTCATCGTTGCCGTGGGTGGAATGGGAAGTATCGAAGGGTCTATTCTGGCGGGCCTTTTGATTGGATTTGTCGAGTGCATCGGGGTTACCTATCTGGGGCCGATTGCCGAGGTTATCTCGTTCATCATCGTGATTGCCATTTTCCTTTTCAGACCAAGAGGTTTATTAGGGGTGGAATATGAGTTTCATTAAAGGAATCCCAAAGGGACTGCTTTTCGGAATCTTGATCCTGGTTTTCATTTTGTTGCCCGTCATCTTTCCCAACCCCGCGCGCATCGGGATGTTTATCGGCTGCGCAGTAGCCAGCGTTTTGGGCATGGGCTGGTTGCTGATTCTGCGAATTGGCTGTCTGAGCTTGGGGCAGGTGGGTTTTTTGGCCATCGGGGGTTACACCTCCGCTGTCTTGGCCCAGAAGTTAGGAGTTAGCCCGTGGATTGGGCTTTTGGGCGGGGGGGTCGCAGCAGGGTTGGTCGCTCTGGGGATCGGGGTGGTATTTCTTAAAGTTCGAGGGCTCTCTCTGTCCATCATTACTTTCGCCTTTGCCGAGGTCATCCGCTTAGTCTTTTCAACCCTGGAATTTTTCGGCGGGCATGGGGGTATTCTGGAAATCCCCAAGTTTAATCCGCTCACCCTCCCTGGATTGGGAACGGTGCAGTTTGATTCCCCTTTATCCTGTTACTATATTTTGCTGGTGATCCTCTTGATCAGCGGGGTTTTCATGTGGCGCATGGATCACTCCGCGCTGGGCCGTACTTTCAAATCGCTGCCCCAAAACGAGGACCTGGCTGAAAGCCTGGGGGTGCATCCTCTGCGGTATAAGGTCATCAGCTTCGTTACCGCCTGTTTTTTTGCCGGAGTTACCGGTGCTTTTACGGCCCATTATTATGGTTGTTTATACCCGGGAAGCTACACCCCCATGCAGTCCGTGATCGTCCAGATTCAAGCAACCGTGGGCGGAGCGGCTTCGGTGGCCCTTGGTGGTTTGCTCGGAGGTTTCTCGATGGTCATGGTAGAAACTTTTTTACTCAATATTGATGCCCGCTGGGTTTTTATCTTTTATGGGACCGTGATTATTATGATCACTTTTTTCCTACCCGATGGCCTTCTGAGTATTCCCCGGGAAATCCGCAGATATTGGGGGCAGATCAAAAAGTGAAAGGGAGAACTGCCCGCAGGAAAAAAGGAAACGCTTGGGGCAGTTAAACATTCCACCCGGATTCCTGTTGAGGAGAATTCATTATGGCGATCCTGGAAATCAAAGACGTAACCCGTAACTTTAAAGGGTTGGTGGCCCTTCACCGAATCGACGTGCAGGTTCAGGAAGGAGAGATTTTAGGGATCATCGGGCCCAATGGCGCGGGCAAAACAACCCTCTTCAATATTATCTCGGGATTTTTGAAGCCGTCAAATGGCGACGTGTTATTCCAGGGAGAAAGTATCGTGGGGCTCAGGCCGGATGAAATTGTGCGCAAGGGTGTTGTACGGTCGTTCCAGGGGACCAGCTTGTTCCCGAAATTCAGCTGCCTGGGAAACATGGTCCTTGCCCATCACCTTTACAAGGAATTTAGTTTCTGGCAGACGATGTTCTATACCCAATCCCACCGGCTGCGCGAAGAAGAGGTCATTAAAAAAAGTCAGAAGGTCCTGGAAAATCTGAACCTCATCGATAAGCAAGATGTTCTGGCCCATGATATTCCCTACGGGCACCAAAAGACGCTGGGGATTGCCATGGCCCTGGCAACCAATGCCCGGCTCTTATTGCTCGATGAACCCGTGTCCGGGATGGCCCCTTCGGAGTCTGTGGCCATGACCGGGGAAATCCGGAAGATCCGGGACGAGCAGGGGAAAACGATCGTCTTGGTGGAACATAATATGAAAACGGTCATGGGGGGTTGTGACCGGATTGTCGTCATCAATCATGGAGCCAAGATCGCTGAGGGTTCGCCCGAATCTATAAAGAACAACCCCCAGGTCATAGAAGCTTACCTGGGGGCGGATGAAATTTGAACCCGGGGAGGGTGAATCTTGATGTTAATGCAAATTGAACAAGTAAAAGTAAGTTATGGGGGCGTGAAAGCCCTGCAGGGCGTCTCTTTAGACGTCCCGGAAGGCGAGATGGTAGGAATCCTGGGTGGAAATGGGGCCGGGAAAACGACCCTGGTTAACACGATTTGCGGGATTGTGACGCCCATTTTTGGCGATATCTCTTTTCAAGGGCAAAGGATTGTTGGATTATCCCCCCACGCAATCGTGAAGTTGGGAATCGTGCAGGTACCGGAGGGGCGGGGTATTTTTGGCACCCTTTCTGTCCTGGAAAACTTGAAGGTGGGGGCCTATTTGCAAAAATCTGGAGAGGCAATCGAAAAATCCCTGGACCAAGTTTACAAAATTTTTCCGGTATTAAAAGAGAGGAAAAACCAATCCGGAGGGAGTTTGAGTGGCGGGGAACAGCAGATGTTGGCCATCGGGAGGGCATTAATGGCCAACCCCCGGTTGCTGCTGATGGATGAACCGACTCTGGGATTAAGCCCCCTGTTGCGCAAGGAGGTAATGCGGGTCACCAGGGAAATCAACCAGGGGGGAACCAGCATTATTTTGGTCGAACAAAATGCCCGCCTGACTTTGCGGATCGCTCATCGAGCAATCGTCTTACAGAATGGCCTGGTCGTGATGCAAGGAAGCTCTCAGGATCTTTTGCAAAACCCGTTTTTACGAGAAAGTTACCTTTCTTGATGGCGAAGGGAAGTCCGGAAAATCAGAGAGGAGGTTACCCGAATTGTTCCCGACTCGAGTGACGGAAATGCTGGGAATCCGATATCCCATCGTCGAAGGGGGGATGATGTGGTTGGGGGTTGCGGAGTTGGCCGCCGCCGTGTCCAATGCAGGGGGGTTGGGCATCATTGCCGCTGGGAATTTCCCTTCGCCCGGAGAGCTGCAGGCTGAAATTCGCAAGCTGAGGAGCCTTACAGACAAACCTTTCGGCGTGAATGTGAGCGTCACCCCAACTTTCCGGTCTGTGGACAGGGGGGCGTTGATTGATACAGCTGTGCAGGAGGGGGCCGCGGCCGTTGAGACGGCTGGACGTGACGCCCTCCAATATACCGAACGAATTAAAAAGGGCAAGACGAAGTGGATTCATAAGTGCGCCCGGGTAAGAGACGCCCTCACCGCGGAACGGTCGGGGGCTGATATCGTCACGATCGTGGGATATGAATGTGGCGGTGCTCCTCCCCCCAACGAAATCACGACCTTCATCTTAGTCCCCCTGGTAGTTGATGCCCTAAAGATCCCGGTGCTCGCCGGAGGCGGCATCGGCGATGCTCGTGGCTTTGTCGCTGCGCTGGCTTTGGGCGCCGAAGGAGTGGTAATGGGAACCCGCTTCATCGCCACCTGCGAATGTATAGCCCATCCAAAAGTGAAAGAGGCCATCGTAAAGGCTAGGGAAACGGACACGACTCTGGTGCAACGTTCCATAGGCACAATAGAGAGGGTTTTAAGAAACAAAACAGCCGAGACAGTCCTGGCTATGGAAAACCGAGGGGCTTCCCTGGAAGAGCTAAGACAGTTCATTATGGGGGAACGAGCAAAGAAGTCCTGGATAGAAGGGGAGGTCGACCTGGGAATATTAGCCTGCGGGCAGGTAATGGGCCTGATTCGGGAAGTGATAAGTGTCCAGGAACTGATTTCCAGCATGGTCGAAGGGGCGGTAGCCATCCACCAGCGGCTCTCTCCAAATAGAAGCCCAAAGGTAGATTGAAGATGTAAAAGGTCACTGTTCCAAGGCTGGAGGCCGGTTTTAAAAAATCCCCTACACCTGATCAAGAGAGAAAATGGGCCTTGATTAGAATCATGAAGATAGCGGTGACGGCAAGTTCTGGATGACGGACAGATGAACTCTGGGGGTGGGATGCGTAATCGAAATTTATTGATTTACGGTGAAAAGAGAAGTGGAAAGAATGTCTAGCAAAAATACAAAACTTTTTGAACCCATAAAGATCGGCAATATTGAAATTAAAAATCGAGTTGCCATGGCCCCTATGGGTATTTCAGGATTACTGAACTCCAATGGCAGCCCAGGACAAAGGGCGATCGATTACTATATTTGGAAACAAGGGGACGTTGGTGTAAAGACAACTTATGTGTTGGAAACAAGGGGACGTTGGTGTAAAGACAACTTGTTGCATCTATTGATCCATATTAAAGCGCTCCTCCGCATTCGCCACCCGATTCAGCAACGAAGCCCTCACCCCGAGAACCGACCCATAGAGGCTTTCGAATAATAAGTTCACTTTGAACGAACGTCCCCCTTCCTGTGTGACCGATTGGAATGGACGAATCTGTCCCCTTCGGTCCTCGGAACGATGGCGGCAGAAGCAACGGATGAAAAATATGCCATCCCTGTCCGATGTTCGCCATCAGATCGCAAAATGTTTGATGAAGATGCTATGTTGATATTGACCTTTTATGTGCCGGAGTAGAACTAAGGCGATTAATCTATTAGATCGGTTCGGCCCTTTAAACCATTCCGGGGCCCGCTCTTTTTGAAAAAGACGAAATTATTCTTATTCAGATATAAGAAAATGGTCAGAATATAGATCTCGCTATTTCAGTTCGGAAAAATTCATCTATTCCTGCTGTCCTGTAGGCAATCCGGCGGAGGTAGGATGAAACCAATCGTATCCATCATCAAGGGTTTAAATATTGAGAAGTCCCTGCAAAAAGCCATCGAGCAACTCGGCGGAATGGAGTCCATCATCTCTCCGGGATCGAAAGTGCTAATCAAGCCTAATCTAACCGCAGCCCTCCCGCCGGAGTCCGGGGCGGCCTGCGACCCCGCCATCGTCAAGGGATTGGCCCAACACGCCCTCCAGGCCGGAGCTTCCAAGGTGGTAATCGCCGAGGGGATCGGGACGGGCGTGGTTTTTCTGAAGGATGTGAAGGGGCTGAAAGAGATTTCCGAGATCAAAGGGGTTGAGGTCGTTGACTTGAACGATGCCCCGACGGAAGTAGTAAAAGTCGAGAACCCTCTGGTGGTGGAACAATTTGAAGTGCCCCGGGTTGTCATTGAAAGCGATGTCCTGATCAACCTTGCCAAGCTCAAGGTCCACCCCCTGGCCGTTTTTACTCTTGGGATGAAAAACCTGATGGGCGCCCTCCCGGGTCGTTCCTTCCGCAACCCTGCGGAGGCGCGAAAGCATGGATACCTGACCCCGGTAATGCCGGGAGGGGGGAAAGAGGTTTTTCATGATCTGGTCAGAGACCGTGGGATTCCCGTAATGCAGGAAGCTTTTGTGGACCTCAACTCTGTCATTCGCTCCCACCTCTGTGTCATCGATGGTCTTTTTGGTATGGAGGGTAAAGGTTCACCGGTCCATGGGAAACCAGTGAAAATGGATCTTCTGGTCATGGGAACGGATCTTGTAGCCGTAGAGGCTGTCGGTGCTGCGGTTATGGGTTTCGATCCACCCTCGTTTTCATACCTGAATCGAGCGGTGGAAAAAGGGCTGGGGCAGGAGGTTCGGCTCGAGGGGATAGAAATTCGGGGAGAAAAAATCTCCCACGCTAAACGAGTGTTTGAACCGGCCAGCGCCGCTGCCCTTTGGCCGGAAGGAATGTATGGAATGAGGAACTCGGAATGCGGATTGGGGAATGAGGGAAGTAGGGTTCGGAGTCAATAAACCACATCATAGCTAGCGATACCCCTCCAAGCCTTAAACCCAATTTTCCAATCTCAATCCCGGAATTCTTTTAAACTCCTGGATATTGTTGGTAACTAATGGGAGGGAAAGACTCAGGGCATGGGAGGCAATAAGAAGGTCCATGGAGCCAATGGAAATTCCTTTTCTTTCCAAATGGGCCCGGATTTCTCCATAATGGTGGGAGGCCCTTTCGTCGAAAGAAACGATCTGCAGAGGCGTTAGGAACTCAATCAATGCTTCTCGATTTTGGTCCGGCTTACTGCTTTTGGCAACTCCATATTCGAGCTCCGATAAGGTGATGGTGGAGATGCCAATTTCTGAGATTTTAAAAGTCTTGAAATGTTCCAGTACCTGGGGAGGTTTTCTCCTTATGACATAGATGCACATGTTCGTATCGAGCATGTAGCGCATCACAGGCCCTTCCGTTTTTCGAGTTTGGGTTGTTCTCTCCAGGATAAAAAGTCATCGCTGAATTTATCCAGGCTCTTTAAAAAAGACCCCCAAGGATTATCTTTGGGGATTAAGACCACGGTATTCCCGATCTTTTTAATATAAACTTCGTCCCCTTCAAACCTGAATTCCTTAGGGAGCCTTACGGCTTGGCTTTTCCCATTTCTGAATAGCTTGGCGCTTTCCATTAGGTCCTCCAACTGGGTCTATATTAAAAAATATATACCATAAAGGAATCCAAGTAAAGAGGTTCCCTAGGTTTCGTTCCTTTTTAGATATATGAGAATTGTACGAAGAGCAGATATTGCCATAAATCTTCTGTTTTTTGCGCCTTAAAAGGGTAGCGATTTGATTTTCAAATATTCCCTATTGACTGCTCTGGATGGGCTTTCACTTGGACATCATAAAGTGGGAAAGGACGGATGACCCAGCCTAAATCATGTGCCCCCCTCCATCCACGATGATCGTCTGGCCGGTGATGAAGTCGCTGTCCTCAGCGGCGAGAAAAATCAGGGCTCCCACCAAGTCCGAGGCATACTCAAG
>Ga0315289_10002428_pt1 | contig 28519 bp, 27 predicted proteins | sample YL17G11_40_MG_FD_203452 | JGI IMG/M metagenome (GOLD analysis project Ga0315289, IMG submission 203452) | Sediment microbial communities from Yellowstone Lake, YNP, Wyoming, USA - YL17G11_40 | ecosystem: Environmental > Aquatic > Freshwater > Lake > Sediment | place: USA: Wyoming | collected... | reverse complement strand
TCGAGTTCTGCAAGGGCAGCGAGGCCGCCGCGGCGGAGAGGCTGACCGGGGACTGGACTTTTGTGCGCAGGGTGAGGCAGGCGTGCGGGACGACGGCGCCCGCTCCCGTCCCCGTCGCGGCGGAGGAGGGAGGAGCAGCGGGAGCGGGAGGAGCCGGAACGTCGTTGCGCAACGACTACAACCGCCACCTCCCGGCCGCCAACGCCCCGCGCCCCAAGAAGATCGAGCTCTCGGCGCTGGGCAACGGCGTCTTCATCGGCTCCTTCAGGGGCAGGGCCGCGGCCCTGGGGCCGCACAACCTGGCGTCGAAGAAGAGCGACGGGGGAGCAGGCGACGAGGAGAACAACGAAGGAGGAGGAGAGCCGGCCGCGCGCGCTCCTTCGGCCGAGCCCTCTGGAGCGGCGGCGAGGAAGAGGGCCGCGTCGGCTGGAGCCGGCCCCTCGCGATCGCGCTCTGTCTCTGTCGCTCCTGCGGATGCGGGGCAGGGGCAGCAGCAGGCGGCGATGACGACGAGGAGGCCGAGGAGCGCAAGCGCCGCTGTTCCTGACGCCGCTGCCGCCAGCGCTGCTGCCTCTGCCGCTGCCGTCAAGGCGGGAGGCGTCAAGCACCGCCTGGTCAAGCGCCTCGCGGACGGCTCCGTCGTCGAGGTGAGCCCCGAGGAGGCCAGGGCCGCGCTGGAGAACACCTCGTCGGCGGCGGCGGCGCGCTCCGACCTCGCCTCGCTCGGGGCTCTGGTCGTCGAGGCCCTCTTGGCCGCCCCGCTCCCTTCCTCGGCTTCCGCATCGGCCTCCTCTGCTGCTGCTCCTTCAGCGGCCTCGTTCCTCCTCGCGATGCCCTCGGAGGCGCTGCGCTCGGCGGCGCTCGCCGCGGCCGGGGCCAGGGACGCGGAGAGGTGCGCCGCGCTGGTCGCCGCCGCGGGCGCGCAGCGGCAGCTCCGGGAGCAGAAGCAGGAGGCGAAGCTCAAGAGGCAGCAGAGGGCCGCGAGGATCGCCGCGGAGGAGGCGGCGGGAGCTGCTGCTACTGCTCCCGTGGCGGCGCCTCCGTCCTCGGCAGAAGAGCCCATGGCTGCCGACGAGGGCGCTGCCGCCGCCGCCGCCGCTCCTTCCGAGGAAGCTGCTGCTCCTGTTGCTGCTGCCGACCCCGCTGCCGCTGGTCCCAAGAGAAAGGCCTCCGCGCCCTCGACGAGGAAGAAAGCCGGGAGCAAATGGGCCGCGGCCGAGGAGCACGAGGAAGACGGGATCGAGGAGGGAGGCGGGGGAGAGGGAGGGGGAGCTGCCGTCGAAGCGACGACGGTGGCGGCGACAGCGGAAGAAAAAGGAGAAGCCGCGGACGATGCATCGGCGCCCGAGGCCCTCGCCCCCGAGGAGGCTGAAGCTGCTCCGGTCGAAGCCGCTCCTCCTTCTACTGCTGAAGCTGCCGCTGCTGAAGAAGCTGCCGCGCCGGCAAACCCTTCCGTCCCTTCCGCCCCCTCGACGATCCCCGCCAACGCCATCTCTCGCAACGGCCACACCAACCGCGGCCGCGTGCGCCAGAAGTCCTCCAAGCAGGCCCAGCTGATGTCGGTGGGAGAGCCCGTGTTCGAGGAAAACGCCTCGAGGCACAAGAGCCAGGGCCTGGGATGGCACAACGCCGGGTACATCTTCCCCGCCGGCTTCGTCTCTCGCGTCGCGTTCCGCTCGTCGGTGTCGCTCGACCAGGTCTGCATCCACGAGTGCCGCGTCGTCGGGCGCGGGGGCCTTCACTGGCCCGCGCCGACGTTCGAGGTGGTGGCTATGGACAGGCCCGATGAGCCGCTGGTGGCCAAGTCGTGCACCGGGTGCTGGACCGCGGTGCTGAGGTAAGGGAGTTTGAAGAGTTTTTCTTTTTTTTTGAGAGAGCGCGAGAGAGAGAGAAAGAGAGAAGGGAAAACTCACTATTTTTCTTTCTTCTTCTCTCCTTCTCTCCTTCCCAATCTTTCTCTCTCTCTCTCTCTCTCTACCCCAAAAACAACAACAACATCAAACAGGAGGATCAACGCCGAGATCACCGCCAGGATCGCTGCCGGGGAAGACTTACCTCCACCGCCCAAGACGGCGATCGCCGGGCCAGAGTACTTTGGCTTCTGCCAGCCGGAGATCGCCGACGCCATCGAGGGGCTCGACCCCGAGCACAGGTGCGCGCTGTATTGGGCCGGGAAGGAGGAGAGGATCGCCGCGATGGCGGGGCTGCCCCCCCCGAGCTACGCCGCTGCTGGCGAGGGTCCTTCCGCCGCTCCGCGCGCCCCGAGGGTGCCGAGGGGCGGGCACGCGCGCGCGCACGCGGCCGCGGGGGGCCTCGCGAGGAAGGGCGCGCGCCGCAGGCGCTCCGCCGACTCCGACGACGACGAAGACAGGCGCCGCCGCGAGGACAACGAAGAGGAAGAAGAGGAAGACCCCGAGGCGCGAATCGGCAACCGCTGGTCCGGCGTCTCGCGCGCCGAGCGCTACCGCAAGCGCGCGCGCAACACCTCTGGCGACGGCGGCGGCAACGACGACGACGGCGCCGAAAACGGCGAGGACCCCGACGACGACCCCGACAACCCGCTCCCGGGGCTCATCGACCCCATCACCCTGGCCCCGGTGCGGGACCCGGCCATCGCGCCCTCGGGCCACGTCTGCGGCATGGCGACGTGGAAGGCCGTGCTGCGCCCCACGGCCTGCGGCGGCAGCTCGGTGTGTCCGTTCACGAAGAAGCCGCTGTCTTGGGAGCAGTGCGTGAGGCTGACGCACAACAATGTGGAGAGGTACAGGGACAGGATCAGGACGTGAGGAAGAGGAGGAGGAGGAAGAGAGGAAAACAGAGAGAGAGAAGAGTGAATGAAATGGAAATGGGGAGAGAGGGGGAGGGGGAAAGAGAGAGAAAAATATATTTTAAAAAAAAACTGCAATTACGAAGCGGGGAAAGAAAAGACTCCCTTCACCTTCAGACTCTCTCCACCCTCTCTTCGAATCCAATCCATCTTCCTCTTTCTTTCTTTCTCTTACAATCTGGATTCAATCAAGTGCGAATGGAACATTTTTTTTAAGGATACATTTTTTGCTGAGAGACCCTCGTCTCGTATCGCGTCGGCAACAGCAGCTCTCTCTTTTTCCCCTCCCTCCCAACTCTCTGCACCCCACGCCTTCTTCTCAACTTCTCTCAACTCAGGAGCCTCGCCAGCGCCCCGAGGACCGCGAGGTGGTGCAGCGGCAGGAACACGTTGTCGAGCTGCGTCGTCGACGCCTCCATCAGCGCGCTGAGGGCCGAGGCGAGCACCGCGGCGGAGAGCGGGAGCGGGAGAGGGCTGGTGGCGGCAGCAGTCGGCGAAAGCCAGCGGCGGAGCAAAGGCTGTGCCGGCCTCGCCGCTCCTCCTCCTCCCGCCTCGAGACGCAGCAGCCGCAGCCGCGGCCACAGCACGGCCCAGGCCAGCGCCCCCGAAGCAGCCCCCGCCAGCGTCCCTTCGAGCGTCTTCTGCGTCCCGAAGAGCTTGCGCCTGCCGATCGCGCGCCCCACGGCCGAGGCCGCGGCGTCGACGGTGCCGAGCGAGACGACGCCGGCGAGCGACAGTGCGACGGCCAGAGCGGCCGGACCGCCGCCGCCCTCGCTGCCGCCCGGGCTCAGCAGCCACAGCGGGCCCGCCATGCCCAGCAGCAGCGAGAAGTGCGACACCAGGAGCGCCCCCTCGTCCCTCGCGTCGACGAACCTCCCCATGAACCGCGCGACCGCCGGCCCGATCCCGAGGAGGGGGAGGCCCGAGGCCCGGCAGGCCTCGGCCGCGAAGAGCGCCGCGGCGGCGACGGCGAGCCCGACGCAGAGCAGCCCGGGGTCCGCCCCGCCCGAGGAGGGGGACAGGAGGGCGGCGGGGGCGAACATCGCGAGGGCGAGCACGTGGTAGGCCTTGCGCAGCAGGATCGTCGGAGGGCGCGGCCACCTGCCCGCCCCCGCTGCCTTTCCCTTTCCCTTCCTCCTCCTCCCCGGCGGGGGGGAGCCGGGCCGTTCCGCTCCCTCCGCCGTCGAGCTGAGCGGCGGCGCGGCGACGCAGTGGAGCAGAGGCAGGGCGACCAGAAGGGCCAGGGCCCAGGCGGAGACGATGCGCCGCCTCCTGCTGGCCCTCCCGCCGTCGCCGTCGCCGTCGAAGAAGCTGCTGCTGCTGCTGCTGACGCTGACGCTTCCGAGCTGAAGAGGCTTCCAGCTCAAAATCGGCCCCTCGCTGCTCGATTTTCCGTCCGAGCCCAGCGCGAAGAGCAAGGCCCAGGTCGCGTCGCGGAGCAGGGGGCGCGCCGCGAAGGCCGCCCCGGCGAAGAGCAGGGCGAGGGCGACGCTCCTGTTCCTCCTTTTGTTTGTTCCTGCTTCTTCTCTCGTCGTCGCCGCCGAGGGAGACGGAGGCGGCACGAGGAACGCCGCCCGTAGCAGCGGCACGGCGAGCGTCGCCCCTGCCGCGGTGCCCAGCACCACGCGCTGCACGAAGCGGGACTCTGGCGAGCGGGTCGATCCCGCGAACAGGGCCTCGAGAGAAGCGGAAAGAGAAGCGGAAGAAGAAGAAACCGACGACGACGATGACGACGAAAGAGACACGGCTGCGGCGTCGGCGAGAGCCAGCGCCGCGCAGCAGGCCACCGCCGACGCCTCTCCGAGGGTGAAGCTCTTGGGGGCTCGCTTGAGCAAGAAATGTGTCAGGGAGACGGAGAGAGAAGCAGAGAGGGAGGTAAAGGCGAATGCGACGAGGCGAGAAGAAGAACAAGAAGAGGGAGCCGACGATGCTGCCCTCGCCGCGGCGGCGAGAGCCAGAGCCGCGGCGGCGAGGGCTCGGAGAGAGGGAGGAGGAAGAAGCCGAAAGTCCTTCCCTCCTGCTTGCTCTATTGTTCCAGAGGCCTTGGCGCCCCTCGAGGGAGAAGAGAAGATCGTCGCCGTCGCGGTGGCAGACGCGGAAGAGCCTGTTCCTCCTCCATCTGCCCCTGCTCCTCCCTCTCTGCCGATCATCGTCGACCTCCGCGTCGGCGACGGGAGCCCCCGCCGCTGCTGCTCTCGCTGCTCCCGCTCGATCCTCTCCGCTTCCGCGGCGGCGTCCGCTCTCGCCTCTCCGAGCGCGAGCCACGTCAGCCAGGCAGAGCCCGACGCCACGGACCCTCGGAAGAGCAGGAGCAGGTACGGGCGAGAGCGAGAGGAGCCCCCCCCCGAGGCGCCGCCGCCGCCGCCGCCGCTCGCGGTCGCCGCCGCCGCCCCCCCGAGGGCCCACGCCACCGAGAGCGCCCCGGCGCCGACGCCCGCCGAGGGGGCCTTCCGGGCGGAGCCCGTGTAGCTCTTGGCGTAGGCTCTCCGCCTCTCTCTGCTGCTTCTGCTGCTGTTCGCATTGCTGCTGCTCCTGAGGCTCCCGGCGTCCTCGACGAGGGCCAGGGCGGCGAGGCAGAGCAGCAGGAGCGCGTCCGGGACGAGGGCTGAGAGTTTTTTTTCTTTTTTTGAGGTCGAGGTTGAGAGGTTGGGTTTTTCGTTTCCATCGATTGGTCATGTTGATCGCAATGCCTCTTTTTTCCTCCTCTGTTTTTTACTCAAACTCACCGGTCCCGCCCGCAGCAACCAGAGCCGCTCCGACCAAGCCCGCCGTGAAGAGGGCGATCGCCGCCTCGGCGGCTGCCCGTGTGACGAGGGGCATGGGCGAGAGAAGGGGAGAGAGTCAAGAACAGGAGCTCCCTCTCCGTGAGAGCGTAGTGACTTATTTATGCTCGTCCTTTTTCTTCGCCGCTCGAAACCTTGGTCAGAAAAAAACGAAACGAGAAGAACCTCTTTTCCGCTATGCTCTCCTCCTCTGCCGCCACCGCTGCCCCGCGATGGGGAGCCCCGCGACCTCTTCTTCTTCCTTCCTCCGATCGCTGTAGGAGTGTCTCTAAGAAATCTCCGGAGCCGCCTCGCAGGAGTGAGCTCCCTCATCCGCAGCAGGCTCTCTCTGCCGCCGCGGCGGCCAAGGCGGCCGCTTCCGCCGCCGCTTCCGTCGCCCCTTTGACCGCCGCCGCCGCTGCCTCTTCCCAGCAGCCCTTCGCCGCCGTCGCCGCGGCCGCCCTCGCCGAGACCTGCATGGCCTCTGCGCTGGCGGTCCTCGCCTGGAAGCTCCTCTCGCGCGCCCAGAGCCGCGGAGGAGAAGAGGAAGACGAAGAAGACGAAGTCGAGAGCGACGACGAAGAGGGACAAGGCAAGCAACGAAACGCCCCTTCGTCTTCGTCGTCGTCGTCGTCGTCGTCTTCCTCGCCCGAGGGCACCAACCCCTTCCTCGCCGCCGCCGTCCACGCCCTGGGCCCGCCGCTGAGCTGGGCGTGCGTGCTCGCCGCGATAGTCGTCGCGGCGCGCTCCTTCTCGAGCGTCGCGGCGGCTGCGGCGGCCTCGACCCTGGCGAAGCAGCCTACCACCACGGCGATGACGGCGGCGGCGGCGGCGGCGGCCCTGGCGCTCGCCGCCCTCTCGGCCGCCGCCAAGGTCTCCCCCGTGGTATCGAGCGCCGGCCGGGCGGGTGCCGTCCTCCTCCTCGCCTGGGGCGCGGTCAGGGCCAAGGACGCGGCGGTCTCGCGCGCCGTCCTGTCCTCCTCCTCGCCCTCCTCGCGCGCTCTGGCGGCGGGGCGGCGCCGCCGCCGCCGCCCTCTCGCGAGGATCCTCGTCCCCCTGAGCTCCCTCGCGACCTGGGCCGCGGCCGCGGCCGCCGGCGCCGCGGCCCTCTCGGCAGCGGGGGTCGACGTGCGGCCCCTGCTGGCCGTGGGCGGGGTCGGAGGGATCGCGGTCGGGTTCGGGGCTCAGGCCGTCTTTGCGAATCTCGCCGCGGTGAGAGAGCTTTGTTTTTTCTTCTTTACTGGGTCTTCGAGGTCGAGTCTTACGACGGAAAAGCTCTCATGCTCGCCCACATTCCGCCCACAGTCCCTCACCGTCCATTTGTCCACCCCATCGCCGCACACACACACACACACACACACGCACACGCACACACAAACGCATACCAGGGCGTGTCCCTCTTCCTCGCCAGGCCCTTTGTTCCGGGGGAGCGCGTCTCGCTTTACCTGGCGGGAGGCGGCGCGGGCGCCAGGTTCCTCTCGGGCGTCGTCGAGAGGGTCGACCCGGCGCGCACGACGATCAGGGACGACGCCGCGCTGCCCCACCTGCTTCCCAACAGCGTGGTGGCCGGGTGTGTCGTCGTAAATGAGAGCAGGGCGGCGCTCACAAGGACCGCGGCGATGATGCCAGGGGGAGGAGGAGGAGGAGGAGGAGGGGCGAAGGCTGAGGCCGGGAAAGCTTCTTCTTCGTCCCCGACGGCGCCGACGCCTCCGTCGTTCCCTTCTTCTCTCTCTCCTCTTTCGTGGCGCTCGGCGCCTCGCTCGGTCTCTCTCTCCTTCCCAATCAGGCTCGAGGACGCGCACCTGGGCCCCGCGATCGCTCTCTCGGTCACCAGGTGGCTCTCTGCGTGCGCCCTGGTCGACAAGAGGCTCCCCAAGGGGGCCTCGCTCTCGGCTGTCGTCGAGGGAGCGGGAGCAGGATCAGCAGCAGCGCTTTCTTCGCCTTCTTCTCTCTCCCCCAACGCCACGGCGACCCTCTCCGTCTCTGCCTACCTCTCTGCGGCGGCGGCCAATAACTTCACCTCGTTCAGGCAGGAGCTTTTGCTGGTCGTCATCGCCGCAGCAAAGGAGGCCGGCAGCAGCAAAGGAGGAGGAGGACGCGACGGCAGCGGCAGCGGCAGCGGCAGCAAGAACAACGCCGTGCCCTTCTCCACCTCGCCACTGCCGCCTCCTCCTCCTCCTTCCTCCCACCCCGCCTCTTCCTCTTTCCCTTTCCCTCCTCGCGAGAAGAGGCCCCAGGACTTGTGAAGGTGACTATTCTTTTCAGGACGGTGAAAAAGGAAAGGCTAGATACATACACACAATTTGCAAAAAAAAGGGGGGAAAGAAAAAAGCGGTGACGATGAACAAAACGAAAAACAGGTCAGTCAAGCAAGTGTTTTCAACTCTCTCCCTCCCCCCCTCCCTCTCCCTCTCCTCCCTCTCAGTTTTGGAATGTTTCCTTTACCCCCTGGAAGACAGCAACCCCCCGCGCTTCTTCGTCGGCGTCGCCGCCGCCGCCCCAGAACTCCGCACGTGTGCCCTCCACGCGTCGAACTCGTCGTCGGCCATCCTGCCCTTGCCGGGGAAGGCGGCTGCTGCAGCCTTCGTCGAGGTCGGGAGCGGCGTCGGATCCGAGGGGTAAGGGTCGCTGTGCTGCTGCTGGTGGCGGCGGGGGCTGTGGTTGTTGTTGGGTTGAGAGAACGCGCGTTCGTGAGAGAGAGAGAGAGAGAGAGAGAGAGAGAGCAGCGGGGCCGTGAGAGACAAGAAGCAGGGCGGCGAGAGGGAGGAACAAGTCGAGGTTGCGAGGTCGGGGTTTTTCGCTTCGCGGAGGACGGCATCGTTCAGTCGTTTGAGCAGAAGCCGGCTCTCTTGTTCTCTTCTCTTCGCTAGGATCTCTCCTCTCACCTGCAGAAACAAGAGAGGAATCCCATCTCTCCTGATCGCAACCGAAGAGAGAGAGAAAGAAAGAGGGTAAGAGCGAGAGCGCGAGAAGGATCGAAGGCAGTCTCTCTCGACGCCCGACGAACGTCGTCGAGCGGAGGCCAGCGCTGGAAAAAGTGCGGAGTTTGCGTCACACTTTTCGTACGAAGAGAAAAATGCTGTCTCGCGTGGTCATTCGCGCTTCTCCTCGCGGCGCGACCAGCGCCGCTGGCGCCACTGCTGCTGCCACTGCTGCTGCTGTGAGGCTCACGTCCTCGAGGGCACCTGCTGCGTGCCGCAAAGGCAACTCTCCTTCTTCTTCGTCGACGAGGCCTCAGACGACGCTGGCATCATCGTCGCCGCCTTCCGCTCCTCGCCGCGTCTCCGCGCGCGCCTCTCCCGAGCAGTTTGAGGGCGACGACGCGAGATACGCAGATGAGGACATGAACTACGGTGTCGACGACCGCATTCCCGTAACGGTGAGAGGGACGGAAAACGGAATCGCTACGCTGCTGGCCAGCTCGACACTGATTGCATCCGTTTCGTTCATCTTCTCAACCCCCGACCTCTTCGTCCTCTCTCTCCTTCCTCCTCCACCCCCTCCCCCCGTCCCCCGTCATACCAGGTCATCACCGGCTTCCTCGGCTCCGGGAAAACCACCTTGCTCAACCACCTCCTCACGCGCCCGCGAGAACCCACCGAACCCGGACAGGCCCCCCTCCCCCGCCTCGCCGTCATCGAGAACGAGTTCGGCGAGGTCGATATCGACTCGGCGCTCGTCGCCTCGCGCGGCGTCCTCGAAGGTTCGGGCGAGACGATCGTCACGCTGTCCAACGGCTGCCTGTGCTGCACCGTGAGGGACGACCTCGTGCGCGTGCTGGTCGAGCTGGTCACCGACCCGCGGAGGCGGAGCACGTTCGACGCGATCGTGATCGAGACGACGGGGCTCGCCGACCCGAAGCCGATCATCGAGACGTTCGCCGCGGTCGACGCCGTGGCCGAGCACTGCAGGCTCGACGGCGTGGTCGCGCTCGTCGATGCGGTCAACGGGTGGAGGCACCTCGGCGAGCCGATCGACCTCGGGAGGGAGGGCGACGGACGCGGCGAGGGTGCCTCTTCCTTCCCGGCGGAGCTCTTCTCGAAGCCGCCGCCCGAGGCGGTGTCGCAGGTCGCCTACGCCGACCGCATCGTCCTCAACAAGTGCGACTTGGTGTTGAATCCCGCCGCCGCTGCCAGGGCCAGCGGCTCGTCGACGAAGAGGGAGGACGGGGAGACGAAGGGGGAGGAGAACGGGAGCAAGAGGTCGCTGCTGGGCGCCGGCGAGGGCGCCCTGAGGGAGCTCGAGGCGCGCCTCCGCACGATCAACGCCCTGGCCCCGCTCGTTCGCTCCTCGCTGGGAGACTCCAGGGAAGAGGTGGACCCGCGCTGGGTGCTCGGGGTCGGAGGGTACGACCTTACCCGAGTCGTCGGGGACGTCGAAGGAGCGATGCTGGCGAGGGAGAGGGCGGAAGCTGCAGAGGCGGAGGCGAAGAAGAAGAAGGGGGCGAGCAGCGACGCTGCCCCCTGCGGCAACCCTGCCCACGGAGAGCCCGGGCACGTCTGCTCTCACGACCACGACCACGACCATGGTCACGGCCACGGTCACGAGCACGGCCACGCTGAGCATTCGCACGAGGTGAGAGTTGGAGAGGGAGAAGGGAAGAAGGAGAGAGAGAAAGGGAGAGGAAGAGAGGTGGAAGCGGGCAAAGAGAAGAGGGGGAAAAAACTCACAAAGACCGGACTTTTCTCCTCCTCTTCTACGACGCTTTTTTTTTACAGGCCCGCGGCCACAGCCGTGACCACGAGCACGGCCACGGAGAGAAGAAAGCGACAGCAAAGGCTGCCCCCCCGGCCCCCGTCTCGGTCGCGCGCCACGACGAGGCCATCTCGTCCGTCTCGATCGACATCCCCGGGTCGATGGACCTCGAGCTGGTCAACATGTGGCTCGGGGCCCTGCTCGACGTGCGGTCCGAGGACGTCTACCGCATGAAGGGGATCCTGAGCGTCGAGGGGTTCCCGGAGCGGTACGTCTTCCAGGGCGTGCACGCGCTGTTCTCGGGCGAGGCGGCCGCGCCGTGGCGGCGGGGCGAGGAGCGCCGGTCCAAGATGGTCTTCATCGGTCGGGGCCTGGACCCCGAGCTGCTGCGGGCGGGGTTCGACGAGTGCGTGGTCGGGGAGGACGGGGTCGCAAAGGGGAGGAGGAAGCTGGCGGAGCACGGGAGGGGGGCCGGGGAGCGGGGGGAGGAGAGCGGGGTGGTGGACGTGTGAAAGAAGGAAAAAAACAGAATCGAAAGAGGTCGAGTTCTCCGAGTTTTTTTCGTCTTGTTCCATTTTCAATGAAGCCGCTCCTGTCTCTCTCGCTTTGCGTCCTTTCTCTCGCCATCTGATGATGCACGCCGTGCGGCTCGGCGAAACCACGCACGTTCCCCGCCCGATCAGAAATCGCTCCCAGCAGCCGCGAGTAGGACGAATCGTCGCGATGGCGGGCGAGAGCAGCGACGCAGGAGTCGCTGCTGCAGCGATTCAGAAGAAGAAAAAGACGAGGCCGATCTTCCGTCGCGTCGCCGGCTCGAACCCTGGGCCCCGCGTCTCCGGCGCCCTGGGCTTCCCCGTCCCCGGCGGGGGCTTCCTGCTTTTCGGCGGCTACCTGGAGGAGGAAGGAGAACAAGGGAGCGGCGGCGGCAGCGTCAGGAGGTCCGCGACCAACGAGACCTGGAGGCTGAGCAAAGACCTCGCGAGCTGGGAAAGGGTCTCCACGACTGGTCCCACCTCGCCTCGTCCCCGGGCGAGGCTCGCCGCCGCGGGCGCCGTCGCCTCGGGCTCGGCCTGGCTCCTCGGCGGGTGGGATCCCGGGAACAAGGGGGACGGGGGCGAGATCCTGAGCGATGTCTGGAGGTACGACCTGGAGAGCGGGGTCTGGAGCGAGGCGAAGCTGAGGCAGCCCGACGACGGGGAGGAGGTGGAAGGGAAGGGCGGGAGCGGGAGCGAGAGCGGTGCTGCTGCTGCTTCTGCGACGACGGCGGCGGCGGCCGCCGCATCTTCTGCTCCGTTCTTGCCTCCTCCGCCGGAGACCGCCGTCGCCTTGCCCCCGGGAGGAGACCCCAGCGCGTTCGCTTCTGTCGTTGCCGCAGGAGCAGCAGAACAAGAAGAACTCCCGGAAAGCATCGTGCTTCCCTCGCTGCCGGCTTGCTCCCGCGCCGCGGCCGCGGCCGTCGGCGGAGAGAACGGCGGCGACTCGAAAACCATCGCGCTCTTCACCCACCGCAACGGGGGGGACATCTTGCTTTTCGACGCGTCCGACGTCTCCAGTCCCGTCCTCAGGGCGTGCGTCGTCGCAGGAGACGAGGAGGCCGCCCGCAACAGAGGCGAGAGGGCCTTCGACGGCTCGACGGCGCTGCCGGCGAGCCGGGGCCTCAGCGCCCTCGCCTCCTTCCGCGGGAGCGCTCCCGCTTCTCCTCCGGCGCCGGCGTCGGCGCCGGCTTCGGCTCCTTCTTCTTCGCTCCATCTCTTCGGAGGGGCCCCCAAGAGTGGGCCGATGCTCGACGACTCGTGGTTCCTGGAGCTGGCCCCCGGGTGGGAAGCGAGGCTGCGCGGCGGCGGCAGCGGCGGAGGAGGAGGAGGGGGGGGGAACAGAGAGGCCGGGCAGGGCCCGACGCTGCGCTGGTCTCGGCAGACTTCTTCCTCCTCATCTTCCTCCCCTTCCTCCTCCTCGTCCCCCTCCCCTTCCTGCTCTCCGCCCCCGCGCTGCTCCCATGCGGTCGGGGTCCTCTCCGACGAGTCCCTCTACCTGTTCGGCGGCGCCTGCTACGACCCCGCCGCCGGGCTGCTGCCCCTGGGGGACCTGTGGAGGCTCGACCTGCAGTCGCGCAAGTGGGAGGAGGTCGCTGCGCCTGCGGCGGCGTCCTCTCCTTCTTCTTCCGGCGATTCTTCGACTTCTCCGTCGCCGCGGAACGCCGCCGCCTTTGGCGTCGTCGATCTCCCCGGGGGCGGAAAGGGGCTGCTCATCCACGGGGGGTGGGACCCGTTCAGGAAGACGCACGACGACACGTGGCTGCTGACGGAGGAGGAGGAGGAGGAGTGAGGAGGAGCGAGGAGAGAGGAGGAGAGAGGAGTGAGGAGAGAGGAGGAGAGAGGAGGGGTGAGGAGTGAGGAGGTGGGGTGAAGAAGCGTGTGAAAAGAAAGGGAAGAAAAAAAGGACCCGAAAACAAGGTGGGAAAAATCATTGAGAGAGAAGAGAAAAGAAAAAAAAACGGTTTCAAGATGACCGAAGGCAACCTCCTCCAGTCAGCAGCTTCTGCTTCCGCCCAGTCCGGGGCCACCTCGATGGGGAAGGGCGCCTGGGACTGCGACTCGCGCAAGGCGATCCCTCCGGAGAAGGAGGTGCGAGAGAAGAATACAAGAAAGAGGGGAGAAGAAGAGGCAGTCGAGAGAGAGGGAAGAAAAAACAAAAAAACCGCCGCTCAAAAAAAAAACTCGAACAGGCCGAGGTCTTCGAGGAGATCCCCACGATGGATTTCCCCTTCCACGGCATCCCCACGGTGCCCCCCAGGAAGGACATGATGCACCTGGTGAGTGGGAAAAAGAGAGAAAGAGAGAGAAAAAACAGAGAGAGAGAGAGAAAAAACAGAGAGAGAGAGAAAAAACAGAGAGAAAGAGAGACAGAGAGAGAGAGAACAGAGGACAACTCACTCGAAAAGAGAAGGGGGAAAAAAACGCTTTCTCCTTCCAGACTTTCTTCTGCCGGGGCTGCCGCTATCGCGTCACCGCCGAGCCCTCGTGGACCTCCGCGGCTGTCAAGCGCGCCCTCTGGGCAGGCGGGATCTCGAGGTCCAACAGGGAGGACGGCAGGGGGAGCACGCCCGGGATGAAGAAGTGGGAGGACTTGGTGCGAAGGAAAGAGAAAAAGGCAAAAGGGAAAAGCCTCTTTTGCTCTCAACCCTCAGTGATGACGAGAAACAAAGAAAAAACCCTAACCCGAAATCCTGAAAAAAAACTCTCTTTCGCCTCTTTTGCAGACCCTAATCTACGCAGGACAGATTCTGGAGAACGACAGGACTCTGGACTCGCACGGGGTGCCTCGGGTGAGAGGACGGGAAGAGGAAGAGAGAGAGAGTGAGCAAGCGGAAAAAAAGGCCAGCCCCTCTTTTTGAAACCGCGCGCTCTCTCACCCTCTCCTCGCTCGATCACCAACAAGAAAAAAAACCTCCCTCTCGTCACCAGGGCTGCCAGGCCCTCGTGGCGATCGAGACGGCCAGGCTCAGCAACCCTCCGGACCCGGACTCTCCTTATTGGAATTGAATCCCTCTCGTTTGAACGGGGGAGTGAACGAAGAGAGAAAGAAGAAAGAAAGAAGAGAGGAAAGAAGCGAAAAACGCTCGCGCCCTCAACCAACCCCCTCGAAACGTTTTTTGGATTTTTTTTTCTTCTTTTCTAACACGTAACGAAAAAAACCGAAACTAAATCTCTCTCTTCAGAGAGAGATTCAAGAGTTCTTCCCGGGCTGCGTGTACATCTGCATCGCCCCCTTGGCGACCGCCACGAACGAGAACGCGACCAGCGCCGTCGGCAGGGCGACGGCGAAGATCCGGTCCGACTTTCCGAGGAGGTACGAGAAGCCGATCGCCTTCTGCGCCGCCTGGACAGCCGCCTGGCGGGCCTGTTTGTGGCGATATCGGAAGTTGAATTTGAGTCGAGTCGGTCGTCGATGGCATTTCGGTTGGATGAGCGAGGGGAAGAGGGGGTCGTCGCGTGTTTCAAGAGGTCGAAAAAGAGAGAGAAAGGGGTCGAGAGAGCGGAAGCGAAGAGAGGGCGTCGCCCGAGGGCATCACCGCCCGTCGCCCGATGTTCTTTTCCGGAGAAGGACAAACGATTCGACCTCTTGCGCAGCCCTTGCTCTCTCCCTCTCCTCTCCCAGCACGAGGTGCAGTACGCGACAGCGCTGCTCTTCGCGGGAGGAGAAAGAGGAACCCGTGTCAGGAGAGGGCGAAGGAAGAGCAAGAACAGGAGGAGGAAATGAGGCGAGAGCCCCGCCGCAAGAAAGCGAGCGGCGGCGGCGACGCTTTTGCTCCTCTTCGTTCTCCTTCTGCTCCGCGCTGCTCTCCTGCACGACGCCTGCAAGTGTTCTGCGCCCCTTCCGAGAGAGCGCGTCGCGCTGTTTACGTCGGGCGAGACAGAAGGAACGCTCCTGCTCGCTAGGGGCGGAGGGAGGCCAGAGAGTTTCGGTCGCAATCGGGGGGTGGGGTGACGGTGCGAAACAAGGGAGAGAAGCATCTTTTCCTCTCACCTGGACCGCCTTCAGGGGCTCCGCCGAGATCTTCGGCTCGGAGAACGAGGCGCCCGAGTCCATTTTTGTCTGGAGAGCTCGCGCGCGCGGAAGAAAGAGACGAAGCGGGGAAAAGAGGGCGCACGAAGCGAAAGCGAGAGAGAAAGTAGAGGAGTCGACTCTGTGAACCTCTGAGTTTTTTTTTTTTTCTTCTTCGCCTCCGAAAAAACCGACGGTAACACTCTTCTTTCCTCACGGTGCACTCTTCTTTCTTCTTTCTTCGTCCTCCGTAACCGAAAGGCTCGCGTCGTCGCGGCCTCGCGCTTTCAGTTCCGCCCTCCCTCTCCCTTTGAACCAAGTGGAATGATTCTTCGGCGAGCCCACGTCGCGGCGTCGGTGCTGTGCCTGGTCTTTGCATCGGTTGCAAATGTGCGTTTCGTTGTTGAGTTTTTTCGGAATGCTGCAGGCGCAGCAGGCGAGAAGAGCGCATGCCTTTCTTTTCCTCTCCTCGCGCACGCGCTTTTGGAGTTGTTCGCAGCGCTCGATTTTTCAGCGATTGCAAAAAAATGACAATTCTCGGCCTTCATCCATCTAACGCGAATCGATTTGACGCCTCAAATAAAACAAAAAAACACAAAAAAACACAAAAAAACAGGCGGCAATGTCCGCGAAGGTCGGGAACTCGACATCGACAACCTCAGCGTCGTCGTCGTCGTCCCCGCTTCTTCTCTCGACCACTTGCCCCTCGCCCTGCCCCCCCAGCACGCGCTGCTACCAGGGAGCCTGCGTCAGCTTCGAGAGCTTCGACTGCAAGGACGGAGAGTGCGTTCCAGGAGGATCCGGCTCGACACCGACTCCCGTTCCGAGTCCTCCGCCTCCGAGTCCTCCTCCTCCGCCTCCGAGTCCTCCTCCTCCTCCTCCGACGAGCGAAGTGACGCCGCCGCCAGAGACGACCCGCCCGCCGCCCCCACCTCCTCCTCCGCCCCCGACCGGAGGCGCAGGCAATCCTGCGGATCCGAGGTGTCCCGAAGTCTGCACCGACGTCCCCCCACCGCAGCAGCAGCAGCAGCAGCAGAAAACGTGCGCCGAGCTCTCGCTTTCGTCTCCTGACTTTCTCTCCTCGCTCGCAGCAGAAGACTCCCAGCTTTGCTTCCTCTCGCGAGGGCTCTGCCCCCCCGAGTGCGTCGACTGCTCCGACTCAAACGTGAATTCGGCGCAGAACCCGAGCTGCGCGACGAGTGGGGTGATGTACCCTCCGATAAAGGCCCTGTAAAAACGGAAGTATGGAGGTTGAAGAAGAAGAAGAAGAAGACTGTTTTTTCCTCTTCCCCCGACGAAGCTCTCCCTGATTTTTTCACTCTTCTTTCACAAAAAAAGAGGAGTTACGCATTTCGCTTTCCCGCCCTCTCACGCTCGAAGCCGCTCTCGCTTCTTCCTCGCGCTCAACTGGTCGGTGACGTTCACTTCTCTCGGTGAACCGCGAAAAAATCGAACGCAAAGCGTCTCGCAGGTGTTTCCACGTCGAAGCGGCATCTTTCCTCCTTCCTGGCAAAAAAGTTTTGAATTCAAAAATTCAATCCCAAGATGCCTTTCCCTCCCCGCAAGCTCCTCTCCCTCGCGGCCGCGCTCGCGCTCGTCCTCGCCTTCCCCCTGGCCAGGGCGCAAGATGTCACCATCGTGGTCCCTGACGACGGCACTGCGGTGCTCTACTCGCACGACGCGGCCCCCGACGCCGTGCTCGCGCTCGACCCGGCGTCGGCGCCGGAGGCCGTTTCGCTGCTGTTGTCGTCCGCGGCGTCGATGATGCCCGAGGCAGCAGCCAACGAAGGCGAGGAGGTTGAAGCCGCGGTGGCTTCTCTCTTCGCCGCCGCCGCCGCTGACTCCGCCGTGGAACAGTCCACGACGGAGGAGGAGGCCATGGTCGAGGCGACCGTCTCGATGCTCCAGGCCGCGCTCGGGGACACCGAACCGGAATCGGCGGTTTCATTGGAGAGCGCTAACGCTGCAGAGGTCGCCGCCGCCGCCGCCGCCGCCGACGACGCCGCCGCCGCCGCAGTCGCCGTCGCGGGCGAGCCCGCACCCGAGGCGGTCGCCGCCGCCGCTCCCTCCCCCGCCGTCGCCGTTGTCCCCACGGCGCAGCTCGTCTGCCCGCCTACCTGCCCCTCCGGGACGCGCTGCCGCCAGGGCGGCCGCGGCGTCTGCGAGCCGTTCTCGGCCTTCGACTGCGCCGGAGGCAAGTGCGCGCCCTCGCCCTCCGCCGCCGCCCCGCCGACGCCGCCGCCGTCGACCGCCCCCGCGGTCTGCGGAACCAAGTGCACCGACGTCCCCCCGACGCCCAACTGGTCCTGCGCGCAGCAGCGGTCGTTCGGCGCCTGCGAGCAGGGGTGGATGGCGGAGGGGGGCTTCTGCCAGATCACCTGCGGCCGCTGCCCCGCGGAGTGCTACGACTGCAGGTCGATGTGCCTCGACAGGGCCCCCGACGGCAACGGGTGCGCCGCCCAGGCGGGCTGGGGCAAGTGCGGGGAGACCTGGATGGCGGGATGCATGCGCTCGTGCGGCAAGTGCCCCGCCAAGTGCTACTCGAAGGCCGCCGCCTCGAGCGACGGCGTCGCGGCCGGCGGCGCCGAGGTTGTGTCCCTCGTCTCGATCTCGGCCTCGACTCGCCTCCTTATAAAGGCGAAGGCCGCGCCCTCCCCGAGCCCTTCGTTCGAGCTGGGCCCCGTGTCGGCGCCGTTCGGGGCCCTTTCCGAGGTCGCGGCGGGGCCGCAGGGGGCGCCCGAGGTGAGCTCGTCGTTCCCCGCCGTTCCGGCGGCGGCTTCGTCTTCCTCTCCTTCTTCCTCGGCCGCGGAAGCCGAGGCGATTTCCGATGGCGACGCCTCCGAGGTCTCCGCTGCCATCGAGCGGATGATGGCCTCTACCCAGGGGACAATGGCTGCCGAAAGCGCCTTCGAGGCTTGAAGAATCCAGTGGGAGCAGGAAGTTGGAAAGAAAGAGAGAAAAACCCTCTGTCACTTTTTTCCCCTTTCGTTCCATTTCTTCCTCTCTTTTTCCCCGAAGAGTTGCGTTCACTCTGCGCCGCGTTGACTATTTTTCAAACAGAGAATAACAAAATGGACATCCTGTCATCGTCGCGCGCGCCACAGAGATAGATCAGAAGAGAGAGAGAGAGAGAGAGAGAGAGGTAAACAAATTGTTTTTTTAACGACACTGCAAACCAAGGGAAACGACGAACGACGAAAACAAATTACCCGGCGACCGCGCCGCTCAAAACCGCCGCCACCACCGCCTCCCCCACCTTCAGCCCGTCCACGGCAGCGGACACGATGCCCCCCGCGTACCCCGCCCCCTCGCCAGCCGGGAACAGCCCGGCCACGGAGACGGACTCGCAGGTCTGCGGGTCCCGCGTCAGGCGCACGGGGGCGCTCGTCCTCGTCTCGACGCCGTGCAGCAGCGCCGCCGCCGCAGCCCGCCCCGAGGCGAACCCGGCGACCTGCCTGTCGAAGCGCAGCAGCGCCTCGGAGAGGGCGGCGTGGACAGAGGTCGAGTAGAGGTCCGGGTCCCTGAGGTCGGCCGAGGAGACCCCGAGGCGGTAGGAGGAGGAGGGGAGCTCGGAGTCGGGGCGTAGCGCCGGCGAGCGGAGGAGAGGCCGAGGGGCGGCAGGAGACGTCGCCAACGGCGGCGAAACCACTCTCCTGCCGCTCCTCCTCGCGCTCCCTTCCAGGTAATCATCCACCCTCATCACCGGGCACACCAGACCGCTCCCCCCCTTTCCTCCCCCCCCCCCGAGCCTTGCAGCGACCTTCTCGGCCCGCCGCTGCATCTCCACTCCCGCGAGAGCCCCGTGTTCCGACGCCAAATCGCCCCAGTCGCGCGGGCCGACGGCGACGACCAGCGCCGCGTTGGCCCACCTCGAGCCCCGCGCCGAGAAGCTCATCCCGTTGACGCAGAGCTCGTCCGGGTCGGTCGAGGTCGGGACGACCTGGCCCCCGGGGCACATGCAGAAGGAGTAGACTCCCCGAGAGGAGGAAGAAGCATCCGAAGGGGAGAAAGAGGAAGAGGGGGAGCTCGAAGCAGAAGCGCTCCTCGCGGCGACCGCGGCCGCGGCGGCTCGCGGCTCGGCCGCCTCGATCCCGTGCTCGCCCACCTTGGTCATCTTGCTCGAAAGCTCCCTGTCCTCCTCCCTCGTGTCCACCTCGGCGGCCAGCCTGTAGTCGGCCACGGGCACCTTCCCCTTCCCCTTGAGGACCTGCGACGCGAGCTCTCCGTACTGGGCGGCGTCCACAAAGGCCTGCGGGTGCTCGACGCGGAAGCCGAGCGCAAAGGGCTTGGCCTCGGCGGCGACGCCGGCGTCCTGGATCAGGAAGCGGTAGGTGTCGCGCGCGGAGTGTCCCGGGGCCATGACGACCGCCGATGCCTTTATTGTGCTGCCGTCTCGAAGCCTGACTCCCTTAACGGCGAGGGACTTGGACGAAGAGGAAGAGGAGGAGGAGGAAGAAGAGGTTGCCGACGACCCGTCGTCGACGACGAGTCCCTCGACCGCGGCGCCAAACCTCACCTCGACGCCCGCGGCGATCAGCGCCCCGCGGAGCGTCCTCAGCACCTTGACCAGCCTGTCCGTCCCCAGGTGCGGCTTCCCCGAGACCAGGATCGAGCTCGGGGCCCCCGCGGCCACCAGAGTCGACAGCACGGCCCGCACCGCGCCGTCGTTGCGGCCGATGCGCGTCGTGAGCTTGCCGTCGGACCAGGTCCCGGCGCCGCCCTCGCCAAAGCAGAGGTTGGACTCCGGGTCGAGCCTGGAGCGGGCGAAGAGCGCGCCGATGGAGCGTCCGCGGGTCTCGACGGGGTCGCCCCTCTCCAGCAGGACGACGCGAGGGAGAGAGCCCTTGCCGCCCCTGGCGACGGAGGTCGCGAGGGCGAGGGCGGCAAAGAGGCCCGCGGGGCCCCCCCCGACGACGACGATTGGGTCCGCCCCTGCAGAAGAAGGAGAAGAAACAGGAGGAGGAGGAGCAGGAGCGAGAAGATCACCAGCTACCGCCTCCGCGGCGATCCGAGCGACGATCTCGGCGGTCGCGGCGGCGACACCGAGCGCAGAGGAAGGAGAAAGGGGGGAGCTCCCTCCTCCCTTCTCCTCCTCCTCGCCCTCCTCGACCCTCTCGAGCTTCCCCGACAGCTCCCTCTGCCTGGGCCTCGCCCCCGCCCTCTCGGCCTCCGCGGCATCGACGTCGACGACGTAGACGAACCCGGCGCCGATATCGACGAGCTTGCGCGCGTCGAAGGACTTGCGGACGATTTTCACCGCCGAGGCCGGCAGCAAAGGGAGAGGGCCGTTGGCGTCCCCCCCCCCCGGCACCGCGTCCGCGGCGCCTCTTTCCTCCTCGACGCGGGCGACCAGCGGAGCCCCGGGCCTTCGCTCCCTTTCCCTCTGATTGTACAGCTGGAGCATCTGCTCGCTCTTCTTGACGACCTTCTTGCCGCAGCCGAGCTTCGCGGCCGCGGCGGCCGCGAGCGCCTCGCAGACGGTCTCGCAGTCGTCCTTGCCCGGGTCGTCCGCGACGCCGACCGAGACGTTGAAGAGCCTCCACGCCCTGGGCGGCGGGAGGAGGGGCTCGAGCTGCGAGAACGACGACGACGACGACGAGGGAGCGTCGCGGAAGGAGTTGTTGAAGTTGCCGCCCCCGCGGCCGCCTCCGCGGCCTCCCCGACCACCTCCTCCTCGAAAGCGGCCGCCACCGCCGCCTCGGCCGCCGCCTCCTCGGTCGCCGCCGCCGCCGCCGGCGCCTCGGCCGCTGCTGCGCTCGTTGTTGAAACTGCGGCCTCCTCTTCCTCCTCCGCGTCCTCGCCCTCCTTGCCCTTCCCTCGACCAGCCTCCTTCCTCCCGAGGAGAGTAGTCACGCTCGGTTGACACCGCTCGGAGCTGAGAAGGGAGCGATCGGCGAGGCGGAGGCGTCGCTGGGCAGCGCAGAGCAGGAGGCGCAGGGCACGCACGCATGGCTTTTTTACTAGCAGCAGGGGCGATGCCGCTCGGCATTGAGACGGCGGAACGCATTGTTTTTTGATTTCTTCTAGCTCGCAAGCTTCGCACTGTCAGCAGGGTATCGAAGAAGAAGCGCGAAAGAGAAGCAACACGTGTCGCGGGAATAGAAGAGAACGCGGGATCGTCTCGATGCTTTTGCTTTCGAGAAGAAAAAAAGTGCTGTCACTGTCAGCCGCTTTTTTTCCCCCAGTTTTTTTTTGCAGTTTATCTTTTGCTCTCCCTTCGCGGCCGCGTTTCACCGGGGCCCGAGCCGCGGCCCGAGCCTCAGCAGCAAGTTCCGTCGCACCCGCAGGACCCTCCGAACCGTCAGAGATATCCTTTCACCAGCTCCTCCACCCTCTCCTCCGCCCCCTCCGCGCGGAATCACGCGAAGGGAACGACGAGCGCCGCCGCAGGAGGGAGAAACAGCCTCGGCTTCCCTGCACGCGCGCCGCACGCCCTCGTCCTCCCTGTTCAGGACGCTCGCGTCCAGAGCCTCTTCCGTCTCGGCTTCTATCCCGTGGAGCAAGCTCTTGTACGCCTCTCCCGTGAAGACGACGAGCGAGCGAGGGGCCAGGGCGACCGAGAAGACGTTTCTGTTGTCGATGCGTTTTCCTTCTCCGCCTTCTTCTCCGCCTTCTTCTCCGTCTTCTTCTTCGCCTTCCTCGTCTTCGCTTCGCTTCGAGTAAAAGCGCAGCACGGCCCAGGAGCCCAGGCTGACGATGGCTGCGGCGGGGTGGTAGAGGGGCCCGTCCTCGTGCGGCATGATGCCCTCGCCGGAAGCGTAGCAGTTGACGAGGGCGTGGTTGGGCGGCGGGGGGGAAGGAGAGGCCGGAGACGAGGCCGAGGAGGCCGACGAAGAAGAGCACCAGGCCCTCTTCTCTCCTCCCTCCCGCGCTCCTCCCTCGCTCCCTCCTCCTCCCTCCGCTTCAGCGTAGGCTCCAGTCAGCCTGAGCCTCTCTATCAGCGGGAGCAGCCACGAGGGGAGCTCCGCCGCGGTCAGCGCCCCGCCCTGGACGCTGCCCCCGAGGACGCGGAGCCTCCGCCCCGACACCAGCTTCCAGCCCGGCGCCAAGGACGGGGGGGGAGGAGGGCCGACGGAGGAGCTGCCGCCTGCAGAGCGTTCAGCGGCCGCTGCCACCGCTGCCGCTGTCCCTGCTGCCGCTGTCCCTGCTGCTGCTGCTGCTGCTGTTCTTGTCGTCGTCGGCTGCAGGTGCCTCAGCAGGGCCTCTTCTTCCCTCTCGGAGACGAACTCGGGGACGTACGCGACGTCGCTGCGCGGGGCGAGGGCGTGGGGTCGGAGAGGCTGAGGGAGGGTCGACGACGCTGGTTCTCGAGGTCGAGTCGTCAACATCACATTGTCGTCTTCCGGCGCTTTTTTCTCCGCGCTCGCTGCGCCGTGGCGGTCCAACGTTTGCGAGAGAGTAGCTGCCATCGAATCAGATCGTCCGTGGGCAGGACTAGCGATTCTCTAGCTCGTGCTTGAAGCGTCGGGGAGGCTTGTTGCTCTGCGTCCTTCCGACTCGTGCTCAATCGACGAGTGAGAGCGAAAGTGAAAGAAAAAATCTTTTTCATTTCGTGACAAAGCGAGGGCATTCAAAACCTCTTCACCCCCTCCCTTCTTCTCCGCTTCTCTCTCTCTCCCCTCTCCCTTCGCTTCTTCCGAAGCAACGATGATGGCTCCGTCGGTGCTGGCCTCGTCACCCTGCAGCAACAGCAGCAGCAGTGCCGCCGCAGCGAGGACGACGCCTGCGCAGGCTCGACGAGTTGCCCCGGTCGCCGTCGCTTCTCTCCCTGAGACGCGCCACGGCTGCTGCAGCAGCATGCCTCCTTCTCGCTCCTCCCAGCGTCGTCGTCGCCTCGCCGCCCTGCCTCCGCTCCGCGCCATCTCCATAGATCGCCGTGCCCACATGGAGCTCGCATGGAAGCGCCAGGCCGAGGAGGAGGCCGCCCTGGCCGCGCTGGCGTCGCTCGCGGAGAACAACAGCGTCGTCGGAATCATCGGCGGCGACAAAGGGGAAAACGTCCACCCCAACGACGACGCCGCCAAAGGCCCGCTCTCGTTCGGGGCCAAGCGCCGCCTGCTGTCGTGCCCCCCCGGGAGCGTCACCAGGCTCCGATCCGTGGCGCATTTGGTGAGAAGGCTTTTATGTTCCTCGTCTTTAGCTTTAAGAGAATGCGCGCGCGCGCGAGAGAGAAAAACATTAAAAAAGGCTCATTTTCAAAAACTTAAAAAAACTCTCTCTCCCCCCCCCCAAAAAAACTAACAAAACTAGGACGCCCTCGCCGCGGCGGCAGCCCCCGCCGTCCTCGCCGTCGCCTTCTACTCCCGCTCCTGCGGCACCTGCAAGGAGACCCTGCGTGCCTGGGAGGACGCCGCGCGCGAGGCGGGCGCGAGCGGCGCGGGAGTCATCTTTCTGAAGCACGACGTCCGCGACGACTTTGACGAGGCGACCGACCTCGCTCGGCTCCACAGGGTGCGCGCCGTTCCGAACCTGCTGTTCTTCGCCGGCGGGGCCGCCGTCTCGAGGGTCACGCTGGCAGACGCGAGGGTGATTGTGCAATCGCCGAGGGACGGGGCCAACAGGAGGGCGAGGCTCCGCGCGGCGCTGCAGGCGGTCCTGATGCGCGAGACACCGAGCGCAAAGAGGTAGTAGAAATAGGGGGGGGGGGGGGGCGGAAGAACGCTTCTTTCTTTCTTTTCCCCTTCTTTCCCATCCTCCTTTTTGAAGAGAGATTGCTTCAATTGTGCATTAAGAGTGAGTTGTTACCCTGAGAGGTAACAAGTGCTTGTAAGACTAGAGAGCGAAAAAGAAAAAGAAAACGAAAGAGAAGATGAAACGAAAACTTTCAACGCAACACCGCCGTCGCAGCCTCTCTCTTTATCTCGCCGTCTCCCTTGACCACCTCTCCCGAGCTTGCGCCTCCCGACTTCACTTTGTCCAGTTCCGCAACGGCATCCGCGACCATCACTGCGGCCAAGTCTTCTACTTTGAGGCTCGGGAGCCCGCACTTGATAGCCCACCTCTCCCCGCCGCGCTGCTTCTCCTCTCCCCGGTCGAGCAAGCCGGGGCGGTAGATAGCAACAGAGGCGCTTTTGGACGCCACGAGGGCTTCCTCCTCTGCCGCTCCCTTTGCCGCGGCGTAGTAGAGCGGGTGCAGAAGGGAAAGGGTGGGCCTCCACCCCGCGCCGCGCGAGGCGCCGGCGGCCGAGACGAGCGAGAAAAGGGGCGCGCGAGCGGCGGCGGCCAGGGCCGCCGCCGAGGCGACGCCGCCGACGTCGACCCTCCAGAAGGCCTCGGCGGATCCTGCCGCCGAGCGCGTGGTGCCCAGGGCGACGAAGACGGCGTCGACCCCCTCGAGGGGGTTTGGACGAGGAGAAGAAGAAGACGACGACGACGACGGAGAAGAAGAGGCAGAAGAGGCTGCTGCTGCCGCTTCGGCGAGCTGGTCGAGGTCGAGCCTGACCGGCACGATTTTCGACGGCGACGACGTCGAAGAAGCCGGCGAGCGAGCGATCGCGACGACCTTGGAGAAGCGTTGCGAGTTTTTTAGAGCTTCCAGGAGCGCGGCGCCAGTGGCGCCTGTCGAGCCGACGACGGCCGCGACGTATTGCTGCTGTTGTTTGGCGGAGCTTGGCGGGGAGGCCATGCCTGCGAGTGAGAGAGACGTGCGCGCCGCGAGAGAGGAAGAAGGAATGGATTTTCCCCCCCCCCTCGTTGGTACCGGCACAAAACAAATTGCCATCTCGGGCGGAAGAGGGAGCTTGTCGGACGCGTCCACCAGTCCACATCCGTTTTCTCCTCCCGCATCAGCGATCAACAAGACACTGCCGAGCTTTCCGAAGGAGTCGTTCAGAGCCATGGGGAACGATTGGATCGAGCATCTCGAGGCGGGCGACCAATCGTCGTCGGCGGCAGACGCGACCTCGCCCCTGCGACCCCCTTTCTCCCTCTCGCCTCCAGCTCCGGCTCCGACCTCTCCCTCCTTCCCCTCCTCCTCCTCGGTCTCCCCTCCGCCGCGCTTCGTCTGCACCAGGTGCCGCTCGGACCTGACGCTGCTGTCGGACATCATCTGGGAGGGCGTCATGGGCCAGCCGTCGGAGCCGGCCTTCCTCTCGCGCCGGTGCGTCAACTCGTCGCTCTCGCCGCCCGTCCGCCGCGGCGTGCAGCTCTCCACAGGGTGCTACGACCTCGTAGACGTCGAGTGCCGCAGATGCCGGGAGGTGCTCGGATGGAAGTACATGGGCAGGGCCAGCAGCGCCGCGGAGAGGTTCAAGGTCGGGTGCACGATGCTGGCCGCGGCGAGGTTGGCGTCGGTCGACGGCTTTGACGACAGCGACGAGCAGCGGCGGCAGGGGCAGCGGCATCCTCCACCGCAGCCGCCCCCGCCGCGCCGCTACTTGTTCATCGGGCGCGGGACGTAGCAGCTACAGCAGCAGCTAGCGCTGAGGGGGAAGAGGGTGGCGAGAGAAGTTTATGTGTTGGCGCGCAACCTTAAGGTTTTTGTTTTTTTGTTTTGCCCAGGTCGAGAGTGGTCACTCCAACACTTTTTTCGTTTTTTTCTCCAGCTCAATTTCGTTTTTTTTGACGCAGCACAGCCACATGAGCGACTCCGCTGCCCCTGCTTCTGCTCCCGCTGCTGCCCCCGCGGCGGCGGGCACCGGATCCAAGACGCCCGCAGACTTTCTCAAGTCCATCAAGGGCAGGAGCGTCATCGTCAAGCTCAACAGCGGCTCGGACTACCGAGGTGAAGATTGAATTTTCTTTTCTTCAAAAGGCGATCTCACCAATCCAGCTCTCTTCGGCGACGGCTTCATCTCTCTCTCTTCTCACCTCTCTTCTCTCTCCCCCTCTTCTCACGCCCCTCTCCAAATAAACAACTCAGGAACCCTGGCGTGCCTCGATGGCTACATGAACATCGCGATGGAGCAGACGGAGGTAAAAAGAGAGGGAAAGATGAGAGACGTTTTCTCCGTTGCACTGTCGTCCGCTCTTTGATTTCTTCTTCTTCGGGCCCCGACCTCGACCTCTTCTCCTCAACCTCGAAACCGAAACAAAAAAAACCCCGAAACAAAAACAGGAGTACGTCAACGGCCAGCTGAAGAACAAGTACGGCGACGCATTCATCCGCGGGAACAACGTGCTCTATATCAGCACGGACAAGGGGGCCTCGTCGAGCTAGTCGGAGAGTTTTGTTGTTGTATTAACGAGAGTAAAAAAGAAGGAAAAAAACGCAAACACTTGAAAGATACAAAAAAAACTTGTTCCTCCTTTCTCTTTCTTTCGCCGCCGCCGCCGTCTCTCTCTCTCTCTCTCTCTCTCCCCCCCTCCTCTGTTCTCTCTCTCTCGATGACTAAAAATCGGGTTGGAAATTCTCTGTTTTGATTTTGCATTGGAAAAGGAAACAGAAACTCTCTCTCTCTTTGATTTTTTCGGCGTCTCGGCCCCTATTCTTTTTTTCTTTCTTTCTGCCCGCTCTCTCTCTCTCTCTCGCGCGCGTGCGCTCCCCTGCGTTTTCCTCTCATCCTCTCTCTCTTTGTTCTCTCTCTCCATGCTGAAAGCTCTCCCCATTTGAATCCAAACGAATGGAAAAAGCGGAAAAGACAAAAACAAAATCTCTCTCCCTCTCTCTCTCTCTCTCTCTCTCTCAACAACGAAAAGACACGACTGAAATTGGCGATAAAACGCAGGGGGACAAAAAGGATGCTGGCGCCTGCGCTGTACATAAAAATGGATTCGACGGAGGAGGAGGCGGGAATAGGGAAGAAAAACGAGGAGCGTAAGAAGTTGAAGGAGGGGAAAAGAGCAAAAGAAAGGAGGTCTTCGAGAGCGATCGACCAACACCGCTGCCCGCCTCGACCCTTCCCTCCCCTCCTCCTCCCTCCTCTCAACTCACTCACCCTCGTGTTCTTCCTCCCCGCTCAAACCTCTCCTTTTTCCTTCTCCCTCTCTTCAAACCCCAAAGTAAGGCCCGACGCCCTTCACGCCCAGGCCTGCGATGCCCCCGGGCTTCTCGTCGGCCTTGGAGTCGACAAACTCCGCCGGGGCGTACGCGACGATGGTGCGCGCCGGGGCGTAGACCAGCATCGAGGCCGGCCTCCCGTCGTGGTCGCCCTCGGAGGCCGCGAACTCCACGTCCGAGTTCTTCGAGACGTTGGCCCACCCCCCGAACACGGCCTCGTCGGAGGACATCACGACCTTGCGCGGGCGCGAGTCGGGGCAGCCGACCCTGTAGTCGGAGAACGAGCTCGACGGGTGGAAGTTGAAGACCAGCACCAGGTCGCCGCGCTCGACGACGATCACCTTGTCGGCCTCGTTCTTGCGGCTGACCCACTCGTGCGAGGACGCGACGAAGCCGAACGCCTTGTCGAGGTGCATGATCGCCGTGTCGAAGGCCGCCATGAACTTGTACTTGAGGAACTCGGCGTCGGCCAGGTCCCACCGCCGGCGGCACTTGTCTAGCGAGCCGCCGTTCCCGGGCACCAGCGCGCCCGTCGAGGGGTCGTAGCTGTCGTCGCGCGGGAAGTCGATCCACTCGGGGTGGCCAAACTCGTTGCCCATGAAGTTGAGGTACGACTCCCCCCCGAGCGCCATCGTGATCAAACGGATCATCTTGTGCAGGGCGATGCCTCGGTCGACCGCGGGCGAGTCTTTCGCGCCCGGGCCCGAGAGCGCCATGCCGTCGTACATGGCAGCGTCCATGAGCCAGAAGGCGATGGTCTTGTCTCCCACGAGGGCCTGGTCGTGGGACTCGGCGTAGCCTGGAATGGAGGGGGTTGGGAGGAGGAAGAGAGAGGGTGAGGAAAAAAAGTTGGTGAACGAACGGAGTTTTTTTGAGTATGAAAAAAAAATGTCATTTTTTGTTTCCGTTTCTCACTCCCTCTCCCTATCTCTAAAAGATCCAAAAAACTCAAAACCAAAACTCACCGACGCAGGCCTCGGCGTAGCGCCTGTTGGTTAGCGTGTGCACGATGTTCCCCATGTCCCACGACTCGTCGGGGAGCTTGAGCACCTCGATCCACTTATCGGCGATGGCCATCTGAAGTTTTGAGATTTTAAGTATTTAAAAAAAAATTCCGGGTGAGAGGTCGAGGTCGCGGTCGAGAGAGTTTTTCTTCTTCTCTCTCTCCGCTTTCTCTCTCTCCCCGATTTCTCTCTTTCCCCAAGCCCTCCCTCCGCTTCATTCTCACCTGCAGGCGGTAGTCGAACCCGACCCCGCCCTCGCTCACGGGCCGGCAGAACGTCGGCATCCCCGACACGTCCTCCCCGATCGTGATGGCGTTCTCCGGCCACAGGTCGTGCAGCAGCGAGTTGACGAGCATCAGGTAGGCCACGGCCTCGACGTCGGTGGCGAGGCCGAAGTACTCGTCGTAGTTGCCCGTGAAGGCCATCTGTGGTTTGTCGAAGTTTTTTTTTTGATGGAGTCGAGAGAAGAGAAGAGAGAAGTGGTGAGGACGTGGGAGGTGAATCTTTCGCTTCCGCTCCATCGTTTTTCGTGTCGAGTGTTCACCAGAGGGGCAGACCTTGCTCTCAGGGGTGGTCGTTCGAGTGCCACATCGAATCAAAAACAAAAAACAAAAAGGCGCAAAAAGAACGAACGAAAGCGAGCCAGCCAATTTTACTAACCTGCAGCCCGTGGTGGTGGTACATCATCGACGTCACGCCGTCGAAGCGGTACCCGTCGAACTTGTACTCCTCCATCCACCAGCGCGCG
>Ga0315289_10002427_pt1 | contig 28529 bp, 23 predicted proteins | sample YL17G11_40_MG_FD_203452 | JGI IMG/M metagenome (GOLD analysis project Ga0315289, IMG submission 203452) | Sediment microbial communities from Yellowstone Lake, YNP, Wyoming, USA - YL17G11_40 | ecosystem: Environmental > Aquatic > Freshwater > Lake > Sediment | place: USA: Wyoming | collected... | reverse complement strand
CACGGCGCTAAAGAGAATTATTTACTGGGATCCTAAGGGATTGAGAACTTATGATGATCCTATCCTCATAAGTTACGACAAGGTGATTGATCTCGGTAAGGAGTTTGACGCTTCTGAACCTGGATTATTTGAACAGAATTTATATAATGGGCACCCCGATGACACCGCTTTTATATATTATACTTCCGGTACGACTGGTTTACCCAAGGGTGCAGTATTAACACATAGGGCGCTGGTACATACAGCTCGTGGATTTGTCAGCGTTTACCCCCTGACTGAAAACGATGATTTGATATCCAATTTCCCCGCCGCGTGGGTAGGAGATAGTTATTTTGCTACAATACCGCATCTACTAACCGGCGCACGCCTTAACTTTGCTGAGGAACCTGAAACCATTGCCGAAGATACGCGTGAAGTTGGCCCTGACTTTGTTATATATGGGCCCCGCCAGTGGGAAAGCCTTGTTAGCGAAATACAAGTAAAAATGACTGATGCCAATCGGATAAAACGTTTTTTCTACAATTTATTTATACCTGTTGGCTACAAGGTCTCCGAATGGAATTTCGAGAATAAGAAACCCAACTTATTTTGGAAAGTACTTTATAGTATTACACACTCATTGCTATTAAGACCGCTGAAGGACAGGCTGGGGTTAAGTAATGTCAAATTTGCAGTGACAGGGAGTTCAGTGCTGAGTTTAGATACTTTTAAATTAATTCATGCAATCGGCATTGAACTGAGGCAGACTTACGCCAGCACTGAAGCTGGCTTCATCTCATCACATAATAAGGGAGAAATAGACTTCCAGAGTGTAGGCCGGCCTGCCGTTGGTGCTGAAGTGAGACTATCTAATGAGGGGGAATTGCTGGTTAGAAGCGGTAGCACATTCAAAGAATACTTAAATGAACCAGAGAAGACTAACCGGGTTAAAATTCTTGGCTGGTGCCACACAGGCGATGCAGTAAATATTAATGAGAATGGGCATTTAATATTCCTCGACAGACTGGAACACATGGGTTCGCTGATAACAGGCGCGAAATACGCCCCTCAATACATAGAGGGCAGGTTAAGATTCAGCCCGTATATCAAAGATGCCATGGTGATAGGTGGAAAAGACAAATCCTTTGTGGCAGCTATGATCAATATCGATTTCGCTATGGTTGGTAAATGGGCCGAAGGCAAGGGTATACCATACACAACCTTTGTGGACCTGTCACAAAAACAGGATGTAGCCGACTTGGTAAAAAAGGACCTCGCCCGGGTAAACAGCTATTTACCCGAATTATCCAGGGTAAAGCGCTATATACTGCTGCATAAGGAATTTGATCCCGACGAAGCGGAGTTGACGAGGACCCGCAAGCTGCGCCGCGAGTTCATGGAAATGCGATATAAACCTGTCATAGATGCAATATATGGCGGTAAGGACATTTTGAACATTGATGCCTCTGTTACTTACCGTGACGGGAGAACCGGCACTGTATCAACAATAATCAGGATCTGGGATATTTAGAGTGAAGGAAAATGGATACATTAATTCAAAATAGCATCACCGGTATTGCCATCGGCATGGTTTATGCCCTGATTGCGCTTGGTTTTGCTCTCATTTGGAAATCCAGCAGGGTAGCTAACCTGGCCCTGGGACAACTGGTCCTGATATCGTCCTGGTTCACCTATGGCATGCTCATTCAACTCAAGTTTCCGTTCTGGTTCGGGATGATCATGACTATTGCGTTTGCAGTGCTGCTTGGCTGGCTTATTGAACGGCTTGCCTTGCGGCCGCTGATCGGACAGCCGATATTGTCGCTCATCGCAGTAACATTGGGACTTGCCTATTTTCTTGAAGGCCTGACCGCGTTTATATGGCCTCAAGGGCAGGGCTATTTACCCAAGGCATTCCCTCAAGAATCAATTAAAATCGGCCCTGCAACGATTCAACAGGAATTACTCTGGGGTGCCGTCATTTCGTTGGTCCTGTTTATATTGCTTTCTATCTTTTTTAAATACCACAAGATGGGTATTGCCATGCGTGCAACGGCTGATGACCAACTGGCTGTCCAGGCATGCGCCGTCCCGGTAACCACGATTTTTTCTATGTCATGGATCTTTGCCTGTATCGTAGCCGCTATCGGCGGTATATTAATATCAAGTATAGCAGCCATTAATTACGGGCTGGTTGAAACCGGATTTAAGTCATTTTCGGTAGTTATTCTTGGAGGCATGGAGTCATTCCTGGGTTGCATCGTTGCCGGTCCAATTATTGGACTTTGTGAGACATTTGGAGGTTGGCAATTCGGATCAAGCGTTAAAGAATTAATCCCATTTGTAATAATCATTATTGTCATTATGTTCAAACCCTTTGGCCTTTTCGGTGAAGAGAGGATTGAGAGGATTTAAGGTATGAGTCTACCCTGTGGTACACGTAATTTTTCGTACAACACCGATATAGCTATTATACGGACAAAAACTCAATGGGTGCTATTCATATTATTTTTACTGCTGCTTTTTACTTTACCGTTATATTTGCCGTCATCATGGTTTGATATCGTTAATTCCATTGGTATTCTTCTGGTCGCAATAATCGGTCTTAATATCTTAATGGGATATTGTGGCCAGTTGTCATTAGGACACGCCGGCTTCATGGCTGTGGGGGCTTTTACAACGGCTATTCTTACAAACAGCCTGCACTTGCCCTATTTAGCATCGTTTTTTTGCTCTGGACTATCCGCAGGGTTGATCGGATTGATATTTGGCATCCCTTCATTGAGAGTGAAGGGCTTTTACCTGGCTATTTCAACAATCGCGGCGCAATTTATTATTGTCTGGATTCTAAAAAACTGGACAGACGTTACACACGGCGCAAATGGTCTTGACGTTTTGCAGGCGTCAATAGGAAACTTCGTATTTGACAGTGAGGCTAAGCAGTATTACTTAATATTTTCAATTGCATCTTTGAGTGTTTTATTTGCCACCAATTTGGCCAGAAGCCGTATTGGTCGCGCTTTTATTGCCATCAGGGATAATGATCTGGCTGCAGAAGTGATGGGCATCAATGTTTTTAATTACAAGCTGCTGGGTTTCTTCCTAGGCTGTTTTTTTGCCGGGCTTGCCGGCTCGCTATATGCCCAATACAAAGGACATATTTCTTACGAAGATTTCACGTTTCAGCAATCAATCTTATACATCGGTATGCTTATTGTCGGAGGACTTGGCAGCTCGTTAGGACCTATCCTGGGCACAGTGCTCATAGAATCCTTACAAAAGGGACTCACTTATTGGGTCGCACCATGGTTGGAGCAAACTGTGGCCTTCCTTCCCACGGGCTTTTCCTCGGGTCTTAATTTGATGGTATTCGGGTTGGCTTTTATTTTGATACTTATATTTGAACCGAGGGGACTGGCACATCTATGGTCGTTATTTAAAGGATCTTACAGGCTATGGCCGTTTTCTTACTGATTAATCATGCACTGAAGTAATCTGATATAATAGAACTTCTTTTACTAATAAGTGAGGAGGTTTAAATGAAGAAGTCTCAGTTATCTGTGGTAATTACGTTATTATTGGTACTTACCTTCATCTTTACCAATGTACTGGCATGTACCAGTCAAACTCCAACCCAAAATAAACCATTGAAGATAGGTTTCTGTATCCCGCTAACCGGGATTGCGGCTGACAAGGGTGCCCCCATCATGCATGGTCAGCTTGATGCTATGAAATATATTAATGATGAGCTCGGCGGTGTGGAAGGCAATAAAATCGAAATCGCGTGGTATGATTCAAATTATGATTCCCAAAAAGCCACTGCCATTGTGAAGAAACTTATGGAAGACGGGTGCCTGTTTTTCACTGTAGTGTCTTCCAAAGAGATGAGCGCTTCAAAAGAAATTGCCAACAGGGCAGGTTTCCCCGGTATGGTGTGCTTCAGTGCTCCATCGTGTACTCATCCCCCCCAGCATATATATGCTCAACTGCCGGATTATGGCGATGACTGGGCAGCATTTTCGCGGTACTATCTGAAGAATATATGGAAAGGCCAGGGCAAGCCAAAAATGGCGCTTGAACTTCTAAATAACTCTACAGGTTACGGTGTCAGGGATGCTGCCAGGGCTGCAGCCGATGAACTGGGTATTGAGATTGTTGCTTCTGAAGAGCATTCTGCGACTACAATCTCAGAAACTGATGCACTGACCAGGATCAAGGCAAAGAACCCCGATATCCTCTTTATCTCCAGCACACCGACACCAACTGCCATAATATTGAAAAATGCCAGCGACTTAAAAATGATACCTGGCTTAACGGTAGCCTGTGCGCACGCAAGCTTCACCAAGGCGCTGATCGATTTGGCAGGAAAAGATGTGTGCCATGACATCTATGGAGTCTATCCCACCGTAAGCTGGGGAGACAATGTACCCGGGATGGCCAAGATGCTTGAATACGGCAAAGCAAGACATCCGGAATACACCGGCAACAATGATTATATGATAGGCTGGGCTTCGAGCCTGATTAATGCTGAAATAATTAAACAGGCTTTGAAAACTTCCAGCGTCGATGCCCTGTCAAAAGGAGATGCAGCAGCCTGGCAGCTTGTGGAGAAAAACGGTTTCCAGAATGTGAAGGGCTATGATGTAGGCGGACTGCATGGGCCTGTTGATTTCTCCGATCCGGTTGATAAGCGGGGATCGAAATCAGTTAAGATTTTCCAGATTAAGAACGGAGAAATGGTTGCCCTGACCACCGATTGGGTTGATGCACCCAATATTAAATACGAAAACCTTGATTGGTTCGGGAAATAAAACACTGAACAACGGCTAATATGTTGAAGCTAAATAACATCGAGGTTTCATACCTCAATGTTGTAAAGGTGCTGCATGGTATCTCAGTATCCGTTGATGATGGAGTCGTAGTAGCCCTCCTGGGAGCCAACGGGGCCGGAAAAACCACAACATTGAAAGCTATATCAGGTCTACTCCGGGTTGAAGAAGGTCAGATTAACGACGGCACTATCGAGTGGGACAACGTAAGAATAGATAATAAAAGCGCAGTAGAAATCGGCAAGCTGGGCATTGTACAGGCTCTTGAGGGCAGGAGGGTATTCGGGCATCTTACAGCGGAAGAGAACTTACTGGTTGGCTCCTACAACAGGCGAAGCCGGAATGATATCAGGGCGGACTTGAACACTGTATACACTTATTTCCCCCGGTTAGAAAGCCTTAAACATAATATTGCCGGTTATCTATCAGGAGGCGAGCAGCAGATGCTGGTCCTAGGCCGTGCGATGATGGCAGCGCCCCGATTGATGATGCTTGATGAACCATCGCTCGGACTTGCTCCAATGGTAGTAGATCAGATATACGGGATTATAAAAAAGTTCAATATGGACAGAAAAACATCTATCCTGTTAGTCGAACAGAATGTACGGGTTGCACTCAATACGGCACATCACGGGTACGTAATGGAAAACGGAAGAGTGGTATTGGATGGCTCTTCTGAATACCTGAAAGGCAGGGAAGATGTAAAGGAGTTTTATATGGGTATCTCTGCATCTGGAACACAAAAGGGATACAAAGAAATCAAGCACTACAAGCGACGTAAAAGGTGGCTGTAACTGTAAACCAGGGACCTCTTGTTATTACGTTCCCAGGTATGCCGCTATCACATCTGGATTCGTAGCGATCTCCGTGGGAGTCCCCTCTGCAATCTTCTGTCCGAAATCGAGCACCACTATCCTATCAGCCAGATCCATAACCACCCCCATATCATGCTCGATAAGTACAATTGAATCCACGCCATCTCTTAGAACGGGGCTATCCGGATAAGTCTCACCCTGCCCTTCAAAGATATCGTATATAAACCTTGCTATATCTTCTTTCTCCTCAAGGTTCATGCCTGCCATGGGTTCATCCAACAGAAGAACCTTTGGCTGCAGTGCTAAGGCACGGCCAAGTTCAACTCTTTTCCTCAGACCGTAAGGCAAAGAACCCACCGTCTTTTTCCTTACATGTTCGATCTCCAGGAAATCTATAATATCCTCAACTGTTTTGCGGTGTTCTATTTCTTCATTATACGCAGGCCCAAAATATAGAAGTGTGCTGAATATATTCTGCTTCATCAGCACATGACGGGCTGCCATGATGTTGTCAAGTGTACTCAAACCTGAATACAGTTCGATGTTCTGGAATGTCCTTGAAATACCCTGCCTGGCAATTTTATCAGAACGGATTCCGCTAATTTTTTCCCCTTCAAATAATATTTCACCCTTTTGCGGTTTATAAAAACCATTAATGCAATTTAGCAAGCATGTTTTACCAGCCCCATTAGGACCGATAATAGCCAGAATCTCATTCTTCCTGATTTCCAAGCTTATATTGGTCAGCGCCCTGACACCGCCAAACCAGAGCGATAGGTTTTTTATGCTTAGTTTAGGATCCTTGTTGCTCATATCTGAAATTGAACCACCTCATACTGGGAAATATGATGACCTGTGAATTGAAGTTTTATGTTACCATCAAAACTCTATTATTAAAAGTCGCCATCCTCAAAAAGTCGACGCCCTTCCAGGTTTTTTATTTTCTGCTCTATCCTCTTATCTTCGTCTGTGGTCTGATAGTTCTGCAAAAAATTTCTTTTCATATCTGTGAAATAGCCAGCAATTATAGAACTTCTTATATCTTTGATTAAAGTATTGATAAAAAACAGATTATGTATAGTGGCCAGCCTATAGGCCAGCAATTCATCACATTTAAAAAGATGGTGCAAATAGGCCAGTGTAAAATTACGGCATGTGAAACACTGGCATGAATCTTCTATTGGTTTGAATTTGTCTTTATAGACTGAGCGCTTGATATTTGCCCTCCCTGAACGCGTATACAGGGCACCATTTCTTGCGACCCTCGTTGGTAACGCACTGTCAAAAAAGTCGATTCCTCTGCTTATGCCCTCGAAAATATCTTCAGGGGCACCCACACCCATCAAATAGCGAGGTTTATCTGAAGGAAGAAATTGCACCGTATGATTTACAATTTCCCACATGGCTGACTTTTGCTCGCCTAAACTCAATCCACCAATCGCATATCCGGGAAAATCAATATTAACGGTCTGCTCTGCGGACAATTTGCGGAGGTCTGGATAAATTCCACCCTGGATAATGCCGAAGAGATGCTGCCCATTATTTTTGTGATCTTTTTTACATTGTTTCGCCCAATTAATGCTGATATTAACAGCCTCGTTTATTTTTTCTTTTCGTTCTGTGTTTTCTGGACATACATCCAGCACCATGATCACATCACATCCCAGTTTTTCCTGCAATAGAGTTGCATATTCAGGTGTTATGTGGTGCTCGCTACCATCGATGTGGGAACGAAAGGTCACTCCACTTTCGCTAATTTTCCGAAAAGAAGACAGGCTAAATATCTGATAGCCACCACTGTCCGTAAGTATAGGTCTTTCCCATCTCATGAAATGATGTAGACCACCAGACTGCTCGATTATCTCAATGCCGGGTCTAAGATACAAATGGTAAGTGTTGCATAGTATCATTTCAATACCGATTTCTTCCAGATCCTGCGGCGTCAGGCTACGAACAGTTGCCTGACTTCCGACTGGAAGAAAAACTGGCGTCTGTACCTTACCATGCAAAGTATCCAGTTCTCCTAACCTGGCCTGGGTATTGGCACAGGTTGTAGTTACGGTGAAGTAATTGGGCGACATTACTTGTACCTGGAATATTAATTAATTTTTCTTCTGCCAGTAGTCGATATATTTACTTAAAGCGCTAACTGCTTCGGCGATGGTATCAAAGACGGGGATTTTTGCTTGAACCAATTTGGACCTCTGCTCTGCAAGCGTTCTCCACCTGATATTTTCAAGATCATCGAATCCAGGCTTTGCACCACTCAATATGGCTATAATAGGCTTCTGACTATTTTTTAATATATTAATGATGTTTTCGACTTCCAGCTTAACGACATTTACCCACATATCATCTGTATTTGGATTATCTTCAGAGACCTCAACAATGACAAAATCAAAATCAGGGCTTTCTACAAAAAGCCGAGGTATCTCAAAATCATATATGACACTACCGCCCCAGATTGAATAATCTATGGGATTTCCCAGCCAGTCCCATAAATCTGGAACAATCGCCTTTAGCTTTTGCCGTATTTCCGCAGATAACGGAGGTACCATCAATCCAGCTTCTTCTGCAAGGTCAGCAGCTACTACGCATTTACCGCCGCCTCCCCCGATTATGCCTACTCTTTTACCCTTGATTGGCCGTAAATATTTGAATAATGTAAGCTGGTTAACCATTTCTTCAAAGCCGTTGACTTCAATAACTCCAGATTGATTAAATGCAGTTTGCCATAAATTATGTGCACCAGCAATTGCTGCTGTATGTGAAGATACTGCTCGAACTCCGGAGATTCCCCGACCACCTTTAATGGCTACAACCGGCTTTTTCGACGCCGCATTTTTTAAAGAATTCAAGAACTTTTTCCCGTTTTTAACTCCCTCGAAATAAGCAGCGATAAACTTGGTATCTTTATCTTCAGCCATATAGTCGAGTATATCGCTCTCATCTATATCCAGAGCGTTTCCGTAGCTTATTGCTTTGCTAAAGCGTAGCCCTTGAAGCCCACCGAACCAGATAAGCATAGTAGCCGCGCCCCCACTCTGGAACACTATGCCTATATCTCCGGGTTCAATCGGGAAATTATATCCGAACGAGACACCTGACCTTGAATTATAAATCCCCATACAGTTGGGACCCACTAGGTGTATACCCAGTTCCTTTGCCCGTGCTTGTATTTGCCTTTCCAACTCCCTTGCCTGGGGTCTTCCAGTCTCGCCTAGACGCGCTGTCAACATATGCATAATTTTTACGTTTTTTAATGGGCATTCATCCAGTAAAGGCAATACTTTGTTGGTTGGAACGCAACATATTACGAAATCTACATCCTCAGGAACCGCACCCAAACTTGGATAAGTTTTTACATTTAATATCGTGGCTTTTGCTGGATTTACCGGGTATATGTTACCTTTATAACCGTAATCGAGAAGGTGCTTGAGGTAATGATATCCAAAAGAAAGAGGCTGGTCCGATGCGCCTACGATTGCTATACTTCTGGGATTAAATGCAAAGTCCAGGACATGATTAGATGACTGTATTACATCAGCCATGAATCTATCGCCATCACAGTAAATATGATACCCAGATAAGGGAAAGCTGATAACTTATAGACTACCCAGGCATTTTTCGAGGTAGGTGAAAACAAAAGCCTGACATTAGCATATATCATTATCAAGCTAAGGATGCTGGCCGCAATTAGATAAGGCCAGTGAAATCTTCCGGTCAAAAAGTAAATTGAAAGGGCTACCAAATATAAGGCCAGAGAGAGCACGGCGAGAATTTTAATAACATCCTTGTCTTTCCAGCTAAGTGGAAAATAGTGTAAACCTGCTCTCTCATAATCAGAGCGGTTAGCCATCATTAAAGTCCATACATGGATCGGTGTCCAAATAGCTATTAAGCAAAAGAATAGAACAGGCATGACGTCCATAACTGGTTGTTTGGTGATAGCGTACCAGCCAATCAGGACAGGTGCACTCCCGGCGACTATGCCGAAGAAAGTGCAGGATATCGTTTTGCGCCACACGCCGGATGCAATAATCCCTACCAGACCTATAAAAAAGCAAATTGGAGACAGTATCCATGCTAGTAAAAGCCCGATAACCAAAAGGAGTATTATTAGTGGAAGAATTTTTTGGGCTGGTTCTATTTTTTTAGACGGTAACACCCTATTACAGGTCCTCTTCATTTTTACATCGACTTCACGATCAAGATAATTAGTCAAGCCGTTGGCACCTGCGCTGCCCAGTGCAACAGCAATTAAAGCTAAAATGAAATCATTGACTGGTAGGCTATTAAGTGATGACGCAGCAGCGATTATGGCTGAGCAAGCACCTATAAATACTAGTAAACTAGTTTCACGCGGCTTAAGGACAAATATGTAATCAGCAAAGCTGGGACGGGATTTTAAGGCTACACTCAAATTCAATTAACCTGTAAGCTAACTAAGGAAATGGTTTTTAACGACCATAATATCATATAATGTTTCTTCCACATCATCAAAAAACGAGTTTAAAACTTTAACATCATCATTCTGCTTTTCTTTCTACTTGAAAAAAAATCTGGGATATGCGTTATTTAGTAATCTTTGTATTGTTGTTACCTCGAACCCAAGCAGTTTAGCTTCTGCCAGTTTAGTCAACTTACTAATATCTGTACTGAACAGCAGTTTCAACAAATCAGAGGAATCCGGTTCGTAGAACTCAATCCTCGGATGTGGAATTGTGGCAAGCTTGGCAGCAAGATCAATCGCGGTTTGCAGACCACCGATTTCATCTACTAACCCCAACTCCTTAGCTTCAATACCGGTGTATATTTGACCTGTGGCCATTTCTTTTACCCTCTCCTTGCTTATATTTCGCCCTTCCGCTACTAAGGCTATGAATTGCCCGTACAATTGATCTGTTGTTCTTTGCATTATTTTCATTTCTTCGGGTGTTAGCTCTCGCAAACCAGCATACATGTCCTTATATTTACCCGCTTTGATGACCTCCATTTCTATACCAAGTTTGTCAAGAAGTCCTTTCAAATTCGGAATCTCGGAAATGACTCCTATGCTGCCAGTTAGAGTCGAAGGCAAAGCTACGATCTTGTCAGCCTTTGCGGATATATAATACCCGCCAGATGTGGCAATGGTTCTCATACTTACCACGATAGGTTTATCTATCTTCTCTATCTCATACACAATTTCCTGGCAGGCTGATACATCTCCGCCTGGGCTATTAACTTGCACCACTATGGCTTTAACCTCAGGATCTTCATCAGCCCTTTTTAAATAACTTCTAACACTGGTCGGCGTTATGGTAGAACCGCCAAATAATGGAATATCAGCTTCGGCCTGTATCGTTCCACTCAAAGGTATGACTGCAATCTTGTTGTCAAGTGCGGAACACGTAAAAAAAATCGGCAAAATAAAAATCATTAAAATAATCAGAATTAAATTCCGTTTCATAAACACCCTCCTTAACATCGATAGCTCTATAAATCTATGTCATATTTCATTTTGATAATAATTACGGAAAAGCTTCCGTGTCTACGATCTGTATGCCATTGAGATAAAAGCCAAAGGTGTAAGCCTATTAATTTTCACCGCTTAGTTTTTGTGTATCAAGATATGCCTGCAGTATGACCGTAGCAGCCGCAGCATCCATTTCGTTCTTGAGTTTACTTCCCTTTTTCCCGGCCTCCCTCAGTTTCCTGTTTGCCGAGACCGACGAAAGACGTTCATCTTGCATTATTATTTCTACATCAACCTCTGCAGCTAGTTTGTCTTTAAAAGCCAGGACTTTTTCGGCCTGTTTCCCAACAGTGCCGCTCAATGAATATGGGAGGCCAATTATTATTTTTTCTATTGTATATTTTTTAACTACATCTAGAATTTCAATAACTGCAAGATTGTCTTGATCTCGTATTATAGTCTTTAATGGCGTTGCCAGTGTTAGTGACAGATCGGACATTGACACGCCAATTTTACGATCCCCAATATCGAGCCCCAGGTTTCTAGGCATGCCCCGCCTTTAACAATTCTTCGACGAACTCGGGAACAGCTTGAAGCGCTTCTCCCATCTTTTCCTTGAGCTTGGCTCCGGCCTGGGCCATTTCAGCCTTGCCACCACCACTTCCACCAGCAATCTCCGAAACTTTCTTTATGAGCTTGCCGCTATGCAGGCCTTTCGCGACCAGATCAGGTGTGGCTGTCGCAATGAAATATGGTTTATCTTCGTAAACGGTGGCCAGCACGATAACAGCGCTCTTCAATCTCTCCCGCAGCATGTCGCCCATGTGCATCAGCGAAGACATGGGCACCGGAGATACCTGGGCGTAAACCGTTTTGACTCCGTTTATCTCTATCAAATTCTCCGTAATTATCCTCTCGATTTCATGCTTCGACAACTCTTTTTGCAAAGCAGTAATATTTTTATTCGCTGAATTTATATTTTCTAACAGGCTCCTGACTTTAGCCGGCATTTCAGAAGGCAATACCTTTAATTCGCTAGCTGCCTCCTCAAACAAAGCAAACCGATCATTAACAAAGGCTTCAGCTCCTCGACCGGTTACTGCCTCTATCCTGCGCAGTCCAGTGCCAATGCTGGCTTCATTCGCAATTACGAAGTAACCTATTTCTCCCGTGGACCTGATATGTGTGCCGCCGCACAACTCGGCACTAACACGTGGTTCGCCGATTCTAACTACTCTCACCACGTCACCATATTTTTCTTCGAATATGGCTGTGGCTCCTTCGCTAATTGCCTTGTCATATGGGCAGGTTTCAATCAAAACCGGCAAATTTTTCCTTATTATCTCATTGACCCCAGCCTGTATTTCTTTCAACTGTTCTTTGCTTATACTGGAGAGGTGCGTAAAGTCAAAGCGTAGTCGGTCAGGGGCAACCCGGGATCCGCGCTGAGACACTTGACTGCCCAGCACTTTTCTCATAACAGCCTGAAGCACATGGGTGGCCGTGTGATTCCTGGCTATATCCAATCGACGCCTTTCATCAACTTCAGCATCTATGGTATCACCAACAGCTATGGTTCCGCTTAATACACGGCCGGAAAGCATTATGCCGTTTGTAGAATAAGATATCGCATTAGCTATATTTGCCTCACCTGATTTTGACTTGATTTTGCCCGTATCGCCAACCTGTCCGCCCATCTCACCGTAGAAAGGTGTCCTGTCCAATACCAGTGTGACATTTTGCCCTTTGCCAGCTTTAGTAAGAGGTTTAGCTGTTTCAGAATCGACAATCTGGATGATCTCGGATTTGGTAGTGAGTTCTTCATATCCCACGAAAGCAGTCGGTTTAAGTAAAGAACCCGCTTGAGCCAGTACATTTTCTTCACCCTTACTGGTGGTGAATTTATGGGTGGCCCTGGCCCGCTCGCGCTGCTTTTCCATTTCGGCCTTGAAGCCATCCCGGTCGATGGAAAGGCCATGGTCTCTTGCAATCTCGGCACTTAGCTCGAATGGAAAACCGTAAGTGTCCCAGAACTTGAAAACCTCCTCGCTAAGAAGGCAGTCCCTGTTCTCTGACTTCGCTTCTTCAATTGCCTTTTCACAAAGATTTATGCCCGCATCGAGAGTATCGTTGAATTTCCCTTCTTCGTTTTTTATTATGTCAAATATCAATTTCTTGTTTGTTACAAGTTCAGGATATACCTTGCCCATCTTGTTAATCACGACCTCGGCGATGTCTCCAATGAAGGGTCTTTCAATGCCCAGTCTTCTTCCCAGGAAACAGGCACGCCTTAATATTCTCCTCAGGACGTATCCTCTGCCCTCATTGGACGGCAAGACACCATCTGCTATTAAGAATGTTATCCCTCTGCTGTGTTCAGCTATGATTTTTACCGACCCGTCTATAATTTCACCCTTACCTGTAGCCTTTCCCGTGATTTTGCCAATTATTTGGATAATCGGCATAAAGAGGTCCGTATCGTAGACGGAAGGATTGCCCTGGTAAGCGGCAACTATCCGCTCCAGTCCCATACCAGTATCTATGTTTGGTTTGGGCAAACGCGTCCTGTTGCCATTACGATCCTGATTGTATTCCGTGAACACCAGGTTCCATATTTCCGAAAACCTACCACAGCTGCAAGATGGATCGCATTCCGGCTTTCCACACCCATACTTTTCACCGAAATCGTAATGGATTTCACTACACGGTCCGCAGGGGCCAGAGTCGCCTGCAGGACCCCAGAAATTATCCTTCTCTCCAAGTCTTACAATTTTGCTCTTGGGGAAGCAGATACCTCTCCATATGTCAAAGGCCTCGTCATCATCCAAAAAGATAGTGACCCATAACTTTTCCCGTGGCAGGTGCAATCTATCAGTAACAAACTCCCATGCCCAGGAAATAGATTCCTTTTTAAAATAATCCCCTACACTGAAATTACCCAGCATCTCAAAGAACGTCAGGTGTTTATTATCTCCAACTGAATCAACATCGGTAGTCCTGAAGCATTTCTGGCAGGATGCCAACCTGGGGTTAGGAGGTACAGTTAGACCGAGAAAATACGGTTTGATTTGAACCATGCCCGCCGTAGTTAACAGCAAAGTAGGATCGCCGTGTGGTATGAGCGAGGAACTAGGAATTATTTTATGATTCTTCTCGGCGAAGAAATTTAAAAACGAGTCACGGATTTCTTTGCTGTTCACTGGTAACCACCTCACAGCATTTTAGTAAAGTGAAATACGTTAAGTCAATTAATTCACAATGACCAACATTTAATCAAACATTTCTATCGTGCGGTTTTTAACAAGTTAAATAACATATGGTACAATCTTAAAATCGAGGAGGCAAGTATGCCTATCTATGAATACTGGTGCAAGAACTGTAAAGCCAAAGTTGATATATATCTCCCCAGGTTTACGAGTAAGGCTCCGCAATGCCCTAAATGCAAGCAAGACTCACTCCAGCGTATATTTTCCACCTTTATGGTGCAAAAATCCCATAAAGATGTATATGATAACATTCTATCCGATGCACAGCTAACGAAAGGCATGATAAACAACGACCCCAAAGCGCTGGCTGAATGGAACAAGCGAATGAGTGGTGGCGAGCCGGTTGCACCAGAATACCAGGAAACCCTTGAACGGATGGAACTGGGCCAGATGCCGACAAGCCCTCTCGAAAGTGAAAGCGCTTCGAATTCTTCGCAAAGTACAGAGGAATAGGATGCCAATTTACGAATATTTATGTAAATCCTGTCAAAAGAAGGTGAGTATTTTCCAACGGTTTGTCTCTACGGATACACAACCAAGTTGTCCGGTCTGCGGGGGTACGGGCCTCTCCCGTCTTTTTTCCTGTTTCGCAATTCACAAATCGATCAGTACTATACACGAAGAGAGCGGTGAACCCGGGATAAGCGAGTCGAGAGATTATTATAAGGATCCCCGCAATATCGGTCGGCACCTCGAAAAGCGTTTCAAAAACCTTAATATTGAAATGCCTTCAGAAATACAACAGAGCATTGAAGCGGCCAGAGAAGGCGTGCTTCCAGACTCGTTAAAGGATATCGAAAGTGCATCCCCTGATTCTTCGTATCATTGACGCAAATATAAACCGTATAAGCGAAGGGCTGCGCGTCCTGGAAGATATTGCACGCTTCATAGTTGAAGATACCAGTATCAGCCAAAAGCTCAAAATGGTTCGCCATAATTTAAATCGGTATTCTGCTATTCTTGGTCTGAGCTTAATATCATCCCGTGAATCCGAAGCAGACATCGGCTCAAACTTCGATCTTTCCCGCGAGCATCAAGATTTATCCTCCGTGGTGCAGGCAAACGCGCGGAGGGCACAAGAAGGTATCAGGGTACTCGAAGAGCTGTTTAAATTACCAGATCTTAATAAGTTATTAACGACAGTTGATCTACGAAAGGCAAGATTCCAAACTTATTCACTGGAAAGGGAATTGTTAGCAAAGCTATCTCGAAAGGAGAAACTCAGACAATTAACAGGTGTTTATTTAATAATTGATCTTCAAAATGAGAGCTACAGGGATATAAATTTACTTGTTTCGGGAGCACTTAGAGGCGGTGCAAAAGCAATAGGTATAAGAGGCCAATTTCCTAATAACAGTAAAATCAAAATATTAGACCTTTATAAAAACATAAAAACTCAGTGTGAACTAAACAGCGCGCTTTTTATTCTGCATGATCAGCTTGACCTGGCACTAGCTTGCCATCCGGATTGCCTTTGCATGGAAAACATACAGACTCCGGTGAATGTATTACGGAAAAAAATGACTTTCAGTACGTTGATTGGCCGACGTGCGGAGACAATTAAATTAATTACAAGGTTTATCAGAGAGGGCGTGGATTTTATATTTTTTTCAAATGAAGAACGAATAGCACGCCGCAATTCTGTTAAAAAGACAGATCAATTCAATTTGATTTCACAATATTGTGTACAGGTTTCGCTAGTATTAATGAGCACGGTAAAATTAGAGAACCTGAGTGGTATTATGAGCGCCGGTGTTAGATGCATAGCGATTGATGGCAGCCAGATTGCACATGATAATATTAAAGATGAAGTTAAAAGATTGGTGAATAAAATTGAGAAGGAAAGAAAAAAGCTCGAAAAAACTGGAAAAAATATCTGATCGGATCCGCAAGTATCTAACGGATAAAGACGCTGCCAGGGAACAGTGTTTAAAAAGCTGCCGGGAGATTATACGGCTTAGCTCAAATGCAATTCGGGCAACCCACCGTCGGGAGGACAGCGAAACCCGAAACCTCATTAATACTGCTGCCCTATTGATCAAAGAGCTTCAAGAAAAACTCAAACCAGATCATCCCGATTTGCTCTCTGCTAACTACGTACATGATGCTTACAAGGAATTTGCTGAAGCCTCGATAACTTCAAGCATTATTTTCAAAGGAAATTTACCGGATCCGGAGCAACTTGGAATAACATATCCTGCCTATCTTAACGGGCTCGCTGAATCCGTAGGGGAGCTGCGTCGTTATTTACTTGATAGCCTGCGTTTTAACGAATTTTCACAAGCTGAGGAACTATTAAATATTATGGATAATATTTATTCAATTCTGGTAACAATGGATTTTCCTGACGGGATTACCTACGGACTCAGGCGCAATACAGATGTCGTAAGAGGTATAGTGGAAAAGACCAGGGGCGAATTAACTTTGATAATCCAGAATAATTTACTGCAGTTAAAAATAGACTCGTTGAATCAAAAGTCAGCCTGAGCTTAAAAATTAACATAAAATTAAAATATACCTGTTGTTGTCAAGCGAAAATGTCACCCTAATTGTTAAGCGATTTTGTCACCCCCTATCGATATGCACTTTGAAAGGCCTGCGCCATGGGTGGTTGGGACCGGGCCTGGTGTGATGAGAAACATTTGACTCCAGGACATTCCTTGTAGCAGTTGTGGATACAGCAGGCTCTCTGCATTCGGTTGTACCAGGAGCAACCCGCTCCATGCTCCTTGCCCTCAGAACTGGGGCCTCCGCTGGTGCTGGCTTGGTAGCCAAGCACTGCCCCTTGTAGTATACCGCCAAGCTGCCATCCATCCTTTCATGCACCTCCACCTTAGCCCGAACGTAGCTTAGTCTGCCATTAGTGGGCATTAGCTGGATTCTGTGTTCTCCGAAACGCACTACGTTATCCGGTCCTACAGTCCGCTGATACTTGAAGCAGAACACCTCGTCGGGATTGAAACCCTCAGGAGGCTTCCGATAGGCTAAACCAGGCTCAGAAGCAGGGACGGCAAACCTCTTATTAAATCGGGGCAGAAAATTCCACAGCACCTTATTTGCCTCCTCAGCATTGCTTGCCCCTGCTATGCGAAGCTCACTTTTCAGCCTGTCCTGGAAGGTGCCCCATAGCCTCTCAATCCTCCCCTTTGCCTGCGGAGAGCGTGAGGTGATGGAAATAATGCCCAGCTCTTCCATCACCCTGCCAAACTGCGTTGGCTTTCTCTTGCCCTTAAGCTGCTCTTCTATCGTCTCCGGCTCCTTCTTGGAGCGTTCAAATATGCCATGCCCATCATGATATAGGGCTTCAGGTATACCATAGCTTTCTACAATTTGGCGTAGCAACAGGGTATACCCCTGGGCATCCTCCTGCTCTCTAAACAGGCCATAAGGGACTTTGCCTGTGGCATCGTCTACAGCTCCTACAAGGGTTAAATAAGATCTTCTTCCCTCCAGCCAATCGTCACGGCTGCCATCAATTTGCAGTAGCATCCCTTCATTAGGATAGCGTTCTCTGCGGCTACGGTGTTTTGGTGGCCTTCTCTTCCTCGGGCTCCTTATACCAGCCTTGAGGAGAATGAGCCGCACCAAGGAGCGAGAAAGGTCGATATTTTCTCTCTCGGAAAGAAGCTCTGTGAAGTGCTGGTGATTACAGCCAGCATAGGTAGATTGCGCCAGCTCTAGCACTCGCTCTTTTAGCCTTTCATCCAGAGTGTTGTGAGGCTTTCTCCCTCGATTGCCATGCGCTAATGCTTGGACACCCTCCTCCCTGTACGCCGCCAGCATTCTTCTGGCATGGCGCAGAGAGAGACCTAATACCTCTGCTGCCTCCCCAGCAGCCATCACACCCCGTTCCACCTGGTTTAGCACTATCAATCTATTCTGTTCCTTCCTGTTCAATGTCACCTTCTCTTTCATGGGTGACATTTTCCCTTAACAGTTAGGGGTGACAAAATCGTATAACATTAACACAGACAAGACCCGGCGTTGACGAAGCTATCTGGCGATGTTAAACTTGAATTATATTAGGGAGGATGCTAATGGGATACCAAAGTATACTGGATGAAATACTGGTCAAGGTAGCTGAAATGCCTTTAGAGGATCAAGACCTGCTTGTTGAGCTCATAAGCAACAGATACAAGGAAAAAAGGCGGGAGGATATCCTGGCAAATGCTCAGCAAACATTCGAGGAGTATAAAGAAGGCCTAACCTCTGAAGGAACCGCATCCGAGCTTTTTCGAGAATTGGAGGCATGATCAACCTTGTTTGGGGTAGCAGCTTTAAAAAGGCTTGCAAGAGGGTTGTGGCTGCCAGTCCTTATTTGAAGCCCAAGATCACTCAGGCACTGGAACCTTTACTGATAATCCTCATCACCATTCTTTGAGAACACATAAGCTCAGTGGTAAATTGAGAGGTCTGTGGGCTTTCGTTGTGGCTTATGATTGCCGGGTAGTGTTCCAATTTTTGGATGAGCGAAATGTCCTGCTAATTGATATCGGTAAGCATGATGAGGTTTATTAGGCTTCTTACTACCATTACGATAGTAATGCCTTAGGTGAGCAGCCTATCCCTGACGATAACATCTGGCGGGTCCTTCGTTCCGTACAGCAGGAGGCCTATTTTTAAAGTTGGTGGGCCATTGTGGACAGTTCCCGAACTCCTGTTTGAGAGCAAAAAGCTTATCCCAGCGCTGCAACAACTACTTACAGGAGGATAAAATGACCGACTTAAAATGTTCTGAGCGTGGTTGTACTGTACCACCCGATTCAGCCAGGTGCCCAAACTGTGGCACACGTACGATGGCGCAATGGCCAAGTGCCCGGTCAGGAGCATCGCGAATGGCATCATGGTCACACTGCCATCACGCTTTCCTGTCCCGGGCACATGCGTTACAGTTAAATTACTATACCGCGCGCCCTATGCACTTCGGCTGGTCCATTTTTATTTCGCTCAAGACTATCTTTGCAGGTTCTCTATGATCGCGCAGATTCCAAGTCCGCCGCCGACGCAGGCGCTGAACATGCCATATTTCCCGCCGGTGCGGATCAATTGACGCATGGTGAACATGCCAAGCCTGGCACCGGAAGCGCCGTTGGGGTGCCCGTAGGCAATAGCGCCTCCCAGCGGGTTCCATTTATTGCGGTCCACTTTTTCACCTGTCTGATTTTCAAGTTCCTTTATAACTGCCAGGTTCTGCACAGCAAAGGCTTCATTGCACTCCATCACGTCTAAATCCTTAATCTTCAGACCGGCCCGTTTCAGGGCTATAGGTATAGAGTAGGCAGGGCCAATACCCATGATCTTCGGGTCGCAGCCGTATTCTGCACCCGTGATCCATCTGGCCATCGGTTTGTACCCCAGTTCCCTGGCTTTGTCAGCGCTCATCATCAGGACGAAGGATGCGCCATCATTCATGCCGGAGGCATTGCCCGCGGTCACAGTGCCATCCTTTTTAAATGCGGGCGGAAGCTTGGCCAAACCTTCCAGGGTGGTGTCTGGACGGGGATGCTCATCTTTATTGAATACAATATCGGGGGCCTTCTTGCCACCCGGGATAACCACCGGGACAATCTCATCTTTGAAATAATCGTTGTCCATGGCCATTTTTGCTCTCATCTGGCTCTGGTAAGCGAACTCATCGGAAGATTCCCGGGGAATGTTATACATAGCCTGCAGGTTCTCGGCCGTTATTCCCATACCGATGCAGTCTTCCGGATTCGGGGACAAAGTGGGCATGACGGGCAGCGGAGGGAGTTGTCTGTACGGCGGGGTAGTCGTCGGGAACTTGTGGTAAAAATTGCTGTGGGACTCCATGCCGCCTGCTATGATGACATCCGCCTGGTTGGCAAGGATTTTCCATGCAGAATGGTTGATCGTATCTATAGATGAACCGCACTGCATCTCGAGAAAGTGCGATACTGTTTCTTTGGGCAGCCCGGCTGCAATCGTAACCCAGCGCCCCACGTTCATGGTGTTTACACTGCCGAATGCAGACCCGGCCATAACGCAGTCCACCTTGCCACGCCCTGTAATCTTAGTTTTCTCAATCAGGCCTTTCATAATAATGGCCCCCAACTGGTTAGGCAAAATATCGCGGAGCGTACCGCCCATTTTCCCGAAAGCTGACCTCATAGCATCAACGATAACTACTTCTCTTTGTGACATTTGTCCCTCCAATAATATAAAAATTTATTTGGCGTTTTGATGTCCGCCATAGTGCGACATCCAAACAATAATTGTATATGACCACGCCCCAAAATTACCAATCGTACGTGGAGCGCCTCTGTCCCCGGCGCCAGTTCCGCGATGTTGTGACCTTATGCCGATCTTTCATAATTCACTTGAGGTGAATTAACCGGTGGGCCATTCCGGACAGTTCCCGAACTTGCCTATGAAAAGAAACAGATGATACCACGGCTCCAACAGCTGGTAGTTTCTTATCAAACTTGATGACTTAAGTGATCTCTCAGTCAGGTTTTATTTCTTGCCGGTTATCTTGCTCAGGATCTCCCCTGTTAGTGCTTCTTTTCCTATCTGGTTCCACAGGTCCTTACACGTGGAATATATCTTTGAATTTTTCATCCTGGGCACCAGTTTTATGGCACCTGAAGCACACCGGCTAACGCACTGCCCGCACCCGATGCATTTATTCTGGTCCACGAATGCCTTCCCGTCTTTTGCCGCTATGGCTTTGGCAGGGCACATTTTTATGCATGTCCCGATGCCGGTGCACCTGGACTGATCAACTGTCGACATGAAGCGTGAAACCGCCATGGTATTGGTATTGCCCCTTGAAGCCGCATTGATAAGGATGCTTGCATGCTCACAGCAATTACACAGGGAACGCAGTTTGCCTTCACAATTATCCACATTATGCACGAGGCCTTTAGCTTCGCAATCCGCTAGTATTTTCATGGCTTCGTCTAGGTCGAGCTTTCGTGCAATTCCTATCCCGATCAGGCTTTCAGCCAGGTCGTTAAATGAAAAGCATGTTTCCAATGGGTGCCCGCAATCCTGCTCCAGCACCTTTTTCGTCTTGCGGCAGGAGCACTCAGCTACCGCTATTAAAGACTGCTCTGATACCATTTTCGATACTATATCAAGCGGCAGTACCGCCCTTGGGTCCGGAACAGTAATATCAATCCCGATTTTGCGCGTCTTCGGCGTTGAAGTCACCGTGGCTTCAACCGGCAGCACACGGTAAGAAGGTGTCTTACTGTGTTTAGCCCCCATCCGGCCATCGATAAAAGTATTAAACACCCGGGCATATGATTTGCGAAGCGGTGTATCTTCCTGCTGACGGACATGTTGTTCCGCCAGGTAAATCAGGTGACTGCGCTCATAACCCCGCCCTTTGGGCGTTTGGTAGGTTATCAAAAACCCTTCCCTGGCCAGTTTTTCCAGCGCCTGGTGAAGCTCTTCCACGGGGATTCCCTTCTTTGCGGCACGGGACTCCAGCTTATCGAGTGTAGTGGTGCCTGCCAGCGGCGTCATCCAAAATATCTCCAGCTCGCCCGGCGTTGCCGTTTGCATGAGCAGACTAATAAATTCATCCCGGTTTGGAATTGAGCCGATACCAAATTCATAGTACTTGCAAACTTCCACGTATAGATCGGCTTTCTTCACCGTTTTCTCCTTATTTCACCTGTGCGGTCCTCACGTACTGCATTATTCGCATAATTGCTGATGCCTTTTCAGGTAACGCTGGTTCACTCTGAAGCCCCAAACTCGGCGAAGGGTATGTCTATATTCGTTAACGGGTACTCGCTCAAGTAAACAATATCCTTACCCCGGTATATACCCATTGCACATGGTTGGCCGAAAACTACGTCTGAATCGTAAAACCGCTTGCCCGTCAGCTTAAACTTGCCCAGGAATGAGTCGAAAGTCCCGCCACGCAGTGTTTTCATCACGGTGTCCGGGTCTGTAGTGCCCGCCTGCTCAAGGGCCTCGAAATACTGCCCCTGCGCAGTGATGCCCGAGCCGCCGTACGCGCCCAGGTACATATCTTCCTTATATAGTTCCCTGTACCTGTCCCATATCCTTTTAGCCATATCGAGATATTTGGGTGCGACTGTAACCTTCTTCAATTCCCACGGCACCGGGTAGTCGCTGATTATATTCTGTATGGCTTCCTCGCTGCCTGCTATGCCCGTCATAATGTTGTAATCCAGTGAAGCCCCAATCTGGCAGATCGGCCAGTTATAGCCCATTTGCCACCTTTGCTTGGCCATCAGGCCGACTTCAAGGGGTGTACCTACGCAATAGATTACTTCCGTGCCCTTCTCGGCCATTTTCGTCAGGTAGGGTACAAAATTCAGGGTACCCTCCGGGTAGGGTAGTCTCACACTTTTAATTCCAAACTCCTTTAAAAGCCTGGCGTCGGTAGTAGCGAAGGCCACGTCGATGTTGTGTTCCCCGGAACTGGGCCCTGTCCATGCTAGCGTATGGTATTGCGGGAAAGCCTGCATGGCGGCGATCGCCTGGTAAACCGTAATCTCCATGTCAGGGGACCCGTACATCGTATAGGATTTATCGGGTGGAGAGGGGTCCCGGCCGCCGATGTCGCTAATGTTCAGGATCACCTTTTCGGGATTGGTGATCTGGGTCATGGCCGCTATGCCCGGGCCGAAATAGCCTACAATAGCTGTGACGCTGTTTTCATACACCAGGTTCCTGGTTGCTGTGGCGGCCGGCCCGGGTGCAAACCCGTCTTTGAAGATCATCTCAATCCTGTACCTCTCATTTCCCACTTTTAGCCCGCCATCCTCGTTGATCAGATTTGCATATATCTCCATTCCCGGCCGGATTTTCTGTCCCCAGAGTGCACCGGGCCCGGTGAACGGCATGATGCAGCCGACCTTGAGCGATTTTGACTCAGCGGGTGCCTGCGGCGTAGGGGTGCAGGCTAAAAGCAGGAACAGGTAAAAAAATATTGTTAGTATTGATGTTACCGCTGAGTGTTTCTTCATCGTCACCCACATCCTGCTTTACGATTCATATAATATTGTACTGCACCCCGTTTATCAAGTAGAAACTAACTGAGTAATCTGGCTAGCGAGGCATAGGGTTCGGAAGCTGTCTTAAATGGTGGTGTAGTTAGATAGGATGGTGGGCCATTCTGGACAGTTCCCGAACTCCTGTTTAATACGAGGAAGTTAATCCCAGCGCTCCAGCAATTGCTTACAGGAGATAAGATGTCAGATTTACAATTTCGCTAATGGTCTGATACCTATTATTCAATCTATGTCCACGCCTTCATCCCGATAACTACATCATTTAGTAGGAGTGGCCAACTTAAGAAGCGGGATTAGTGCTAGAGCAGGTCAGTGAAGCCAGTCAGTTATTCCATCACAAAGTTTGCTAATATATAATACATTTAGATTGTATCGGAGGTGAAAGGTGAGTAGTCTAAATCGCTTCGGCATTAGAAGTATCATTGTACAAACAATTTCCCTAATCATCGGATTGATGGTCTTATTTATATCAGCGGGTACACTTGCCTGGATAAACGGGTGGTTATACACTGGACTGGTTTCAATTTATTGGGTAATAAGCACAGTAGTGCTGGCAAGAGTGAATCCTGAGATGTTAAATGCACGAGGTAACGTTGTTAAGAAAGGTACAAAAGGCTTTGAAAGGATATGGGTAGTCATTTATCCCACACTTACCTTTGTCAACCTGGTCGTCATGGGGTTCGATGCAGTCAGATTTCAATGGTCGTCCATGCCTTTCTGGCTAACTTACGTAGGTATATTAATGTTCGTATTCGCTATTCTGCTAGCTTTCTGGGCAATGGCCGTCAATAAGTTCTTTGAATGGACGGCGCGCATCCAGGATGACAGGCAGCAGTATGTTTGTACAACTGGCCCATACAAGATAATGAGACATCCGGGGTATGCCGGTGGAATTGTTTCATTATTAGCCTATCCATTCATCTTAGGTTCATGGTGTGGTTTTGTGTTGACCGGCATATCGGCAATGATAATAGTAATCCGCACGGCACTGGAAGACAGCATGCTTCAAAACGAATTGCCTGGTTACAGAGAATATGCCAATCAAGTGAAATATCGGCTGATCCCGCTTATCTGGTAACGTTAAGTATTAAAGAATACCTTGCACCTGTGTTTTTATTACGAATGAACACATACATCCCGATGTTTGTTCAATGGCAATAAATTCTAACGGTACCGCAATACAGATTTTCATTTTTCAGGCATTGCCGCTACTTAACCAGTTCAGCGGTGGCCTGCTTTTGAATCTGCGTAAGATTTGGCAAATCAGCCTGACTGGTGACCACCGCCCCGATCATGAGTATGCCTTTGGGGCTCGGTGCTGTTATTACATATGCCTTCCCCGTTGTATCCTGGTATGTCATTCCCCTGCAAATCAAAACAACCTCAATGGGATTCGACTTCGCCTGGTTATCATCGATGACGAAGAAATTATCTGAATCCATAGAAAAACCGGAGATAGACGAGTATTCAGATAGCGTAGCAGTCACGCGAAGAGGGTGTTGGCTTACGTCATAGCAAAGGATTGAGTAAAGAAGGTCAGCCGATGGCCTGATCACATCTTTGCTCGCGGCTGTTGCCGACGGTGAGAAAATCCACTGATTGCTGGGATAGTTGAACTTCTTGGTAATTGTTACTTCCATTATAGCGTTGGGTATACTGATCACCACGAGCAGATTTACAATGAAGGCCACCACGATAACAGCCAGAAGCGTCAATCCTATCCACGGTATCCACTTCTTCATTGCTGGCAGCTCTCCCTGGTAATGTGCGGCAGCTCCATTGTCTGCAGCGTCTTAGCATTTAAATAAGCAGGCCCGGGGTTGTGCAGGCGAAGGTACAGGGACATCGTTTTGGCGTTACCGGCCGGAAGCCAGTTTCCCTGCTGCTGTGTCCTCGTCAGATATATCTTGAAACTGCCATCAGGCTCGAACGTAATATCGGTAGAACTAAACGAGTATCGGTTCTGGTCATTGGCTATCAGGAAACCGTCCTGATCGTAAACGGTAATGTCCCACCATCGGGCCACAGGTGCTGCGCCCTGTATCGTATAGTTGCAATTGCCCATCAGCGGGTTGCCGTTATCATCAGAGTAGGCATCTAAATAAATCACCTCAGATTTATTCAGTGCCATGAGTCCATTTTCGGCGACCCACGCCCTGACATAGGGGTTTGCCCCGGTGCTGCCAATGGAAAAATTGGTAGACCAGGGCCCGTTTTTAATGTTGCTCCAAACGGGGATAAGATTGACAACAGGGTTGACGGTGAAATAGCCAATGGCAGTACCTATAACCACAGCTATCAAAACAGCTATGATAACCTTGTAGATAGTCTTTATATCCCTAACCTCCCTTTCCTATAATGGCATATACAGATTGTTGAGTCAAGCAAATTCAACCGGAATACACGAGAACGCAGCGTGCCTTGGCATTTTCAGAAGGGCTATGCTATGTAACGTCTCTGAAAACAAGTTGAGAAACTGATTAATGACTTCATCTTTCGAATCTTCCTTTGACCGGCTGTTTAAAAGCTAGTGCTCTTTTTATAATGAGTGAACATATGATATGTCATTAATCACAATCTTTGACCACCCTGCTGAACATGTTGGAGGCATCAGCAAAGACGCTGCCGTGGCGGGCCATAGTTAATCTGGAATTTTATTAACCGTCCGTGGTAAAGGCTGGTGGAGCAGATGGTTCGGGAACTGTCCTAAGTGGTTACTGTTTTAGCTTCATGGTGGGGCATTATGGACAGTTCCCGAACTCCTGTTTGAGTGTAGGGGGCGTATTGCCGCGCTCCAGCAATTTCTCATAGGAGGATAAAATGACCGATCCAAAATGTTCTGAATGTGGATATACAATGCTTGGTGCCGACGGCTATATGATTGATTGCAATTGCGTAACCACACACATTTGTCATTTTATGTAGTTCGGCGTACAGTTGACTGGTATAGGTATATTTAAAGACCTCTATTTGCAAATGGTGACTGATAAAAAGCGTTTGTAGAAAGATCAATCAGACGTGGAGGGACCAGAGGATAACCCGATCATTTGTAAATGACCGGGTCTTTTTATTTTATGGCACTTTTATACAGGAAAGGTGACGGGGAAACCCAAGGTTAATAAGTGGAATAATGCAGAAGCGTTATAACATAAAAACAATATCCAGGGAGGAATACCTGAAAAATTGGCAAGACATATTTCAGGTATTCATTGACAGTGCTATAGCCCCGGTTAAACCAGGCAACATACCTCCCCAAAAGGGTCTAATGTAAGTGATTATTTGTAACTAAACACCAGGAGGGAAAGAAATGAAAATCCGTAGTATGGCTTATTTGTGGGTGGCTGTGCTGGTTATTGCCTCCACTGTCCTCATGTCGTGCGTTCCAGTGCCCCAACAAACCACGAAGGGCATCCAGTCCCTACCCAATATGGGCCAACAGATTTCACCGCTGGCACCCCAGGGTTCCACATTTGAACCGTTGAATCCCGACCTGGCCGACAATCCAAACTGGCTGGCCGGGCAGGCTGCTACTACCCTGGTAAGTCCGGATAAAAAGACCCTGTTGGTCCTGACGACTGGCTTCAACCGCGTCTTTAGAACCGACGGCAAGCCAGATGCCTTCGGCACCTATTTCAACTGGCCGGATTCGCAAGAGTACGTGTTCGTCTATGACATTTCGACGAACAAGCCGGTCAAGAAACAAGTGATCATGGTCCCCAATACCTACTATGGGATGGTATTCGATCCTAACGGGAAGGCTTTCTACGTATCCAGCGGATCGGGGGACCTTCCCTATGACGCCACCGGCGCCTTTAACCCGGCGAAAGCCGTCGGTGACAATATCCACGTCTTTACCCTGAACGCTAGCGGGTCCTGGCAGCACGCCACAGAGCTTGCCTTGAACCATCCCGCGGGCAACGGCCTTGTTGTAGAGCCGCCTACAGGCGAACAGATCCCGGTCAACGAGATGGTTTCTGTAAGACCTATGGCCGCGGGCGTGGCGATCTCGCAGGATGGCCTGACGCTGGTAGTGGCGAATTATTATAACGACTCGATCACGGTGTTTACCGGAGGACTGGGCAAATGGTCCAAGGGAATGGATCTCGACCTGCGTCCCGGCAAGAACGACCCTGCCAAGGTGGGTGTACCGGGTGGGGAATATCCGTTTTGGGTGGCTATGAAAGGGACCGGATCGAGCACCACTGCATACGTGTCAAGCCTGCGCGACCGTGAGATCGTCGTCGTGAATCTGGGCAGGAAACCGGTAATAACGGCACGCATTCCGGTAAAAGGCCAACCGAACAAGATGATGCTGAACGCCGCCCAGACCCTGTTGTATGCCGTCGAAGACCAGGCGGATACCATCGATGTCATCGACACTGCCAAGAACGCTATCCTCGAAACGATCCCGGTACTGCCGCGTGGGTCAGTCTTGCCTGCCGCGCTAGAGAAATATAAAGGAGCGAACCCCAACAGCGTGGCGCTATCCCCGGATGAAAAGTTTCTCTACGTGACGAACGGCAATCTGAATGCCGTGGCGGTGATTGCGCTGAGCGCAAGCAACAGAGGTTCCAAGGTGGTTGGACTCATTCCAACCGGTTGGTACCCGAGCTCCGTGAGTGTAAGTGGCGATGGCAAATATGTGTACGTGGTAAATGCCAAGTCGCCGACAGGTGCAAATCCGACCATGTATTATAGCTACGGCCCGCCGACACACAAAAGTGGATGGGCCAGTAATGCGTATAATCCCCAGTTGACCAAGGCTGGTCTGCAGAGTTTCCCGACCCCCGATGAGGCGCAACTCCTTATGCTCACCGCGCAGGTAGCCGCGAACAACCGTTTCTCAAGCACAGTGAGTACCAATGACGTGGCAGTCATGGACGCCGTACGTCAGGGTGTCAAACACGTGATCTTTATCATCAAGGAAAATAGGACCTACGATCAAATTCTGGGCGACCTTGAGATCGGCAATGGCGACCCTTCTATGGCTGAATTCGGCAAGGCGCTCACGCCCAATTTTCATTCGCTGGCTCGAACGTTCGTCACGTTGGATAACTTTATGTGCACTGCTGAAGTCAGCTACGATGGCTGGGCATGGTCCACTTCTGCTCAGGCTCAAAACATGATAGAAAGCCAATACCCGGTGGCCTACGCGGGACGCGGCCTCA
>Ga0315289_10002425_pt1 | contig 28544 bp, 23 predicted proteins | sample YL17G11_40_MG_FD_203452 | JGI IMG/M metagenome (GOLD analysis project Ga0315289, IMG submission 203452) | Sediment microbial communities from Yellowstone Lake, YNP, Wyoming, USA - YL17G11_40 | ecosystem: Environmental > Aquatic > Freshwater > Lake > Sediment | place: USA: Wyoming | collected... | reverse complement strand
GATTTGCGGAGCCACGGACACTAGGAGGCAAAAACCCTATTGCACCTTCATCACTGCCGTCGGAAACGGCAATAATGTGGGCTGAAATGCACGGCAGGAAGCTGGACTACCAAGTCATGGAAATGACACAGGAACAAATTGACATGGTCGTCGACCATTATGCAGAGGCGTGCCATAGATGCATGCTGGCAGGCATGGAGATGGTGCTTCTTCACGGTGCCCATGGGCATATGCTGGGTCAGTTCACATCACCTTATACGAACAAGAGGACAGATCGCTATGGCGGGAGCCTTCAAAACAGGGCTCAATTTGCCATAGAGGTCTTAGATGCCGTTCGGAAGAAGGTTGGTGACAAGCTGGCTATAGAATACCGCATAAGCGCGGACGAGCTTGTGCCTGAAGGTATGCATGAGGAGGAAACCATCGAGTTCGTCAAAATGATCCAGGACAGAATTGACCTACTCCATGTATCCGTAGGACTTCTTACAAATCCAATCACTATTCCTCGCATGATACAACCAACGTACTTTCCTCATGGCCTCAATGTGCCTTATGCCGAGAAGTTCAAGAAAGCCCTAAAAGTCCCGATAACAGCAGTCGGCTCTATTGATATGGAGATGGCTGATAAAATCATCGGTGAGGGAAAATGTGATATCGTCGCCATGGTACGCCCCATCATTGCAGATACTGAGTATGTGAACAAATACCGCCATGGAGAGATTGATGAGATCAGGCCTTGTGTCCGTTGCAATTTCTGCACTCACTCGGTGGCACAATTCTACCCTATCCGTTGTGCGGTCAATCCTGTCATCGGTAGGGAGGTAGAGTATCCCTATATACGAATAGCAGATAAGAAGAAGAAGGTCGTTATCGTGGGTGGCGGGCCAGCAGGCATGGAAGCTGCCCTAGTAGCCTCATCAAAGGGACATCAGGTCACTTTGTATGAAAGGGATACTAAACTCGGTGGAATGCTCACCCTTGCGGCGGCACATCCCTTCAAAGCTGACATGAAGAAGTATTTGGATTGGCTGGTGCAAAAGACCATGAAGGCGCCTGGTATAGAAGTCAAACTATCGACCGAAGCCACTGCTGATGTCATCAAGGCTAAGAAGCCTGACGTACTTATCTTAGCCATTGGTGCAGAGCCTATCATTCCAGACATTCCTGGCGTCAAAAAATCTAATGTTGTCTGGGTTGGCGATGTGGCCATGGGGAAAGCGGTAGCAGGTGAAACGGTAGTTGTAGCTGGAGCAGGACTCACCGGATGCGAAGCCGCCCTCCACCTGGCACAGCAAGGTAAGAAGATAACAGTTATTGATATGCTTAGTCAATCGGAAATTGCTCAGGATGCTCCTTTTCTTAACAAACTCGGATTAATAGGGCTGCTGCATCAGCACGGAGTTCAATTTAGGATGGAGGTTAAGTTAGAAGAAATAACAGACAAGGGTGTTGTGGTCATTGATAAGCAGTGGAACCGGTTCGAAATCCCCGCTGATTCCGTGGTCTTATCGCTGGGATTTAAGCCGCGCACCACAGCGGTGAAAGCTCTCCAAGAACTGGCGCTTGATGTATACGTGATTGGGGATTGTGCCAATCCGAGCAATCTGAAACATGCAATCCATGATGCATTCAATGTTGCGGTGGAAATATAAAAGTTATTGAGTTTAAGGAGGTATGTTTGCGATGACACAACAAGAATTAGAAGCAAAGACTAGGCGTTTAGAGGATTACCGGGACATATGCAATCTACAAGGCAGATATAACCATTATATGTTGTCAGGCAGGTTTGACAAGATTTTGGATATGTTTGCCAAAAATGACCAAAATGTGGAAATAGAGTTAGCTGATAGCGGCGTGTTTTATGGTATTGAAGGCGTTAAGAAAGTGTTCAGTATTTTGGGTGAGAAGTATGGATTTCCCGGAAGTTTAGGCTTGCATATGCTTATGACGCCTGTTATCGAAGTAAGCAAGGATGGTAAAACGGCAAGGGGAATGTGGCATTCGTTCGGATGCAACACGATCAAAGAGGGAAATCGGTTATCCGCCATGTGGCAAGCGGGTAAGTATGATATTACGTTCGTAAAAGAGGATGGGAAATGGAAATATCGCGTATTAAAGTGGTATGTTGTTTTCAGGACTCCGTTTGATGAGGGTTGGGTAAAGAGGCCAATCATAAGCGGTCTTCATCAGGAAGACGGGCCAAGCATAGGCGCTCTCTACGAGCCTTATGATCCAACTAAATCAGGGGAGTTCTTGCCTTTACCACCTGAACCAGTGGAATAAGTTTCCGGGTGACAGTGAAAACAGCATCAGGCTTTTAGAGATTTTCCTCGATCCGTTCGGAGCAGGTGCATTGCAAAATTCATCAGAAAGTTACCTTCCCAGCTGTGACATCCCAAGTATGGATGGAGCAAGAACAAACAATATAGATTGGGACAACGGGAGCACTATATCCGAGAAATGCGAGAGTTGAGAGAAGAGCTACTGAATATCAAACACTGCCCATGGATATTTTAGTTAGTATGTATCATTGCAGCGAGCAAAGCGCGATCTGGAGGTTGTCATGACAATAGGGGTAGGCGTAGACATCATCGCCATCAGCAGAATGAAAGATGCACTGGAAACCACTGGCAAGGTGTTTATGGACAAGGTATTCACGCCATGGGAGCAGCAGCGAGCTGAAACACACCCTGACACCGTGGCCTATGTGGCAATGACCTTTGCTGCCAAAGAAGCCATCTTTAAAACCTTTGGAATAGGCTGGCATTTCGGCGTCCAAATGACGGAAATAGAGGTTCGGGACGGGGAGTATGGAGAACCGATACCTGTTCTCACGGGCAGATTTGCTGAGCTGGCAGCCGAACGTGGGGTATCCCGTGTGCTTTTAAGCCTATCCTACGATGGCGATTACGCAGTAGCCGTGGCAGCGCTATCAGGAGGACAATGATCCTGACTCCTGTGTCTTTAACAGATGATTACTGTGCCTATGGTCATGATCTTGTCATTACACGGAGACTTGCCCACTTATGTTAATTTCATAGCATAATAGAGAGGAGGTGCCGGGACATACAAGCGACGGCGTGAAAATGAGGATGCTTACTATATATTAAAAATGAGAGAGTGATATGAGTACGAATGTAATGGAGCAATTGCAGCTTAAGGCCAAGGCTAATCCCCAAGGGGTCGTGTTGCCGGAAGCCGGTGAGGAGAAGATACTGCACGCGGCGCGTCAGGTGCGGGATATGGGCATAGCCTATCCCATGCTCGTCGGGAAGCCTGAGACCGTATCCGCACTTGCGGGAAGCATCGGGGTATCCCTTGACGGTATCACGGTAGTCGACCACACCGACCAGGAAAAGGTCGAGCATTTCGTAAGTGAGTATGCAAAGATCGATCCGGACTTTCCGGCTTCCGCTGTCAAGCGCATGTTGAAAGACCCACTTAATTTCGCAGCCATGATGGTGCGACTAGGCGAGGCGGACTGTATGGTGGCGGGGCTGAGCCATACGACAGGAGAGGTCATCATGGCCAGTGAGATGATAATCGGCTTGCAGGAAGGCATCTCGACCGTCTCAAGCATGGGCATTGCGTCGATACCGGGATATAAGGGACCAGAGGGCAACCTGTTGGGGGTTGCCGACTGCGCCGTCTGTCCGGCGCCTGAACCAAATGAGCTAGCCGATATAGCCATCTCGACGGCCGACACCGTGCGCAGTCTCATGGGCTGGGAGCCGTGTATCGCCTTGTTGTCTTTTTCAACAAAGGGCAGCGCCAGTCACGAGCTTGTCGACAAGGTAGTGAAGGCTCTTGAGATGGTGCATGAGCGCAGGCCGGATCTGCTAATAGACGGCGAGCTTCAATTGGATTCCGCCATCGTACCAGAGGTGGCAGCCAAGAAGGTGCCGGGAGGCAGCCCCGTAGCCGGCAAGGCAAACATCCTTATCTTCCCGGATCTTAATGCCGGTAATATAGGTATTAAGCTTATCCAGCGTTTTGCCAATGGCGTCGCTTACGGGCCGATGCTGCAGGGTTTTGCCAAGCCGGTAAGCGACCTGTCCCGAGTAGCGCCCGTCGAGGAGATAGTCGGAGCCATTACTATGGTGGCAGTACATGCACAGAGTAAATAAACCGTTTGCAGACCCGGAAAAGGTATGTTCAAGGCTTGTGGACCGGTATCAGCCTTACATACTTGGTAGGTAACTGTTATGGGTAAGAAGTACAAAATTTTTACAATAAATCCCGGCTCTACCTCAACAAAGATAGCTCTCTTTGAAAACGATATAGAGCTCTTTGCTGCCAATGTCTCCCATGACGCGGCAAAACTCAAGGAGTTCCGCGAGATAAGCGGTCAGTTCCCGTATCGGAAGGAGACCATACTGGGTGAACTGGCCAAAGCCAACATCTCCCTTGAAGGGGTAGATGCCTTTGTCGGACGCGGCGGCGGTCTGGCCAGTCTAGAAGGCGGAACATATACCATAAACGAGACCTTGCTGCATCACGCCCGGATAGGCTTTACCGTGAAACACCCCGCCACTCTCGGCAGCCAGCTGGCCTACGACTTCGCAACTACCTATGGTGGAAAAGCCCTCGTCGTCAATCCTCCCGACGTCGATGAGTTTGACCTTGTTTCACGGGTCAGCGGACTCTCCGATGTTGCCAGAGAGAGCAGGGGCCACCCGCTCAACCAGAAGGAGGTCGCTATACGCTATGCTACATCTTTGGGCAAGCGGTATGAAGAACTGAATCTGGTAATATCCCATATTGGAGGTGGCGTATCAGTCACGGCTCACAGGAAGGGCCGTATGATTGATTCAAATGATGTCATAAACGGCGATGGTCCCATGGCTCCCACCCGTGCAGGTTCGATACCGGCCGTTGCCATAATCAAGATGTGTTATTCGGGGAAATATACTGAGAGAGAGATGTATGACCGCATAACCAAGACAGGGGGGCTGGTCGACCATCTTGGCACCTCGGAAGTTCGCGAGGTGCTGGAACGCATCAAAAACGGCGATACTTATGCAAAGCTCATCTACGATGCTATGATTTACCAGATTGGCAAGAACATCGGTGCATATGCAACGGTTTTAAAGGGTGATGTCGATGCAATTCTACTGACCGGAGGCATCGCCAATGACTCCTATCTGGTAGAAAAGATCACCGATATGGTGAAATACATCGCTCCGGTCAAGGTGTATGCCGATGAGTTCGAGATGGAAGCTCTGGCCGCCGGTGCCCTCAGGGTACTTACCGGTCAGGAGCAGCCCAAGATATATAACGGGGTACCTGTATGGGCCGGTTTTAAAAAATAGATAGAGTTTTAAGGTTTTCGGGTATCCTCAGAAACCCAAATCTAGAGTAGCAAAGGAGCAGAAGAGCAATGGGATTAAGAGATGAGATATTGGAGAAAATCATTCAGCGAGCCGCGGAAGTTTTCAAAAAGGACCCCGGCGAATTGAGTGCTGGCACGAGGTTTGTAGAGGACCTCAAAGCTAAATCGGTAAATTTCGTTCAGATAATAGCAATTTTAGAGGATGCCTTTGACGTGCAGATCAATTTCATGGAGTTCAGGAGGAAAAAGACCCTGGGCGAGGCCGCTGAATTTGTCGCCAAGCTTTGCGGGGGCTGATAAGAACAGGATTCAGGAATCTCATTTTAAAATAGAAAAAGGCAATCGTCTTTAAAAATACACATAAGGAGGATGATCATGGCTAAAACGAAGAGAAAAAAAGAAATGTTCGGCAAAGAGGAGATCGAGGCCATCTACAGGGAAACAAGAAGGCCCGCTCCGGTGGAAGTTATGAAATCGACGAAGGAATCCGTGGACGGATTGGACGAAAAATCCTTGGAAGGAGCAGGATTTGGATTTTGCCCTCCCTTCAACCCGCGCACCTATCTTGCGGAAGACGGCATCACCTGCGAGCAGGATGTCGCCGTGACCATGCGCGATGGCACTATTATATATACCGACATCTACCGTCCCGTCGGGGAGACAAATATTCCTGCCATCGTTTCATGGAGTTATTTCGGCAAGCGTCCGGGTGATGGCTTTGACGAATGGCAGGTTATCGGAGTTCCACCAGGAACGATTTCCCGCATGGCCAAGTTCGAATCTCCCGATCCGGGTTTTTGGTGCCGTCATGGATATGCGATTGCCAACGTTGACCCCCACGGCTGCGGCCATTCGCAGGGCGATATATGTATGTTTGGCACGCAGGATGGACGTGACGGCTATGACTTTATCGAATGGCTGGCAACCCAGTATTGGTGCAATGGCAAGGTCGGCATGGCCGGCAACTCAGGTGTGGCCATGCCCCAGTGGCGAATCGCCGCAGAGCAGCCGCCTCACCTTGCCTGTATCGCTCCATGGGAAGGTACCGGAGAGCTTTATCGCGAGTCGCTTTTTGAGGGAGGCATTCCGGCGCTGGGCTTCTGCAACTTTATTGTAGGTTCCTTAGTGGGACTGGCATATGTCGACGACATGGTTGCTATGGCCCAGAAGTATCCTTTCATGAACGCCTATTGGGAAGACAAGATTCCGAAATGGGAAAGGATTAAGATCCCGGTCTATACCACGGTATGTTGGAACCATTTTCATCTGCGCGGTTCCATGGAAGGCTTCAGGAGAATCCGCTCAACAAAGAAGTGGCTCCGCGCACACAGGGAGTTTGAGTGGCCCGATACGTATTCCACCGCCAGCCTGGAAGGTCTGAAACTGTTCTTTGACCGCTATCTTAAGGATGTTCGCAATGGGTGGGAGCTCACCCCGAGGGTCCGCCTTGAAGTCATGGATGCCTACGATTATGACTATCAGGCCAATCGTCCGGAAAAGGAGTTTCCTCTTGCCAGAACTCAATATAAGAAACTCTATATCGATGCCGCCAGGGGCGCACTCTCCTCTGAAGCGGTTGCCAAGGCATCAAAGGTCAGCTATGAGGGCGAGACAGGGTCGGCAACCTTCGACATCACCTTTGAGGAAGACACGGAGATTACCGGTTTCATGAAGCTCCACCTGTGGGTTGAGGCCGATGGAAATGATGATATGGATTTGTTTGTTGCGATCCAGAAGCTGGATCAAGACGGAAGCTGGCTCCCGGTGAACGTATTGGGAGAGCCCCATCCGGGTGCATGGGGAAAGATGAGAGTATCGCATCGCGAGCTGGATGAGAAGCTGTCTACAGATTTTCAGCCAGTCCAGGCCCATCGCAAGGAAGAAAAGCTGAAGCCTGGTGAAATTGTTCCCGCGGATATTGAGATATGGCCGCACAGCAGGATTTGGCACAAGGGCGAGCAGCTGCGTGTGCTAGTATCAGGGCATTACATTCGTCCCGAAGGTTGGTTCGAGCCCTTCTCCTGGGAGACCAACAACAAGGGCAACCACGTCATCCACTCGGGCGGTAAATATGACTCGTACCTCCAGGCGCCTGTAATTCCTCCGAAATATCGGGCTGGCGATTACATCTATCGCTAAGCTTAGACAAGCATATTTCTGCCACCAAAACAGTCAACTAAAGAATATGGTGTATATGTAAATAGACCTCAGAATTTATTAACCGTGAAATTTAAACACTATTTTAGCAGGTTTTTTTATGAATTCTCACGGGTAAATTAACAAAGGTAAAAGAAAGGAGCGCTTACAATGGGTAAATGGCTTAACGCAGCCGATGTACTGAAGAATAACGCTTACCTACATCCTGATAAGATGGGAGCAAAAGACCTTGGTCGTTCTCTTACCTTCAAAGAATGGAATGACAGGGCTAACCGGTTGGCAAATGCATTGCTTGGATTGGGTCTTAAACCAGGGGACAGATTCGCCGCTATTGCCTATAATTGCGTCGAGTGGATGGAGATGTACGCGGCGGCAGTCAAAGGGGGATTAACGATAATCCCCCTTTTGTTTAGATTGACACCGGCGGAATACCAATACATATGCGAACATGGGGAGGCTAAAGCCTTCATTGTCGCGAAAGAGTTTGTTGAGGGAGTAGACTCTATTCGCGATCAACTCCCCATTCCGCGGGCAAACTACCTATTCTTTGGGGGTGAGAAGGTACCTGAGGGATATCAACACTATGAGAGAGTAATTGATAGGGGATCTCCAAAGGAGCCGGGGATAGAAGTGGAAGACGAGGCACCATGGACTATTACTTATACTTCGGGAACAACTGGAAAACCAAAGGGGGTGGTCCGCTCTCATAGAAGTTTCATCGCTAACAACTGGGTGCAGGTGGCAAACATGGGATTCACAAGTGATGACGTTGCACTCTTAGTAATGCCACTGAGTCATATAAACTCCATCTTCTTTTCCTGGACCTTCACCTGGATCGGTGCCGGGGTGTGCATATATAACCGGGCAAGCTTTGACCCAGAGCATTTCATTAAGACCATGCAGGACGAACAGGTTACTTTTACCTCCTTAGTTCCTACGCATTATGTGCTTATGCTCGATCTACCGGATCAAGTGAAAGCCAAATATGACATGTCTCATATGAGGAAGCTACTGTGCTCTTCTGCCCCGGTCCGAAAAGAAACCAAGCTACAAGCTATGGATTACTGGAAAGGCGCCGGCCTTTATGAAGGATATGGTACTACCGAAACGGATGGAATAACATTGCTGCGGCCTCACGAACAGCTAAAGAAACTGAGGACTATCGGGAAAGAAATGTATGGGGTAGAGAGGATAAGACTTCTCGATGAGGATGGGAATGAGGTCCCTGAAGGCGAGGTAGGTGAGATATGTGTCCGTACTCCGGCGATGTTCACTGAGTATCTCAAGGACCCTGAAAAGACAGCGGAGGCCTTTAGATTCGGCAGGTACTTCCAGACTGGTGACATGGCATTCCGTGATGAAGATGGATATTATGTTCTAGTAGACCGGAAGGCGGACATGATAATCACGGGCGGCGAGAATGTGTACCCATCTGAAATAGAGCAACTATTAGCCAGCCATCCTAAGGTCAAGGAGGTGGCTGTAGTTGGCGTACCAGACAGGAAATGGGGCGAGGCGATAAAAGCGGTTGTTGTCCCTGTTGAGGGGGTTGAACCATCCAAGGAATTGGAACAGGAAATCATAGATTATTGCCGAGGCACGATAGCTGGTTATAAACGACCTAAGTCAGTGGATTTTATCCGAGCGGAGGATATGCCAAGGACGACAACCGGCAAGATTATGCGCCGAGGAATACGGGAATGGTACAAAGAGGAGAAAAAATCGCCAGGTATTTTCCACAAGAGCTGCGAAATTGAGAACGAGTTTGCTTGATGAAAGATTTATTAAAGTAGGCATGCCTTTGGCCATTAAGAGTAACAATGATAATTCTGCTGGAGCCAGGCGTTGTGTCTGATTCGAGGTAAAATTCAATCCTCACTCCTTTGGAGTTGAGCAGTTTGCCTGGTTCTCCAAGGTTCGCATCCTTTTCTAGGTTGCGCCTAGTTGTCCGGCAAGGTTCGGTTCCCCTGCTCTATCTGTGGACCTTATCTTATAGCCTCTTCATCTCTGCTGCTAGTGGCGGCGGAGCTACAGTCGATGGCACAGTAGCAGGTATATGTGCTTTATATTTCTTCAGCTTCTCTTTTACCTCAGCCAGCCTTTCTTTGTATATTCTGCCAGACTCCACTATTATATCCATGTGCCGCTTTAGCCCTGAGGTCCCCAGTGCTATGTCTCCATATCCTTTTTGGCAAAAGTAACTTTTATTCCGCCCTTCTTTACTTCAATAGTTCCTTTGATGTCGCATATGGGACACTCTACGAATTTTCCCGGCATCTTAAGCAAATTCTGGTAGCAAATAGGGCAGGTCCAGTATTCCTCACCTACATACTTCACTTCATTGGCGGGCATCTTTAACGCTTCGACCACATTGCGGCCTAATTTTCTGGCTCTGGCTATTGCTTTTTCATTCGACACAACCTTACTCTTAGTACGGTAGTAGCTGATATCCTTCCTAGGATGAGTTCCCACAAGGCATGGGCTATCAGCATCTGAAAATTACTCGCAGGGGGGTGACCTGCCCCCAATAGTTATACCACTTCTTAAGTTAGTCCCACAAGCATAATAGCCTCAGGAGCAGGCGGTCGGTATTTGAGTGCACTGTGTGGTCGTTCTTGATTATATTCTTTTCTCCAGCCTTCTATCAATATTCTGGCTTCGGCCAATGTGGTGAATATCTCACGGTTTAGAAGTTCGTCCCTCAATTTGCCATTGAATGATTCTATGTAGCCGTTCTCCTATGGGCTTCCCCTCTCAATGAACGGGGTACTCACTCCCAACCGGTTCAGCCAGGCGCGAATTACCCTGGCAGTGAATTCAGGTCCATTATCAGAGCGAATGTGCTCCGGTACCCCTCTGAAAACAAAGAGCTGAAATAACTTGTCGATTACATCCTGAGATGTGATACGGCGATCTATCAGTATCGCTAGACACTCTCTGGTGTATTCATCGATTATATTCAGTATCCGAAATGCCCTGCCGTCAGCTGTTATTCTAGGTTTCAAGCCTGTTTCAACCGTCGTTTCACAGGCCAATCTCCCTTCTCGCATGAAGGAAGAGCGACAGTAGATGTCCCAGGCATAGTATTCTCATCCCTCTGGTTAACGGCACTTGTTTGGATGTCAACACAGAATTCCCCATCTTCATCCACGTACTTCTTAACCACTTTGCCTCTCAACCAGACAGCGTCAGAGAGGTAGACAAATCTTCTATATTCAGCGTAGTTTTTCTTTAACCAACCTTCATCCCCCATCCAATTCGTGAGTAGACTAATCAGCCAACTTTGTCTTTGTGCTCCGGCATCGTAAGGAAATGGCAGCCCGGCTGCCTCTGCAGTTGATTTATTATAATGAACACTATAGACTGGCTCCAAAGCACATGTGTTAGGGTCACGGAACGCCCAGGCAGGGTGTGCTCGGTACAGGCGAAGCTGTACTCCGTGGGCTGCAATCTGCACAGGGGCTGCCCCGACACAGTAGGCTATCATGTCGGTCAGGCCAAAGACTCCCTTTACCACGGGCTTTAATTCCTCCCCAAGATTCACATCTTCCCAGTATCTAACCTTTGCCCCTCGTATTTCTTCGGCTAACACTTCCTCATCGACTCTTGCCAGTTCATCTTCTTTCCAAGGGTGGGGTAGCTGGATATGGTGGTACTTACCTGTTTTCCTAGCAGTGCGGCGCTCAGCTCTCACCAACCACAGGTCTGTCTCGGCCACTAGATCGCCGTCCTGGTTGTAGAAATTCGCCCTCTGGTATTCAAAAACGGTTTTCCCGGCGAACTCGCTTCCCTTCACATCGAATCCTGTAAATATGCACTCGGGAGTAATCGTATCACCGAGGAATATCGGTTTGTAGAATCTCCAGTCATTTCCCGAGTGGAAGGCGTGGACTCCAGGTAATCCCTGGAGAACCCATGTTGGGAACACACTATATAGCCAGTTTGGGGGAGCAATGAGCCGTCCATACCTCGTCTTTTTGGCATATTCTTCATCCCTAAACAATGGGTTGCTATCGCCTATTCCGTTGACATAATTCCTTATCGCCTCACGGGATACATACTGGTTGAAGATATTCCCTATACGTAGCTTTGCCCCTAACCTCTCCCGCCATTGCTCCAAGACCTCAGGGGTAATACTTCCTTCTGATACTTCGGCAATTTTTTCTTCGGTCATGCCTATCCTCCTATGTTCTTTTTGATTATATTTTCCGTGATTCCTTTTTGCCGTGTCGAAACTAAATTTCCACACTTGGAACATCGCTTCTCGACCACCTTACCATGCGGACCCTCATAAGCCCCGCTCTTAGTGACAAGAGGACTGTCACACCACGGGCATTTCGCGCTATTCTGCATTTCGATATCCTCCTCAGATCTTTGTTTGGCAAAAACGCCACCATTGTGTTGTTGTATTCATCTCCGAACAGTGATTAAGGCCAGAACAGTTTTCGGGCTTCTTTTTCCAAATCAGCTCGAAAATCAGGATGAGCGATTGAAATCAATTGTTGAGCCCGCTCTCTCTGCGTTCGCCCTTTAAGTCTAGCCACACCATACTCAGTAATGACTATATCAGCAAGATTCCGAGGCACACTTATAATAGTTCCTGACTCCAATTGGGGGATTATCCGTGATAGAGTGCCATTACGAGCTGTAGATGGAAGAACGGTGATATTGCGTCCACCTCTAGAGAGGGCAGCTCCAATAGCAAAGGCCAGTTGGCCTCCTGTCCCACTAACCATTCTCGGACCGACCGATTCGGCTGCTATTTGACCAGTCAAATCTACCGCCATCGCAGCATTTATAGCAGCCATATTGTCATGGGCTGCGATTACCCTAGGATCAAGCACATAGTCTGAGCTATAGAGCTCAAATATGGGGTTCATGTTGATAAACTGCATTTCTTCCTGGGTGCCACCTCCGCAAGCTGTGGAAACCACTTTTCCCTGGTTAACGTTCTTCAACGCGCCGGTGATTATCCCCTTCATTACCAACGAGGCCATACCTCTAGGAAGATTTTCTGAGTGAACACCGAGGTCATGCTTATTATCCAAGCAATTCAATTGTAATATCCATTCAGCTGCTCCGCCAACGCCTACCTCTATGGTATCGCCATCGTTAATAATAGTGGATACATATTGGGCAATAGCTTTCTCTACCTCACCCGGGCCGTCTGTTTTTCTCCCCAATATGTCAGTGGTGCCTAAGGTCTTTCCTGTGGGAGTATGAGGTACAAAATAGTCAACCTCAGAAACATGAATGTAATTATCTCCATAGGTCCTAATCAAATCGGGGCTGACTTCCGCTAACACCAGTCTGGCTGCGCGGACGGCCTTTTTCTTGCACCATAGCGATGCTCCAAAGCTGCAGTATCCATGCTCGTCCGGAGTCGAAAGATAGATAAGAAGAACGTCTACCGGTTCTTGAATTGACGGGCCCTCTGCCCAAAGAAGACCACTGACCATATAGTCTCCTCTCCGCTCTTCCATCATCGTTCTAGCCACGGGCAAAATATAGCCTATACTTACATCGAAGATCTCTTCCCAGCCAGGATCGTACCAAGGAAAATCCCTCCCCGGGGCTGGAACATAAAGCCGAACACCTTTAAGCTCTCCAGACCTTGCCAGAAGTGCCAATCCCAGATCATTGGGTTCGAGCCCGTAGGCAAAAGCAACTCTACTTCCTGATTCAATTACTTTAACTGCCTCTTCGGCGGAAATCAATTTTCTTTGATATTCTTTTTGCCAATCAACCATCATCCATCACCTCTCTGTTTGGCAAGAATTATGACTATCTTGAGACACTTTGGCCTTTACGGTGAAGGCTTTTATAATCGCCTTTCAAATCGTAGGTTTCGGAATCCAGACCCCTGGCCATTTTCTAACCGTAAAAAGAACCATTGTCTCGGAAGACATAACACCAGGGACTTTTGCGATCTCATTTTTCACAAATTCTGCCAACTCATATTTATCTCGGAAGACGACCCTGACAACTGTATCGTAAGCGCCGGAGCACTCTCCAAGCCATATAACTGGGTCTAACTCAACGAGTGCATTAGTCGCCCTATCCATAAAACCAGGTTTCACCCGTAACATTATCAAGGCATCCATATCATAGCCTACTGTGTATGGGTCAACAATCGCTCTCATTGTCACAATACCATTTTTCAACAGGCGGTTCAGTCGCTTATACACCTTGCCCTTGCTGTACCCTAATGACGTTGCTATTTTTTGCATCGACGCTCGGCTGTTTTCCTGTAGTTCCCTAATAATCTCATAATCTGCGTGATCTAAACTGTGTCTTTTCATCATTTCCCTGCCCTCTTATCAAATCTCAGCCTTAGCGCCAGACTGCTGAATTAACCCGAAATTACAATTGCAATGCAAATTCTACCATAGTCTCCCCTTTTTGTAAACAAAAGAAATCAATGCAAGCCTTTTTGTGAAACTTTTTGCTCTTTTGCTCAGGAAGTATTGACAATTGCACAAACAACTGATAAAATTGATGCCTTACCTCGATGTCTCAGTATTAAGTTTGCTATTAACATGACATTTAAAGAGAAGGAGAGCAGGCACCTTTTTAGGCAGAAACTTTTTTTAGAAGGAGGTAGAGCGAAATGACGAAGAAAAATACCCACAGAGAACTGATTCGGGGATGGTATCCGTTTACTAAAGGGGAAATCAAGAGATATGTTTCCAATGGATATTGGCAAAACTTGGTAGTTTCCGATCTTCTAGACCGCAATTGCACAACCGTCCCCAACAAATTGGCCTTTGCAGACGGCAACATTGAAGTGACATGGCAAGAGATGCAACTAAGGGCCAAGAGATTGGCCATTCATCTTAGCAAACTGGGCATTGGCTATGGTGACTTCTTTGTTTTTGACCTAATGAATACCGTCTATGCTATGGATCTTCTGTTTAGTCTCAGCCTACTTGGTGCTATTCCTGTTATGTGCCTGCCAAGGCATCGGCGATTGGAGATTAGCCATCACGTAAAACTGCATGAGGCCAAGGGCATAGTAGTTCCTGTTGGGGAGAAGTTTGATTATGTAGGGATGGTGAACGAGTTCAAAGCGGAATGCCCATATTTGAAGGTGTTTCTGACTGTAGGTGGCGAAGCACCCTCAGGGTGGACATCAGTTGAAGATCTCTTAAACCGCGAAATAGAGAGGGAAGTTCCAAAAGATTATCTGGAACAGTTTAAGCCAGTCCCAGATGACATATTTGTGGAACACCTATCCGGTGGAACAACGGGGGTACCCAAAGGAATACCAAGGACGCATCATGATCAAATCTGTCAATGGGACTACCTTGGCAGAACGATGGGATACACAGACGACTCCATCGCGCTGGTAACGTTACCTGTCTTGCACAATGCCGCTATGGTGGCGCTCTACGGACCGGCAATATACCGCGGAGGAACGACAGTTCTGTGCAAATCACCGAGGCCAGAGGCTATGTTCGAGTTGATACAAAGATACAAGGTAACGCATACGATCTTGATACCAATCCAGATGACATATTGGATGGAAGCAAAGGAAAAAATTAAAAACTATGATTTCAGCTCGTTTAAGGTAATGTCGGTGGGCGCAGAGAAATGTAGGCCTGAGATTGTTCGATGGTTTATCGAAGAACTCGGCCTTGAGTTTGTTAACATCTTCGGTATGGCAGAGGGGCCATTGATTACCACGCGTTGGGACAACCGCAAGGAACTCCACATGCACACTATTGGCAGACCAGTGATAATTGGTCCTGATGCTGAATTTCGACTAGTCGACGATGACAATAGAGAGGTTAAACAAGGAGAAGTGGGAGAGATGGTCAGCAAAGGTTGCCTTACCTTTAAAGGCTATTTTAGAGCTGAAGAGGAGAACAAGAAGACATTCGACAAAAAAGACTTTTTCCACTCCGGCGACTTGATGTCACTTCGAGAGGATGGGATGCTTGTGGTTGAGGGACGAAAGAAGGACATGATAAAGCGAGCTGGTGAGAACGTATACCCTCCAGTTATCGAAGATAGGATAGCTCAATTTAAGAAGGTGGCATATTGTGCTGTTGTTGGAATGCCCGATAAGGTGTTGGGCGAGAAACTCTGTGCCTTTGTTCAGCCAGTCAAGGGCGAGACAGTTGCCTTTGAAGAGATTTTAAATTACTTAAAAGGTATTGGTGTTGCTGTCTATGAACTGCCTGAACGATTCGAGCTTGTAGGTGGCTGGCCTCTGACACCAATAAATAAGATAAATAAGATGCTCTTGAGGGCGCATATTACAGCAAAGGCGGTTGAGGAAGGAGCAATAAGTAAAGAGCTTGGCAACGAATACCTCAAGCGTGACAAGCTCTCTGTTGATGAAATAACCCAAGGAAAGGTAATCATAGATTTCACTGGAACTCCTAGCTGATTTTGGCTGTAAACGTCAAACTGGCAAAATCAGACTCACGTATTTCGTATGGAATATTAAGGTTGGAGGAGAAATATGTTAGATGGATTCGTACCTTGGCCAAAAGAGTTTGTGGAAAAATACAAGCAGAAGGGATGTTGGCAAGGCGTTACTTTAGGAGAAGTCTTCGACAATTTTGTTTCACGATACTCTGACCGACTGGCTCTTGTCGGTGATAATACTAGAGTAACGTATAAAGAACTAGGTCAAAAGGTAGACAGACTGGCATATGGAATGGTTGAGCTGGGTTTCAAGACTGGCGATAGGATAGTAGTGCAACTGCCAAACATCCTTGAGCTGGTCTATCTTTACTTTGCTTGCCAGAAGATCGGGGTTATTCCGATCATGAGTCTAGCCGCGCATCGTTGGGCTGAGATCAGTTATTTTGCTGAACTCGCTGAAGCGCGTGGTTATGCTGCACCTGCCCGCCTCGGCAAGTTCGATTACCAGGCAATGGCGAGAGAGCTTAGGCAGAAAGTCTCCAGTGTACAATTCATTCTGATAGCAGGGCAGACTGATCAGGCCGATATGATTTCTATCAACGATACTATAACCAAGGAAATTAACTTGGAAAAGTCCCGCACGGTGATTGCTAGTCATCGTCCAGATCCTATGGAACCAGCAGTGATGCAGCTCTCAGGTGGCACAACTGGAATACCCAAGCTAATTCCACATCCTCATAACGATTATTACCATAAAAGTAGGCATTGCGTTGAGGTGACCAATCTTGACCAGAATACAGTCCTATTGGTTGTGATCCCGTTAGCACATGATTTCCCTTTGGCTGACCCTGGCTTAACCGGGACATTGATGAGTGGTGGACGCGTTGTGCTTTCTAACTCTGTTCAGTCTGAAGACATTTTCCGTTTGATTGAGCAAGAGGGGGTGACGGTAATGCCTTGCTCGCCGACATTTCTTTATCGTTGGTTGGATGCGCCAGAGCGGAAGCAACATAATCTGAGTTCCCTGAAATGCCTCTGGGTAGGTGCTAGCAAGCCAGAGGCTGATGTACTTAAGAAAATTATGAAGGAATTTTCGTGTGATATTCAGCAGGTGTACGGGATGTCTGAAGGTGTAGTCTGTTACATGCGCACAGATGATCCCCTAGAACTCAAACTAACAACCCAAGGTCGGCCTATTTGCCCAGAGGACGAGTTTAAAATCATCGGTGATGATGGCAAGGTAGTCCCAAAGGGAGAGGTGGGTGAGTTCTGTGCACGAGGTCCCTCTATCATTCGGGGATATTATAAAGCACCAGAACGCAATAAAGAGGCCTTCACTTCTGATGGGTTCTACCGATCTGGGGACTTAGTTAAACTTCATGAAAGCGGCAACCTAATCATTGTTGGCCGAACTAAGGACTTGATTAACCGAGGCGGAGAGCATATCAGCGCAGAGGAGGTGGAGCGTCATAGTGTTCTGCATCCTAAGGTGGTCAACGCAGCCTGTGTTGGGATGTCCGATAGGGTGCTGGGAGAGCGAACTTGTATATTTGTAACCGTTAAGAAAGCGGAGACATTGACCCTAGATGAGCTGAATGAATTCCTATTAAACGAGAGGAGAATTGCCAAGTATAAGCTCCCTGAGCGTTTAGAGATCCTGGAGGACCTCCCATTGAGCAATATTGGCAAGGTGGAAAAAAAGGTACTCCGTGAGACTATTAACAGAAAACTTAAGGAGGAGGGCGTTATCTAAATGTGTACCTGAAGTTATTCTTTTTCGGTGCTCGAGGGGAATTAATGCGCGAACTTAGATACGGAATGCTGATTTTAGGTAGCAGAGGAGTCGCTAGTTGAAAAGGTGATTAGCTATGCTAAGCAGGAAAGGAGAGACACTTAAATGGGAGTTACTTTCGGAGAATTGGAGATTAGTCAAAAATTCGTGTCTGTGCCAGTTACTGTAACCGAGGCACAAATTGTGATGTTCGGTGGTATTATAGGTAATTGGGCACCCATTCATCTTAATGATGAATTCGCAGCTCGAGCGCATTTTGCGGGTCGGCGAGTCGCTCATGGCGAACTGACAATGGCTCTCATGGTGGCTGCCGCTACACCGCTTATCTATACTAGCCTCGGGCAGCTGGGAGGAACCTACAAGCTCAGGAGACCAATTTTTGCGGGGGATACTATCTATACCGAGATGGAGGTCTTGGCCAAACGGCCAAGTAAATCAAGACCCGGCGGTATTGTTAATTTCGGACTGAAGACTTACAACCAAGAAGGTACATTTGTAGCTGAAGGAACCGTTGATTTCCTAGTCGGAAATGAAAGCTATAACCTCTATTCCCCAAAAACACCGGCAGGTGGGTCGCCAAGCAGCTAGAAGCTGCTATCTGAGAGTCTAATGTAGAAGAAGGAGGTGATAGTATATCGAAATAGAAATCGAACCTAAGTCCAAATCTAACACATACTAAAAGGTCTAAACTAAACCGAAGGAGGATATGTAATGATTAAAGGCGTCAAAATTTTGGGCATTAATGCGGGGCCAAGAGAAGGGAACACTTCCGTCTTAGTGAAGGAAGCGCTGAAGGCAGCCGGGGAAATGAAAAATGTGGAAACTGAGTATCTATCGATGCACAATCATAAGGTAAGCCATTGTAACTCTTGCAGGTTATGTTATTCTGACAAAGGGGGGCTCAGGCCAGATGCAGAGACTTTTTGCCCGGCGTTTGGTAAGAAAGATGATGGAGACTTGTTCGTCCGAAAAACGATTGAGTGCGATGGCATGATTATCGGCTCACCAACTCATGAATTTGACATCTCAGCTGAATGCAAGGCTCTGTTCGGCCGAATTTGTAAGCCGTTCGACGAACACGTAATAACTCCGTGGCTCAGCGTTAATCGGTTTAAACCTATTGGAGCCTGTACTACTTCTTATACCAGTCACGGGGGAGCGGAGGCGACCGTTGCGTCTATCCTCCGCTTTGCTACCGGGCTAGGCTACCTTGCTGTTGGCTCTGCTATGACGACTGAACCAGACCACAATCCGATATCCGGGCATTTCGGGGGCGTTGGCGCAGTCAATACTTCCAAAGATTGGTGGAATCCGGAAGCAATTACTCCGGAGATGAGCCGAATAAAACCTCCTGCTATTGCTATTCAAGCAATGAGGTCAGCACGCTGCTGTGGGCGAAACGTGGCTACTGTTGCCTTGATCGTAAAGAATGGTATGGCAGGGCTCAAAGACAACGGATATGAGATTCCTAAAGTGAGCTTCCCCAAGCGATGGCCTAAGGCTGAGATTAAGAAGGGAAGCTACATGGAATCTCTTGTCGAGCAAGGGATAGTACAAGCAGTAGAAGAATAACTCTTCTCAGCTATGCGAAATTGCGGAAGCGCCCAGTAGTCAAAGCTATATTACGACACGTGGTGCTTCCGCTTAATGGCACCCAGAGGTTATGAGTTCATCAAGCTGAAAACGATTTCAGCTAGGTGGTAATTTTTTGATTGATGGGATTGGCATACGATAAGGATCAAGTGGGATAAAGCCAAGGTGCTATGTGTAAGCATCTAAGTGTTAAAGTATTTGTTTTAGTACCTGTCTAACGATGGTGTTATGTTGTGCTTCCAGTGGTGGATTTGTAAGCGAAATCAAATCAAGTTATTTAAAATTTAGGAGGTCCGTTACATGAGGGCAATAGATAATCATTGTCATCCGGGTACAATAGTGTTTCGCGAAACTTTTAAACCTTATATGGAGGCGCTAGAGAAATATTGGAAACAGGGGATGCCAGTCAAAACCGAAGAGGAAATGATACGAGATTTCGTAGATGCGGATGTCAAAGTTCTGTTGGTAGCTTTTGATGGAGAAACTGCAACTGGCCTCCCCAAGACATCGAATGACTACGTAGCCGGTCTAGTGAAGAAGTATCCCGACAGTATTATTGGCGGTTGGGGGTCTGTCGATCCCTGGAAAGGAGAGCTGGCTATACAAGAGGCACGAAGAGCCATCAAAGAGCTGGGGTTGATAGGTCTAAAATTTCACCCAACTCTTCAAAGGTTTTATCCCAATGACAGGCGTTTCTATCCTCTTTGGGAGACGCTAGTGGAATTGAAAGCCCCTGTTCAAATTCATGTTGGGACTACAGGGATGGGAGCAGGGGTACCGGGAGGAATGGGAGAGCACTTGAAATATACAGCGCCTATCCCTTGCATTGATGATCTGGCTGCGGACTTTCCCGGTTTGACCATAATAGGTCTTCATCCTGCATTCCCCTGGACGGACGAGATGACGGCGGTGGTATTGCATAAAGGTAACGTGTTTTGGGATCTTTCAGGTTGGGCTCCCAAATACCTACCTCCCTCTTTGAAAAGGGATATTAACTCGCGACTTCAGGACAGAGTGCTATTTGGCAGCGATTACCCGGCCATTTCGCATAAGAGGTTACTCCAGGAATGGGAAGCAGAAGATTATAAAAAAGAGGTGTTGGAAAAGTTACTTTACAAAAATGCGCAAAGGATATTGGGATTAGCTACTGTATGATGCTCGTCGGTGCGGTAAGGAAACATCGTCATGCCGTGCGAAGTTAAAGTGCCTGGTTGTCTTCCCAGCAGCTATTTGTTATTATCATAGGGCAAGGGGGAAGAATATGTCGGAAGAGCGAGTTATCAAGTCGATTTGCCGAATGGACCACGGAGGCTGTGGTGTACTAATTCATGTCAAAGATGGTGCCGTAGTTAGGGTTGAGGGAAACCCCGAGCATCCAATCAGTAAAGGGAAGTTGTGTGTTAAGGGTAGGTCAGCCATTGATCACCTATATCATCCGGACCGTCTCAGCTATCCTTTGAAGAGGAAGGGGGAAAGAGGAGAGGGTAAGTGGGAAAGGATCTCGTGGGATGAAGCTTTGGATGCTGTAGCCAACGCGATGAGCTCAGTGAAAGATCGATATGGTGCAGAAGCTGTCGCCTTAGGTGCTGGAACAGGTAGAAGCAACCCGTTCTCTCTAATATATAGACTGGCGAATGTAATTGGCACTCCGAATGTCTTCCATCCGTCGCATGTATGTTATGTGCCTAAGCTCCGTGCCGTGGAAGTCACTTGCCCCGGCTCTTTTGAGAAGGGTGGTTGGTTCGAGAGACTCTTTTACCCTTTTGACGTGATCCCAAAATGCTTGATAGAGTGGGGCTCAAGAGCGTCTATAGCGAGTGTTGACTCACCACATCCCTGCTACGTTGGTTTTACCGCTGCTTTACCTAAGATAGAAAAGGTGATCGTGGTTGATCCCAGATATACATGGGAGGCATCTAAAGCATATCTGTGGTTGCAGATACGGCCTGGGACTGATGGTGCTTTGGCGCTCGGCATGTTAAACGTTATTGTGAATGAAGGACTGTACGATAAGGAATTCGTTGAAAAGTGGACTTTTGGATTTGAGAAATTGGTGGAACGTGTCAAAGACTGGCCACCCGAGAAAGCTGCTGAGATTACCTGGATACCTGCTGATAAGATTAGAGAGGCCGCAAGAACATATGCTTGTAGCAAGCCGTCAATTATCCATCCCGGTGTTGCAGCGGAACAGCATGTGAATACAACTCAAACCTTACGTGCCCTTATCATTATGATGGGGATAACCGGCAATCTCGACGTACCCGGAGGGAACGTTCTTTCACAAAAGACGATACATAGAGCTCTGGAAAGGCTGGAGGCTTGGGAAAGACTGCCTCAAGAACAAGCAAGAAAACGACTTGGCGGTGATCGCTTCAAGCTGATCACTTCCGGTCATTGGCCAACAGTACCCCCTCCGTTAATATATGAATCCATAATAACGGGGAGGCCCTATCCGATTAGGGCTATTTACCTCTGCGCCACGAATCCCATGGTTGCTACCGAAAACACTAAGATGGTTTACGAAGCGTTAAAGAGGCTGGATTTTCTAGCTGTGGCTGAACTATATATGACACCAACTGCCGAGTTGGCTGACATAGTGCTCCCAGCAGCCTCGTGGCTGGAGAAGGACGAGCTTCAGGAAGTTCAAGCGGAGTGGGGTATTCTGGCGCGTCAAAAGGTAATAGAGCCTTTGGGAGAGCGCTGGAGCGATTTGAAGATCCTATTAGAGCTCGTCAGGAGACTGGGGGATACTGATTCCTTTGCGGATGCCCGGGCGGTTATCGACCATATATTGGCACCATCGGGTGTCACCTTTGAAGAGCTGCAACAAAAGGGGTTTGTTTCTTTCCTGCCTATGAGATATAAGAAATATGAAGAACAGGGCTTCTCAACCCCCTCAGGAAAATTCGAGATATACTCCCAAGCGCTCGAGCAAATGGGCTATGACCCACTACCGCATTATAAGGAACCACCTGAAAGCCCGGTCAGTACACCGGAACTGGCTAAAGAATATCCCCTGATTCTCACAACAGGTGGTAGAATTCCGTGCTTCTTCCATTCTGAGTTTAGGCAGATAAAAAAGCTAAGACGTCAATGCCCTGACCCAGTTGTTGAGATACATCCTAAGACGGCGCAAAGATATGGTATCAGGGAAGGAGATTGGGTTTGGATAGAGTCCAAGAGGGGCAGGATTAAACAAAAGGCTAAACTGACTACTGGAATTGACCCCAGAGTTGTACATGCCCAACATGGCTGGTGGTTTCCAGAGGATAAGAGGCCAGAGCCCAGCCTCCACGGAGTATGGGAATCCAACGTGAATGTCCTGACAAGTGGCGAGGAAAAGGACGAAGCCATGGGGTCATCGCCACTCAGGGGGCTACTCTGTAAGATTTACAAGGCGAAAGACTAATCTCTGTGTGAATCCGCAGGGAGCTGACTAAAACTACGTCCTGAGCTCAAGTGTAATGCTCGAGAATTCGACGAAAGGAGGGCAGAGTGAGAAGGTAGCGTATGGTGACGTGATAGATCCAACATTTTAAGTACACTAAACTAAAGGAGGAAGGAATGAAACGAATACTATTGCTCATCGGTCCAGTACTAATTCTTGCAGTAAGTTTGATGACCTTTGGCTGTGCTAAAGCCCCCCCCGCTGAGCTGCCCAAGACTGTCGTTATAAGCAGCATGCCAGCCGGAATGATGACCCACGCGCAGGCAGCCGGGATAGCCGCACTAATCTCCGAAAAGACATCAATTCAATGTAAGCATGTTCCTTTGACAAGTGAGGCCGCGTTTATTCCTATGATGCTGACCGGCGAAGTTGACCTCGGAAGCTCCAACATCGTTGAGATTTGGATGGCATATATGGGTCTGCCACCGTATGATGCACTAGCGAAGCAGAACAACGTGAAGAGCTTCCCCGTTCGCCTTATCGCACGTGGAGACCCTCTAATTGCAAGCCTTTTTGTCGCAGGTGACTCGGGGATTCTCAGTGTAAAAGATCTAAAAGGGAGAACAGTTGCAAACTTTGAAGCCGGTCAACCTGGTGTCCACTTAATGAACGTTGCTTTGCTGGCTAATGCCGGGATGACCTACGCTGATGTCAAACCTATGCCCTTTCCTAGCGCTGGGGTTGCCCCAAAGGCAGTCATAGAGGGCCGTTGTGATGCATCTATCTGTGGTATAGACGCGCCCGCTGCTAAAGAGGCAACGGCGGCGATAAAAGCCCGCTGGCTCCCTCTTGACCCTTCACCTGAAGCGGTTAAGCGGCTGCAGACAGCTAATTTCCCCGGCTTCTATCTAGTTAAGGGTCAGACGCGCCCAGGTATGGACTTACCCGAATATCTAATGGCTTGGGACAATTGCCTTTCAGTTAGCGAAGGCCTCCCCGATAATGCGGCCTATGAGATAGCTAAAGCTCTGTGGGTGTATAATGCGGACTTGACAGCCAAAACATTGCTGGGCAAGTGGACGACCGATACGTTCGTGTCACCATTAGCCGCTGTCCCTTATCACGATGGAGCCATTAAGTTCTATAAAGAGGTTGGAGCCTGGACTAAAGAGATGGAAACGCATCAAAAAGAGCTTCTAGCCGAGCAGCCAAAGTAATAGGGTCAGCCTCAATCCATAGGCTAAAACTGTCCTTCACTGGACCGGGGCTAGGTTAAAGTTGTCCAGCAAGCAAAAGGGCTACTGGATAGGACTAAAGAATCTGGCAAGTACTTTTTCCTAGCCCCGCATTTTTGTGAGTTTTTGAAGGTGATTACTGCCCCCAAAGGGGGGGGCATACTTGAGTTCAGGAGTAAAAGAAGAGAAAAATGGCTAAAGTAGATATAGCTGACGACGTAGAGCTATTGCGTTTCAGAAGACATAGTGGTGCTCTGCGTGTCCTGGAAAGAATCATACTCATTGCTGTCCCTTGCCTTGCCGCTGTTTACCTGCTCAACATACCGACATATTTGGGCATACTCCTCTTCTTTGAACAATACCTTGCCGCTTTCTTGGGCTTAATTCTGGTGGCAACTTTTCTCATCAAGCCAGCGACCCCGAAATCACCATTAGGTAAATTACCCTGGTACGATGTCGTGCTGGCGGTGCTTAGCGTTGTAGTTTGTGCCTATCTCGTCATTTTCTGGCCTGAGATAGTGTTGACAGTTAGCACCATCACCTTGCCCAGAGTGGTACTGGCTACAATAGCGGTGATACTTATCTTGGAAGCCACTAGACGTTACTTTGGCTGGGCGCTAGTAGGGACAATACTCTTTTTTATCTTTTACGCCCTGTTCACAAACCTGTTTCCAGGTCCGTTCTACGGACGGCCGCTTTCATTCCCACGACTGATGGTCAATCTTTATCTGGATAACGGTGGTTTGCTGGGTATAACGCTTCAAGTTGGTGCTACTGTTGTCGTTGCTTTCATCCTCTTTGCCAGATTGCTCTTCGCCGCTGGTGGAGGACGGTGGCTTATCAACCAGGCTCTATCTGCAATGGGCAGGTTTTCCGGCGCTCCCGCCAAGACAGCGGTAGTAGCCAGCGGCCTCTTTGGCACTATCTCAGGTATTGCCGTAGCTAATGTAGTCGTCACCGGGTCAGTGACTATCCCTATGATGAAGAAATATGGATGGCCACCTGAAGATGCCGCAGCTGTTGAGGCGACAGCCTCTACTGGAGGCATTCTTATGCCCCCTATTATGGGGGTAGTTGCCTTCATCATGGCTCTCTATCTCGGGACAAGCTACACTCAGGTTTGCATCTGGGCGGCTGTGCCAGCTCTCCTCTACTACTTTGCCTGCTTTATGCAAGTACACTTTCTTTCGGCTAGGCGACGCTATACGCCCTTGCCTCCGGAAGAGATTCCTTCTTTTATACAAACTCTTAAGGAAGGGTGGATCTTTCTAATCCCTGTTGCTGTTCTTATGTACACGATGTTCATATTATGGTTAGATGCTTCAACATGCGGCATATATACGTCAATATCTGTTATCCTGGTCACCCTGTTTAAGAAAGAAACCCGTCTCACCTTCAGAAAACTGGCAGCTGCCCTAGAAACCTGTACAGAGGGAATTTTAGAGATAGCCATGGTTTGTGCTGCAGCCGGATTGGTAGTGGGACCCATTCTATTTACCGGTCTCGGTAGCTCCTTTGCTCAATCACTCACCCTGATGGCCGGCGGACACCTTTTCCCTCTCCTGCTTCTGACAGCAGTAGCATCCATTATCATGGGCATGGGGATGTCTATTGTTACTATCTATGTTATATTAGTGATACTAGTAGCCCCTGCTTTGATTCAAATAGGAGTTTCACCTCCAGCAGCTCATCTGTTTGTCATTTACTTTGGGATGGCTTCTTTCCTCACGCCACCAGTGTGTATGTCAGTTTATGCTGCTTGCGGGATAGCACACTCTGGTGTATGGAGGACAGGTTGGCGAGCCATACGTCTAGGCATTGTCGCCTATCTTATACCATTTTTCTTTGTTTATGAGCCCGCCTTACTGCTTATAGGTTCGCCCATTGCGATAGTTATTCATGTGACGACCGCTTTCATCGGGGCCTTCATATTGAGTGCCGGCTTTGAAGGCTATCTCTTTCAAAATATGGGATGGGTCAAAAGGGTTTTATTCATAATTGCTGGGCTAGGATTGTTTATGCCATTCTACACAGGGGAAATAATAGGGGTTGCCTTGAGCATAGTTCTGGTCCTGGTGGAATGGCTGCTGAAAAGGCGAACCTCCTTGCGCCTAGGACAAAGGAAAATAGTGCCACCTCTGTCTCCAGATGATGAATAACCGCACTAGAGTTCGTGTCGTCCTGTCTATTCCTCTGGGCTGGTAACCGCAGTATATAAAGTTGTATATTTGAATAAGCATCACTTGAGAAGGAGGCAATTCGTGGGTGCAGGTACTGACAAATATATCACAGGACGGGTGCAAAAGTTCAATCAGAAGTATGAGATGCTTAGGAGAGCAAGATGGGACCCGGCAATGAGCCATTTAAGAGGCAAGTTGTTCGGACAGGTTATTCCTCCTAAAGATAAAGACGGCTATACCCTCAAAGATGTAGCTTTTTGTGATGCTGCGTGGTTTTTGGAATTGAGATATGGCCATGGTATTGAGACCCATGGCAGGGATTTACTTGAGTGGGATAGAGAGCCAATTGGAATAAGCAGACTGCCCTCCGGTCTAAAACTGACTATTTCTAACCCAAGAGAGATAACAAGAAATGTCAAGAAGGTGGCTCGCTTTTTTGGCGCTTCGCTGGCGGGAATCTGCGAATTAGACCAACGTTGGGTGTATTCTCACTGTTATAATTCCATCAGCGGTAGAGTCGAAGAATTCGAAATCCCCGAGGAATGTAAATATGCTATAGTCATGGCAGTAGAGATGGATTATCAAGGAATCCTGACATCTCCTACCAAAGTCGCCCACGGCGCTGTGGGACTAGGCTATTCTAAAATGGCCTTTATTGCCGCTTTGACGGCGCAGTTTATTCGAGGTCTGGGTTACAGGGCCATACCCTGTGGCAACGATACTGCTCTAAGCATACCAATAGCCATTGATGCCGGCCTGGGTGAACTCGGCAGAAATGGTCTCTTGATTACCAGGGAATTCGGACCCAGAATCCGGTTGTGCAAGGTCTTCACGGACATGCCTTTGACCCCTGACACGCCTGCTGAATTTGGCGTCACTGAATACTGCAATAAATGTCGAAAGTGCGCTAGATTCTGTCCGGTTGGTGCCATCTCATGGGGAGAACGCAATGATCAGCCACTAACTATGTCTAATAATGGCGGTGCGCTAAAATGGTTTGTCAACGTAGAGAGATGCTTAGAGTTCTGGATAAAGAATAATGCCGCTTGTTCCAACTGTGTCCGGGTCTGCGCATTTAATAAGCCTGTGGGGTTGCTTCACGAATCTGTGCGCCAGCTAGTGAAATATACTCCCTGGCTGAATTCTCTACTGATCAAGCTGGACGATTTCGCGGGTTATGGAAAGCAAGTGAAGGCAAGGGATTTTTGGGCATCGATAGACTGTTAACCAAGAATTGGAGACAAGAGATACATCTGTGTCTAGAAGGAGGGAAATAAATATGTCTAATAGAAAGCAGCTAGGCCGATTTCCTGTTAATTGCCTGAAGCGAGTTGAGCAGCCGACTACTCGTATCACAGATAATATTCAGAGATTTGATGTCAGAGAACATGGTTTTTTTCGGGCTATGCGAGGTGACTTCGGGCCTTCCGTAAAAGCGGAGTTTCTCCGCTTCAACTATAAATATCCTCTGGTCGCTGCCTTGCAAGATATGACTACCTTTTTGGCCCCCAAAGCGGTTGGTGACATAGCACCTTCAAAAGCGCCAATCCCCACAGATCCAGAGGCTCTGAGTCGACACGTCAAAATGTTGGGCTACTTTTTGGGGGCAGACATGGTAGGGATTTGCCGACTTCCTCAATGGGCCGTCTACAGCAATGACACGAGCGGAAATGCCATTGAACTTACTCACAAATTTGCTATTGTCATGTTGATAGACCAAGGCTATGAGACCTTCAGCGGTTCCACAGGAAATGACTGGATTGGTAGCTCTTTAAGTTTCCGAGCCTATGCAACTGAAGGCCTTATTTCCATCAATATGGCCAATTATATAAGAAGGCTGGGATATCCAGCTCGGGCACACCATGGCCCTTACAATTATCAGGTTGCAATGCCCCCTCTAGTCCTTCTGGCAGGTCTGGGCGAGGTAAGCCGAACGGGCGTCGTGCTCAATCCTTTTCTTGGGCTCCGCTTCAAAGCGTGTGCGGTTACCACAGACCTACCTTTAACACCTGATAAACCTATTGATTTTGGGCTACAAAAGTTTTGCCAATATTGCAAGAAATGCGCTCGCGAATGCCCCCCCAACGCGATTTCGGTGGGAGACAAGGTCATGTACAACGGCTACGAGACTTGGAAGCTAAAAGTTGAGCGCTGCAGCATATACAGGATTACAAACCGAAAGGGGTCGGCATGTTCTCGCTGCATTAAGGTTTGTCCCTGGAACAAGCCACAGGGGTGGACTCATGACGTGACAAGATGGATGGTCAGGCATAGTCCATTTCTGGACAGGTTCGTGATTAAAATGGACGATGTCTGGGGTTACGGAAAACAGAAGATAGAAGACAAATGGTGGTTTGATTTAGAGGAGATCGACGGTATTCTTCGTGTTGCCGGACATTCCGGCAAACCAGAATAGTGACAATATGCTATCGCCTGTTATGTTTTGGTGGACCTTTCAAAGAGCGTTTATGGTTTCAAAAGAGAAGAGGAA
>Ga0315289_10002424_pt1 | contig 28551 bp, 58 predicted proteins | sample YL17G11_40_MG_FD_203452 | JGI IMG/M metagenome (GOLD analysis project Ga0315289, IMG submission 203452) | Sediment microbial communities from Yellowstone Lake, YNP, Wyoming, USA - YL17G11_40 | ecosystem: Environmental > Aquatic > Freshwater > Lake > Sediment | place: USA: Wyoming | collected... | reverse complement strand
GGTCACGTCCAGGACCATTTCCTGAAGTTTGTTAATAACCGATTCACTGAAGGCATCCAACTTCTGAGTGATCTTTTCCCGGTATTCCTGCTGAACCCCAATAGCGGTGTTCGCCTTATCCCCGGCTTCAGTGGTGGACAATCCTCGAAATTCCGAAGGGGCAACCTCAAAAACGACAAAGTCAAAACGGAATTTGCTGCGAAGGTTTCCCACCGTGGGATATTTGTCTTCAAGCTTCGCCATCAGCTTTCGCTTGGTCGCTGCCATCCAGCTATCTCTACTGAGTTCGTGACCGTTCGGGTAAATCTTCTCAAGCATCTCGTCAAACATCTTGCTGAAAATTTCGATCATCTCAGCCCGGCGTGGCCCGTATTCCCCAACCATCCGGTCAACCGCTGCGTTGAAGTTAACTTCAGCCTCACGCATCTTCTCCAGAAGCTTCGGCAAGGTTGCGTAGCTTACAAAGCGGCATTGCCCCACCGGAAAACTCCATGAGTGCTGATATAACCAGCTCCCAGCCTTAAATGTAATTGATTTTGTTTCCCTGAAAAATTCCCGTTTCATGAGAGCCTTATGACCAAGATAAACTTGATCAGGCACTTCGCTTTTCTCCAGCCCAACTTCTTCGGGATTCAACTTGGCGATTGCACGCCACACACTCACGCTCAAGTCAACGATAACACCCGATTTATAAATGTTCAGCTCAATGGTCTTTTCTCTCATGGTCCATCCTCCAACCGTTTTAGCCTATTATAACAAGTTTCAAACCAAAGTAAAATTCTATTCAATAGAATTATATCCTTTGGTCTTTTTTCTTTGACCTTGCCCCCTTGAAAGAAACCATGCACAAGCATGGCCTTAGGTACAGCACAGTCAAAGAGGCACCAATTGTTATAACCCACTGGAAATTTGTCATACCATTTCTCCATACAAGGAAAGAAGCAGGGGCTTCCACGGTTACAAGCATGCTCAACCTCCACCCCTGCTTCCTTATCGTTCAAAATCACTTCGGGATGATCAGCGTTCAGTGACCGTTGCACCAGCCGATCATGATGGTGATTTTGGACTATCCCTTGAAATAATCTGTCACGTGCCGGGCATGCTTCAGCGGAGGCCGATGTTCCACCTTATGGATTAAAGCGGTCAAGGCACGACCTTTGCACACCGTCTCACCAAGGTCTTCAGGAATGCCGTCAAGCCCCGGTTTGTCCTTGAACATCCTTCGGGAAACACCCTCACCGATGAAAAGCTTTCCGGCGACATCGGTCCACTCAGCACGGGCCACGGTGAATACATTCCCCTTGTAAATCACTTCCACCTTCGCATCCCGTTTGGCCACCACGGCCTTCTCTTCAAGCTGCTTCTTCACTTCTTCAGTCAGGTCTAATTTCTTTGCATCTTCCATAGTACCTTGAACCTCCTTATGTTTGGATCATCCGCTTTGGTTTACGGATTTTTGGCCCTTCCTTTTGGAAAGGGGTCTGAAGTTGTTTCAAAAGATCATTCGACAGCTTCCTCATATCAAGGCCTAACGCCCTGCGAAATTCGCTTTGCGTTGATTCAATATAACGATAACGCTTCATGTCATTATCATCCTTCGCCGGGTTGGAGTACCAGTTGCCGGGCCACCACCAAAAAGCTTCTTGAAAAGCTCCGGGTCTTTCTTGAAAACCCTGGGCGATTTTCCGTCAAGAATATCCTGGGCCTCATCAATTAGATTTCGACAATGCTTGCAGTTCCGTTCCTTTTCGCCTGTTATCTTGTTCTTTGTCGCAGCCTTCACCCATCCGGGGCAGGTACAGGACAGAATACCATCAGCCCGCAATTGAATCTCATACACGGTAGTTCCTGATGAACTGCTTGCACACCAGGCACTAATAACTTCCACACCCATATTCGGTTGGGGGCCTACTTGAACTGGGATTCTTTTTGATGGCGTCATTTTTCTTTTCTCCCTCATAAAGTTTAAAATTTCTTCCATCGACAAAAAGTGAAGCGGCAGACTTTCCACCCCGGTCTGCCAGCGGGGGAAAGGAGGAGACACCGCAGTACTACCGCCCTGCGGAGGCGGGGCAAATCTATCAGCCAATCCTTCTGGCTGGTTTCTTCTGTAAGAAGTCGGGAAGCACCTCACCTGTACTTGTCAACCCTGTCCTACTTGAAGCCGGACGCACTTGAGCTTTTCCCCAATTCCTTAATTCTTGAATCTTTTCTTTGGCCGTAACCGCCAAAGGCTTTGTGTCGGCAATTTGCTTCAGAACATCGTCACCACCGATCAAACGGCCACCATCTTCAAACCCTACATAAGCGGCAGCAATAATCGCCTGTTCAATTTCCGAACCGGAAAACTCATTTGCCGCCACCGCTATCTTCTTCACTTCTTCATCCGTAAGTTCAAAAGATTTTAACCCAGCAACCCTTCTGGGAACATTTCTTTTCTCAAGGTGAATCTTCACTATTTCTTCACGTTCCTTCGGATTGGGAAGGTCAATAAAGAAAATCTCGTCAAATCGGCCTTTGCGATACAGTTCCGGGGGCAGCTTCTCAATATCATTCGCTGTCGCAATAACATACACAGAACTTTTATGCTCAGCTAACCAGGTCAGGAAGATACCACCGACCTTTGCGGTAACTCCACCGCCACTCAGCTCAGAACCAGCACCCATACCGGAAAAGGCTTTCTCAAGTTCATCAATCCAAAGAACACAAGGGGCCATTAAATCCGCTTGCTCCAAAATCCTCTTGATATTTCCTTCTGACTCACCAACAAACTTTCCGTAAATCTTTCCAGCGTCAGCCCGTAAGCAAGGAACACCCCAGGTGGCTGCAATAGCTTTTGCCGTTAAACTTTTCCCGCAGCCCTGAACACCAAAAAGAAGTAACCCTTTTGGGGTAGGAATTCCAAATTGTCGGGCTGTAGAAGAAAAAGCCCTCCGTCTTTGCGTTACATAAAGTTTCAGCAAGTCATATCCACCCAAAGTGGCCAGGCTTTCCTCAGCAGGGAAATATTCAAGCATACCGTCTTTCTTCAGAGCCTCACACTTCGCATCCAGTACAGTTTTGATTGAATCTTCTGTAACCGACACTTTCCCTTCCGTGGCTACCGCCAACGCATAAGCACCTTCCGCTTCCGGTGCTGACAATCCCAATGCCGCATCGGCCATCGCTTCTTCGATTTCGGTTCCAATCCCCGCAAGAACTTTCTTTGGATCCATGTGGGGACCACCTTTCGCATTAATAGTTTCAACAGCACTATCAATCGCAAAACGGAAATACATTTTCAGGTCATCCTTTGAGGGGAGGGGAAAACGTGCTACATAAACTTCCTTCTCAAGCTCCGGTGGAATCTTGATCTCAGGCCCAACGATACAGGCCAACTTCCCATCCCTTCTCAACGCTGCCAAGCTATTCTTGATTGATCGAATCACGCCGGGGCCTTTGATCGCATCCTTGAAATCCAAAATAGCAAAAATGGTTTTTTCCCCGAAACTGCCGTCAGTCAGCTGATAGAACAATTTCAAATCCTTCACCGCAATCGAATTGGTGCCCTGGGATTGTGGATTCTCCGGGCTGTAGAACTTCAGCTGGCCTTCGATGTCCCAAGTGAAGAAACTGGATTTCAGATTCACTGAAACTTGCTGAAGATCATTCAGCGCACGCTCTTCTTCCTGAGTTTGGATGTAGCAAATTCCATATCCGGCTTTCGCTACACGGGTGATTTCCCGAACAAACTTACTTTGCCCTGCATTCTCATCTTTCTTTGGCGTTATACCAACAGGTGTCATTTTTTATCCCTCCGCCTTGTTTCCCTTATTATACACTTTACGGTTGAAAAGTAAAATCAATTTCTAAGAAGATGAACCAGCATCAGAACAAATATCAAAAGGCTATGAACCCTATCAAACCGTTGTCCATAAATCACCCGCACCAAGGATTTGCTGTCAAACAATTCGGATCACAGTTCGCCTTTTTTGGACAAAGCCCGCACATGATTTCCTTTACTTCCGGCGTCCACCAATCGGCTGTAACCATATCGCCTTCAATCGTGAAGCCAATCGGTGTTCCCTTAATGTTTAGGGTGAAGCGTATGGGCTTAACTTCCGCTGCGGGAAGGGAAACCTCAGTTCTCAATTTTCACCTCCGGGCTTTCCTCATAGTATTCCGGCTTGAATTCCCGTGTTAGGCCTTTGCCTCCAAGCTTGTCGTCAATCCAAGCAGTTTCGCCCACGCAATCCGTTCCCTTTGTTCCGATCACCTCATATTTCACCGTGCCGTCAGGCTTGATTGCAAACTTTATCTTATGCTGAGACATTTTATTTCCTCCCTCTTTTAGTAATGGTCAATTTCAAAAAGCAGTTCCCCAGTTTTGGTCTCAACTTCCGGTGGGGCTTCCATTGTATAACCCCTGAGCTGAGCGTCACCTAAAATCTTATGGAACGCTGCTGATTGAATCAGCTTGGAGCAACCCTGGCCCAGAACGTTCTCCACATACCCGTTCCACTTATCATAATACAAATCAAAGGATTGGGTCATCGCATTGTACTTCAGACCCACTTCATAATCCGTGCCCGGAAGGCTGATAACATAATCACAAACTACATCGCCTTTGCGGCCACTGTAATAAGTAGGTTTGGCGTTTTCCCTGATCTTCAGGTGCATATCCAGGCAGGAAGCTTTTATTGCTTCCGCATCGTCCAAAGCTGTTTTTTGCATCGTCATATGAGACATTCGTTTTTCCTCCTGAGTTATTATAAACCAATCGCAAGAAAAGTAAAAGGGTGGTCAGGTGGAATTTTCCTTGATCCTGCGTAGTACCCCGGCGTCAGCCACCACCCAACTCAATTATTTTATACTTGGCTTACTTTTCTTCAAAAAGACTCTGAGTGAGAAAACCACTTTCCGGGGAAGGCTGAAAAGCTTTCTGTCAAGGCCTTCCGTGGCTACATACGACACCTTGCTTTGAAAGAACTTCCCAAAATTCTCCGCACCGATCAGGTCCATCAAATCCTTCTGAAGTTCAACGTTCGTCATCACCTCATCCTTAAGGGTCACCGCCACTTTTTCCTCAACTAATTCGGAAAAACGCTCACCCAAAAGGTTCTTCACGGGCTCAATATCTTCAGGCTTCACGTTGCTGAACTTATCGGAAGAAACGAAAGTAACAACCTGGTCCACGCCCTGAACACGATAGCTTTTCTGATAGTTATGCCCAAAGCCATCCTCATCCTGAATCGGCAGAACGTAGTTAATAACCTCAGCCTCACGGCTGTCCTTTTCGGCCTCAGCTTCCTTCAGCTTGCGTTTCCATTCAACCAGCTCATCAACCGTTTTCCTCAACGCATCGCTGGGGCTCAACACCTTCATCTTGTCTTTGCCGTTTGTTGTCGTGGGCTGCTTCACCGTGGTCGAATGAACCGCCGCAAAGAAAGAATTTTTCGCCATCGGTGCTGGCGTCTCAACAACCGGGGTCACAGGGGCTGGAGCATCCGTTTCAATCCTTCTTTTTGCTACTTTCGGTGCCATATTTGTTTTCCTCCTTGTTTTGTTTTTCTCAATTCTTACCCTATTATAACAGGATTTTTTGAAAAGTAAAGTCAAATCTGGATCATTCTTTTCCGATGAAAAAACACTTTGGTAAATGTTTTGGGCTCCTCCCTTGCTTCCTTAGCTTCTTTCAACAGGCCCTGAAGCCTGTTCAAAATCGGCCTTCTCTTCATATTCAAGCTTCTCATACTTGTTGAATTCCCGTATAAGCAAAGCTTCCAATCTATCTGATCCAAAGCAGTTCGCCGATACCAAGCAGCATAAGCTTGTAGCCAACCTTCTTTTTTCCATGCTGCCTTTATAACAAGGCCTTGTTCTTCCAGCCGGATGACTTTGAATTCCTTTCCCTTGTCATCAATAAGAAGATCATTTATTTTTGGATCAATCCAAGAACCAGGTGTCCTGTTCGGCCAACTCCAACTCATATCTTTACCCCTCCGAATTCCTTCATAGCTAACCAAGCTTTGAATTGTTCTGGGTCTTCTGTTTTGTAGGTTGTTCCTAATTTCTTAAATTCCATGAATGAAGTCATTTGAAAATATCCGATAAGAAGATTGTTGTCACCAAATTCTGACGTTGGTCCAACCTTAATCAGAAAATCTAAACTGCACCCCACCCCGGCTTTTTCGATGAGTTCCCGCATGGTGTCTCCACCCACCACGGGAATGGGTTTCTTTTCCCCGACAATCTCAACAATCTTCGCCGGGGCTTTTGATTCAGTGAAAAATTTCTTCCGTTTTGCCTTTGCCATTAATTCCCTCCGTGCACTGACTCTAAAAGAAGAAAACGGTTTTTCAAACATCTATTTTGATTTCAGTCCACAAGCATTGCAAAATATTTTCCCGTTTTCATCCTTGGTAAGATAATCTACATTGTAAAGGGTTTTCGCACATCCGGGGCAAATCGCCACTTTCGGAAAAGTTCCAACCCAATCGCCCAGCGTTAAGTACACCACTGTTTTCGCCAAAAACCGATCACGTAACGGATCATATCCAACTTTGTTATAATTCCCCGGCCCCATGGGTTTCAACAGGGGCTCAATCACTGAGGAACCATGTTTCTCCAAACCCTTCAGGACTTCCTCGGCAATCGTTTCCTCAATCATAGCTTCAATTTTCATTTTTCATCCCTCTTTCGTATTCCTCAACTGGGTCATAATCCTTCTCAGGCAACCCGGAAGTACCATCATCGATCAGCTGAACCAGCTCATCGTAAGAAAGATCAGCACAGCAATCCCGGCAATTCTCAGCCCAAATTTCCGGGCCTTCGGCTGGGCTGTCTGATGTCGCTTTACATCCGGGGTGGACCATTATCGTGAAAGTTGCATCACAGTGAGGACATCGCCTTCTGTACGATTCAATACCCTTCATTACAATTCCATCCTTTCTTCCGGGTGTAAACCGTTTTGGGAACAAAAATCTGATTCTGCTTGGTAACAGGCAGCTTAACCGTTCTCAGTTTGAATTCCCGTTCTGCGTTTCTTTCGGCGTTTGTCTTCATACCTAACCAATCTTGGATGAAAAGTAAAAAATTTATTTCAGAGCCATTGCCCGTTTGAAACCCAATAAAGTTTTTCCTGCCCTGGGGTCATTTTCGATCAAGAACATATGCTTGTAGTGCCACATTACTGATCTGCGGGTTCTCAAAATCGCTTTCATTACTCTGGTGATTCCTTTTTTAATCTCAAACCAGGTTTTCGCTGCTTCCAACTCAGCGTAAAGAATGAAACACTCATCCTCACTCCAATCCGTTCCGTACACGTCACTGTTTACACTACGAACATCCAGAAACTTCTCCGCAGCAGCAACTGCTCTTTTAGAAGGTTTGGGGGATTTCTTTTCTAAGCAATAGCTGCAAAATCTTTCATCAAATCCCGTAATATGAATACACATTTTCAAGCCCTCCGTTGTTTATTTTGTTCTTTACCCTATTATAACATGGCTGGCGTGAAAGTAAAGTAAAATTTCTAACTACTTGTTTCTGTAACAGATTTCCTGGATCAGTTTGGAAAGAGACTTTGCGTTGGTCTCCCCAAACTCATTCTTTTTGTATGCGCCTCCTGCTTCTACTTCATTCGACAAATTCTGAAGCTCTCTCAATTCGTCTCTGCTAATCTCTATCTTTTCCATGGTCTCCTCCGCTGTTTTTCAGCCATAATGTCCATATACATCAAATCCCGTTCGGTGATTGTAACAGTTCCTATCCCGTAAGCCACCACATTTTCCTCATCCAGCATAATCCGGCTGATCTCGTCCAGCCCGGACAACCAGTTTTGGTAGGATTCATCTTCATCAAGGGCCTTTGCCTGAACTTCCAGTTCCAACTCAACCGCATCCTTTGGAAACCGCTCATGCCTTTCGAACACCAGCTCCGCTTCTTGCATCATCATTTTACTTCCCTCCAAATTGCAGTTCAAGTTTTCGGACATCCTTCATATAAACGAAGGCCATCCATTTTCCCCTCAATCTTCTTGCGTATTTCATCAACCTTGTCTTCATACCCTATTATAACAAGGTTTTCAGAAAAGTAAAATGAGGGAACTACTTGAAATTACTTCAGAACTGCCCCTTTGGGAATTACTGGGTTCCAGGGATCAAGTTCAATCTTCCCTTTTCCCTTGCAATTGGAACATGGCCGTGTTTCCGTTTTATCTTGTCCTAACCACCCGGTGCCACCACAATCCCGGCACGTCAGTTCCACCCGGCCTTTTCCATTACACTTGAAACAAACCCCTTTCTCCACCCCATCCTTAGAAAATTTGCCTGTTCCACCACAGCGGTTACACCTGAAGGTCTTTGTTCCAGGCCGGGAAGTTAAGCCCCATAGAAATGAAGCGAAAGGTCCATAGCTGCAAGAAGGACAAGGCATGCGATGGTTATGAAACGTTCGAAATCTCCGTCCGAGGCATTCCGGGCACGTTTCCCAAAGCTTGAAAATGTCTCCGTCATCTTCATCTGGAATTGCATACTTTGCTTCTTCCGGTAAATCAAAGGCAAGGTTCTTCAAGTGCTTGTAAGCTGCGATGACAGCCACGGCTTTGTCGTGATCACCGTGATCCTTATCCGGGTGAACGATTTTCAACCTGGCTCGAAAAGCTGTCTTCAAAACATCTGATGAAAAAGGATATGCCGTCAGGCCTAAAAGGTCCATGCACTCACGGGATTTATCACCAATGGTTATTCGCATTCCCACCAACCCCTTCTGTCCGGTGCAACCCATTCATCAGCAAAATTACATCGTCAAGGGCATCACGATACCCACCATTGTAACCTTCACTGGCCAATCCTCTTGCATACAAACCTTCTGGTCCAGAACCATGCTGTGTAGCAAATTCTGAAATTTCTGCTTGAACCTTTTTACGGGTTTCAGCAATCAACTTCTTTTTATTCTTCATCTTCGGCTTCGGCCTCCATCTTAGTATTCAGCCGGGGCCACACCCCTTGAATCACCCCGCAGTCCAAGCAGTAACTGAAATTCATGTAATCGCCACCACCAATTCCAATATCCTTTGGAACGTCTCCCTGAATTTCAATGTTCTTGAATCTCCATTTCCCTTTCCTGCGAAATTCAAGGCCAAATAAGTCAGCACACTTCCCCGAAACTTTTGCAACACGTTCGCTATCACAACTTTGGCAGCTCATATCTGTATCATCCTCCTTGGTTTTTTGAATTCAACAACTTTTTTTAGTTCCGCAATTTTTCGTTTTTGTGCTTGCTTGTTCTTTCGCCTTCTTTTTATTCTTCATCTTCCGTTTTTCTTCCATCCGGGTATTCAACCGGGGCCACACTCCTTGGATATTTCCACAATCCAGGCAGTAACTGAAATTCATGTAATCACCACCACCAATTCCGATGTCATGCGGAACGTAGTCACCCTGAATTTCAATGTTCTTGAATTTAAGGCTAAACATATCATTACATTTCCCCGATACCTTCGCAACCCTTTCACTATCACATCTTTCGCAACTCATATCTGTATCATCCTCCTTGGTTTTTTGAATTCAACAACTTTTTTTAGTTCCGCAATTTTTCGTTTTTGTGCTTGCTTGTTCTTTCGCCTTCTTTTTACGATAATATCAGTGTCATGTATGTGAGTAAATCCCTTTTCTTTAAGGGTTTGACATTCGGGGCAAATTCCCCGGTAGAAACCAGTCTTGTCTTTTATTTCTTGGCACCAGTTACAACGTTTAGCTTTCTTCTGAACCTCCAACTCAAGCACTTGTTTGAGCGAACGCACCAACTCAGCAATGGCCGGGGAAACCCTGGGCGTGAGTTCATATTCACGTTCCTGAATTGAATCCCCAATCACGTAGGTATTGAAAATAACTTTCGGATCAGCACCCCGATTATAGACACTTTCCAAAAAAGCATCTTTGGAAATTAAACCCATCATCTTTTTTTCGTCATATTCGCAGACCATCTTATTTTCCTAACCCCGTCAACTCCTTTTTTGAGATAAGGAACATATATGGACCTTTGTTGTAAGGAACAACAACCCGTTCCCGGCGTTTCTCCACTTCAGCCTGGGCTTCTTCTTCGCCACAACCCAAGCAGGTGTCATAGCCCAAGGCCTTCCGGGCATCGGAATATTCTTCACCGCATTTACAGTTTGCCATACATTCCTCAAATTGAGTTTATTAGCTTGAAAATTTCTTTTTGGCTTTTGCACGCAAGAAATTTTTCCCGCAGCCCGGCCACCTGTCGAATTCCTTCACGGGCCTTTTCTCCAGATATCCCGGTTTCAATTAAATACTGAACAGCTTTTTCTTCTGGAATTAAATGATCTCCTTCTTTGATTTCGATTTTAGAACGTAAGTCTTTTGCCATTTTTCCCCTTTCGCTTTTTCTTCTATTATAACAAATCCAAGCAAAAAGTAAAATCAGGCACTCTCAACTTCCAGCGGGCTTTCGGTGTCAAGATCAGAATCAAAAGGTTGAGCTTTAGCACTAAACACGTGTTTTTCCCAGTAGGTTTTTCCCATTACCTTTATAACTTTTGCAATGGCCTTTTCCTGCGTGTCCGCAGATACCGTCATTGGGTCATAATGACCACCGTTCTTTAATTCCACTATAACCTGCCATTTCTTCTTCATACACTTATCATCCTTTTCGGCCTTCCGTTTGCCTTTTGCTTTTCTTCCTTCAGTTGGGCACCCAGTTCCTTTACCAGGTCTATCAACACAAGCCTTTTGTCCGTGTTCACCTTAATTCGGTTTTGAAGTATGTTGATTCGTTTATATGCGGCCTTTCGCCATTCCGGCTGTTCCTTTTCCCGTTGAGCAAGCTTTCGTTCCCGTTCGTTCAACGTAGCAGTTAAGGAATTAATTTCTTTCATCCGGTCAGTGAATTCCTTATCATATTCAGCTTCCCAGCTGTTGATTTGTTTCCGGGCCTCATTCTTAGCAAAAGAAGTTGTAAACCTTATGAATGCGTCATCACCCTGATTCTTGTAAACTGAAAACAAAAGAAGGTGTCGGTCACCTTCAGCTTCCTTCGACAAGTACCAATCAAGAAGAGCTTGACCATCAGAATGAGCGAAAATATCTTGAAGGTCACACCACCGCTTTGTACTATGCGGGCACAAGTTCACTTCCTTCGCCCAGGCCACGAATTCTTGAAGTGAAGTAATAGATTTCATAGGCATCCTTTCAGATGTTCTCATATTCAATCCGCAGCCGTTCAGCTAAATTTACCACGCAACCAAGTCAAGTTGCTTCCGGCTGGTGATTATCAATCTTTCTTCTTCATTTCCCTCCAATTTATGCCTTCGCTATAAAGGCAAACACTACAGGATAAACAACAAATTCGTCAATCGGCGTGTACCAAATCCAGGCCACCCACGGCGATAAAAAATGGACGGTTAACACAGGAAATACTACGTGTGAGCAAATTTCCCAACAAATGACAAACACACCGATTTTCCAGCCATGTTTCTTAATTACTTTCACTAATTTTCCCTGGATTTTTGCCCAAATCTTGTAGCAATCCATTTTGCCCTCCAACTTTTACTTATTATAAGCAAAAAAGGGCAAAAGTAAAATAAAAAGGGACACATATGGGAATCCAACCCATGACTTGGTCATGCGCCCAAAACTACTTTAATTTCAAATACTTAACTACATCCATTTCGACACTGTCGTTTATGCAATTCTGGCATAATCCCCATGACCATTCCTTCGGAAAAATTTCATTGGGTATCCAATGTCCACAGCACCCGCAGTTTCCTCCAATTTGAAGTTCGTCTATCCGATAAGTGTCAACCCTTCGATGAGCCTTGATCCAACTTGTTATTTGGCCAACATTCAACCACTTCATAAAATCACCTCACCAAATCAATAAGGTCAAAGTAAACATTCATAACTTCGTAAAGCCCTGCACTATGCCCCATGTTCCATGCCTTGATCCAAAGCATATCCGCTTTCGGCTGTCCCTTCATTCCGGTAACTTCTTCCAAATCTTTTCGGAACTGGGCTGTCGCCCGGCTGTCGGCTTTACGCAGTTTGACCCGCCATTCCCTCCATGCTTCGTTGTTAGGTGAATCAGGACCAACAGGGCAATCCAGGTAGGCAAAAGGGCCTTCCCAAAAGTTTTCGGGAAAATATGTTCCATCATTTGTTCTGTCTAAAAGTTCTTCATATGTAATCGTCATCACCTATGTACAACCCTTTCTTGTTATCAAAATACATTTTACCTATAACCTCAGATAAAATAGGAATGATTGAATCATTGCAGCCAACACGCAGCGACATAGAATATGTATCAGACAAGCGCCAGTAGTCATCGAAGACACTAACCCAACCAGCTGCTGTCGCCGTTTCGCCTTCCTTCACTAAGGATTTATGGGAAGCCCCAAGCCCCTCCACCTTAATGAAGCGGATTTCCTTTCCATCCACTTGGACAAATTTGTAAAGCCCTGATTTCATTCCCTTTCCTTATACCATCTGTTAAAGATGTTTTCCAATTCCTTTTTTGTAACAGGATCACGGGGAGACCCAACGCTAAAACCAGAAGCAACAACATCCCCGTTTGAATTTTCGATGTACCAGGAATAATGACCAAACTTCCATTCCTCATTCTGATTCTGAGTCAACTTTATCTTGTAAACTATGTCAAACGATAGTCCCTTTGTGGAAATCTTCTTTTCCAAGGTCACCAACATCACACCCACCTCCGAAACGTTACGGTGTACGTTTTCTGCTGTATATTCCTGTGGGGTGGGTAGGAAGTTTTGATATGGCTCAGCTTATGAAAATTCATAGAAGTTTCCCTGTCAGCCACCCAACCATCCAATTCATACGGGATAACCAGCTTTTTAAACCACTCTATGAAAACTTCTTTGCTTGCTATTGGAGGATCATTCTCAAACGGAATTGACACCTGCTTGTTCTCCATCGTCTTTCCCAGTATGGAAAAATCTTCCGGCATATCAAGTTTACAAGGCATATAACCCTGGCCCGTGATAGCAATCGCAAAATTTTCCATAGTCATCATTACATCAAAACGCAGGTGCGACGCCTCATCCATAATTTCGAAATGCATCTCGTGTTTGTTGTCCTGATTTGTCGTCTTTGCAATTGTAATTTTTCCTTTTAGTTTCATTTCTTTTTTCCTTTCTTCCATTTCCCTGGCTTATCTTGTCTGGTGCGATTTCCTCAACGGCTTTCTTCGCTTGCTCAGCTGTTCTGAACTTCTGAAGTTTTCCATCTGGAAACCTCAATGTTGCAAATCTCGGGTCGTGATAAATAGTAAAACCATCATCTCTTGTCTCATCACCACCAGCCCATCTGACCCATATCAGTTTCATCCCGATGACCTCACAGTCAGTTCATCAAGTATTTTGCTTCCCGAACCACCAAACCGTCTAAAAGATTTTTATCACAATATTTCTGAGCAAGTTTTTGGCTTTCATAATATTTTACCACTTCTGGTTTTCTGTACATACCAGATTGTTTCCAAGGTATAACTGCCCACTTTTTTTCCGCTTTAATCATTTACCACACCTCCAATTCTACTTCAACATAACCGCATTTTTCGCAGTTGTAATGAAGGTAGGTTCTGCCGTGACTTCCGCAAAGTTCGCAAGGGTCTGAAGTGCTTCCAAACGAAACAGACCCCTTCGGAATTGTTAAAATCTTACCACAAGAACATTTGAATTTGAGTTCCAACAATTCCGGGTTCGGTTTTTTCTTTGGCATCAATTCCCCTGTTTTTCTTTATTATACAAAGTTTCAAACCAAAGTAAAATTCAATCCTTCTTTCCCGTTCTAACAAACCGTTCCAAAGCTTCAATTTCGGCGTTCAACAGGCTGCGTTCAACCCGCAAATCCATATTCAGCGGATATTCTTGAGCTTCCTTAAACCGGGCTTTCAGCTTGATCAATTCTACCCGTGCAATTGATTGCTCCAAAGTTAGCTTATCCATTTTTCATCTCCCTTATAATTTCTTCAAGCGTAACCTTCCATTCTTTCACTTGAGAAATAGAAGGCTGAGAAGCAATATTAATTTTCGTTTCTGGTATGCACCAACCTTCTAAACTTTTGAGCAATCTTTCTGCTTTGTTAAGTGCTGGTTTCATCTTGCAATTCCTTTTTTACAACACCAATTTCGTCTGCCCTTTTATACAAGAACTTTCGTGCAGCTTTACAATAGCCTTTGCCCTTCAAATATTCCTCAGTGTAGTGAACTACAGTAAAAATAACTTCTTCATCTGTCATTGCCTTTACGGTTGCTGTCCTTATCATTCGGCCTCCGTGGCAGTTCCTTTTTTGTTCCATGTCTTCATTAACTCATCGGCACTCATCCTTTTTTCTTCCCTCATCATGCTGTCTGGAATTACCACTTTCGCAACGGAAAAGTAGTCAACATAACTTACAAGCTTCACGCCTAACTTCCGGGCCTTCTGAAGCTTTGAACTTCCTCCATTAACATCCTCACAAATCAAAATCTGAGTATCCTTCGAAACGTGATCTACAAAGGTGTCTCCTTTGGCTGTAATCAACTCAACCAGTTCCTTCCTACCCTTCGGCCCAGTTCCGGTCATACACACGTTCTTTCCACCATTCTTCTTCTCAGACACTTCCCGAACCTTAAGAACGTCCAACAGGCTTTTCACTGCTTCCTTATTCTCAGCCAAATATTCCCGAAGCTTCCCGGCGACAACCGAACCGTTTCCATTGAAGTTCAAAAGATCATCAACGGTTTTGATTCCTAATTTCGTCAGGGCCTTTTCGCCTACCAGATCAATTCCTAACCGATCACCGAACTGGATCACCGTCATACTTTTCGAATTCTCAATTTGATCCAGCGCATTTTTAACCTTCGATGAAGCAAATCCTTCCACACCCTCAAAATCCTTTTCCGTCAAATCGTATAATCCCCGAATACTTCCAAGCCTTCCGGCTTCCACCATCGTTTTCACAAAAGAAATCGAAAGACCATCCATCTCACACGTTCTCACCCAATAAAGAATCTGATCAATCAATTTGTCTTGACAAGAATTCGAAGTACAAACCAGATGGGGACCTTTTCTTACAAGCTTTGTTCCACAAAAGCAAATTTCCGGGATTAAATCCCCTTCCATTTTATCGTGGGCGGTTCGATTTTCTTCGATATGAGGAATAACGTCATTAGCCCTTGAAATCAAAATTGTATCACCCCGGTGAAGGCCTAAGTTCTCCGCATACTCTAAATTGTTCAGCGTACACCGGGATATTGTCGCTCCACCGATAATTACAGGCTCAAAAATCGCTACAGGAACAAACCGGCCTAAACGGGTCACGTTCCATTCGATTGAATTCAGTTTCGTTTCCTTCATCTGAGAAGGTGGTTTCAAAGCGATATTATAATGATGGTGATGATCAACCGTGTACTTCGCATCCAACTGTTCCCACTTTTCGGTATCGTTTACAACAAACACCATCCCATCAGTTTCCATCTGCCAAGTTTCACGCCATTCGGAAAGATACAGGTCATAAGCATTTTGAACTTGATCAATCCGGCAAGCCCCGATTGGGGTCACTATTGTCTCAAAACCGCTTTCGTCAAGCCAGTCCAGCTTATCAATCTCATAGCGGAAAGAACCGCCCAGCACCTGATAGGAAACAAAGTGGACATATCGTAAATCTTTCAGTCCTGAATCCTTCCGGTTGATAAGCCCCACAGCGATGTTTCGCAACGGCTTATTTTCCGGGTTAGGAAAATTGGTGTTTTTAGGAAGATACAACTCACCCCGAATTTCAACCCGGCCTTTCAGGTTTATGGATTTCGGGATATTCACGTATTGAGCGATATGAGAAACATCCTGCCCGATTAACCCGTCACCCCGTGTAGCAATCCGGGCCAGCTTCCCATTCTCATAAACCACCGAACAAGACAGCCCGTCAATCTTCGGTTCCAGAACCAAAAGCTCATTCGTGATCCCCATCTTTCCGGCCCACACCAAAAGTTCCTCAACCGTTTTCGCCTTCTGGCAGGACATCATAGGGATTTCGTGGTGAACTTTATTCCTGGTGTTAACCCCGGCTCCAACAATCGAAAAATATTCATTCGTTGGATCCAAACCCCGCAGGGTGTCCTCAAGCCCGTCAAATTCTTCATCCGATATAACGGGTTGGCCGTCATAATAGGCCTGTTTAGCTTCAAGTAATTTCGTAACTATTTCAGCTATTTTCATTCAGCATTTTCCTTTCGCTTTTTACCTATTATAATGAAAAATCTTCAAAAGTAAAATGTTATAAGTACCTAATTTTTAAGGAGAATTTTAACACACTTTTCTACATCTTCTGGCGTAAGACCTATGTTGGAGTCAGTTTGCACTAATTTATCCATGTGTGGATGCATATCCGAATCATCGTCCAGAATCACAAAAGTTTCAATTTCCTTCGGATAAGTTTTCATCCAAGCATCAATTTCTTCACCACGTTCGGGATGAGTCAAAGGATCATACTTCAATCTCGGAGTCTTCCCAATAACCTTCGCCGGGAATTTGAAACCCGCATTAACCATAATTCCCCGTAAGTCAGCAACTGTTCGCAATAATCGCCAAACGCTTGAGACAACAATACTGGAATCGGTTTTCTCAACCAAAGTATTCATGTGTACCATACAAGTCTTTGACAAGGCTCGGAGACTTTCCGGTTCATCAAACCGATTTAGCACACCGTCAAAATCCAGAAAAATTATTTTCATCTTTTTCCTTTCTCCAAATTACGTTTGGTTGGCCACAGTTTCTTTTGCCGAAAATCCTCACCAACATCTTGCGGTGGCTTTTCCAATTCCTTCAGTTTCCTGAGTTGCTTCATCGAAACTACCTCAACTGTCCCATCCGATTTCTTCAGTGTTACCTTTCCCCGCAGTATTCGAATTTCATCCACCTTGCCTTCATACGGAATAAGCAAATCAAGAAATGCATCAACGTCAATTATCAAAAGCTTGTTCATGTCTGTATCATCCTCCGTGGTTTCTTCCTAAGTTGTGACTGTTCGAACTTCAGCTTTTCTTGAACTTCTTTTACTTTCCTTGCGTCTGGATACAAAATAATTTCCGTTTCTTTATACATCTCAGAACAAATCACACATTCACCTTCATGACCAGGTGCGTGAGAATATGTACGCTCGCCGTCATGAGTGGTACAATTCTGGCACATACGCCTACCACACCTTGGACAAAGTTTATCCCCCGGACACATACTCAAATGATCAATTGGTTCAATGGGGTGTGTGAATTTTCCCACCCTATTCTGTTTCATGTTCATCCCACCGTGAGATAATTTTTAAGTACAGGTCATTGACCTTTTTTAAATCCGGCGAATGCGGAAGTTTCGATTCATCGTACATAACTTCAAACTTTTCGTCAAACCGTTCAAACCGTTCTATCAACTGATCATAATTGTAAAGTCCTTCAATCACCGCCCGCAGTTCATCAATTTCAGGCCGGGGCAAAGTTATCTTTCCGGTCATCAGAAGTTCTTCACCTTCATAGCATAGCCGGACCAGATGAGAAGCATGCTTTGTATCATATCCGTATTTGGCTTCCAGCTCAGCACGCTTTGGGTTCCGGGTTTTCTTCCAATCAGCATACATGTTCCAATACATCCGGGCCTCATGATAGGCCTTTTCCCTTCGGGCTTCTTCTTGCCACTCAGCCCCAAGAGCATAGGCTGGAATTGTAAGCATCGCTGAATACTGTTCCGAAGATAAAAGTGGATTGGGCGGCAACCCGTACCCTTCCCTTGTTGGTTCTATCTTCGGTGGGTTTAACAACCACACCCTGTGTCGCTTGATCCTTGAAAGCTGCGAATGAGCATACCCGGTGAAAGTGTATTTCGCCTTCTTGGACAAAAAGCTTTCCCGGTTTTCTAAAATCATCGTCCACGGGTCAACTTGGAAATAAAGCCTCTTTGGCCTGATCCAAAATTTTTCCGGCACAAATAGCAACTCAAGGATTGACGGGTTGGCTTCCGTGCAAAGCTTCATAAACTTCTTCAAGGCATAGATCACCCGGTCTTCCACCCGTTCCTTCGGAAAAGTTTTGTATTGAGGTTCAGCCCAACCTTCCTTCTGTTCAAAATTTTGTAGCATTCCTTCTCGAACATGGCGGGGTGGAATTACAACTCCCCGGTAGTCAGTATCACTCAGTGGAGTATTGGTCCCATAAATGTGAGAACCAACTAAGGTCTCAAAAATAATATCGTCTTCAAAATCCTTCGTCCAATCCCGGTTCTGATGCAAGTTGTTCATTCAATTCCTCCACAATGAGCGGCCTGGGATGAATCCCCTTGAAAAATTCCCTTACCTTCTTTTCCCGTTTCACTTTGATTTCTTTAGTCAGCCGTTCAATTTCCAAAGCTAAATTAAATACCAATTCCTCCTTATGAGCTTTACTGACTTTCTGCTGAGCATCGTAGGAAAAGTTTTCAGCTCGAATTTCTATTGGTCGAGCCTTCCAAGCAATCCTTCGTCCGTTCCTTTTTGGAGTATCATCCCGTGGATTGCCTGTACGAAAATCTTTTATGTGAGCCAACTCATGAAAGATCAAATCATAAATCCATTCGGCGTGATCAATTTCCGTTTTACCACCCCGGCCTACTTCTTGAGGTAAACTGATTGTTACCCAACCATAGCCGGAATTCTTTTCCATCTTGTATCGGTTTGCCTTCCCCTTTAAAGGCTTAACCGAAAGACTCCACATGTACGGATAGCCAGTGTTGGCCACTCCATGAGCAAGCCAGGTTCCCCCACGGGTCAACTTCACCACCGCGCAGCCCCGAATTTTTAGCCGGGTGTATGCGACTTCCATAACCTTCTTAAAAGGTTTTGAATCGTATTTGGTCTTGTTGTAAAGTTTAATTTTCAATTCTTTTCAATCCCAAGATTTGGCTGCCTTGTTCCATTCTACAGCCTCATCTTCCATTGCTTTTTTCAATTTAAGATGATTTTCCATTGTTTCAGAACCTTCACTCAGTTTCTTTAAACTTTCCTTAAAAGCAACAGCATGAACAACTGATAAAACAATCATATGTCCTCCTCATTCTTGGGTATGTTCAGCCCTTAATGCCATCACAAATCTCCATCTTTCGGATAGTGGTTCTTTTAATCAATTTGTGTTTATCAGATTTCGGAACACGGGTTGCGTTTTCCCGGCGATGGTAAGGACAACGATCACAGTTGATAAGACATGCCTGTGCCAATTCCCGTTTTCGGATTTTGCCTTGAACTTTACTAACACCGTGCATTTAAGGTTTCACCTTGATCTTTCTCAGTTTGAAAGCTCCAAGAATTCTTTCCAGCCTAGTTTCTCATTCCAATCTTTATACATTTTCAGAACAACGGGTTCCTCATCCCCGGTGTATCTTCCATTCAAAATATCTTCAATCGAAAGATTGTATTCAAATAACTCTTTTCTTTGTTCTTCCGTCAGAAGATGTTTCTTTATTGCAGAAACCAAATAATGCTCAGCCTCATTGTATCCACATTCTTCTTCCCATTTCTTTTTATCCATCCCAATCCTCCTGTTCTTGATACCTTATTATAACAGGTCATGGAAGAAAGTAAAATGAAAGAAAAAGTTTAACAAATTCAGCTCATTAAAGCAGAAATGGAATCTTCAAACGATGGTGCCTTCGCTTTTTCGAACATTTCCTGAAGTTCTTTCCGTTGAAAATTATCTGGATCACCGTGAGGTAAGATAGAAATTTTGGGTGGGCGTTGTAATCCGGCTAAAAGGTTCCTCAAGCTGAACGTTTTTAGTTTTGCGTCATTATCAAGCATGATAGTTAGGTCCGGGATGTCGTTCAGTTTATAAATTTGTTCTTCAGTTATTGAGGTTCCTAATGCTGCAATACCCGCAACAGGCCCATCCCCTATACGGATAGCATCAAACACCCCTTCCACTAATCCCCCACGACGTGTCTCAATCGCTTTTTCGTAATTGAAAATAATCTCCGCACGAGGAAATTTAGAATTTTTGTAGGGAGGCGGGCCTTTCGAAATCGCTCGCCCGATGAAATAAATAACCTTCCCCTTTTCAAAAACGGGAACAATCACCCTTCCTTTATACTCACCCAGGCCACAATAGCCCACCCGGTATCTTTCAATGTCCTCCATCGTCATCCGGGTTAATACATAACGTAAAGCTTGTTGACCTGTTAAAGAAAGATTGGGCTCCCACAAAGGCTTAAATTCCGAGGGCAACCCTGGAAATATCTTTGATGATTCTTCCTTCTTATCTCCAAAATCCAAAGTGAACTTTCGCAGGGATTCGGCTGAGATGAATTCTTCTTCAACATCAATTTCTTTTCCCAGCATGTCCCGAAACAGTTTGCGAACCCGGCCTGAGTAGCCGCACTTCCAACAATGGAAAATCCCCTGGTCCACGTTGATTTCTAAGTTCTGAGAATGATCATCACAATCCGGGCTTATACAATCCACCCGGAATTGACCATTCTTGTATTCGTGGCCTTCTCCAAAATGATCAATCAAGATTTCTCTGAGCTTATCCGGGTTCATAATCCTTGCCGTTGCACCATCCTGCGAATTAATTGTTCATCTGTGTAACGTTCCGGGTTCAAGCCCCAAGCCCGGTTGACACCTGGTTTCGGCTTGAATTTCAGCCCGTGATTTTCTGTCTGTTTCACGTTTATCTTAATAGATGTATGATGCTTATGAATCCAACCTTTGCTGGGCACCTTTTTCTTATCGGCACCGTGTATTTGTTTACCACATACCCAACATATCATGTTGCACCTCCTGTTGTAGTTGCCTGCGCTGTTGCCTGCGGGCTGACCCGTTTATCTTCTTCAATCAGCATTATATCACTATCGAAAATCATAGGAATTCGCCGTTTGGCGGGCCTGTTTCGGTTCTTTCCTAAATACCAACTCATTTCCATAGGGTGAGTTTTCGCTTGATCATCCGTTTGGCAAAGGCCTATGATCACATCCGAATCGGCCCAAACCCGGCCAGTGGCTTCCGCTATATGCTGAGGAAGAACAATATTGCTTTTCAATGAATCCATTTTGGCTTGAACCGCTGACCAAAGCGGAAGATTTCGCCGGGTAGCCAATCCCTTTCCTTCCCGGTACGTTCGGCCCATCCAGTTGTCATCCCTTTGATTAGGCCTTTTACACAAGTTCAAATAATCAATGAAGATAATGTCTGGTTTGAATCCCCGTGCCATTTCTTCATAAATTAAATATTGGTCCATATCCGCCACGGTGGCATCTTCCTGAGCATACATCTTAATTAACAAAGTGGATTTTAACAAATTGTGAAAATAGGTTACAGTTTCCTGAACTTGTTTAAATTCTTTTACAAGCAAATCCTTATTGATTCGTGAAATCCGCATATCAAATCGAATAGCAACATCCCGTTCAGCACCTTCCAAACCAAAATAAATAACATTCTTCCGGTTCAGCATAGCCCCAACAGCTAAATTAACCAATGCTGCTGTCTTTCCCCGGCTGGGCGGTCCAACTACAATTCCCATTTCCCCGCCCGCCAAACCCCCACCCAAAAATCTGTCAAGCTTTCTACAGCCTGTTCCAACATGGTTTTCCGACATCCCATATAGGCGTGTCGTTCGGGTTATGGTTTCATCAAAATAGTCATACGCCAGGTTCAGGTTTTCCCCTATGTTAAGGGCTTTCATAACCTCATTGGCTATAGGCCTGAGGTCCTGCCTGGTTTTAACCCGTTTTGCCGCTGTGGTTAAAACAATCTTCATTTGCTGACTCCGGGCAAATTCTAACACCTCATCTGAAGTGTACTTTTTGCCGGTGGTTATATCAGCTGTGAAAACCAGTGCGGCTTCTTCCAAATAGTCATCGATGTTCACATTCTTCTTCTTTAACTTGTAAAACAGATGGTTTATTTCGTTGGCAAGAATATCATACGTCAACGATTGATCAATATACTTCTCCAGATATTCCCGGCTCAACTCCCAAATATCCCGGCGAATTTGACTGGCGAAATATTTTGTTTCGCAATAACCTTGATGTTTTACATAAAACTCACGATCACGTATGAGTAAAGCTAAAAGCTGCCTTTCAAACCCTTCCTCAAATTCATAATGAACTACCTGTTCCTCTTCCGGCATGTTTTCCCCTCACATTTCTTCGATCTTTGCCTTTCACTAAAAGGCTTACACACATTCCCTGAATCCGGCTGACAGCATGGGGATGAAGCAACTCATCTTTTATCAATTGAGATAGGCTCAAATTTGACGTAAAACAAGTTGATAATTCGTTCTCATATCGTTTGTTAATTATCTTTCTCAAAATTTCGTCTTGAATTGTTTGTTTTCCTCTCACAGTTAGGGTGGCGGTTATATCGTCCATAAACAAAGTTCCTACTTCACAAAAAATATCCAAGTATTCGGTAACAGGCTCTTTGATATCCAACTTGGATTGGACCTCATGGATCAGTTCTTCAAAGTTGATGTAGTAGATGTCTGAGACATCATCTTCCTGAGCTAACAATACCCGGTATAACGCAACCAACAAATGTGTTTTTCCAACACCGTACATCCCGTGTAAATATAAACCACGAATTTCACCCTCAATGAAGCTTTTAACACCATTGTAAAGCATTGAATCTTGACCTCTCCAATCAAAATTATCCAATGTACAATTGTGAAAAGCTGTTGGAATATAAAACAAATAATTAGAATGAGGGTAGTTTAACTTCACTTCTGACTTTTCCATAACCATTCCCTTTCATAGGTGTTGACACCGGGTTTTTGATAAAAATTTCGCCATCGTAACATTTTAACACTTTTCTTGGTTTTGTATTCAATCGGTTAATCCAAGAACTTTTTTCATGCTGCCTATAGTTTTGTGGTTCTCGTAGTCATACGCTGCTGCCTCAACTAAGGCCAATACTATTGATTTTATTGGTACTTTTCTTTTTTGACAAACCCTCCGAAAATCGTTTAAAAGTTGTATTTCTTCTTTTCCACGAAATTCGACATAAACACCTTTATGCTTCACATTTAGGCATTTTCTACCCATTTTATCTCCTTTTCTTATTTTCTAATCATATATAGATAGAAGTATATTGTTTATAAAACCCTACTAAACAATTATACTCGTAACTCGTTATACTTAAAATTATTAATCTTCACCAATAATTTCGCCCGAATCTGAGTTGGAATGAATCGCCAAATCTTTTTCCCATTCGTCAAACCACGGTTCCTTCTTCATAGAAGCAATTACATCCTTCTTTTTACTTGGCTCATCTTTCTTAACCACGTTGTCTAAGTCACGGTGAATTACAACGTCTGTTAACAAATTTTCCGGGTAAACTTTTCGCTGTCGTCTTTGATAGTATTTCTTCAGCTTATCCCGAAATTTTTCCATCCCCCAATTCATTTCTTTTACATAGAATAAAACCCTGGATAAACAGAACCAATCCTTAGAAAATTTTCCACATTCCATATCTAAAATATGGCGATTTACACTTTCAATCTTTTTCGCAAAATCATGAATTTCTTCCTCATTATCTAATAGATCAGACACTATTGCAACTTCAATTATTGTAAGCAGCAGCCGGGAACGAAACTCATCTGATTCATAGGAAACAGAATCAAACAAACGCTGAGGTATGTAATAATGTCGGTTCCCCGGTGCTAAAACAAATTCTGCTGCCATCTTATAAAACCGGAAAACGCCCATGTCCAAAGAAATCCGTAACTTTTCTAATTCGTCAACGAAAGCATAAAAGTCATCTTTCCTTCTTTTGGAAGTTAGATATGTAATGAAAGGCCTAACCTTAGTGAAGGTTGTGTACCTTCGTCTTCGCCGGAAAGCATCTATTTCCCGCAGGAATGTTTCTGACGCCTGAGGATCAAGTTTTTGCTTTGGTTTCTTGCTATCTCTCAAACTTCTTCCCCGCTTGACTTTTCCTCAATCTTGTCCCAATCCGGGGTTGTAACTTCATAAATTTTAAACTTTTCTTTCACATAAACTGAGCAGCGTTCCCGTGCGTGATTTAGAAGATGCCTATGAGTAAAATCAACAAAATCAATTACAGTAACTACATTGGGAACATCTACCTTTTTTCGTAAGCTTCGTCCAACACGCTGAATTGTTTTCAAGGGTGACTTATCACCCGGACAAATTATCAAAACGTCCATTGCTGGTACGTCAATCCCTTCATCACTTATAGAAGAAGAAATCACACACTTGATTTCCTTCTGCTTGAACTGCTTTAGAATCTGAGTATTGTGCTTCGCCGGGGTTTGCCCAGAAATAAACGTGGTTTCTATTCCGTATTGGTGCATCCACCGTTCAATCTCCGTTCCGTGGTCAATTCGCCAAACCATAACGAAAACACTTTTGCCTTTGTCCAAGAAATGCTTAGCTGATTTTGCCACCGCTTCATTCCGGTAGTTGTTGAAGACAATGGCTTCATCGTAAATGGTTTCATACGGGGCACCCTTCTTCCCACGTACTGTGAAATCAGGAACGTAAACTGGGATCAGATAAACAGTAGGCTTGGCCGAAAAACCCCACTCAATCATTTCGGTGTTAGAAACTGCCGTCACCGTATCGCCCAACAATCCCCGGACAAGAAGATTTGAAACATCATCCCGGTGAAACGGTGTTGCTGAGAGGCCAAAACGATAGTAAGCCCCGGAAAGCTTCAAACATTCTTCAAAAGTACGTGCACTGCTACGATGACATTCGTCAATTATCACCACAGGCGTTTCCTTTACAAGCTTGACTATTTCTTCATCCTCATCCGCCAGCCGTTTATGAAGGGTTGGAACTGAGATGATATTAATGTCCTTCAAGTCACGAACGCCAGCCCCCAACCAACCTATTGGTCTGTTGAGCCTAAGTTCAAACCGCTCATGGGTTTGTTCAAGCAACCCAATCCGGTGAGTTAAAAATAAGGCCGGAAGGCCTAATATTTGTATGATACCTGCAGCGCATTCAGTTTTTCCGCTGTTAGTGGCTCCGGCTATAACCCCACGCCCGGCTGCTAAGGCTTCCTGAATCATCCTTTCTTGATAATTCCTAAGTGAAATTCCATGTAATTCTAAAGCATGAATTTTTGGTTCGGGTTTAACCCGGAGATCATTTACAACAGCTGGAATTCCCTTGGCTTGAAGCCCTGCTACTATAAATGGAACAAGGCCTGTGTAAAATTGACAAGTCAGCCTATTGAAGAAATGTTTCTTCCCATCCCATAGATGCATTTTGTACATCTTGGAAAAATAGGCCCCCGGCACCTGAACGCTGAGAATGCTATGAACAAAATTAATTTCTTCTTTGCTGGCCTTCTTCTTGTCTATGCGTGAATGAAGGTTGTTAACCTGTATTTCTATCAATTCTTGGCTCCTGAAAACACATATATAAATATAAAACCTGAAAAGAAAAGTTTGTTTTTAAGACCATTCATCACCGTTCGGATATACTTTGTTGAGGAAGGGTAAATAAGGGCTAAAACGCCCAGGAGAACAACGAATTCACCCAAAATTAAGGTGAATCAGCGGTCAATTCTTTGCATTCCGCTTTGTAATAGGCTAAAAAGCGTAGAAAGTTCTGGCCTTTCCACTTTCGGGCTATTGGGGCTGCATCTATGATAATGGTTCCCCGTGTCTTGACCCAACATGTAAAAGCCGGACAGGACACCCACCATTCCTTAAATTCCGGGGATTCCTTGCAAGTCTTTTCGGTATTCGGATTTTGATCTATCAGCGTCATAAAAATACATTATCTTGTCGATGCGGTGTTGAGTTTTAATACCAAACACAGCACGTTTCGCCCAATCAACATCTTCGGCGTTTGAAATATTTTTGTATCGCTGATGCTGGGCCACGGATGTTTTCCAAACCATGGTATGAGATGGCTTTCCAGTCCATTGCTCATAGAAATAAGAATCTGGGGTTGTTACCGGCCACAGGCTTCCCGGTGGTCCACTTTTGTATCCAAATTCAGTTCCATACTTACAATGGTATAATATTTTTCGATTTGGCATTGTTACTGTACATAGGCAATCATACACGATACAATCAGGATGGGATTTGTCTAAAACCTCCATAACTGATGAAATATAATCATCAGAAATACTGTCGTCATCGTCCAGAAAGACAAGGTGGCTCCCCTGAGCTAAATCCAACAAGGCGTTTCGCTTTTGTCCTATGGATCGCTTTTTGTTATCGTACAAAGCGATGACTTCAATGTCTTCCCGGCTTCCGATCTGAGTATTGACCTGAGCCAGCATCTTCGGAAGATAGGTTTGTAACCTGGATGGAATAGTTGGAATAAGAATTGACAGCTTCATCTTGAAAAAGATTTTCCAACGCAGTTGTTACATACCATTTTCAACTTTGGAAACTTCGGCCTTTCTTTTACATCCCGGCCATGATGCCCACACTTGGAGCATTCCTTCTTAGGCTTTCCTCTGTACTCCACTGTCTGTCTTTGGTTTCCCATTAAGCCTCCATTGCTTACCCAAACTCAATTTGGCACTGTAAACAAAATATGGATTTTGAAGTTTTGGGTCCTTCGGAATGCAACCTCTTTTCCATGTCCCATCATCATCAGCGTAAAGATAACAAAACTTGGATCTTAAGGTATCATCCAACCATACGGTGTTCGTCTTTTTTCCACAGCCCGGGCATTTGACTACAGACATTATAACGCCATTAGCAGTGCGGCCAACTGCCCCAAAATCACTAATAGCAACCCGGCCTTCTCAACGTTCCCCTGCATCTTTTCGTTGTAGTATTGATTGTAAATATCAACATACATCTCCTTGTAAACTTCCTTCGCCATCTGTTGATTTACAATCAACTCCGATTTTACGTTGGAGATTTGAATGTTAACATTTACCAAATCCACCAACAGCTTGTTCATTTCTTTGAGATACTGTATCCGCAAAACTATCTTGTCGTGTTCAACCGGGAAATAGGCCAGAACAATTCCTTCCGATTTGTCGCACATAACCCACTTCTGCGGGTCTTTTGGGTCCCTTTTAAGGAAGAAGGGTTTGGGCGGTTCCAGTTTGGCTGTTGGATCGTCCGGTGGGACATAGGCCGGAAGCTTCTCAGGTGCATTAATGGTTGGGGGTGTGTATTTTAGTTGTGATGCACAACCCGTTAAAAGAACAAACACGACTAACGCTGTCAACAAAACCGAAAACTTTTTCATATTTCCCCCTTACCAGGTATTGGTCAGGCCATCGCCACTTCGGCCCGCATCGCCGGGTTTTGGATCTTTGCTTGGGTCTTTCGGGTCAGATGGCGGTTTCTTTTTGAGTTCATCAACCTTCCTTTGATATTCCCGTTGTTTGTCCACAATTTCCTGTTCAATTCTTTTCCGTTCATTTTCCAACCTGACCAATTCTTTTCGATCAGCTTCGTTTTTGATTTCTATCCGTCGCAGCTCATCAATCCTACTGGAAATTTCATCTTGACGTTTCTTCTTGCCCCGCATAGAATATGCGGCTATAATAAGGGCTAATATGATAAAAAATAACCACCATAGCTTTTTCGTCCAAAAGAAAATTTTCAGTACACCACTCCATCCCCGGAAAATTCCCACCAATACGCAAAGAATGATGTAAGCCCCGATTATGTAGCCCATGATCATTAGAACAACAGTCCAATTTATGGCTAATGCTTGATCAATCATTTTCCTTCCCCTTCTTACTTCATAAAATACAGGTGGTCGGCTATGCTCCGACTCCCAACCAAAGGTGCCAAGAATTAGCCATTCGATACACCCACCCTTATGGCTCTAAGGATTCTGGCGAGACAGCCCTTCACACTTGCTACACCTGCCCCCAGGTATTACTTCTTTCCAAGCTTGTCCAACTCTTCCTTGATCTTCGCCTGGAGAACCAACAACTGATCCTTTCCAAGCTTCCCAAGTTTCTTTGGGTCAAGCAACTTCGGGTTATTCTTCAGAACCAAATAGGCTATAACAGCCCCAGCCACGATTCCTACTATGAATCCACCTATCATCTAAATCACCTCCTTTAAAAATTGGTTGCGGGGAACGGATTTGAACCGTTGGTCTCCGGGGTATGGGCCCGGTGCCTTAACCACTTGGCCACCCCGCTTTTTGTTTTACCGCTGTACCCACGAACGCCTAACCTGCATCTGGGGCAATCGTTTATGAAGTCATGAGTACAGTTAAGAAGCCCTGACCTATCTTTTCCGCAGTTGGGACAAATGATAGACCAATCTATCTTTTTCCACATTGGTCACCTAAAGTGTCGACGCAGTGAAGAGCAAAAGGTTCGGCAACAAGGTACAACAAACCTGACGGGGTGGAAGGTTTCTTTGGGCTGGACAATGCACAACAATTGATTTAGCATAATTTCACCCACAACACCTCCGCTGCCTGTATAGGCGATCAAGTACCTCTCCACTCCCCACCTTTTGACCTCTTGGGTCTGACTATGGGACATGACTTTGAACTGCTCATGTCTAAATCAGTTATTCAAGAGGCGACAAAAGTGCGTCGACGTTTACTTCTAACACCACATTGGTTTTGG
>Ga0315289_10002422_pt1 | contig 28566 bp, 20 predicted proteins | sample YL17G11_40_MG_FD_203452 | JGI IMG/M metagenome (GOLD analysis project Ga0315289, IMG submission 203452) | Sediment microbial communities from Yellowstone Lake, YNP, Wyoming, USA - YL17G11_40 | ecosystem: Environmental > Aquatic > Freshwater > Lake > Sediment | place: USA: Wyoming | collected... | reverse complement strand
TGGATACCTGGTTATCCGGGTATTACATAAATTATTATTATTTTGGACATCTTCAGTGGGTCACATTAGCGAAGCTTTCACAGACCGCTCCCTCCATAGCTTTCAATTTATCTATCGCAACATTATTTGCCCTGGTTATCATAAATAGTTTTTCTCTCTGCTATAATCTTATTAATGTTAGGATTGATTCCACATTATATAATAATCGTAATAAATCGCATCGACACATCTTGAACTGTAGCTTAGCATTGTTAGGTGCATTTGCGATAGTTATATTTGGGAATCTGGATGCTTTAATGCAAGTGATATTAAACAATGGGTTATCAGGTTTTGATTTCTGGCGGAGTTCAAGGATTATTAATGATACTGTAAATGAATTCCCTTACTTTAGTTTTATACTTGGTGATTTGCATGCTCATACTTCATCTCTACATTCTTTTATACTTACACTTGTTCTTGCAATAAATTTTAGTCTTAATAAAAAAGATGAACTTCTTAAAGGAATAAATATCAAAAAATTCTATCCCTTTTATTTGGTCGCCAGTGTATTAATTGGAATTACAATTGCAACGAATACCTGGGATAGTTTTGTCCTTTTGATTTTACTTGCATTGATAATATTTTTTACATTTTACAGGGCTTCGGGTTCCTTCTATTTTTCTTATGTTTTTTCAACAATCATATTCGGGATAATAATCTTATCGAGTATGGTTTTTGCACTCCCATTTCTGTTATTCTTTTCACCCCCAACAAACACAATCTTTTTTATAGATCCAATGTTCAGGACAAGATTTACTGACTATTTAGTTCATTTCGGTCTTTTTCTGATTCCAATTACTGTTTTTCTTTTTTCGGTAATTTATAGAGAAATAATTGAGTTAAAAAAGAAGGAGCAAATCTTTCACCTCCTAAGTTTTGTTGCTATTTTTGTTGTTTTTTCGACTCTCTTCGGGATTATGTTAGCAGGTTTTCTGATAGTCATAATGTATGCGATAGGACTATTATTAATTCGCTTTAAATGGTATAAAAATAGGGAAACAGCTATAATTTTTCTGTTTGTTTTTATCGGGAGTTTATTGAGTTTATTCTGCGAGATATATGTATTCGACGATACGTTTCAAGGTTCGTTGATGAGATACAATACAGTCTTTAAGATTTATTATTCCGTTTGGATTTTTTATTCAATCTCGGCAGTTTACTCCATTTATGCCTTGATGAATTTTAAATTACGAGATGAATCTCGTGTTACAAAATGTGGTGCGACATTTATGTCGCAAGCTAAGAAATATAAGTCAATAGCTATTACTCTCATAATTTATCTGATTCTAATTGGTATTATATATCCAATATGTGCAACACTCACAAGAACAGGAAATTTTGGCAGAGAAAAGAATTTTACTGAACGACATCCCCGTGGATTGGATGGATTATTATATCTGAAAAACATTTATAGTTTTGATTATCAGGCAATAAAATTCATTAATGAGAAAATAAAAGGAAAACCGGTTATTCTCGAGGTGTCAGGAATTGATGATAAATATAGCGAAGTATCGCGTATAGCGACAAATACAGGCTGTCAGGCAATACTCGGTTGGGCTCATCACGAAGCAAACTGGCGTGGAAGGAATACTGATAATAATATTTTCGACAAACTTGTAGAAAGGGCTCAGGATATTGAAACGATTTATAATAGTTCAGATTGGGAAGTTACTACAAATTTGTTGAATAAGTATAATGTTAAATATATTTATGTGGGCGAACTTGAAATAATGAAATATGGAAAGAAGATTTTGGAAAAATTTAATTTACATTTTCCCAAAATTTTCCAATATGAAGATGCATATCTATTCAAAGTAAAATAATAATCAGCCACGAACTCTCACGAAAGAACACAAAGAAAATAATAGAACAGGACGACGTGAATTAAAAACCTATTAACAATGATCTAATTTAATAATAAATTTGTGTATATCCGTGTTTGAATATTTTGTATTTTAATTTTAGTGAATTTTCGTGTAATTTTGTGGCTAATTATTTTTTCGTATTCGTTGTGTCGTCGTGGTTAAAATATTTCATTGGTCAATATTTATGATAAATGTTAATAACGGTAGAGTTCAATTAGAAATTAGTCGAAAATCCTTATTTATTTTCTGTATCTTCATTTTTTTTATTATCACACGCTTTTATAATCTTGGGCTGAAGCCGCTTCACCACGATGAGAGTATGTTTGCCACCTTTGCGTATCATCTTTATCAAGGACAAGGATATCAATATCAACCAATTTTACACGGACCATTTCTTATAGATGCAACTGCTTTTATTTATCTTATACTCGGAGATAGCAATTTTACCTGCAGATTAATCACGGCATTGTTTGGAATCGGAATTTTCATCCTGATATTTAATTTCAGGAAGATACAGCGAAATGATTTTTTTATTTACTCATTGATTCTAATTGCCATCTCCCCTACCCTTCTGTATTACTCACGCTTTCTTCGGAATGATGTTCCCTTTGCATTCTTCTCACTTCTCTGTGTCTTTTCAGCCAATAAATATTTTCGTTCTGATAAAAAACAGAATCTTTATTTTATGATATTATCTGCATTTTTGTTAATGTGTATTAAGGAAAATTTTGTCATTTTCTTTTTTACACTCATCACATACTTGTATTTAGTAAACATCATAGAAAAATTTAGAGATGTTCAGAAAGAGGAACATGTATTTAATAATGTTATTAAGAAATTATGCAATGATAAATACGATTTTTTCATAGCTATTTTAATCGGGATAATTATATACGTAACTTTGTATACAACTTTCTTCACTAACCTGAAAGGTCTTCTGGATGGGCTATTCCGAGAATCATTTAAGTATTGGTGGGAACAAAATAAATTGCATCGCCTGAAAGGTCCTTTTCATTATTATATTCCAATATTATTCATTTATGAATTTCCTGCTTTATTATTTTGCACCATTGGGATGATTTCAGATATTTTATCAGCGAAGAGAAAAAAAATCCTGAGAATCTTCATCTGGTTAATTATTAATGTTATAGTTCTATATCTATTTTCTACGAAATTTATAATTAAAGATGGAAGCACATTTGAGAAGATAACTCACATCGGCTCTGCATTGGATTTGCTCATCGCACTAAATGTTTTTATATTCGGTATTTATGTTACAATTAAGAAAATAAATGAGAAAAAAATATTTTTTGCCTTTCTTGTTTATTGGTTTGTGATGAGTTTGTTAATTTATTCTTATGCAGGAGAAAAAGTCCCTTGGCTTAGCGTTCATATTACTTTGCCTATGATTCTGTTAGGCGCTAAATATTTATCTGATTTTTTTCATAGATGCAGTGTCATTCCTGCGAAAGCAGGAATCCAGTTTGTTTATTTAGTTATATTATTCATTCTTACTTTATACAATTTTAAAAATAGCATTATTTTATGTTTTAGAAATGCAGATGACCCTGCAGAGCGAATGGTTTATGTCCATACCACGAAAGAGGTTCCCAAGCTTGCAAATGAAATATTTCAGATTTCTGAATCTATTGGAACAGGTCTTCAAACGCCAATACATTTATCAGGTGAGAGTAAATGGCCCCTTTACTGGTATCTGAGAAAATTCAATAATCTTTATGAACCAATTAATTTGAAACAAAAAGAACCACCCATCATAATTATGGACCCATTTATGGCAAAAGAGTATCCTGATTTAGAAAAAGATTATTTTGTTCAGACAAAGATTCTCAGGTCATCCTGGATTCCCCCAAAAATTTATTTCAAAGATTTAATGCACATTATAATTGGATTCATTCCCCGGCAATATATTTCGGAAGACCTTATGAGAGATTATGTAACTTCAATTCAAAAGTGGAATCAGATTATTAAATATCTGTTATTAAGAAAAGAATTTACAGAGTATGGGGAATATAACCAGGCTTTTGGCAATGTTGAATTTTTATATTGCGTTAGAAGAGATGCGAAGAATGATAATTTATTCTAACCGCATAATATTTTAGACAGGATATACAGGATTCACAAGATATAAATTTAAAATAAACTATCCTGAATATCCTGTTCATCATGTCAAAATTACTTTGTTATAAAGGATTTGCGCGATGTCATTGCGAACAGTATTATCGTGAAGCAATCTCGTAGTTAATAGAGCAATGCGATAAAAAATAAGATTGTTTCGTCGTTTTGCTCACAGTAAAGACACTGCTGATGAGTCATTGCTAACAGTCTTATCCTTAATTCCTTTACCCAGTATTTAATACGGGACAGGAACAGGATTAATCAGGGGGAAGCACTCTCGTGTTTATAATAAAAGTGGATGATTTAAAAAATTATCTTTAAATATGATAAAAAATTTTATTGACATTGAGATTTTCTAATATATATTATATTAATGGAATATTAGAAGATTAAAATTCATCATCTTCTTTTGTGGAATTGGGGAAAAAATGATTATTAGGGTAAGGGGAAATTTACTTCGTAATCTTTCTTATAAAAAGTTTCTAATTTTTATTATTATTTTCCTCCCTTTAATTTTATTTCCAATCTTTATTTACTCTCAATCCGTAATCACAGGATATATTCAAGTAGTTTCACCTAATGGGGGAGAAATTTGGAAAGCTGGGACTGTTCATAACATTATTTGTCAAGGTCAATTAATTAATTCATCCGGTGTAGTTTATTATGGGAGTTGGAGAATAGAGTTATGGAAAGAGAACTACAAGTATATGGATATAATCTCTGGAATCATATTGGTTGGACCAGGAACTGTCATGATTTCCTTTAATTATCCTTGGTTAATACCATCAAGCATACCTACAGATAATGATTATCGGATAAAAGTAATATTATATATAGAGACATTGCCACCTATATACGATTTTAGTGATGGTTATTTCACAATCTTCAAACACTTTGATGTAATTAGTCCAAATGGGAGTGAGATGTGGAATAGGGGAAGAGTTTATGAAATAAAATGGTTAAGCGATATACCATCTTCACCGACTGTGAAATTAGAATTATATAAGGGTAGTTCATTTAAAATCCCAATAATAAGCTCCACACCTAACAATGGTTCTTATAACTGGCTAATACCTGAAACATTAGAAATTGGGAATGATTATAAAGTTAAAATAATTTTAAATGGGTATCCCGAAATTGATGACTTCGGTGATTTGAATTTTGAGATTATAGATGGTTTACCACCAGAAATAGAAATATATGGAGTTAATGCCTGGTGGGAAAACGAAATTGATATAGATTGCGATGGATATAGGAGCTCAGCAACATTATGTGTTAGTGGCTATTTAAAAAATAATTCTTCGTCATCTGTAGCAATAATACATAGCATTGGTTTATGGTATAAAGAAGCAGGTAGTAATGAATGGAAAGAATTTTGTGGAGGAGTTTGGGGAATAATAATCCCACCAAATGCAAATTTCCCTTTTAATGAGAAACAGACAATATCTGGTTTATCGCATAATTTATATGATTGGGTAAGAGAAATTGTTGTTGGTTTTCGATGGGGTCCTTGGGATGATCCAGACTTAAATGATTATCCGATGGAATTATTGAGCGAAGAATCTACAAATGTAGTCGATTATATGTTTTATAATTAGATATCTCTGAAAAACTGACTAATTTGTCATTTCCGTGTAAAAGGGAACCCAGAATCATGTTAAATTTGTTTAAATCATCTATGGATTCCTGCTCTCTGCTTAATACTTGCAGGGACAGGTTTCGCAGGAATGACACCGCATCAGCTGTTAGTATTTCAGAGATCTCAAATTAGTGTCAATTCGCGACTAAAACTGTTCTAAATTAAGACCTCTGAAAAACTAACAAACCATATTGTGTCATTCCGAACTTGTTTCGGAATCTTAATTGGGATGCTGAAACAAGTTCAGCATGACAGACGAATCAATCTCGTTTTTAAAGTTCTTCAGAGCTCTCAAATTGTCAGTTGTCACTTTTACATTTTAAATTTTCTTATCAATCTTGTCTATCCTGTCTGAAATTCTTTTTATTAAGTCCCTTTTTGGTATAAGATTTTTATTGAAATAAAAATTCAAAAGATTATCATTCCCTTTAATATGATAATTGCAAAGGAGTCAATATGACTTCAAATACAATGGACAAAAAAATCATTGAGAAAATTCGGTCTTCGGATTACCTCCCACTCCTGGTAGAATCCAGCGCCATAATCAATTCCACATTGGACTTGAACAATGTGTTAGAAGGTATTTTAAGAAGCGCTATTAAAGTTACGGATTCCGAGGGAAGTTCAATCATAATGCTTGATGAGTTGTCAGGTTCGTTATTCTTCAAATGCAGTATCGGGAAAAAGAATATCGCCGCTATGAATATTAAAATGGATAAGAACCAGGATAGTGTTGCAGGCTGGGTTGTAATCAAGGGTAAACCGGTTATTATAAATGACGCTTATAATGATGCGCGTTTTTTTAGAGGAGTTGACCAGGTTTCAGGAGTTACGACGAGAAACCTTATGGGTGCACCTTTGCGGATAGGAAAAAAAATCATCGGTGTTATTGAGGTGGTTAATCGAAAGAGCAAAGAGAATTATGATCAAGAAGATTTGAATTTGTTACTCGTATTTGCGAATCTTGCCACCGCTGCAATTGAGAATGCACGTTTATATGAAGCTTTAAAGCTTGAGAACGAAGGATTGCGACAGGAATTCATCACAGAAAATCCCATCATAGGCTTTAGTTCAGGTATCAAAAATGTTCTGGAACTGTTAGAAAAGGTGGCACCGGGCAAAAGCACTGTATTATTACGAGGCGAAACTGGAACAGGAAAAGAGTTGATAGCTGAACGGATTCATAAGCTGAGTCCAAGACGGGATAAGCCTTTGATAAAAGTTAATTGCGCCGCTCTACCTGAAACTTTACTTGAGAGTGAATTGTTTGGACACGAACGAGGATCCTTTACTGGAGCCATTGCAAGGAAGTTAGGAAAATTTGAACTGGCACATAATGGAACAATCTTTCTTGATGAAATTGGAGATTTAAGTTTGACGATTCAGATAAAATTATTGCGCGTATTGCAAGAGAGAGAGTTTGAAAGAGTCGGTGGGACACAAACCATAAAGGTCGATGTAAGATTAATTACCGCTACGAATAAAAATCTGGAAAATGATGTGGCACAAGGCAAGTTCCGTGAGGATTTGTTCTATCGATTAAATGTTATCCCGATTTATATACCTCCTTTAAGAGAACGAAGAGAGGATATTCCACATCTTGCAAATTATTTTTTGAAGAAATATGCTGCTGAGATGGGAAAAAATATAAAGGGTTTTTCTAAAGAAGCGATGGCATTTTTGATTGATTATAATTGGACAGGAAATATCAGGGAATTGGAAAATGTCATCGAGAGAATCGCTGTGATTAGCAACAACAAAATTATAATGCCTGATGATTTACCAAAGGAGCTTAAATCACCTGTTGTAAAAATCGATACCAAAGAAACGCTATGGGATATAGAAAAGGAGTTAATTATCAAGGCACTTAATGAAACGAATTGGAATAAATCAAAAGCAGCAAAAAAACTCGGCATTAGTAGAAGTATCCTGAGATATAGAATTGAAAAATACAATATTCAAAAAGGATTAGATTAAATTTATTCCACTAATTATCGCCCTTCTAATTTCTTATCCGTTAATTATTGTAGTTCAATATTATAAATTTTCAAGAAGTATTGTTCAATTTTATGTAGAGTGCGGTAGCTTGCTACCGCTTTAGAAGGCGAGACCTTGGTCTCGCTTTGTTGTAGCGGTCGGATTTATCCGACATTATATATTTTGTGCTATAAATCGCACCGCTACAGCAGAAACAAGTTTCTACACATAAAAGTCGAAAAGATAAAAGATAGCAATTTAGGGTTCGCACATTATTTTGATAAAGTTACTTGACAAACATTTTTCAAAATGTTATGTGTTCTTCAAGTCTTGGCAATAAAAAGGGAGGAACTATAAAAAGTTCCAAACTTAAAAAGGGTGGAACAATTCCACCCCTTTTTTATTTACGCTATTTTCGTGCACTGACAATAAATCTATCTTCCTCATCTACTATATTAATTGTATGAAATTTTGTTTTAATTAATAATTTATTCATTTCATTTTTGTCAGGTAAAATATCACACTTTACTGCTCCACCAATTTCGTAATGTCGTTTATTTAATGTTTCTCTTCCATCAAGATGAACTATCCATAATATGCCATCAACTTTTAAAACGCGATTTATCTCAAGTAAGGATTTTTCTTTGTCTTCAAAATGAGGAAAGGTTGAAAGAATAATTATCAAATCGAAGAAATTTTTTTTAACGGGGATATTTTGCGCAGAACCGCAGATAAATTGGACAGGGATATTTTTACATTTCTTTTTTGCCTGTAATAGCATCTGCAATGAAAAATCAAGAGCATAAATCTTTCCTTTTTTATTCATCTTTTCCCACAATAATGGGATAAGCCTTCCTGTCCCACAACCAATATCGATAACTCTATCATTCTCTTTAATCTGAAGAGAATTATACCACTCTTTAAAAATACCACTATGAATAATCTCGGGCATTTCTGAATCCCAAGTCTGAGCAACTTTATCAAAAAATTTCTGTTTTGGATTTTCTACCATTTTAATTTCTCACCGGATATACACCATAACGTAATTTATATAGTTTTAGAAATAGAGGAACAACTATAAACTGTAAACAAATTCCGGGAATACCTTGCAGGATAAATACTGAGCTTAGAGTTAGTCCTTTAACCTTAAATATTTCTAATAATATAAATATCATCAAGGCTAATGTTAATCTGTCAACAATTGCTGAAGCTAATAGAGCAACATACCACGGATATTTTAGTCTGTGATAAATTAATGATATAATAATACATATCATCAATAATTCCATAATCATAATGAGAAAAATTGGAGGATAAATTGGCGGCATACTTGTTGTGAGTGAGGAAAAAATTGGAACAATGATACAGACAACGATGTCAAATTGAAGCTTTACTAAAAAGGCTAACATTACAATTGGCAAAAACATTGGTAAGAAGATAGAACCAAGCCCTAACAAATGAAAAATCATCGGTAACACAAAGGCAATAGCGGAAAATAATCCGCTTAATATTACCTGTTTCATATCTTCAGGATTGTTTAGCTTCATCTTTTTAAAGGTGTAGATTTCTCCTTTCTATTTATTTTTATATAATTTGTTCTAAGGATGTGGTGAATTACCTGACCTTGCCTGCGATCTGACTATATCACCATCACTTACTGTCCCATTTGTTGGATCGTAAACAACGTTTAATTTAATATCAAGACCTCTATCCTGATCAGGACCTGCCCCGACCATTCGCCAGTATCCCCACCAGGGGATTAAATCTTTTGCATAATCAGGAGGTGTTGCAAAATTTGCAATATGTTGTTTCATATTGAGATATTCGTATTTTCTCATTATCTCTTTATTTGTTTGATAATTTATTGCAAAAGGGTCATCAAAAAAGCTTGTTATAAAAGCTGTTGGTGTGGTTAAACAACTTCCAGCAAAACACATTTTATCATATAAGTTATTGACAGTTGCAGGATACTGAATACTATCATCTGTAGCTATCCTGCCGTAGGGAGGGTAACCATTATATATCGTAGCATAACTCTCTAAGCCTGTTGCCATAGAACGCATATCTGATAAACATCGAGATACCTTTGAGCGTGTCTGAGCTTCAAGAAAGTTAGTGACAGCGATAGCAGCAAGAATTGCAATAATCGCAACAACAATTAATAGTTCTATTAACGTAAAAGCGTATTTCATTTGTGAGTACCTTTCCTAAATTTATGATATACGAATATATAATTCGTGCTACTTAAAGGCAAAAAAAATTATACTTTGCGTGCTGTGGTGGTCCTGATTAATTTCCCGTGTTTTACTCCTTTTAGAGCAAACATTTTCCCAGCAAGTTTCTCTACTTGTTTGCTTTTCCCTCTCACAACAATTATTTCAAGACAGTTTGATTCATTTAGATGGATGTGCATCGAGGAGACAATTTCTCCGGAATGATGTTGCAGGTCGACTAATTTCTCCGTTAATTTGGGTATATGATGATTATAGACGAAAGAAATGACACCTATAATATACTCATTTGTTTTCCATTCTTCTTGAATAAGACTCTCTCGAATCAGGTCTCTGATAGCCTCAGAACGATTTGTGTATCCCTTGTTTGATAAATGTTTATCAAACTTGGTGAGTAATTCTTGATTTATTGCTATTCCAAATCTTATAAGATTATCCATTGTTTGTGATACATACAAAAAAGGATTATTAATTATAAATAGCACGAAAAATAAATTGGTATGTCTTTATTTTATTGATAAGTTGATGTCAAGTATTATTTAGAGATGATAAGAAAAAAAAAGAGGATGGATAAGGATAATTTTAATATGTTATTAATACCATAGCTAATTTCATTTATAAAAATTGACAGAATAATAGAATAGATAGTATTGATAAATTAATTATTTTGAATAGATAAATTTATATGCTTTCACAAAAGATTTCTGTTTTACATTTATACAAAGACTACTATCCTCCCATCGTTGGTGGCATAGAGAAAAATATTAATCTTATTTGTACATCACTAAAAAATGAATTTGATATTAAAGTATTAGTATCCAATAGAAAATGTTATTATGAAAAAGAAGTAATTGATGGCATTGAAATTTACAAAATTGGCAGTCTATTCAGAATAGCATCTGCACCGATTTCTCCCACCTATCCATTCTGGTTAAAGAAATTCAAGGCTGATATACTTCATTTTCATCATCCGAATCCCACTTCAGAACTATCATATCTTTTGGCAAAGCCTAAAGGAAAAGTTGTTGTTACTTATCACAGTGATATAATCAGACAAAAATTAGGACTGAAGTTATACAGCGGTTTATTAAAAAGATTTTTGGCAAATGCCAAAATTATCTTAGCTACCTCATCAAATTATATAGAGAGTTCAGAGTTTTTAAGTAAGTTTAAGCATAAATGCAGAGTTGTACCTCTTGGTATAGATTTGGAAAAATTTAGTATCCGTCCTGAAGAGAAAGAGCTTTATGAAAATGAGAAAAGAGAACGTAACAGGATTCAAGTAGTCTTTGTCGGGATGCTGAGGTATTATAAAGGGCTTCACTTTCTTATTGATGCGATGAGAGAAGTAGATGCAGAGTTGAAAATCATTGGAAAAGGACCGGAAGAGGATTCACTAAGAAAGCAAGTTGGTGAACTGGGGTTAAATGAAAAGATCAAATTTCTTGGTGAAATTAGCGATAAAGAATTGGTTAAAGAATTATATTTATCCGATATATTTTGCTTACCTTCACATTTAAGGAGCGAGGCTTATGGCGTCTGTCAAATAGAAGCAATGACCTGCGGATTGCCTGTAGTAAGTACGAATCTTAATACTGGAGTTCCTTTTGTTAATAAAGATGGTGAATCAGGTATCATCGTTGAAGTAGGCTCTTCAAAGGCATTAGCTAATGCAATCAATTTTCTAATAAAAAATCCTGAAAAGCGAATGGAAATGGGAAAGAAAGCTCAAAGAAGGGCAAAAGCATTATTTAGCTCAAAAACAATGGTTGATGAAATCAAAAAAGTTTATTATATGATAATCAACCAAAATTAATGAATAATATAGAGGATTATCATGATATCATATAAAATTGTTAATCTAAATAAGATAGAATGTAATCAAAAGGGAAAAGCCAAATATCTGTTTAATGGTAATGAGTGCTTTGCAGAAGAAGCAATAATGAATCATTATAAAAGTCTGGGTTATGATACATTATGGAGTGAAAATTATTATTGGTGGGAAATTATGGCTTTATTGTTTTGGGATGAGATATTTTCTAAAGTTTATGGTGCAGTAGTAGTTTCAGTTGCAGGAGTTGATAAAGAAATAAATCCTAATGATGATTTATTTGACCAGATTTTTAAAGGTATGGATATGCCTGCAGACTTTTTTACCCCTAAGTTTTACCAAAATAGAAAAGAATTAATAAGAAATAAACTTCAAGAACTTGAAAATTGTGATTTAGAGGAAAGATTTATTGATTATTATAGAATGAATTATGGGAAAAATTGTAGAGCCATAGTGGATTGGGATAAATTTAAATTAGAGGAATTATTAATAGCTATAAAAAGAATAAATAAAAAATCTATAATAAGGATACTAAATCGTTTACTAATGAATTTTGGAAATAATAGATCAGGATTTCCCGATATTTTAGTATACAATAGAGATGAAATATTTTTTTCTGAAGTTAAAAGCGAAAAAGATAAATTAAGTGAAAATCAAAAAGAGTGGATTGATTTTTTATCAACAGAATTAGACTTAAAAACAGAAATTGTTTTGATAAATCAAACAGAAGAACAAATTAAAAAAATTAAAAAGAATTTTGAACATAATGATAAAATTATTTGTGTTTCTTTTGGGAAAACAACATCTAAGAAATTAAAAGAAGCAATTGAGTTTCTTAAAAAACAACAAACATATTTTAGTAATGTTGATGAAAAAAATGAAATACATGGAGCAAAATTTAAATTAGAAGACATTGAATCTGTTTTTTTGCTCTTAGCTATAACTAAGGGATGGAAATCATTAGTGATTGAGATTGATGGTACAATATTAAATGAAGAAGAATTTGTGGATTCATTCAAGTGTTATAAAGATAAATCTAAAAATAGTATGTCAATTGAATGGTGTAAAATGCACAGAAGCAAGGACAATGCTTTCAACATTTTTGGTTGTAAAGCAATAAAATTTAGGGAGTTTGAGGATAATTGGTGGATTCAATATGGTTTTGTTGATAAAAAAAATAAAGAATGGATATTTGATAAATCTCAGGTGGAAAATAAGCTCAACGAAGAGTTGGAAAAAATAAAATATTGTCCCATTTTGAATAAAAAACAAGTTATGAATGCTTTTGAAAAGCTCCCTAAAAAAGTAAATCCCATTATTGATAAAAACTGGACTTTCATTTCAAATGATTATAGAAAATGGATATGGTTTAAAGATAAATGGGTTAATAATTTTGGATTAACCAATTACCCTGGTATTGAAATGATGATTGGTGTTTCAATGATTACAAATGAAGAAAGGAATGGGTATATAAAAGCTTCAGAAAATCGTGTTAATTTTGATGATATAATTATTAAATACTCGAAAAAAAAGAAGAAAGATTGTTTTATAGCTACTGCTGTTTACGGTTCTGAAGATGCAAAAGAAGTTAAAGTATTAAAAGATTTTAGAGATATTTATTTAAGAAATACAACTTTGGGTAGATTATTAATTGCATTTTATACCCTTATTAGCCCTTTTATAGCTTATTTCTTAAGCAAAAGTGATAAATTATCATACTTAGTTAAAAAAGCATTAGATATATTTGTAGAAAATATTAATAAAAAATATTTTGGAAAAAATTATTAAAGGAGTGAAAATAACTCAATGTTTATTTTAAAATGGGAACTAATTTATCTTTACATATTTTTATTTTCAACTGTTCTATCGCTAATACTAACACCAATTGCGGGAAAGGTCGCCATTCGTTTAAATATAGTTGACCATCCTGGTGAGAGGAAAATTCACAAAGAATCTAAACCTTATCTTGGCGGCACAGCGATATTTTTATCTTTTATGATTACCATTATTGGGCATTTATTTGTCTTAAAAATTATGCCCCATCTTCCCTTTTATATTCCTCCTGACATACTAATTTATCTAAAAAATGTCTCTTATACACACAAAAAGATATTATGCTTACTCCTAGGTGGAACTCTTATTTACATTATAGGAACCTACGATGACATCAAGGGATTAAGACCATCGGTAAAATTATTTTCCCAGATAATTGCTGGATTAATTTTATTTTTCGGTGGAATAAGAATTGTCGCCTTTATCAATAACATATATTTAACTGCGATCATCTCCATTCTTTGGGTTGTGTTACTGACCAATTCATTTAATTTTCTCGATAATATGGATGGATTAAGTGCTGGAGTCGCAGTAATTATCTCTCTCGTCTTTGCATATCTTTCTTTTATGGATAATCAATTTTTTATGACAGTCTTTCTTTTGGCATATTCAGGGAGCATTTTAGGATTTTTGAGACATAATCTTAGTCCCTCAAAGATATTTATGGGAGACGGCGGGAGTATGTTCATCGGTTTTATGATGTCGGCATTAACAATGCTTGCGACCTATTATAAAACCGGAGCGCCGACTCAATTACCTATTCTTATGCCACTGATAATTCTTGGTGTTCCATTATTCGATACCATCACGGTTTTGTGGATAAGATTCAAAAATAAAAAACCCCTAATGAAAGGTGATACGAACCATTTTTCTCACAGATTAGTAGCTTTAGGAATGAGCGAAAGTGATGCTGTATATTTCATCTATTTTATTACATTAAGTATGTCATTAGGAGCATTGCTTTTGAAACATCTAAAACTTGCTCAATGTATTCTTGTCTTAGTTCAAGCCATTACAATTTTTATTATTATATATCTTCTTGAAAATGTGAAGAAGAATTCAAATAGAGAATAAATAAAAATAATTAACCACGAATCTCACTAATCTTCACGAATATTGTCTATATAGGTGTATCACGATACGCCTATATATCTGATTAGTTTTAAGTAGTACAAACGCAGTCAAAGTGATTATTTCTATTTTCAAGAAATCTTTCTGTTTTCCGTAACTTTCGTGGTTTATCTATTTTATCAAACCACATATTTTTCTTGTAAAGTGATATAAGTCAATTTTAAATTAGAATCGTATTCAAGCAAATAAGTTGAGAAAAAATGGATAATAACTCGGAGTTAGAGAACGAACTAATTAAAAAAATTGTGTCTTCAAAATTACCCGTTCATATCGCTATAATAATGGATGGGAATGGAAGATGGGCAAGGGAAAGAGGTTTTAGAGATAGAACTAAAGGTCACGAATATGCAACTACAGCGGTAAGGGAAACGGTCAGAGTTTGTAATGATATTGGCATCAAATACTTATCACTTTTTGCATTTTCAACTGAAAATTGGAAAAGACCTAAAAGAGAAGTTAATACTCTTATGCATCTACTCAATAAATACCTTAAATTAGAGCTGAAAGAAATGTTGGATAATAATATTAAGTTAGTTGCTTCCGGAAGATTAGATGATTTACCACTAAATGTAAGAAAAACACTTAATGATGTAATGCAAAAAACGGAAAAAAATAATGGCTTAGTACTCAATTTTTGTTTAAGTTATTCGGGAAGATCCGAAATAATCGATGCGATTAAGAATATTTTAGCTTCCAATACAAAAAATAAAATTGACCCTTCTAAAGTTGAAGAGAATTTTTTTAGACAGTATCTTTACAAACCCGAAATTCCTGACCCAGATTTATTGATTAGAACAAGTGGGGAGGTTAGGGTAAGTAATTTTTTCCTGTGGCAATTAGCTTACACTGAGATTTACGTGACAGATGTTCTATGGCCCGATTTCAGGAAAAAGGATTTACTTGAGGCAATCATAGATTATCAAAAACGAGAAAGACGTTTTGGAAAAATAAATTGATTTTCTAATATATAATTTGAGACCTCTGAAAAACTAACAACCGCGACTGTGTCATTCCCACGAAAGTGGAAATCCAGAGAAAATTTGACCAAATTTTATATGTTTTTGGATTCCTGCTTTCGCAGGAATGACATATTATCCAATATTTCAGAGACCTCTATTTGTTATTTATTTTTCAATCCGAGTTGGTTTTCAATCCCTTCTCACATTTAGTCTCCACAATTTCTTTATTATTAATCATTTCATAGTATCTCGAAAGGATTTTTTCCTCAATCATCTGTCTGCTCCGTCTATTAATAGGATGAATAATATCATGGAAAGACCCATCTTTAAATTTTTGACTTGGCATTGAGATAAATAATCTGCCATTATTCTTAATTATTTTGATGTTTTTTATAATAAATGATTCATTGAATATGATTGTTACCCAAGCTTTTAGTTTCTCATTTTCATTGTTAGAAATTTTAATTGTAACTTTTGTGATTCGCAACTCGTTCATAGCAATACCATCCTTAAATAGAGATTATAAATGTTGTGGCGCCCAAGGGTAACTTGGTGCAGAATTAGTCACAAATACATATTGATACTTTTCTTTAAATTTATCAGCCACTTTTCGGGCTTTATTATTATCTTCAAAAATTCCATAAATCGTCGAACCACTACCACTCATCAGTGCGCCAAAAGCACCTTCATTCAATAATTCATTTTTTATTGATTCTAAAATCGGATAGTGCGGGAATATGAATTGTTCGAATGTATTATAGAGGTGTTTATTTATGTCACTAACTGAGGAATCTGATAGTCTATCGATGAACTCATCAAATGAGGGATGATTGTCAACCTTATTCCAATTTATTTGCTGATAAGCCCACTTAGTTGATATTTGTAAACCTGTGTTTATCAAGACCATATCAACTAATCCATTGGGGATTTGCTCTATAATCTCACCACGTCCTGTTCCTATGCATCTCCCACCATAAAGATGGAAAGGAACATCCATTCCAATTTGTTGTGCAATATCCAATAGTTCATCAAACGATAAATTCAAATTAAATAATTGATTTATAGCGATGAGTGTTATAGCTGCATTCGAACTCCCACCACCAAGTCCTGCACCCACAGGAATATTTTTATTTATTCTCACTCTCACCCCTATATCCTTCATATTTTTATAATTGGATAATATCTTTATACTTTTGAAAATAATATTTGATTCATCAGTTGGGACATCAGGTGAGTTACAGATAATTTCTACTTTATTTTTAGTTTTTTCAAATTCTAAAAAATCGCTCAGTTCTATTAATTGATAAACTGTATTAATAGAATGATACCCGTCATCTCTTCTGGAAAGAATATCCAGGAAGAGGTTAATTTTAGCCTTTGATTGCAATTTTAAATTATGCATTTGTTTCTTAATAAAATTATGTCAAAAGGATTCTATAAATAATAAATATCACAAAAAATTATGCAACACAACAAAAACATTAAATTCTATCTTTATTTGTAACTTATGATGTTAAGAGTTATGGATTTAATATGTTATAAATAAGATGCAACTCGTTTAGAAAATGTTGCAAAAAGTTTTTCACTTTTAAAAAAATTTTTTTCGATTAAAATTCTGACTGATGGTAGTTATAAAAGAGGTTATCTTAATTTAGATGAAAATCAATCTAATTTGTATGTTTACAATGTCTAAATTCTTCAGAAAAATTCAAGCATCATAGGAAAGATTTTGAGAATCTGCTATAGCTATTATCTCTTTAATTCTATGTTTATGTTGATGATAGCGCCAGGCATAAAGGATTGTTCTACACATCCAATCAACCGTTGTAGCAATCCAGATTCCTGCAAGACCCAGTTCAAATTTGATGCCAAGAAGATAAGACAAAATTATTCTTGGACCCCATACAGATACAGCCCCGATGTACACAGGAGTTTTTGTTTCTCCAGCACCTTGAAAAGCGCCTCTGAAAACCATCGCCGCACCCAAAAATGGTTGTTCAAAAGCACCAATCATTAAGCATATTGTCGTGTTTGAAATAATTGATTTATTATCAGTAAACATTCTCGCTAACAAACCCGGGAATACAAAAAATATTATTCCAAAACAAGACATTATTCCTACCGCAATAATTAATGATTGTTTTACACTTTGCCTAACACCTCTCTCCGATTTTTCACCCAATTTTTGACCGACAAGTGTCGCACAAGTCATTGAAAAGGCAAAACCGGGATTAAAGGAAAGAGATTCGATAGCAACTGCAACGCGATGCGATGCCATTGCTATTGTTCCAAGTGATGTCACAATCCTTGTGAATACAAGAAAACCTGATTGAACTACAAAAGGTTCAAATGCAGCAGGTAAACTTACTTTTAAAAGCTGTTTAATACTCTCATAATTAATAAGTTTGAAATTATCAGGATAAAGTCGTAACACACTATGGTCTGAAAAAATATGGGATGATATTAAATATCCTTCAACCACTTTACAAATCGCTGTAGAAAGACCCGCACCTTGCAATCCAAGAGCAGGCATCCCTAATTTACCAAATATAAAAACATAATTACCAATAATATTTAAGATATTAGTAAAGACCGTTATCTTCATCGGTGTGCGGGTATCCCCGGCAGAACGTAAAATACTTGAACCAATCATAGAAATATAATTGAAAACGAAAGAACAGAAGACAATTCTCATATAACCAGCTGTTTCCAAAACAACACGTTGGTCTTTTGTAAATAGTTCCGCAATTCGTTCAGAAAAAATTACACCGATAACCGTAATGATGAGTCCCCCTATAATCCCCAATAGATAGGCAGTTGCGGCATAAGTGCGAGCTTTGAGGACATTCTTCTCCCCTACAGACCGAGCTACCATCGCAACAGTTCCTATCCCAATCGACATCAATATTGCAGATAAGAACCACATAACAGGTCCCGTTATTGCCGTTGCAGCAAGAACTACAGCACCTAATTTCCCAACCATTAATGTATCAACAAAATACATTAACGTATAAAGAAAATTCTGGATAATAAGGGGCCAAGCCAGACTAAATATTTTTCTTCGTATAACTTTAGGGTGTGCTTCCATTTTTATTATTTGTATTAAGGTTAATTATAGGTGTTTAGTGTTTTCACTAATGAAAATAACGAAGATGTTATTCAATAACATTTCTTCTATGCAAGATAAAAAGAAGATACAAACTCTATAATTATATCTAATTAGTATGATATTTTTATTGATATTAAATGGGGATTCCTTTAATTAAAATATGATTTTTTTATTGTATGAAAGTAAGATTCAAAAAATATCATTCTAAATGAAAGGATTGAATGGGAATTATGCCAAAAAATTATTATAAAATAACTTTTATATTTATCATTATCTTCTCCTTATTTATTTCTATATTTACTAATGGCGAAGATATAACAACACTAACCAATAAGATTCAAAAAATCGTAGATGAATCTCCTGTCAAAAACGATGGCTCTCTCGGAATTTACTTTGGATTTCTTAACAATGAAACAGTTATATTTAAATTAAATGAAGATACACCTTTGACTCCTGCCTCTTGTAATAAATTGCTACCCACCTCTGCAGGTTTTTATTATCTTACTCCTGATTTAATTTATGAAACCAATATTTATTACGTTGGCAAAGCAAAAGATGGTTTATTAAAAGGTAACATCGTCATAGTTGGAAGTGGCGACCCTTCGATATGTGGTCGATGGAATAATGATGATATTACGAAAACCCTGAAGGACTGGGCTGATGTTATCAAAGGTATGGGAATAAATACGATTGAAGGCGATATAGTTGGTGATGATGATTATTTTGATGATGAGTATTGGCACGAAAGCTGGTATCCTTCAGAAAGAGGAGAGTGGTATGAAGCGGAAAATTCTGCTTTGTCACTTAACGATAACTGCGTTGATATATTTTGGAAGGGTGCCGAAAATGTTGGTGAACCCGCAACTTACGAGCTTGACCCGAAATCCAATTATTATAAGTTTATCAGTAATGTAAAAACTTCAGAAAAGGGTAAGGGGTCATCTATTGAATACAAAAGAGAGGATAAGAGCAATACTATAACCGCTGATGGAAGAATAGGCATCGGAAAAAAATCACACGAATATTTTACCATTTATAATCCCACACTTTATTTTACAACTGTTTTCAAGGAAACATTAGAAGCAAAAGGAATTAAAGTTAAAGGTGATGCGAAAGACATTGATGATTTGGATTCTTCCAGAAAGAAAAATCTCAAGGATGATAAAAAGAGAAAATTAATTGCAATATATAAATCCCCTTCATTATTTGAGATTTGCAAAATTATAAATCAACATAGTCAAAATCTATACGCAGATTTAGTTTTAAAAACTATTAGTGCTAAAAAAGATGGTAAAGGGAGCTTCTCAAGTGGTGTTGAATGGGTTAAAAAATTCCTAAAGGATGTCAATATTAATCCTGATGGTCTTGTGATGGTTGATGGTTCGGGATTAAGTTATCTAAATAAAGTTAAACCCATTCAGCTTGTAGAATTATTAAGAGTGATGAAAAAGAGATACGGAGATTTATTTATCTCAACATTACCCAAAGGAGGTCAAGGTTCACTCTTCGACCGTTTCAACGATGATGATTATCAGAAAGAGGTAAAACAAAATATCAGAGGTAAAACGGGCTGGATAGGAGGAGTAAATTCCGTAACAGGTGTTATTACAAATAAAGCAGGAACAGAAATTGTCTATTCGATAATCCAAAATGAATATAGCGGTAAAAAAGCAGATGTCATCTCATTAATGGACAAAATCTGTGTCGAAGTCGCTTATTCTGAGGTGAAGTAAATTAGAACAATAATAAATGTTGAAAAAATTATAATGATGAGATTATTTTGTTGTTAATGCTCCTTGCAATGACATCCTTCGTTTCCTCTCTCCTTGAGGAAGAGGATTAATGAGAGGGGTATATGTCATTGCGAACAGTCTTATCGTGAAGCAATCCCGTCTTTCAGTAATTTATCAGAGGGCATATAAGATAATTTTAATACAAATAGAAAGATTCCGAAAAAGTGCCTTGAGAATATTTTATCGTCACATAATCTATACCCGTTCCAGAACCAATGCTTGACCCAGTAACATAGACATTCCCTGAACTATCTAAAGCTATGGCATTTGCCTTATCATCATTATTCCCAAGACCATCATATCTCATCACCCACTCCTCTATGCCAGCATCACTATATTTGATTGTTGTATAGTCATAAGCAGTGCCTGACCCAATACTTTCTCCTGTTACATAAACATTACCTAGACTATCTGCCACTATTGCATAGGCATAATCTTCATAATTCCCAGGGCCATTATATCTATCGACCCATTGCTCAATTCCTTCGCTATTATATTTTATCGTTGTATAATCCTTAAAAGTGCCTGATCCTGTGCTATATCCTGTGACATAGATGTTCCCTGAATCATCCATAACCATAGCATTCGCCTCATCATCACCATTGCCAGGACCATTATATCGAGCAACCCATTGAGAAAATCCCGAATTACCATATTTTACCGTCGCAAAATCTTTAGCAGTTCCTGAACCTATGCTATATCCCGTGACATAGACGTTCCCTGAACCATCAACCGATATAGCTCTTGCTTTATCATAATCGTTTCCCGGACCATTATATCTGTTTGCCCACTGTTTAGCTCCCGCATTATTATATTTTATCGTCAAATAATCAACAGTATGAGGATATGTTTCTGTAGAAGCTCCCGTGATATAAACGTTTCCTGAATTATCCAAAGCTATAGCATTTGCCCAATCCGGTTCATTCGCATCACCATTATATCTTGCTACCCATTGCCCAACACCTGCATTGTTATACTTAATCGTTGCGTAATCGCTCCAACTTTCAGACCCTCCACTATATCCCGTAACATAAACATTCCCTGAATTGTCTAAAGCTATTGCATTTGCTTGATCCCATCCATTCCCAGGGCCATTATACACTGCTACCCATTGTTCAACTCCTGAACTGTCATATTTTATTGTTGTATAATCATAGACAGTAAATTCGGCGCTACCCTCACCACTGTATCCTGTTACATAGACATTTCCTGAACTATTGATTGCGATAGCATTTGCAAAATCCATATTGTAATCATATCTAACTGCCCACTGTTGAATCCCTGATCTGCTATATTTTACCGTCGCAAAATCAGAGTGTTCCCATCGATAGTCTTGTTGATTCAGGCTATCTCCAGTTATATAAACATTTCCTGAGCTATCTACAGCTATAGCTTTTGCTTCATCAATTCTACCTCCCGGACCTTCATATCTTGCTACCCACTCTTCTACTCCTGAATTATTATATTTTATTGTCGCATAATCTAGCATAGTTCCGGAACCTTCGCTTTCTCCTACAATGTAAATGTTACCCGCACTGTCTATGGTTATAGCATTTCCATAGTCACGAAAATCTCCAGTACCATTATATCTTGCTACCCACTGCTGAACACCTGAACTATCATATTTTATTGTTGCATAATCAAAATTATAAGGATATATTCCGGAGCTATCACTGCTTCCTGTAACATAAACATTCCCTAAATCGTCCAAAACAATTCCTTGTGCCATATCATCGGCGTTTCCCGGTCCATTATATCTTACTACCCACTCCTCTATTCCTAAATTATTGTATTTTATCGTTGCATAATCAGGATTTTCCGGTGAGAGCCATGAATAAGGACTTGATCCGGTTACATAAACATTTCCCAAAGCATCTATGGCTATGGCATTTGCCTCATCTACACGATTTCCGGGCCCGTCATATCCGGCAGCCCACTGTTCGATACCTTCACTATTATATTTAACCGTGGCATAATCGCTAGCGCTTATCCCTGTTACATAGACATTCCTCAAATCATCTATAACTAAGGCGCTCGCCTCGTCATCATAATTCCCAGGGCTATCATATCTTGCAACCCACTGCTGAACACCTGAACTATCATATTTTATTGTCGCATAATCAAAATTATAAGGATATATTCCTGAGCTAGCACTACTTCCCGTAACATAAACATTTCCAAAACTATCTGTTGCTATTCCATTTGCCCGATCTCCACGACCTCCAGGACCGTTATATCTTGCTACCCACTGCTCAATTCCTACGCTATTATACTTTATCGTCGCATAATCATATTGGGTTCCCGAGCCATAGCTCTCTCCGGTTACATATACATTGCCTGAACTATCTAAGGTTATTGCACATGCATAATCATCAGACTCAATATCTCCAGGCCCGTCATATCTCGCAACCCATTGCTCAACTCCATCACTACTATACTTTATTGTCGCATAATCAGAGGCGCTTCCCCCCGTCACATAGACATTCCCGAAATCATCGATAGCTAAGGCACTCGCCACATCATTATAATTTCCGGGGCTATCATATCTTGCGACCCATTGCTGAATACCTGAACTGTCATATTTTACAGTTAGGTAATCAGAGTGGCCACCAATTCCTGTAACATAAACGTTTCCCGAACTATCTATGGCAATGGCCTTTCCATAATCATCATATTCTGGCCCAGCATATCTTGCCACCCATTTTTCTGTTACTTGAGAAAACATATCTTGAGAAACTAAAATCAAAATAAATAATAGAAGAAAAACAAATTTGTTTCTTAATACTTTAAGATACATATTCATAAATATCCTATCACCCTCCTTATTCCCTCACAATAATAAAAAAATATATGCAAAATTTAATTTACTGTCAAGGGTAAATTATATTTTTTAGAAATTAAATATATTGCGATAACGACAATTCCAACCGGTTTATCAAAGGCAAGATAAGATTAATTATTCCATATTAATATAGGATTAGACTGTTAGCAATGACATTGCACAAAATCACTGTGAGTAACGGTTTGAAACTACTTACTACACATCTTCTTCGATTATCCTTCTAAATTCGTTTTCAGCTTTTTTTATATCCCCATTTTTAATTTTTTTAATAATTGAAGGGTTAAGTAATCTCTCTAATTTAATCCTTCTGACCTTAACGTCACTAAATTTTTTCTTAATAATGCTTCTATATTTTCGAATAAGTTTTAATAATGTGTTATATTCGCTACCGAAAAGTTCCTCCAATTTTTTTCTAATAGTCTTTGTCAAAAGCGGGCTAATGCCGGAGGTAGAAATGGCTATCTGCAAATCGCCTCTTGCCATAATAGACGGAACAATAAAGGAGCAATGTTCCAAATTATCTACTACATTAACTAATATCCCGGATTGTTGAGCATCTTGAAAAATTTGTTTATTCAACTTTTCATCATTTGTTGCAACAAAGACAATTTTTTTGTTTTTTAAATCACTTTTTCTATAATTTCGTTTATAATATTTTAAATTGTATTTTGAGATTAAAGCTTTAAGCTCTGATGACACACGGGGACTGACTATGGTAATCTGTGGAGAATAATTAATAAGTATTTTTACTTTTCTTGTTGCGACTGCTCCCCCACCAACAACAAGGATTTTCTCATTTTTTAGTTTGATAAATATAGGATACCAATCAGGCATAATAGTTTTCTAAAAAAATATATTTAGACAGGATTATCAAGATCAACATCTGATTTTAAATTTAGATCTCTAAAACACTTCAAAAACGATATTCTTTTGTCTGTTATGCTGAACTTGTTTCAGCATCCCAATTGAGATTCCGAAACAAGTTCGGAATGACACAATATGATTTCTCAATATTTCAGAGATTTCAAACTGGAAATTTTAAATTTAGTATGAATCTTGTATATCCTGTTTATCCTGTCTAATTTTTTCGTGTCTTTTTGTGTCCTTTCCTGACTATTAGTTTTTTTTATTTAAATTCAATCTTAATTGGCATCAGAGTTACCACAGGTTCTTTGTTCATTAATTTTATTAATAAGCTATTTTCTTCTATCAGCTTAAATTCTTTAATGTATGATGAATACATAGTTGATGATTCAGCGGAACCGCCTAAAATCTTTGATATGAAATCGATGAAAGTTAATTGTTTTGGATAATAAATAATGTCACAGGTTGCATCGGCAGGGATCTTGGCGATTTTTTTAGCATCGCTAATCGCTTCTTCTATCCCACCGAGTTTATCTACTAAACCATTTTCAAAGGCTTGTTTTCCTGTCCAGACCCTACCCTGAGCAACCTTATCTATTTCTTTCACACTCTTATTTCTACTCACAGAGGCTTTTTTGACAAAATTATCATAGACCTGTTTCATCATCTTTTCAATAATGACTTTTTCTGATTCTGAAAAGGGTGCATAATCAGAAAGAATCGCCGCATTCTTCCCTCTTGTAATTATCTGCTTATTAATCAAAATTTTATCATAAAGACCTTTCATTACAAATTTCCCACCAATGACTCCGATTGAACCAGTCACTGTTCCTTCTTGCGCAACAACCTCATCAGCCCCCATTGAGATATAATATCCCCCTGATGCCGCAACGTCTGACATTGACACAACAATCGGTTTGGATTTTTTCACTTCCCTGATTTTATTCCAGATAATATCAGAGGCAACGGCTGAACCACCAGGACTATCTATCCTCAATACTATTGCCTTTATTCTTGGATTATTTTTCACATCATCCAAAATTTTCACTACGCTATCACAGGCTATGATATTATCCGAGAACGGATAATCATCTTCACTACCCGGAAGTATCATCCCCACTTCTGTTATTAGAGCAATGGCTGGTTGTGTCGCTGGTGGTTCTGGTTGGGGTGGTTTTGAAAAAATTGAGAAGATGTTGAAAAGATTTAACTGACCCGCGTCAATTTTTTCCTCACCATATTTTTTATCAAATTCCACAACTACTTTTTTCTTTTTACTTAAATCCTTTTTAAAGTTATCTTCATAAAGCAATTTATCTACAAGTCCATAGTCAAGGGCTTCTTCTGCAGTAAAGGGTCCCTTGTCAATAAGCTCTTTAACCTTATCCTCTTCGATATTTCGACTTAAAGCAATCATTTCGATAAGTTGTTGATAAAAACTATCCACAAGAGAATTTAGTTCTTCCTGCATCTCGGGGGACATTTCACGATTGGTAAAAGACTCTCCCGCAGATTTATATTTTCCCATCTGAATAATATCTGCCTTAATTCCCGCCCAATCCAAGAGGTCTTTGAAGAAATATACTTCTGTTCCGAGACCGCATAAGAAAAGCCAGCTTGAGGGTGTCATTATAATTTCATCACAGGCTGTAGCGATTAAATAATCCCCGGCAGATTCTCCACTAAGGAAAGCATATACTTTTTTATTACTTCTCCTGAAATCGCTAATGATTCTTCTTATTTGTTGAATTTTACCAAATCCGATTAATGGAGAGGATATGTTTAATTTCACACCAATGACTGCATCATCCTTCTCAGCCTTTTTAAGCTTATTTTGAAGCTCATCCATCGTGATAGAATTTGAGTAGAGAAAATCATATAATTCCACTTTTTCATTTATTTCACCGGATAAATTTATTTCTAAAAACTTAACCTTTTTTGTCTCCTCTTGATTTTGCTTACCCTGTGCATTTGGGGATTCAGTCTGAACCGATTTTTCTGTAGAAGAAGCCTGCGCTTGCTTTCCAAATGAGAAATTAAATAATAATAAAATTAGTACTAAAACAGATGTTATTAAAGAAATTCTTTTGAGACTCATCGAGAAAACTCCTTATTAATTTTTTTTATATACACTTTCATAGCCATATTGAGATTGCAATAGCTTTTTAATATTAAACAATTATTTAGATGGGTTTAATAGGATAATAAAGTGGATAAGTGAAATTATTAACAGATTTGCATAATGAATGTAGCGGTCGCATTTATGCGACTATAATCGTTTGATAAATCAAACCGCTACATTGTCATTGGGAGCAGAGGTATTATCGTCCATATTTGGCATAAGCATCCTGGAGAATCTTGACCATCGACATTGGATTTTGTGAAACGGTTAAATTTTCTAATTTGTTTCCTCTGCTGTCCACAAGAACCAGCGATGGAATACCACCAGCACCATATTTACTCATTTCATCTTTTTTTGATGATGCATTCATTTTTTTTAAACTAAAGTGTTTTCGAATTTCATCTTTTACAGAATCATCTTTGAGTACCCTTGACTCAAAATTTTTACACCCACCTCACCAATTTGCCGTGAAGAACAATATAGTTAGCTTTTTACCAGAACCTGATGATACTGATGAAGAAGATGATGACGATGAAGATAAAGAAGATATTATTATTCTTTGTTTTCGTTCTTCTAAATCTCTTTCTTCTTTTGCTTTTACCTCAAGAGCCTTCTTTTTCAACTCATAATATTTGTCTGACTGTCCTGCTTTTTGGAAGACGTTGGCATATTCCTCATAGATATCACTATTTTTCATCACTATATTAAAGTAATTTGTATAAGCCTCTAATGCTTCTTGAAATTTCCCTTCTTCTGTTAGTTTTGAATAACGATTATAGTAAATTTGCTTTAACATCTCCTTAACGAGCATACTATCAACTTGAATAGAATCTTTCACACTTATCAGGAGAGGAAAAGCCTTTTCATCTTCACCGTTTTCAAGATACGTCTCTGCAAGTTTGACTTTTAGGGTTTCATCTGGTGATTCTTTTACTACATCTTCCAGGAAAGGTTTCGCCGCTTGAGGATTATTTTCTTGAAGATATAAATCACTGAGCAATATTTTTGCTGGAATATTTTTATCGTCATAGGTAAGAGCTTTCTGAGCTAAATTCTTAGCTTCGTTGAATGAAACCATATCGAATTTTTTCTGTGCCAGCTTAGTATAAGCATCCCCAACTTTTTGGTTTATCAATTTTTTGACTTGTTCTGATGATTGCTGAGATAATACCTTTTCATACTCAGCTATCGCTTCTTCGAATTTATCAGCTTTTAATAAATTATTTGCATTTAAGCATAATTCACCAAGGAGTTTGTTAACCAATTCATCTCTGGTTTGCCTTGCTTGAGTATCATCTGGTTTTAACTGAAGATATTCATCGTATTTCGTTATAGCCATCGGGAGGTTTCTTTGAGCAGTAAGTGTTTGAGCTTCTAATTTAAGATTTGATTCTCAGGAACTTCCTTCAATTTTAAGAATAAGATTTTTCTGGAGCGTTAATTTCCCCGACATTGTCATAACGGAGACTTTATCACCTGTATCTTCTACAATCTTTCCATCGATGACATTACCATTTGTGAGATAAATGATCTCTGCATAAAGTGGAGAAATAATCAGGAAAATAACAAATATTAATTTAATAATTGCAGTCTTATCCAATATATTTCCCCCAAAATGATTTATACTATATTCAGGATAAATGAAGCAAGAAGGAACGCATATATGCGTTCCCTACAAAACCGTGTTTATCCGTGTTCATCCGTGGTTTAATAATTTTATTATAAAAAGGATATATATCCCTATTACTTGAGGTTCAGGATACATATCCTGAACCATCATCTAAAATCGTGGATTATTCGGAACATTTTATTCAATCAAATCCTTTTCCTACATTGATTTGTCCAAATTCAATAATTGAATGAGTTGTCTTCTCATAATAGAATAGAAGAAGATGTGACCTTTGTCATTAGGATGAGCCCAATCGCTCATTAGCGAGTTGAAAAGTTCCTTATCTTTGATTTTTAGTTCTCTCCAGTATTTATAATTGTCTATAACAGGTAAATTAAACTCCGTAGCAATTTTTAGAATTTCTTCCTCATTCTTTGGATATTTTGTAAAAGTGACTTTCCCGTCATAAGGATTATCTTTGAACTCATTTTGCGTCATTAAAATAATTTCGGAACCACTTTCTTTAACCTGTTTGATAATTGCTCTATAATTAGTTTGAAATTCTTCAAAGCTCACATCAAACCAG
>Ga0315289_10002421_pt1 | contig 28568 bp, 28 predicted proteins | sample YL17G11_40_MG_FD_203452 | JGI IMG/M metagenome (GOLD analysis project Ga0315289, IMG submission 203452) | Sediment microbial communities from Yellowstone Lake, YNP, Wyoming, USA - YL17G11_40 | ecosystem: Environmental > Aquatic > Freshwater > Lake > Sediment | place: USA: Wyoming | collected... | reverse complement strand
TCGAGAAATGCCGCTATTGATCAACGCGTTAGGCAAAGCCGTTGACATGAAGGAGGCCGTCGCGTAAAGTCGAGCCGCTGTCACCCGGCCGCAGGTCCAATTCCCACGACAAGCGGGGCAACCTCGGCTTTCTGCTGACTGGAACGATGTTCACACCGCATCTGGGGAGCATGAGAGGCGCCGTGGATATCGTCAAGGCCGAGCAAGCCGGCATTTACGATGTGAAGGTTATTCGTGGCGACAGCGCCGAAGCAATCACAGGGTGGCTGAAAGACAACGGCTTCGGATTCAAAGACGATGATGCTCAGGCGTTCCAGGAATATGTGGCCCAAGGCTGGTGTTTTGTGACAGCCAAAGTCGACCCGAATCGACCGGCCGGCTCGAAGGAGGTCGCCGCAGAGGGTATGGCGGCCCCGCTCATTCTCAAGTTTGCGAGCGAACGGCCGGTCTACCCACTGGCTCTGACGACAACCGTGGGGACCGCGACGGAAATCCTCATTTATGCGTTCGGCCCGAATAAGCTTATGTGCGGCGACCGGCTGAGGTTGCGACATGCCGGAGAGGCTAGGCCACAGGACGTGCTGAACTCGCTTGCGACCGAGGCGGAAATAAAGGGATGGACGCTCTTCGACAATCTGCCAGAGACACCCATGATGCTATGCAAATTCAAGGACCGGCTGACGGCGGACCAGATGAAGGAGGACCTGGTGTTCGAAGCGGCGGCGGACAACGAGCCGTACCGAGAGCGTAAGACCGTGTGGTAAGGCAGGCAGCCGTTCGCGAGTTGCGCATGCGTGATTTCCCTATGGATGGAATCTTGTGAAAGCGGTATTCCTGCGTGCATCGGCTCAGCACGACTCGTGGGGATCATAGCATGATCGATTACGTAACGCTGCTGCTGTTCAATATGATCTCGGCTTTGGTGGTCCTGGCGTTTTTCCTGTGGTCGGGGCTCGCCAGGCCGGGCCGGGAGCATTGGGCACCCGTGTTCGGGATTTGCGGGCTGGTGGCCACGGTCGCCGGATTCGCGATAACGTTCACTTGGCCCATCCCGGCGCCGTACAGCGAGGTTTATGGCGAGATGTCCGTGCTGCTGGGAGCGCTGTTCCTCGGGGCGGCGTGGACGCTGGTCCGCGGCGGGAGCCTGCTGCCGCTGGGCATCTACGCCTTCTTTGCGGGCGCCGCCGGCGTGGTGGCCGGGATACGGATCATTCAACTATCCCTGACCCAAACGCCCATCCTGGCCGGCATCGGCTTCATCCTCACCGGGCTGGGCGGCGTCGGTGCCGGCATTACACTTTGGAGACCGGATCGCAGGGAGCTGCGTACCATCGGCGGCGTGCTGATGCTGGTGGCCGCCGGCATCTGGATCGCCGTGGGCTACACAGGGTACTGGCACCATATGAAGGTCAAGAAGTCCTCGGATGCCGCGACCTTCCGCACCGAAGCCCCTGCACCCCGACTGGAGCCGGCCGCTGGGAAGCCGGCAAAGGACATCTACCTAATCGGATAAAGCACAGTCTCCCCGCGTTTGTTCATGACGTCCCACGTGGCAGGTCCCCGCGTGGTCCGTAACCAGGGGCGGAAAGCATGGACTCCCCGCCTCTGTACGAGAAAGCCGGTCTATCCTTTGACAATTGTGATTCATCCGCCAGACTTCGGGCAACAGAACAACAGTCCCGCTGAAAGCAACCCGGCCGTTCAGTGCCTGGGGTCCTCGTCCCACCTATCCTCACCGCTTCATGTGTCGTGATTGTCTTCCTTCATCGCCGAGCCGTTTTGCCACGTGTCGCAGTCGCCCCCGCGACTGTTGCCGTCGCTGTCATCATCAGATTCACCATACGGATCATGCTCACTACCGTCGTCAAAAATATCATCTTCATACGTGTTGTCGTCGCCCCCATAAGGCCACCCGAACTCATCCTCCTGACTGAGCATCAGCAGAACGAATAGAGCGGTAATCGAAATTGCCAGAATCGGTACAATCATCTGTCTCTCACCTGGCTCCCGTTCCTCTTCTCCCGGAAACACACGCGTTCCGATGAACAGCCCTCTCGCAACCCCTGTGCAGGCGACGTCCTCTCGCAGATCTTTGCTGGATCCCGTGTCGCTGCGTGTACCTCTGCGATCACCATTCTGCTACTCTACTGCGACCCTATAGAAGCCATGCCGCGACAGCTATCGGCAAAACCTGCATCTTGCCCCATCCTTTGGCTGAGTTACCAACAGGCACATGCCCACGGCCATTCGCACCTATGGGCTCACCGCCCCGATCGGAGTCTTCGGAGCGCCGCCCGGGTCTCCGGCACCACCAGACCCACGGCCACGACGCTGAGCGAGGCTGCCGTCACACAATACGCGCAGAACGCACGGTACCACCCCCACTGCACTGCAAACAGGACGGTCCCCAGGATGGCATCCCCCAGAACCTTGCCCGCCATCAGGAGCACCATCCAGGGGTGACGATGATGCCGGTCTGGTAGAGTCCGATGGCCATCATGGACAGGCCGGCCGCAAAGGAGGTGAGCACAACGCCCCGCCGCCAGGACAGGTAAGGCGTTTGGGCGGTCCTCCAGGTTTCACTCAGAGATCGGCCGTCCATGCTCTCCCTCGGTTCTTATACGTCGCGGATTCGTCGCACGTCCTGGGCATCGAGCGCCGCCTTTCACGCATACTGCTCGACACCGACGACCACCTGGGCCTGCTGCTCGAGTTCCTTGATCACCGCCGAGGCGTTCTCATTGCCCCACCCCTGGTTCAGCGCCGCCTTGACCATTTCCCGGGCAGCGGCCAGGGCCGGAGCCGGTGAATACAACTGCTCGGCGAGCTCCAGAATCAGGTTGGCGTCTTTATAGAGGTGTTTCAAGGCAAAGTGAGTCTCAAAATTCCGCTGGAGCAATTGGGTGCCGACAGACTTGAGAAGCGGCGACTGAAAATCGGTCCGCCCGATGACGTCCAGGGCCAGGGCGGGATCGAGCCCGGCCTTGGAGGCGAGGACCAGCGACTCGCCCAAGGCTTCGATCTGGCAGGCCACAATCAGGTTCCCCACGAGCTTCATGGCGGCCCCCTGGCCCGTCTCGCCCATGTAGTGAACCGATTCACTGATCGGCTCGAACACGGGCCGGACGCGGTCGAAGACCTCTTTCTTACCTCCGACAACGACCCACAAGCCGCCCGCCTCGGCTTCGGTACGGCTCCCGAAGACCGGGGCATCGAGGAACTCCACCCCGTTCTCCACGTAATTGCGGTTCTCCTCGACGCTCGTGTCCGGGTGGACGGTGCTCATATCGATGGCGATCTGGCCGTCGGAAATCCCGTCCATAATGCCGTCCTCTCCGAAGACGACCTGCTCGACGGCCGCCTCATGGCTAAGGCAATACATGATAACTTCCGCGTCGATGACCGCCTGGGCGGGCGTGTCGGCCACGTGCGCGCCCTGCTCGGCCAAGGGCTGACACTTCTCCCGGGTTCGGTTCCAAACCGTCACGTCGAAACCGGCTTTGAGCAGGTTCGAGGCCATCCCTGTGCCCATGACGCCCAATCCGAGATACGCAATCCGCTTCATCTCTGTCTCTCCCTGTTTTCTTGCATGCCAGGCACCCGCGGATCGGCAACCGATCTGCGCGTGCCGTCTTGTTCGAAGCCCAGACCATCTTCATCGTATGGTGCGGCCGGGAGCCGGCTAACGAGGCGAAGGCTGAAAACCGTCGCGCTTTTTGCTGACGTGCGCGGCCGATCAGCGAACGGAGAGGATGTCCGTGAGACGTTCCCAGAGACGGGGCGACCGAGCCGACGGTGGCGCGCTCAGGTCCTCGCGTCGTCCCCTGCCTCCGCACCGCGCGTCGAGCAATCTCCGTACGCGATCGGAATTTGTTGGGGCGGAGCGCCTCCCGCGTGCAGCACCGGCCCGCATCTCACAACTCGAAACGGACCGGCCATCCGCATGACGGAAACGCGCCGCCGGGAGACTGTGGACCGTCGGCATTACGTCGCTGCGACCGGCAGCCGGAGGCCTGATCGGGTCTTTTGTTCCAGTTCCGGATTTCGATATCCGGATTTCGAGTTTGCCGCCCGGTTCGCGCGGCGCAGCAAAGAAGAGGGTCGGATACGGCAATTCCCTCTGGCGCGGGAGGCGAACCGGCCCGGTGCAGGGCCGTACTGATTGGCAGGAGGATAGAGTGTACGAGTGAAACAGCAAGGGAATGTGGAAAGGAGCTCACGATGAAGGCTTCAAGATGGAAGACGGCGGACTTCCTCGCCTGCGCGGTGTTGTCCGTCGGGGCATTGAGCTGGAGCCTTCTCGGCCTCGGTCGCTTTGACCTTTTGTTCAACGAGCCGTTCGGATCGCTGATGGTCTTCAGCCGGGCCGCGTACCTGCTTGCGGCGATGGCGGTGCTATACAAATACAGATCGTCGCGGGCTGTCTCACAGCCAGTGCCCGCTCGTGTGCGCCGGTAGTCCGGGCGCACGGAAGCGCAGTTCGTCGTCGAACTGACACGATCGGTCTCCTAAGCCCCTCGCGCAGCGCGAGGGGCTTTGCTCCTCTTGAATACTTGCTGGAGGAAGATCTGCGATGGGAACTTATCATGGTCCCAAGGTGAGATTGACCCGGCGGGCCGGCGTGCCGATCGCGGAGACGCCGAAACACATCAACGTGCGGCGGCCGAACCGTCCCGGCATCCACGGCCGACGACGCCCCCGCCAGAGTCTCTACGGCGAGCAGCTCGCCGAAAAGCAGAAGCTCTGCTCCTACTACAATATCCGCGAGCGCCAATTCACGCGCTACGTCCATGCGGCCCAGGCGAGCCCCGGCTCGACCACCGAAGCCCTGCACCGGATTCTCGAGACGCGGCTCGACAACGTCATTCGCCGGCTCCGCTGGGCCCCCACGATCTGGCAGGCCCGCCAGATGGTCTCGCACGGGCATTTCCTGATCAATGGCCGCAAGGTGGACCTCCCGTCCCAGGAGGTCAAGCCGGGCAACGAGATCACCGTCAAATCCGGCAGCGAGCCGTTCCTCCATGCCTCCATCGAGGTGGCGGAGAACGTGGAGATGCAGACGCCGGCATGGCTGTCCGTGGACGCGGAGAACCTGCGGGCGAAGGTCCTGCGTCTGCCCGAGCCCGATGAGATCCGCCTGCCGTTCGAGGTCGATCTGGCCAAGATCATCGAATTCTACACACGTTGACGGGGACACGGGCCGGTGTCGTCATTCCTGCTCATGGAACATTGGCGTAGGCCGATTTGAGCAAATTGCCTATACGCAGTCCGCGGTGACATCGGTATCGTGCCGCAACGTGGCAGCCGCTCACCGGGCTGTGGGTGACGCGTTTGCTCGGGCACCCGGCAATCCGGCACCACGGCTGCTCGATGCGATAGCGTACGAGTTTTCTCTGACCTTCCAGGGAAAGAAAGGTCATGAGGGGGAAATCGTAAGGACGGCACACGGAGGTCGAGAAAATGAACGCGAAGCATCTCTCACTTTCCTGCCTGTTTCTCGGTCTGCTGGTCGCGGCACGGCCCGCCCGCGCTGAGCACGTTATCATCCAGGTGGAGAGTCTGGCCCCGGAGAACGGCCTCTTCCTTTCGCCCATGTGGGTCGGCTTTCACAGCGGCAGCTTCGACATGTTCGACGCCGGCAAAGTCCTTCCCGCCGGCGGCGCCATGGAGCGGGCGTTCGAAGACGGTGACGTCGAGGCGCTGCAGGACAAGTTCGCCGCCACCACCTCCGGCGGCGTCGGTGGGTTCCTCATCGCGCCGAAAGGTTACCCGGATGTCCCGGTCATCGAGCCGGGCGAACAAGGCCGCACCGCCTTCGAGCTGGACCCGAAGCGGAACCGTTACATGAGCTTTGGCGCCATGATCCTTCCGTCGAACGATGCTTTCATCGCCAATGACGGCAGCAAGGACATCGAGCTGTTCACCGCCGACGGCAAGTTCAAGGGCAAGCAAACCATCACCATCCTCGGCGCGGATGTGTGGGATGCGGGCACGGAGATGAACACCGAGAAGGATGCCGCCTTCCTGAACCAGAGCGCCGCCGGTGACGGCAAGCGTACGACAGAGCCGGTCAAACTCCATCCGGGCTTCATCGGCTCCTATGCCAATCCGGCCGCCGGCTCCCAGCCGGTGATCCTCGGCGCGACCCTCGACAGCGATGTTCGCTTCGATCGGATCGCCGCCGACTTCACTCGGCCCAATGCGGTGATTGCCCGGATTACCGTGGTCCCGGAGCCTGCCACGGCCGTCCTGCTTCTGGCCGGCGGTCTGGCCTTGTTCAGAAAACGACCCGCGTAGGGGCGGATCTCAGACCCGCCCGTACACGCACCCCGGCCTAATGCTTTCTTTACCAGCAGTGGACCCGGCCGTGAAGGTTTCTGCCCTGCCGCACGGCCTGCTCCGCTGCTTCCCTCTCAAACCCGATCAGGTTGATCCGCTTGTCAATCGTGCTGCGGAAAATTGCCTCGATGTCGTTCAACGCAGGCTGGGTGACGTTGACCGCATGGACGCCGGACGTTTGCGCGGCCTGCGCGATGAAGTGGTCACCCCGACCGCAGAAGTGAATGCCGCCCCCGCCCAGCTCAATGAGTAGTCGCTGGTCGTACGGCCGAACGAACTCATCGAACATCGCGGGCGAGAGGTTGGTCGCAGCGTCGTTGCGGATCATGATCCGGCCGCGGTGCAGCATCGACCAGTGCACGCCATAGCCGCCGAGACTCGGCACCATCTCGTTCCAGCGCCTCATGAAGCGAAGGTACGTCTCCGTGATCAGCGACAGGAAGGCCCGGACCAGATCGGGCTCGTCGTACAGGTCCAGGTAGAAGGAGCCGCCCCAGAGCATCTCGCATACGTTGATGGGCCCCTGCAGGTCAGGATGGTAGATGTAGATGTATCTCGAAAGCTTCGGATAATTCGCGAAGAGCCGCCGATAGTACCGCCCCATGGCGAATGTCGCCGCGCCTTGGCCGGCGTCCAGGTCGGGCACGCCGCGGTCCAGCAGCCGCCGGATCGTCCTGGCCCCGCCTTCCAGCGGTCGGCAGGCCGGCAGCGTATCCAACTCCTTCTCCATCAGGAACAATTCCGCGCCGAACAGGGAAGGCAGAATGGCTGTGCCATAATTGCACCGCACCGCCAGCAAGGCCCCGTTGCCCTCCGCCAACACCTTCGAGCACGTCTCCAACTGCTGCAGGGCCATCGCCTCGAAATCCGTGAGCGCATCATTGACGAGCACATGAGGCCATTCGACCGAGGGTGCTACCGGCTTCGGTCGCCGCGGCGAAAAAATCGGCCCGGTGAAGCAGCCATCGGCGAAGGCTCTCCACTGCTCAAACAGGTCCTCCTCGACGCGAGGATCGATCCGGCGCTCCAGGTCTTGCAGATACGTTTCGATCATCGACTCACCTGCCCGTGATTGTCGAACCAGTAAACGGGTGATATGATCCCGTAGGCTCTTTCGGGAATCAATCATAAACTCAGGAGAAAGGAGACCATCGTGAATCCCAGACGGCTGTTCGCATGTGTGCTCTTCGTCTTGTCCCTGGCTCTCCGAACGGTCGGGGCCAAGGAAGCCCAGAGCCTCGACATCTATTTCCTCGATATGGTCGGCGGCGGCTCGACCCTGCTCGTCACGCCGCTGAGCGAGTCGGTCCTGATCGATACCGGCTCGCTGCGTCCCGAGCACCGCGACGCCGACCGAATCCTCAGAGTCTGCCAAGATGCGGGCCTCAAGCAGATCGATTACCTCGTCACGACGCATTTCCATTCGGACCACTTCGGGGCGATCCTGGAGGTCTCCCAGAGAATCCCCGTCAAGTGCTTCCTCGATAAAGGGGCGCGGGCGCCCGCGGACGACGGCGATAATCGATGGTCCAAGGACCTGTACTCGCTCTACGAGCAGGCGACCAAAGGGAACGTCGAAGTCCTTCGGGCCGGTGACGATATTCCGCTCAAGAACGATCCGGCCGGTAAGCTTGCCCCAATCAAGCTCCACTGCGTGGCTTCCGAGAAGAAAGTGGAAGGCTTCGCGGGCGACATCGACGCGCCGGTCGAGGGCTTCAAAATGGACGGGGCCGACAACTCGGACAACGCCCGCAGCATCGCCCTGCTCCTGACGTACGGCCAATTCAAATTCTTCGCCGGCGGCGACATCACGTGGAACGTCGAGCAGCACCTGATTCATCCGGTCAATCGCATCGGCAAGGTGGACCTCTACCAGGTGACGCATCACGGCTGGGACCTGAGCAACAATACGCTTTTGCTCAAGGCCCTCAGTCCCACCGTCTGCGTGGCGCTGAACGGCCCGCGCAAGGGCATCATGCCCCGCACGTTCAAGGACCTCACCGCCCTGCCGAGCCTCCAGGCCCTCTATCAGATCCACTACAACACCGAGCACGACGGCCAATACAACGCGAAGCCCGATTTCATCGCCAACCCGAAAGCTGATCCCGGCAAAGGCCAATACATCAAAGCCTCCGTCCTCCCGGACGGCAGCACCTTCACCCTCCAAATCGGCCCCACCGGCGAGAGACGGACATATAACGTCCAATCGAAGCCCTGACCGCCGGAAGGTGAGCACTCCCTCATGCTACGGCCCGTCTGATTCCAGGCCTAGCCGACGGATTTGAGACCTCAGGGTCTTGGGCGGTCATCTTGCGCAGGCGCCTGCACGGGTGGCGAGGAAAGCAACAGTCCCAAAATCTGCTTTTGGGTGAAGGAAAAAAGCAGACTTTGCCGATATACAAATCGGTCACGCCGACGCGGAGCGTGGACACCGTCACTATCTCCGGCACAATGCCCATGTAAGGCAATGCGGATAAGTACTGCGAGTGAGAATGGGAGGTCGAATCATGTGGAGAAGAACCATCGTTGTCGCGCTCACCTGTTTGTCCCTGAATTCTGCCAGCTATGCTCTGGATCCCGTCGGGCCACCGAAGGCCCTGCTCGGCGAAGGCCACTGGGGTCTGGGCGTCGAATACGCCCATAGCCAAACGGATACCGAGATCGAGGGGTTCTTCGGTACCCCGGTTGAATCTGCTTCGGGCCAACTTCGAGCCAACGAAGCCTATGCGAACCTGCGCTATGGTGTCTGGCAGAACGTCGATGCGTTTGCGCGCCTGGGGGTCGTGGCTTTCGATGAGGCACCGTTCTCCGAAGCAGGCGCGGGCCTCGCCTGGGGCTTCGGTGCCGCAGCCACCGTTTACGATACTGATAAGCTCGATTGGGGGTTGGTCGTGCAATTCAGCCGGGGCGAATCCTCAAATCATGGCATGCCTCCGATAGTGCCGGGCGGATTCGAGATCGAAGCCTGGTCTTTCCAGGTAGCGGCGGGGCCGACCTATCAATTCCGCGAGGACTTGGCCGTCTATGGCGGCCTCTTTTACGATATGCTCCAGGGCGAAATTGAGTCAGGTGCCTTACACCTCGACATAGAGGAGAACGACCCCTTCGGTGGATTCGTCGGCCTCGATTGGGAGGTGAAGGAGGATGCCCGCTTGAGTGTGGAGTTCCAGTATGCGGGATCGACCCTCGCCGTGGCCACGGGCCTGCGCTGGATTCTTGAATAGGTATCCGCCTCCTCGCCCAGTGTGGCCCTGGACGCGAGTTCTTCACGAGACAATTCAGATTCCTGCCGACAAATCCACGGCTGATCCCATTTCGAGTCAGCAGAAATATCGCAGGACGCAGACATTCCCTGACTTGCTGTGCGCGAACACACCCCCTTAGGATAAGGACTGGCCAACAAACGATGATGCAGATTATGGGGGTGTGTTATGCGGAGCATGACGTGTGGTCTGATCGTTCTGGGGGCGGGCCTGGGGCTGACCCTGTTGGCGCGGGAGCGTCGTACCCTGCACGAGGGAGCGTACGCCGGTGCGGCGAGCCGCCAATTGATGGATGAGCACGAGATGATCCTGGAGGTGGTGGGTGCCGCCCAGGCGGAGGCCGAGCACATCCGGCGGGGGTCCAGCATCGATGAGAGCCGTGTGCGGCAAATTCTCGACTTCTCCCGCAACTTCACCGACCGCTGCCACCACGCGAAGGAAGAGAGATATTACTTTCCGGCCGCACTGGTCTATGCGGGTCAGAAGACGCGCGGCCTCATCGACGAGCTCGAGGCGGAGCATGCCTACGGCCGAGCGAACGTGGAGGAGATCGATTACCTGCTCACCAGCAGCAACGGAGAGGCAGGCCAGATGGTTGCCGAGCGGCTGTCCCGGTACGCCGAGGTGCTGCGTGGTCATATTCAGAAGGAGAATGAGCGGCTGTATCGGGGAGCGGACGCCTTCCTGCCGGGCACGGAGGAACGGGCCCTGGTGGTCGGCTTCGAGCGGCTGGAGAACGTCGAGCTGGGCCAGGGCTTCCATGAGCACTACCACCGGCTGGGGGAACAACTGAGCCAGCAGCACCGTCCGTGATAGGATGTCCGGCTGCGGTAGCAGCTTCGCGCCGGCATCTGCGTGATCGAGCAGAACACCCAACGGGGGTGCGGTCGGAATACGGTGGCGGTCCATGCGGCTCTTGTAGGGCGAGCGTCCCCGCTCGCCTGTTGTGAAGACTCACGATTGTGGGAAATGTCGTGCGAGGACGCACGACAAGGGTGGCGAGCGAGGACGCTCGCCCTACTCTGCGACCCCAATCCGCCACCAAATGCCGACCGCACCCCCCAACGGGCGAGGGAAGGTGAATCCATTTCGCCAATTGTGCTAAATCGTCTATAATCCTTTGCCGATGAACCGTGCAGCCACTCTATGAAAGTGCTGAAGTATGACCGATAATCTCACCCTGCCGGAGCGTGTTACGCACGTGAAGGTGGGCGATAAAGACGTATACCTGGTGGGCACGGCCCATCTCTCGAAGGAAAGCGTCGAGGACGTGCGAACGACGATCGAGCAGGTCCGGCCGCAGGCCGTCTGCGTCGAGTTGTGCAAGGCCCGCCACCAGGCGATGACGCAGGCCGACAACTGGCGGAAGATGGATATCTACAAGGTCATCCGCCAGAGGAAGGCCGTCTTTCTGCTGGCCCAGCTCATTATGAGCTCGTTCTACCGTCGGCTCGGGGAAAAGCTCGGCGTGCAGCCCGGGGCCGAGATGCTCGAAGCGATCCACGTGGCCGAGCAGACCGGGGCCCAACTCGTCCTGGCCGACCGCGACATCGAGATCACGCTCAAGCGGGTCTGGGGCTATCTGGGCCTCTGGAGCAAGGTCAAGCTGGCCGTACAGGTCCTGATGGGCATCTTCATCCCGGAGCAGATCGATGCCGACATGATCGAGCAGCTCAAGAAGCAGGACCAGCTCGAAGCCATCATGGCCGAGTTCGCCCAACAGTACCCCGAGATCAAGAAACGACTGATCGACGAGCGGGACACCTTCCTCGCCCAGAAGATCCGCACCGCCCCCGGAAATACGGTGGTTGCCGTGGTCGGTGCCGGCCACGTCGTGGGCATCAAGACACAGATTCAGGAGGAACACTCTCTGGACGAGCTGGTGACCCTGCCTCCCAAGTCCCTCTGGCCGGCCGTGTTCAAATGGGGCGTGCCGCTCGTAATCCTGGTGCTGATTGCCTACGGCTTTACGAAAGGCACGACGCACGGACTGGAGAACATCTTTATCTGGGTCCTCGTCACCGGCACCCTCGCCGCCGTGGGTGCGGCCCTGGCCCTGGCCCACCCGCTCACGATCCTATCGGCGTTCGTGGCCGCCCCCATCACCACTCTGCATCCGCTCCTGGCCGCCGGCTGGATCGCCGGCATCGTGCAGGCCGTCATCAAGAAACCTCGGGTCAGCGACCTGGAGGACCTGCCGGACGCCATCGCCACCATCAAGGGCTTCTGGACCAATCCCGTGACTCGCATCCTCCTGATCGTGGCGTTAGCCAATATCGGCAGCTCGATCGGCTTTTACGTCGCCGGCGTCTGGATCGGCGCCCGCTCGGTTTGACCCAGCGCTGCGTGAGCAGGCGGATTCACAGGCAGAATATGGGAGTGACAACAGGTGAGCCACACAGCCGAACGGGTTATCCGCATCCTGTTTCTTGTCTGGGGCGCATCGATGCTCCTGGTCGGAGTAACCGATCTGCTCGCGCCCCGCGCACGCTACGTCGGCTCCCAGCCTGAGCCCGGCAGCACGCTGGCCGCGGTGCCGACGGAAATCGTGGTCATCTTCAGCAACGAGCTACATCCCGACTCCACCATCCGCGTGGTCTCCACGGTGTCTCTGCTGCCCTCGGGCGAGGCCTTGTACACCGGAGGCGAGGACGTCGTCGCGGCAGCCGGCCTCGATCCTAATGACTCTTCGCACCGGTCGCTGCGAGCGGTGCTTCAGCCCAGATTGTTCGACGGACTCTACCGGGTGGACTGGAGCACGATGGAGCGACGATCGCGGGCCGAACGCTTCGGCTCTTTCTATTTTGGAGTCGGAATGCCGGTCCCCGCGCATCTGCTGGGAAAAACGGGCCGTCCGTTCCGCGAGGATGACGCCAGCGAGAACGAGGAGACGAGCCGCCGGGCCGCGCTGGCCGGCGGTGTGATTCTCATCGCCCTGGGCATTCTGCTGCCTCGGCTCAGGTCGTACAAGCTCCCCGAATCGGTATGAGATCGCCGGCCATGGGACCCCCCCGTGTGATTTTCGGGAATGGTCTGCCAGGAAAGGCCGTAGGAAGCCAAAACCGCATCCAGCCTCCACCGTCGATCGCGGCGGAGGCTGGAGACCGAATTGCCGGTGCCGCATCTTTGAGAGGTCTAATGCCGATTACGCTGGATTTTTCGTGGTTGGCCCTGGGCTCGTAAGGCCGCTGCACGTCCGGGTTGCGCGCCGGCGTTTGTCATGTCGAGCAGAGCGCGGCGCGGCCTCCGGCCGCAACCAAAAATGCTTGCTAAAAAAACAAGATGTTGCGCCTTTGCAGCGCAGCGCAATCGAGACATCTGGCCTCGAATATGGCGCATCGTCCATTCGCGGCCAGATTCCTGGGACCCCAAACGCGAACTAACGCGTTTGGGAACCCTCTCCGCGCGGCCTTCGGCCTTGGTCGAAATGACAAGGCCCTGCATCTACGAGATTCTCAGGAGTAATCCGTTTAACCCTGCAACTGAACGACGGCCACGTCGAACCTGTCCAAGGTCAGGGTTCTCTTCGTCCTGGCGCCGCTGAGAAGCTCCACCTTGCCCTCCGGAACGTTCACGGTCTTCGGCTCCTCGGTGTGATTCATCAGGAACAGCAGTCTCTTGCCGTGTCCTTCACGAATCGAGGCTTCGACTCCGGCCGGAGGATCCACCGCGGGCTGGATGCCGGCGTCCGCGAGCAGCCGGGCGATCAGACGGTCGTAGAACGATTCCTCCTTCATCACGGTGCCGACGTACCAGCCTTTGCCTTTGCCGTGGGTGTTTCGTGTCACCGCCGAAAACTGCTCCATCGGCCATTGCTTGCCATACCCGGCCATGGTTTCCGCACCATCGGGGATCACCCAATCCACATATTGGACCGCCGTGTAGGTCGCGTCCGAGCCCAAGGTGGCTGTGACGGCATACGAGGCATCCGCACCCAGGGCACTGTATTCCTCGATACGGATTCCGAGCGCCGGCGTCAGCAGGCCGGGCAGCGTACGGTCGTAGCAGAGATTGTTGCTGTCCTTGACGCCGGTCCGGCAGTCGGCCAGCAGGACCCCGCCGGCCTCGACGTACCGGCTCAGCTTACGGCCGGTCTCATCGGGCATGATGGACAGGTCTGGGGCGAGGACCAGCTTGTATTTCGACAGGTCGGCCCGCCGGTTCACGATGTCCGCGTTGACGCCCGCGCGAACCAGCGCGCGGTAATAGCGTCCGATGGCGGCTTGCAGGCTGTTGCCGGCATATCCGGGCTGGAAGTTGAGGGACCAGAGATTGTCGTAATCGTAGACAATGGCCACGTCCGACGCTACGGTCGTCCCGCGCAGAGAATCTTCCAGCTTGCGAAATTCCTGCGCCGTTTGCGCCGCCTCGTGATAGCGCCGCAGAGGCTGGCCGTCGTGGCCGAGCAGACCATGCCAATACTGCTCGCGCCCCACCGTACACGTACGCCAGCGGAACCAGATTTGCCCGTCGGAGCCGTGGGCCAGTTGCTGGTAGGCGATCTTGCGAATTTCGCCGGGCCAGGGATTGCGTCCGAAGGTCCCCCACCCGCACGGGCCGGCCGTCTGCTCCATGATCAGGAAGTTCTCCTTCTTGAGGCCGCGCATCATGTCGGCGGCGAGCGAGGCGCTGTAGGGGAAATCCGGCTTGTCGGCCCAGACGGGGTAGTTGTCCCAGGCGACGAAATCGAGGTCGCGGGCCAGGTCATAGTAGTCCAGATCGCTGAAGAGCCCCATGAAGTTGTGCGTCACGAAGTCGTCCGGACAGACCCGCCGGAGAATGCGAACCTGATCCGCCTGGAAGCGGACGCGCTGCCACGAGAGGAACCGCTTCCAGTCCAGGCACGCGCTGGGATTGCCCATCGACCAGGTTTCCGTAGTTCGATTGTCGGGAAACGTGATTTCACTCCAGGTCGCGAAATTCAGCCCCCAGAAGTGATTGCCCCAGGCGCGGTTCAACGCGTCCAGCGTGCCATACCTGTCTCGGAGCCAATCCTGGAATTCGGCGCGGCATGTCTCACAGTAACACTCGTTGCCGTCGAATTCATTGTCGATTTGCCAGCCGATCAGGTTGGGGGCCCCGGCAAAGTGCTCCGCCATAGCACGCGTGATTCGCTCCGAGAGCAGCCGATAGGTCCCGCTGGAGAAGCAATTGTGTCTTCGGCCGCCCCAGACGACGCGCGTCCCGTCGGGCTTTTGCCGCAGGGTCTCCGGGTATTTCCGGGCCGCCCAGGCGGGCATGACCGCGGTCGGCGTCCCGAGGATCACGTTGATGCCGTGGCGGTTCAGCAGGGCCATGGCGTCATCCAGCCAACCGAAGTCGAACCGCCCTTCCGCCGGCTCCATCTTGACCCAAGAGAACTCGGCGAGCCGGACGACATTGAACCCTGCTTCCTTCATGAGCCGGACGTCGGTTTCCCATCGCTCTCTGGGCCAATGTTCGGGATAGTAGTCCGCCCCGATCAGCATGGCCCCTTTCGCGGGAAGGGCCTCTCGCACCCCGGGCCGCGGTTCACCCGGTTGTTTCCGGGCCGGACATACGCCGCAGAGAGAACACAACACCAGAACACTTGTGACCAGCAATGTCATATTCGGTTTCATTGTTTCACCCCTTCGTGCAGCATAGCATGGGAATCGGTCCGTCTGAGTTTACCGAAGATGTGACGGCAAGGCGAGGGATTTTGCCGGCGGCGGGCTCGCCAAGACGGTTGACCCGTCGCAGGGCAGACAGTAGCATATTTGTTTTTGGAACAGGAGTTCAGGAGATGACCAACGTAACACTGATTACCGGCGACGGCATCGGGCCGGAGATTGCGGAAGCCGCACGGCGCTGCATCGATGCCACCGGCGCGGATATTCATTGGGACCTTGCCGAGGCGGGGACGGAGGTGATGGCACGGCTGGGTACCCCCCTGCCGGACGCGACGGTGGAATCCATCAAGAAGAACGGGGTGGCCCTGAAGGCCCCCGTCACGACGCCCGTCGGGACGGGCTTTCGCAGCATCAATGTCTACCTGCGGCAGAGCCTGGACCTCTACGCATGTCTGCGGCCGTGCAAGAGCTATAAGGGGGTCCGCAGCAAGTACGAGGACATCGACCTGGTCATCGTTCGGGAGAATACGGAAGACCTGTACGCCGGCATCGAGTTTCAAAAGAGCCAGGGCGAGACGCTGGAGTTGATCGAGTGGCTTAATAAGCATAGCAAGCGCAAGATCACGCCGGATTCCGGCATCAGCATCAAACCCATCTCGGTCGCGGCCACGAACCGGATCGTGCGGTTCGCCTTCGACTATGCCCGCAGGATGGGCCGGCACAAGGTCACCAGCGTGCACAAGGCCAACATTATGAAGTTCTCCGACGGGCTGTGGCTCGAGGTCAGCCGCGAGGTGGCTAAGGGCTATCCTGACATCGAATTCGAGGACCGCATCGTCGATAACATGTGCATGCAGCTCGTGCAGAAACCGGAACTCTACGATGTGCTCGTGCTGCCGAACCTCTACGGCGACATCGTCAGCGACCTGTGCGCGGGACTGGTCGGCGGCCTGGGAGTCGCGCCGGGCGCCAATATCGGGGAGAAAGGGGCCATTTTCGAGGCCACCCACGGTAGTGCGCCGAAGTACAAGGGGCTCAACAAGGTCAATCCGACCGCCCTGATCCTCAGCGGCGTGCTGATGCTCAGGCACCTTGGCAAAGCCCGTGAGGCCGACCGCTTGGAGAGGGCCGTCGCGACGGTCATCGCCGAGGGCAGGAAAGTGACCTACGACCTGAAAGAGAACCGCGATGACCCGACCGCCGTAGGAACAAGCGAAATGGCAGACGCCATTATCGCGCATTTATGATGGCAGATTGTTAATTTATGAACCCAGAATCATAAATCGTAAATCATAAATCCAAGGAGGCGAGTATGGCGAAAAGAGTGCTTGTTCCGATTGCCGACGGATCGGAAGAAATCGAGGCAGTCTGCATTATCGACACGCTCCGGCGTGGCGGCGCGGACCTCACCGTCGCATCGGTCGGCAAGCTCCAGGTGACCGCGAGCCGGGGCGTGAAAATCGTGGCGGATGCCCGGATCGCCGATTGCGTGAACGAGACCTATGACTGCATTGCCCTGCCGGGCGGCATGCCGGGGGCGGAGCATCTGCGCGACTCGGCCGAGCTGATTGGGATGTTGAAGAAGCAAAAGCAGGCGGGCCGGCTCTATGCGGCCATCTGTGCCTCGCCGGCGGTGGCATTGCGGCCGCACGGGCTGCTGGACAAGGTCAGGGCGACCTGCTTTCCCGCTTTTCGGGACAGGCTGGACCCTGCTTACGCATCCGACGAGCGCGTGGTCGTCGATGGCAATTGCGTGACGAGCCAGGGCCCGGGCACGGCCCTTGAGTTCGCGTTAAAGCTGGTCGAGTTGCTCTTCGGCGCCGGCAAAGCCGCCGAGGTCGCCGCCGCCATGCTGGTCCGCAAGTAGATTCGAGACTCCCGCGATGAGCAGAGACCTGAGTTGAGCCACACAACCTATATCAATCTCCTGTCCGGACGGGTTCCGAGCCGCATCGGGTTCCCCGCCCGTGCGGTGCTTATCCTCCTGTCGTGGCCCTACTCGGGCATCGTTCGCGTGCGCAATCATCTCTATTCCAGCGGCCGGCTGCATGCCGAAAGGGTCAGTGCCCCGGTCATCAGCGTGGGCAATCTGACTACCGGCGGGACCGGCAAGACGCCGCTGGTCATCTGGCTGTGCCGGCTCCTGAAGAAGAGGCAACTGCGCTGCGCGATCCTGACCCGCGGCTACAAGATGCACGGAGGCGAGCTGTCCGATGAGCCGGCCGTACTGAGCGCCCAGTGTCCGGGCGTGCCGATCATCATCAATCCGGATCGCGTGACCGGAGCCGCCGAGGCGATTTGCAGCCACAATGCGCAGGTCCTGGTCATGGATGACGGATTTCAGCATCGCCAGTTGGCGCGAGACCTCGATATTGTGGCCATCGACGCGACCTTGCCCTTCGGCTACGGCAGGGTCCTGCCGGCGGGGTTGCTGCGGGAGCCCGTTGCCGGCCTGAAGCGGGCCGATGCCGTGGTCCTGACCCGCTGCGATCAGGTATCCGACGAGGCATTGCAACAAATCGAGCAGGCCGTGCGGCGGGTCAACCGTGATTTGACTATCGTTCACTCCGTCCACGCACCCGCCGGGATACAGACTGCCGAAGGGCTGGAGATCGCTACCCAAGAGATTGCCGGCAAGAAAGTCTTCGCCTTCTGCGGACTCGGGAACCCACGATCCTTCTTCCGCACCATCGAACGCCTGGGCGGCGAGTTGGTCGCCACCAAGGCCTTCGACGATCACTATCGATACACCCCCGACGACTTGAGCCGGATCCACAAGCAAGCCACCCGGCAAAAGGCCGAGCTGATCCTGACCACGCAGAAGGATTGGACGAAAACGGCCCGGCTCAGCACCCCCTCAGGGCATCCACCGCTGGCCTATTTATCCATCAAATTGCAGATCACCGCCGGTGAGCAGGAACTAACGGCCTTGATTGAAAGCGCCCTCGGCAGTAGAATGGCACACCGGTAGAAATGCAAAAGCAGCAACCACTTGGCGGCTGAACATGTACGAAGAACTGCTCAAAACGATAGGAAATCTCGGCGCGCCGAAAATTCTCATCGCCGGCGATTTCATGCTCGATGTCTACGTTTACGGCGACGCCGTGCGAATCAGTCCCGAGGCGCCTGTTCCGATTCTGAAAGTAACGGAGACGGAATCCCGCTGCGGCGGAGCGGCCTCGGTCGCCGCCGACCTGGCGGCGCTCGGGGCGGTGCCCCTCTGCCTCGGCGTGGTGGGCCAGGACGCCAACGGCGACCTGCTGAAGGAGAGCCTGACCGCCGCCGGCGCGGACGTATCGGGCTTGTACCCGGTCGCCGACCGCCCGACGACTACCAAGCAAAGGCTCATTGGTCTGGCGCAGCACCGCCACCGCCAGCAGCTCATGCGAATCGACCGCGAGAGCAGCGACCCCCTGCCCGACGATGCTTATGAAGAGCTTCTCCGCCGGTACCGCGAGGCCCTGGAGCAAGTGGAGATTGTCTGCCTCCAGGATTACGACAAGGGCGTGCTGACGCCTCACGTGTGCCAGGAGATGATCCGGCTGGGCACGGAGGCCGGGCGGAAGGTCCTCGTCGATCCAACGGCCGGTCGCGACTACAGCAAGTACATTGGCGCCACCCTGTTGACGCCGAACCGCCACGAGGCCTCCACGGCGGTCGGTTTCGAAGTGCACAGTGCCGCGGAGGCGGCGCGGGCCGCGCGGCAGTTGGCCGAGAGCCTGTCGCTCGACGCCGTAGTCATCACGCTGGACAAGGAAGGCGCGTATCTTCTCGCGGGGGATATCAGCGAGATGGTTCCAGCCCGGGCGCGGAACGTCTACGACGTGACCGGAGCCGGCGACGTCGTGCTGGCGACCCTCGCCGTCAGCCTGACGGCCGACAGCGACTATCGCACGGCGGTGCAACTGGCCAATATCGCCGGCGGGATCGAAGTCGAGAAGTTCGGGGCCGCCACCGTGACCGTTTCCGAGATGGTTCACGAAATCGCCGGCCAGTTCGGCTCCCGGAACGTCAAGCTCCGCTCGCTCGATGCCCTCCTGGACGAGATCACCTGGCGGCGCAGCCGGGGGCAGACCATCGTCTTCACCAACGGCTGCTTCGACGTCATCCACCGCGGGCACATCGAGTACCTGCGCTTCTGCCGGGCGCAGGGCAATGTGGTCGTGGTCGGCCTCAACAGCGACAGCTCCGTCCGAGCCCTCAAAGGTCCGGGACGGCCGATCAACAATCAGTACGACCGTGCGGCCGTGCTCTCCGGCCTCGAAACGGTGGACTTCATCACGATCTTCGAGGACCCGAGCGTGCTGAGCCTCGTCCAGAAGGTCAAGCCGGACGTCTTGATTAAGGGAGGCGACTGGGGCGGCAAGGAGGGCGTCGTCGGCTACGATTTTGTCGAATCCTACGGCGGCAGGGTGATGCTCGCCCCGCTCGTGCAGGGCAAGAGCTCCACCGCCACCATCGAGAAGGTCAACGCTTTGCGGGCAAACGCATGATGAGCGGGATGGATCGCGAGAGAATCCGAGAGGCAATTGAGACGCACAGGAAGATGGTGGCGGCGTTCGAGACCTCGGCCGTCGAGACGATCGCAGCCATGGCCGAGGGGATCGTGCAGTCGCTGCGGAACGACGGAACGCTGTACCTGTGCGGCAATGGCGGCTCGGCGGCCGACGCCCAACACATCGCGGGCGAGTTCGTCGGACGCTTCCGTGCGGAGCGACGGGCCCTGCCGGCCGTGGCACTCTCGACCGACACCTCCGTGCTGACCTGCATCAGCAACGACTATGATTACGAGAGCGTCTTCGCCCGGCAGGTCGAGGCCCTCGTCCGGCCGGGGGATATCCTCTGGGCGTTCTCCACCAGCGGGACCTCGCCGAACATCCTGCGGGCCGCCGAAGCAGCGAGACGCAAAGGCGCGCGCGTGCTCGCTTTCACCGGCCGGGCGAACAGCAAACTGGAGTCGATGGCCGACCTCTGCTTCTGCGCGGAGGCAGCCTGGACGGCCCGCAGCCAGGAGATCCATCAACTGGCGTACCATATAATCTGTGACCTCGTGGAACAGCGCTTCTGCGAGTGATGTGGCACAAGTGCAGGATGTTATGTCGAACACGGCGGTTTTCTTCGATCGAGACGGAACGTTGATCCAGGACCCGGGCTATCTCAACCATCCCGACCAGGTCCGACTGCTGGACGGAGCGGCCGAAGCCCTGAAGGATTTTCAGCAGATGGGCTATAAGACGGTCGTCGTCTCCAACCAGTCGGGCGTGGCACGCGGGATCGTCACGGTGGAAATGCTCGAGCGGATTCACGACCGGCTGCGCGAGCTGCTGGCCGCCCAAGGGGCGTCGCTGGATGGGATTTACTACTGCCCCTATCATCCCGACGGGGTGATTCCGGAATATCGCAAGGACAGCGATTGGCGCAAGCCGAAGCCGGGCATGCTCCTGGCGGCGGCCCGGGAAATGGACGTCGACCTGGCGCGGTCCTGGATGATCGGAGATGACAATCGCGACGTGGAGGCCGGTCGCAACGCCGGCTGCAAAACCATCCTGATCCGTTCGATTCCCTCCGAGGCCGGTCCGTCCAGCGCGAGCCGCCCGGATTATGTGGCCGTGAATATGAAAGAGGCCGTCAACATCATTAAGAGACATCATCGTTCTCTGCAGGAGACCCGTCCAATGTCGGTATCGGTGAGCGGCGGCGACGATCCTCTGGCGACGAGATCCGCCGAGATACTATCAATGATCGAGGATCTGCGGGAAGAATCCGGGCAGGAGGGTGCTCCAGCACCACCGCGACCGCCGGCGCCCCATGCGACAACCGAGCAGCTCCTGGCGAGCATCCTCGAGCAGTTGCGGCGGATGCAGAAAGCGGAGATGTTCGGCGAGTTCTCCCTGTTGAGGATGCTCGCGGGTGTTGTGCAGGTCTTCGTGCCGTTTTGCCTGCTGCTGGCCCTGTGGTTCCTGATGCGCGCGAATCGACAGGACAATAACGTGTTCCTGGCGCTGGGCTTTGCGGCCGTGCTGCAGATGATGGCCCTGACCTTCTATATCATGCACGGTCATCGATAAGGAAGATGGTGGGGCTTGCCCCCTCCTACCCCAATGGCGACTTCGAAACTTGCGAATATCGAGACCCTGGCTGTCCGCTGCCCGAACTGGGTGGGGGACATCGTCATGGCCACGCCGGCATTCGATTGCCTGCGCCGGAATCTGCCGGGGACGCGCCTCGTTGCCGTGCTCAAGAGGAATGCACAGGGCATCGTGAAGGATAGCCCGTGGTTCGATGCTCTGGTCGACGGCAACGACAAATCCTGGGCGGGTTTGCGGCGGATGCGCGCGCAACTTAAGGCTCTGGCGCCGGAGGCGGCGATCCTCCTGACCAACTCGATGCGGTCCGCTCTGACGATGCGGTTGAGCGGCATCCGAAAGATTTATGGCTACCGGCGCCAGTGGCGGGACCTGCTGCTGACCGGCGGCCCCAGCGCGTCGCGCAACGGCAAGATTGTCCCGACCCCGATGGGCGAATACTATCTCGAAATCTGCCGCTGGCTCGGATTCGACCTGCCGCAGCGCCCGAAGCCGACCCTGTTCATCGGCGAGCAACTCCGCCGCTGGGGCGACTCTCTTTTGGCTAAGTACGGGATTGTTGAGAGCGACCTTCTCGTCGGCTTGAACCCCGGTGCGAGCTTCGGGTCCTCCAAATGCTGGCCGGCGGAGCACTTTGCCGAGCTGGCCAAGTTGTGCGAAAAGAATCTCCAAGCCAAGGTTATTCTGTTCAGCGGCCCGGGCGAGGAGGACATTGCCCAAGCCATCCTCGCACGAACGCACGGCGAGATCATCGACACGCGGGCCGACCAGGTCGATCTGGAGCTGCTCAAGCCCCTGGTGAAGCGGTGTAACCTCTTCATTACGAATGACACGGGGCCGCGTCACTATGCGGTGGCCTTCGAGGTCCCGGTGGTGGTGATCATGGGGCCGACCGACCCGCGGTACACGAACGCGAACCTGGAGCGGACCGTGGTCGTAAGAAAAGAACTTGACTGTTCCCCCTGTCACAGGCGAGTATGTCCCCGGCAGCACGAGTGTATGAGAGACATCCGGCCGGCCGAGGTCTTTGCGGCGGCCGAGCGACTGGTGAGTGGACACGGGTAATGGACCCTTCGATTTATCGCAAAAAGTGGCAAAAGCTCCGAGACGGCAAGGCCGACCCGGAGGAACTGCACCATTTGGCCCGGCAGATCGCCTTCTCCTTCCTCGACAAGCACTTCCAGAGCGGCTCGTATGTGGCGGAGTACATCGACCTGCTCTGCGAGATGGCGACCTTCCACTCGAAGGCGGAGATCAACAACATCGCCTCGTCGGCCCTGTTCGAGATCGTTGTGGAGAAGCTCTGTGACGACTTCGAGGACCTGCCGGTCGAGGTCTACAGCCGGGTCATGTGCCAGGTGATTTCCTACTGCCGCAGCATTCCCTCCGGCAAGGGCCTCGACGCCCTGCTGCGTGACTTCGGCCTCGCATCCTTCGACCAGTTGTACCAGCGGGCGGTCGCGACCCATACGCGCGAGTATCGGTACGACACAAGCAAGCCGCCCCGCCGGATTATGCTCCTGTCGCGCGTGACCCTCGGCGCCGATGTGGCCATCCTGAGCGTGATGATCCAGCATCTGCGCCGGCTTTTCCCGCAAGCGGAGCTCGTCATCGTCGGCAGCCGCAAGCTGCACGGGCTGTTCGGCGGCCATCCGGAGGTACGGATTCGGGAACTGAGCTATGCCCGTCGCGGCGGGCTCTTCGAGCGGTTCGCCGGCTGGCACGCCGCTCTCCATCTCCTGCGCGAGGAACTCGCCGATGCCGGCGAGGATGATGTTCTCGCGATCGATCCGGATTCGCGAATCTCCCAACTCGGCGTGCTGCCGCTGATGCACACGGACAACTACCTGTTCTTCAACACGCGGGACCACGTGCTCTCGGCCAACGGGCGGTGCATGGCCGAATGGACGAATGACTGGATGGGTGAGGTTTTCGGCGTGTCCGACTTCCGCTATCCGACCCTCTGGGTGCCGCCGACGCTGCGGGAAACGGCCGGGGCGAAGATCAGCTTTCTGCGCGCCGGCGGAGCACGCCACATCATCACCATGAACCTCGGCGTCGGACAGAACCCGCGAAAACGCGTCGGGCCGGAGTTTGAGAAACGCCTGCTGAGAGCGCTCGTGATGATTCCGGGCACCGTGGTCATCCTCGACCGAGGATTCGGGGCCGACGAGGAGGAACGCTGTGCCATGCTGGTCGCGGACGCACGAGGCGCCGGATTTCCAAGCGCGGAAACGACGTTCTCCGCCGATGGCTTCCCGCGCTTGCCGCACGGCGTCATCGCCCTGGAGTGCGGCATCGGCGAGATAGCGGCGACGATCGGACACAGTGACGAATACATCGGCTACGACTCGGCCTGCCAGCACATTGCGGCGGCGGCACGAACGCCCACGCTGACGATCTTTGCCGGCAGCAACAACAAGAGTTTCATCCGCCGCTGGAGCGCGTGCGGCGATACCGATTGCCGGATCGTGCACGTCAATACGCTGGCGGACCCCGAGCACCTGGACGTGAACGAGCTCATCTCCCGAATCATGCAGGAACGGGCGCTGCGAGCCCCGCAACCCCGACGGCCGCGGGTCCAGGAGGTGCGCACCACACGGGGCTCGGGCCAACCCGCGCAGGAGACTACGAAAAAATAGGAGCCGGCTCGCTCAGACAACGCGATTGCAATGAAGATCCTCTTCCTATACCCCTCGACCGATTCCCAGGTGGGCTTCAACTACGGCGTAGCCCACATGGCGGCGCTTCTGAAACGGGCCGGACATGAGGTCGGCTTCTGGCAGCTCTGTGAGGACATCGAGCCGTTGCCGAGCGAGGAGCAGTTCGTCCAGCGCCTCGCCCGGGAGAAGCCGGATATCCTCGCGTTCTCCGTCGTGACGAACCAGTGGGCGTATACCCAGATTCTCGCGCAATGGGCCCGGCCGAGGCTCGCGATTCCGTTTATCATCGGCGGCGTTCACACGCTGTCGAATACGGAAGAGATTCTGAAAACGGAGCTGTTCGATTACGTCTTCCGGGGCGAATGCGAAAACGCCCTACTCGAGTTTGTCGATCGGCTCCAGCGCGGGGAGAGCGTCGAAGCGGTGCCCAATCTCGCCTATATCCGCAATGGGCAGATCAAAGTCAACCCGGTCGGGCCGCTGCCGGAGCTCACGAATCTGCCGCGGAAGGACTATGAGAGCATGGACTTCCAGCGGCTGATCGACGCCAAGAACGGCTGGGTCGGGCTGATGGCGTCGCGCGGCTGTCCCTTCTCATGCACGTACTGCTTCAACCACGTGATGGTCGAAACCTACAAAAAGGACCTGCACTGCGGCTTCCGGGACCTCCGCTACATCCGGCGCTTCAGCGTCGGGCAGATGATCGAGGAGATCGAATACCTGCTCAGGAACTACCGCAACATCCGGATGTTCATTTTCGACGACGACCTGTTCACGTTCGACAAGGCGTATGTGCGCGAGTTCTGCGAAGCCTATCGCCGGGTCGCACAGATTCCGTTCGTCGTCAACGCCCACGTGGGGTTCTTCGACGACGAGTGCGCGAGCTATCTGGCGGCGGCGGGCTGCAAAATCGTGAAGTTCGGCGTCGAGTCCGGCAGTCCGAAAGTCCGCCGGACCATCCTGAACCGCCACATGAGCAACGAGAGCATCGTGGAGGCGATCGCCGCCGTGCAGCGCCACGGCATGCACGGCTCGGTCTTCATCATCATCGGCTTTCCCCATGAAGAACGCGAGGACGTGTTCGAGACCATCCGGCTGCTCGCCAAAGCCAAGCCCGGTCGCTTCCGCTGGACGTACTTCTTCCCGTTCCCCGGCACCCGCGCCCACCAGATCAGCGTCGAGGGCGGCTTCATCGACTTCAGAAAGATGGAGCAGCTCAAGAACTTCACTGATGAATCCTGTCTTGCCTTTGCTCCCGAGCATAACTTCCTGCTGAAGAAGATCGGCCGGATCATGCCGTGGTTCGTCAACGCCTATTCGGATTTGCCGACGGCGGAATTCTACCAAGGCAAGGTCGAGGAAATCCTGCAAATGGACGAGGCCGCATGGCAGCGTGCGGCCCCCGGCCTGCGCGAGCAGGACGCCGAGCATTCGCGCCGCTTCTGCGCGCAGGGCCTGTCGCACTACGCGATCAAGTACAACCGGTTCACGGGCGTCATCTCGGACTATTTTACGAGCGAGCCATGAGAACGGGATCTTCCCAAGCAGAGCAACCTGCGCGGCGGGGACTCATCCGCCTGCCGCCGGCTTTCTTCATCGCCGAGGAGTTCACCGGCGCCCTCGCCCGGCTCGGTCTGACTTCGCCGAATGCGATATTTGCCTTCGATTCCGGCCGGGATTTGGCCAAGCCGAGCATTGAACGATTTCGCCAAAGAATGGTGTTCGAGCTGAAGCCCGCCGGTTCCGAGCATCCGGTGAAAGTGTTTCTGAAGCGGTATGACCGCCCGCCCGTGCTCAGGCAGTTACGCAACTGGCTGTGCCACCGCACCAGACGGAGCTTCGCCCGGATCGAGCATGAGACGGCCGAGCAACTGGCCGCCGCCGGCATCAACACGCCGCGCACCATTGCCTGGGGCGAACAGCGGGGCTGCCTGTTCGAGCGCAGAAGCTTTCTCATGACGGAGGAAATTCCGAATTCGCAATCGTTGGAGCGCAGACTTCCGGCGTGCTTCACAGGTCCGCCTACCTCGGGGAATCTGCGGGCGCGCCGCGAGTTCATCCACCGGCTCGCCTCCTTCATCCAGCGTTTCCACGAGACCGGCTATCGGCATCGCGACCTGTACCTGTCTCACATCTTCTGCTCCGAGAACAGCGCGTTCTCTCTGATCGACCTGGCGCGGGCCTCCCGCCCCATCCTCCAGCGGCGGTTCCAGGTTAAGGACCTCGCCGCCCTCCACTACTCGGCCCCCGCGCAGCACGTCTCGCGGACCGACCGACTGCGGTTCTACCTGGCGTACGCCGGCCGGCCCGGGCTCCTGTCGTGCGACAAGGTTTTCCTTCGCACGATCCTGCGCAAAGCGGGTAGAATGGCACGGCACAATGTCAAGCATGGAATCCGGGTTCCTTATCGCGAACGCTGAATGGTCAGGAAAGTCGCCATTATTGTCGAGCGCGCGGACATCGCCCTCGGGGGAGCCGAACGCTCCATGTTCGAGGTCGCCGAGGCCCTGTCGGCCCTGGGTCCGCAGGTGGATCTGCTCGCGGCCAAAGGCCAGACCCGCAGTTCAAACGTCCAGGTGTTGTACGAGCGTGTTCCCGGCAAGCGGGTGAGCCTTGCCGCTTTCGCCGAAGCGTTGAAGCGGCACCTCGCCCGGACGGATTACGACATCGTTCACAGCGTCCTGCCCTTCGACTTTGCCGACCTCTATCAGCCCCGAGGCGGCACCTACGCCGAATCCCTGCTCCGCAATGCGGCCAGCTACCCGAACGCCATCCTCCGGTGCGGCAAACGCCTGACGGCTTTTGCGAACCGCCGGCGGGCCGGACTGCTTCACGCTGAGCGGGAACTTTGCCACGGCACCGAAGGCCCCATCATCGCGGCTCTGTCTCAATATGTCGTCGCTCAACTCCAAGAGCACTATGCGACGGACCCGGCGCGGATCGTCCTGACACTCAACGGCGTCAAGGTCGGCCCGCCGGTGGATTCCGCTCTGGCCGGCAGACTTCGCACCCAGATTCTCTCTGCATTGGGCGTTGCGGAGGCGGATAACCCGGTGCTCCTGCTCTTCGCCGCTCACAACTTCCGGCTCAAGGGTCTCGACCGGCTCATCCGGGCGATGCAGATGGTCAGCGAGGCCGCAACGGAACGGCCCGCGTATCTGATTGTCGTTGGCGCGGACAGGAGCGGCCGCTATCAGCGGCTTGCCCAGCGGCTCGGCATTGAGAAACGCATCGTCTTCCTGGGCGCGAGCCAGGACGTCCGCAGCGTGCTATCGATCAGCGACATCGGCATTTTGCCGACGTTCTACGACCCCTCCAGCCGGTTCATCCTGGAGGCGCTGGCGGCCGGCAAGCCCGTCATCACCACGCGTTTCAACGGCGCGACCGACCACTTCACCGACGGCCGGCACGGCCGGGTGGTCGATTCGCCCGACGATCTTCCCGCCCTCGCGGCGGCCATCCGGCATTTCACCGTGCCGGCCCACACCGAAAGAGCCGCCCAAGCCATTCGCGACGACCACCTCGCGGAGAAGATTTCCATCCCGCGGGTTGCCAAAGAGCTCCTCGGCGTGTATGATGGCATCCTCGAAAGGAAGGCACATCGGTAATGTACGCGCTTTGGACGGCCTTTATTGTTGGTGCTTACCTGCTGGGCTCCGTGCCGTTCGCGTTCCTCCTCGCGCGGGCGCACGGCGTGGACCTCCGCACCATCGGCTCGGGGAATATCGGCGCGACGAACCTGGCCCGCGCTCTCGGCCGCAAGTGGGGCTATCTGTGCTTCGCGCTCGACGTGCTCAAAGGGCTGGTGCCGATGGCCCTCGTGGGCGCGCTGCTCGGCGTGCCGGGCCGGCCGGTGTTTCTGGCCTTGTGGCTCGGCGTGGGGATCGCCGCCATCCTCGGACACGTCTTTCCCATCTACCTGAAGTTCAAGGGCGGCAAAGGGGTGGCGACCAGCTTCGGCGTCGCTCTCGGCCTGTGGCCCTACTTCACCATCTGCGCCCTGATCGCCCTGCTCGTCTGGGTGCTCGCGGTCCTGATTTGGCGCTACGTCTCGCTCGCCTCGGTCTGTGCGGCCGTGGTTTTCCCCATCGCCTTAGCCGTCGGGACTCTCACCATCCCAAGCTGGGACCACGTCAACCTCTGGCCCCTCATGGTGGCCGCCACCCTCATCCCCCTGCTCGTCATTCTCCGCCACCGCGAAAACATCCAAAGACTCCTCACCGGCACCGAATCCAAAATCCACTCCAAGCCCCCCACCCCCTGACGCCGCCCACCAACGCAACCGCCGCTGAACACGGGTGAACGCCGATAAAAGCACCGACACCGCCTCCGAACTTCGTGGTTCGGAGGCTTTTTTGTTCCTGCACTTGCATTTTTGCATTGACCCGAATCATCCATTGCCGATAATTGACAATGGATTGGATGCCCTGCAGGTGGCCCACGAGAAACGAGAGGTAATGTGTGAGACCTGTTGGAGACTCCATATGGCGACGGAAACGGGAGGTTGTCCCGTCGGTAGTTGAAGGTTGAAAAAGCGATGGCTACTCCGGCCTGATGGCAAGTACCATCAGGTCAAAGGATTATCAACGGTTTTCAAAAGGAGTAGCCATGCACAAGACAACGTAC
>Ga0315289_10002420_pt1 | contig 28601 bp, 25 predicted proteins | sample YL17G11_40_MG_FD_203452 | JGI IMG/M metagenome (GOLD analysis project Ga0315289, IMG submission 203452) | Sediment microbial communities from Yellowstone Lake, YNP, Wyoming, USA - YL17G11_40 | ecosystem: Environmental > Aquatic > Freshwater > Lake > Sediment | place: USA: Wyoming | collected... | reverse complement strand
TGATTCAAGAAAGTGGTTGATTGTGTGGTTGTGGTGCATTTGGACGGGTGTAAAAATTGAGGATGATGGAAGGTTGGGTGCGGAAATTCAGGCAGGTTATTTGTAATGTGACAATGTCAAGTTAATTACGTAACAAATAAAAAAAACATTATATACATGCTATTAGTTTTCCACTCTGGAGTGAAAGAATGCAATGGAATAAAAAAACCATTATGATTGTAGGTTTAGCGGGCGGCATCATGCTCTTTTTTATCGGCATGGCAGCCTATATCATCCTAGGACCAAGCACAGATACATATCTATTGCCGAAGCAAATCTCTTCTGTAATAAAACTCACAGGCATGGGCATCGTCTGTATCTCCATGATCGTTGGTGGTTTCTTCATTGAAAAAATAGAAAAAGACACGAAACTTCTGTTGCTTTTATTCGGAGTGATCCTATTGTTATTGAACATCTTTCTGTTCTCGTCTTCTCATTATTATTAGGAGTTGAACAACAATGAAGATAAACATGAAGAATATAATAATGCTAGGAGTTATCGGAGGAATCGCATTCTTTTTTATCGGTGCGATTATCAGTAATGTTTTTCCGAGTAGTCAAACTGATCTTTTATCCTATAAAATCTCCGGTTCAATTAAATTAATCGGTATTGGTGCTTTAGTAAGCTCAATGATTGTTGGTGGAATCATCATTGAAGACATTGATAAAAACTTGAAGCTTTTACTTTTATTGCTAGGTTTAGTTCTGTTGATTATTTACACGATAGGATCACAATCCCTTCAGTGGTATGTACCAACATCACAGACACCTACAGGCAATGAATCATATGAAAATAGGCCAACCGGATACGGTGTCCCCGGCTTTGAACTGATACTTGGCCTGGGAGCACTCGTAATTACCTTGTTGATACTGAAGAAAAAACAATACAGGTAACAGCTCATGGAAACAGAAAACGCCCCCATTGCCCCAACGGGTATCGTTTTAATTTCAATATTTTGGATACTAATCGGGACATTTATCCTCTCAATAACCTCAGGATACCTCTTCAATTCCCACTATTACAGTCTGCTTGGAATCATACCACTTATGATAAGCGTCGGTGCAATAATGCTCGGATGGGGGCTTTTAACATTTAAAAAATGGGCGTACTATATCGCACTTATTTTCTCACTACTAGGCTTACTGCCTCTCCTTTTCTCACTACCTGGAATGGTCTATATGTTGTTCTCCCTAGGTAGATATGGATACGGTTATTATACGAATTTATGGGCAGCGTTACCGATATTATTTTTCGTATCGTTTATTCTAATGTTCTGGTACCTCATTAAAAATATTAGATACTTTGAGAAAAAACATTAGGTCATCTTTATTTCTTTAGATTCACTTCAATTTCCTGAAAATCTTTTGGGACAAATGACTGAACAAAAATTTTCCTCGCATCATTCTCCAACACGCGATAATCGAGATACCGGGGGCTGACGTGCACCAAAAACAGTTTTTCCACCCTTGCCTTTTTTGCTATCTCTGCCGCTTGCGCTGCGGTCGTATGTCCATATTCTTTTGCGATATCTTCGAGTTCTGAGTCAAAGGTTGCCTCATGGACCAGGACATCTGCATTCTTCGAAAACGCTATCATCTCCTCACAAGGCATCGTATCACCGGATATCACGATTTTTCTGCCTCTTCTTGAAGGACCTAGTATCATGTCTGGCGTGATGTTCTTGCCATTCGCAAGAGTTATGGTTTGTCCACATTGCAATTTACTAAACAATGGTCCCTCGGGTATCCCTAATTTCAAAGCCTTAGGTTTGTTGAATTTTCCGGGGCGTTGATGTTCCTCAAGACAGTAGGAGAACGTAGGGACATTATGTTTTACTTTTAGCACATGGATGCAATATTCTTCGAATTCGACCTCATCACCATTGGTTATGTCATGTGAAATAATCTCGTAGGATGGTCGAAAATATCCAAGTGTTAAAAGATGGTCGGTAAGATCCCCCATCCCCTTTGGTCCATAAATATGAAGTGGTTTGTCTCGATCGTTCAACTGCATGGTTTGAATCAGGCCAGGCAACCCAAGAAAATGATCGCCATGAAAATGGGTAATGAAGATTTTCGAGATCTGCATATAACTGAGGTTTGATTGCTGGAATTGTCGTTGGGTTCCTTCACCGCAGTCAAATAATAAGATTTCACTGCCTCGTTTGATAGCAAGGGATGAAACGTTTCGCTTCACGGTCGGCCAGCTTCCACCGGTTCCTAGGAAGATGATACGCAGTTGTGTCATGCTACAGACGGATACCACCAAAGGGTAAAAGTGTTTTGGTTACTTCTCGTAGACAACAAAATATCGAGTGAGACTACGATGGACGCGAAACTCATGGATTTCTACGAGGGAAAGGTATTTTTCTCCAAGACAAACCATCGATTTATCAGACAAACCGACCACTGCTTTACCGCTCTTTTTTAGAAGAGAAGCAATAGAAGCAAATGCCCGTTCATAGAGCATCGCCAGGGTTTCTCCTTTTGTTGTTGTCGCTTTACCGTATGGAAAATCAGTGATTACTGCATCAACGATAGAAACCGACTGAGGGATATTTCCAATATCACAACACGATAATTCATAGTTTTTAATTGAGTAGAAATCAAGGGTTTTTTTACATCCATCAATCATTTTTTGTTCAATATCACTGCCCATGACTCGCGCCCCGATAAGCCCTGCTTCAAGGAGTATTCCACCAGTACCGCAGAACGGATCAAGCAGCGTTTCTTGTTTTTTAATAGACGAGAGGTTGACTAATGCGCGAGCGACTTTTGGATGAAGGGTGATTGGTAATAAGAACGGACGAAAGTGCCCTCTTCGTTTTTGAAAATGACTTGTTTCCAGAGTAGCTTTTTTTATTCCAACATAGGCTGTGTTCTCTGTTACTACTGCGCGCAGCTCTATTTCAGGATGTGCGAGATTTACCAACCTATTTTTTGTGTAGATATCTCCTAAGCGGTCAATGAGTTGCTGTGAATGAATTGATGAGGAACGGTTTTTACACCGGATTGCGATTGATCCATCTTTCATAAGAGGATGTTTCTCTGCGTACCGCACGATATCATCCAAAGTAGCAGGACATGAAAACAAGAGCTCACCAATCACAAAGGTAAAAGCGAGTCGTTCCGCGAGTCTCTGGATGATTGAATCATTTGGTTTGATTTCGACGATGAGGACATCTTCATTTGAAGTTATGACCGTATACATAATATTTTCAGCATTCAGACACGCGATTACTTCGGCACAGGGAAGTGTTTTCTGCTCTTTGGAAAGTTCAAACATCAGTTTCATGAGGTATCAAACAACCTAACTGCTCTGAACACGGTTCTCCTAATAAAATGATACGGTAGATGTTTATATGATAAATAATTGTGAGAAAAAAAACTCATCACTTGACGTCTTCTTCATCAACTTTTTTCTTCTTAGCGCTCTTCTTTAACGTCTCATCGACTTTATATTTACTATCACGTTCCCCTTCGAACCATTTTCCATCTGTTTTTTGATCGATTTTTCCTGTTAACTCATCAAGCTTGTATCGCATGTAATCCTGACCTTTGAACCACTCATCTTGCTGCTTTTTCTGATCCTCTGAAACCGGTTCTGGTTCTTTTTCTTCAGATAAATAGGTTGTCTCCTTCTTTTTCGCCTGTACAGGAATTCGTATCTCTTCTACCCTGGACGCAGAACTTGAAATGGAGACGTTGCTCTTCTCTTTTCCGGGAAATAATGCTGGTTCATTTTTGAACCGTTGCCCTAGTTTTTCTTGCTGGTATGTCTGTGGTTCATCAGGTGTTCCTGCTCGTATCGTCTGGTGAGGTATCGTTGGGTTTCTTTTTTGCCTCCATAAAACATATGCGATAGCGAAGATGACTACGATTACTGCAATAAGAATAGGAAGAATTTGAAGGAATTTTGATTCAGTAAGGTCGAAAATGGACCCCTCTACATTTTCTACACGGATAGTCGTTGAACCAGGTAGATAACCGCTTTTTATGACTTGGATGGTTGCGGTGGTAATCATCTCAACTTCAGGTGCATGTGCATAGGCGATGCCTTGTAGATCGGTTATTATCGGTGCAGCATCTGTAGTGATATATACAAGAGCACTTTCTACTGGTTTATTATCTTGGTCTTTGACGGTGACTTGGAACTCCTTTTTTTCTTCGATAGTTCCTCGATCTGCAACTATTGACAATTCACCTTTCAGGACAGTTATTTCGACTGCAGCAGTCAGATACCCTTCCTTTGTTGCTGTGATAACAAACGACGGATATTCCTCAAACCGTGGGGCTATCATGGTCACCAACGGCATTTCAGTACTAATGGAATAGTTCTCCCCAAGCAGAGAGACATGTACACCATCGACAAACCAGGTATCATTTTCAGCCACCACGGCGATAGAGTAGTTTTTGCCTTCAAAAACAATGTTATCTGTAATTTCATTGGAGGTGTTCGAATCATAGATCTCAAGAAAGAGCGCTGGTTCATCCTGCGAAGAAACAGAAGTGAAAAAAAAAGCGTTCACTATCAATAACAGAACAATAAGACTAAGAAAACTCATCTGAGCTTTTTGATACACAGTAATCCTCATCAACTACCTTTGAGTGCTGCATGCGAAGATGCGGTAATACATATTTATGTTTTTTGAAGAGAAACAAGAAAGATTCCTAAGGATGTTATTTTTCTGCGAGTCGTTTCTTCAGCTCCTTGATAATATCAACAGGGCTTGGGTCAATTCCTCGTAACACCGCAAGATAACAGCTGGTGAAATCCCCAAGGCACATGAGGTACATCATTTTTGCGAGCTGACTTTTTCCCTTTGGCGAAACTTCAATGATATTGCCTGCAGTATTGTGAAAGAGGTCACGCATGAAATTCAGCCGGGTCGTCATATCGATGATTTCTTCGTCCTTATCACGAAATAAGATACAGGAGAACTGTTTTGATATTTCAGGATTCGCAGACCAACCCACAATATCATTATGGTTACAATCTGGAACGAGATCCGTGCGTGCAATCACTTTGCTGTTTTCATTGAATTGATGACGCCAACGAATCGCAATCGGTGTGTAGATGCCCCATCCGTATATCTGTGGAATAGTGTTGAAGATTTTTTTTGCAAGCTGCTTTGCAGGGTTATTTTCTTCAGGGACTGTTTTGTTATTCGTGTTGACGAATTCCTGTGTCACTGATATGGTTTCTTCGATATCTGTTTCAATCGCGGTTTTTAGCAATCCGATTTTTTTCAAAAATATGATTGAAGGGAATAACAAGTAGGCGGTTGCTGCTCGTGGTTGAATCCCTGCCGGAATTTTTACGAACGGAACGCCACGTTTTTCCGCAAATTCTTGGAGCTTCCCACCGGTGGATATACATATCATTTTGCATTTTTTCTGACTTGCGATCTTGAACGCACTAAGGGTTTCATCGGTGTTTCCTGAGTAGCTGATGCAGATAACAAGGGTGTCTTTGTTCACCCATTTCGGCAGATCGTATTCCCGGTTGACAACAAGAGGAACATCGAGTTTATCCCGGAACAAACTTGCCATGATATCCCCAGAAATCGCAGAGGCACCCATGCCTGCGATAACCACGTTATCAATTTTTATAAAGTTTAATCGTTCTGTTGCTTCAGCAATCGCCAGAGACTCTTTGATTTGTTCTGGAAACCGAGCGAGTCCATCAAGCATATTTGCTTTATCGACCAATGCAATTTTTTCCGTATCGTTTACCATCATTTCTACCATCTCAGCTCTTTTCATCATTCTTGTAATTCTATACAAATTAGAGACTCACAAGATCATCGAAGAGAGAAGGAGAAATCATATGGTGTATTCAAAAATATTTCTATGAAAACCCAAGAAAGTTGTTGTTCAGATTAAAAAAGAGTTAATAACTCGTGTTTCTTACACTGTTGCACATGAAGTATGTCCAGGGAGAAATCCTTACGACAGATGGTTTTATCACAGGCTATATTAGTTTTGAGGAGAACCAAGGGGTATTCGAGGTCAGAAAAGGCGTTCCTCCTGAAAAACCGATAGTAAAAGGATTCATTCTCCCAACGTTTGTCAATGCTCATACCCACATTGGTGATTCTTTTATACGGAATAAACATCTTAAACTACCGTGCAATGTAAAAGACCTTGTTGCGCCACCATATGGGTTGAAACATCGATTATTAAAGGAAGCATCGGAACAGGAAATCCTTGAGGGGATACAGATGTCTCTTGGAGAGATGACAAACTCGGGTACCTCATGTTTTTGTGATTTTCGGGAAGGTGGCCTCATCGGGATTTTCCAGCTCAGAAAGGCGATGAAAAACAGTAGTGTTGATTCAGTGATTCTGTCACGACCATCGCAGATGACCTATGAGAAAGAGGAACTTGATCGGCTGTTGCAGAATTCCGATGGGATAGGTTTGAGCAGTATCTCGGATTGGGAGCCTGCGGAAATCGAGAAGATAGCAAAGCACGTGCGAAAAAAGAAGAAGCTGTTTGTGTTGCATGCAAGTGAGGTTGTACGCGAAAATATTGATCGTATTTTGGATTTACGCCCAAATCTGCTTATTCATATGATCGCCGCAACCAAGGCAGACCTTGATCGGGTGAACGATGCCAATATACCAATCGTGGTATGTCCTCGGTCATATGCGTTTTTCCACTTGAAAAACAACCTAGCACTCATGAAAAAGATCGGCGTCATCATCCTGCTTGGAACTGATAATGCGATGATAAACACCCCTGATGTGATCGAGGAGGTACGGCTATTATACAAGACTGGTCTGTTCTCTCTTGAAGAGTTGTTGACAAATATTACATATACTCCAAGGAAAGCTTTAAATTTAGATGACTGCATTCAGGGTCGCGACCTATCGGAAAATTTCATCGTTTTAGAGAGGGACTCTTTAAAACCAATATATGTTTCAAAATAGGTAGGGATGAGAGGGACAATAATGATGAAAATTGAAGACGCAATGTCAAAAGAACTAATCGTTGGATACGTTCCAGGTACCATCAGAGAAGCATTGAAAATTCTTGCCAAACATAATGTATCCGGGATGCCGATTCTGAAGAAAGACACAAAGAAAGTTGTTGGTGTTCTCACTCGTTCTGATATTTTCAAGAACCCCGATGAAGAGCAAATCGCGTTGATTATGAGTACGAATCCGTACACCGTGATGAAAGACGAAGACTTGTCAGCTGCTGCAAAGCTTCTCTATGAAAATCGAATCCATGGTCTCCCGGTTATTGATAAGAGGAAAAATCTTATTGGTATCATCAGCCCCACTGACGTCCTCAAAGCATTGGACGATAAATATGATGATATCGTGGATAACTATTTTACAAAAAATCTTGTCCCGGTGTATCAGGAGACTCCGATTACGATCATCATGGAAATCATTAATGTGACCAGCGAAACCGCACTTCCAATCCTTAATAAAGAATGCGAGCTTGGCGGCATTGTCAGCGAAGGTGATCTGTTTAAACTCAGCCATATCAAAGAAAGTGTGTCTCAGACCAATCTGGGTATGGGTGGCGACGAAGATGATTGGACCTGGGAAGGAATCAGAGATACCATCCGATTGTATTATTCTACAACAAAGGTTGATTTGCCGCCGGTTGCCGTGAAAGAAGTCATGATTACGAACGTTATTAAAGCGTATAAGAACGATCCGATTTCTGAAATCGCGCGAAAGATGATAAAGAACAAGATCAGTCATGTTCCCGTCGTCAGCCCTGAAAACAAATTAATCGGCATGGTAACTGATATTGATCTGATGGCATGCATGTTTAAATCCTCCAAATGAATTTCCTTTGGTAGCGTGGGAGAATTCCGCTGATGCCTCAAGATATCTACGATAAGATTATGATGGTAGCCAAACGGAGGGGATTTATCTATCCATCATTTGAAATCTATGGCGGTATCGCAGGGTTTTATGATTACGGACCGCTTGGTTCTCAATTGAAAAACAATGTCGAGAATCTCTGGAGACGTTTCTATCTTTTGAAGGATAATTGTATTGAAATTGCTACACCAACCATTACCTTGTATGAAGTATTGAAAGCATCTGGGCATGTTGAAGAATTCACCGATCTCACCGTCGATTGCGGTAGATGTAAACGCTCATACAAAGTAGAAGATATCATTAAGAAAGATCTCTCCGTTGAACAAGCAATCAAGGAAAAAAAGATCATCTGCCCAACCTGTGGTTCAGCATTACAAGATGCGCACCCGGTGAATCTCATGTTTGCCACCACGATTGGCATTGGCGAAGGACGAAAAGCATTTTTACGACCGGAGACTGCACAAGGGATTTTCACCAACTTCCATCTTCTTTACCAGTACAACCGGAAGAAACTCCCATTTGGGGTTGTTCAAATCGGAAAAGGGTATCGCAATGAGATCTCTCCCCGACAAGGGACGCTCCGACAACGAGAGTTTTCCATGGCGGAAGCTGAGATATTCTTCGATCCAAAAGATAAGACACATCCGTATTTTGACACAATAAAAGATAAAGAGTTGTATCTTTTTGATAATGAAAAAGAATGGAAAATGTCGGTAGCAGATGCAGTTAAGAAAAAAATCATCAACAATCAAGCCCTCGCGTATTACATGTATCTTACACAGGACTTTCTTCTTTCAGCAGGGGTCGATCCAAAGAAGTTTCGATTTCGGAAACATGCAGCTGACGAGCTGGCACACTACGCAACCGAATGCTGGGATGCAGAACTGCAGAGCGAACGATTTGGTTGGGTGGAATGCGTCGGTATCGCTGATCGATCTGCCTATGATCTGAACGCTCATATTGTCTCTTCGAGCGTCGATATGTATGCGCTGAGACTGATCGAAGAGCCCAGAGAAGTGACGATAAAAAAAGTAGTTCCGAAGATGAACATCCTCGGACCGCGATTCTCAGGAAAAGCAGGAAAAATCAAGGAACAGCTTGAATTGATGGAAACAACCGCAGCTAAAAAAATCACGATGACCATTGATGGTGAATCAATCGATATCCCGAAAGACTGCTATGACATCGTAGAGATCAAAGAAAAACAATTTGGAGAAAAATTTGTCCCTCATGTCATCGAACCGTCCTATGGGATTGATCGAATCCTGTATTTCCTTCTCGAGCACAACTATGTTGAAGAAAAGAAAAAGGATGAGGATTACACGATTCTGAAACTGAATCCGTGGGTTGCACCTATTAAAGTAGGGGTCTTTCCGCTGATTGGTGATGAGAAGCTCATTTCGATTGCAAAAGAAATAGATAGCGATCTGAGGACTATGGGGATCGCTACTTTCTACGATGAGAGCGGGACCATTGGACGACGGTATGCACGAATGGATGAGATAGGAACACCGTTTTGTATAACGGTTGATCATGATTCACTTACCGATAACATGGTGACAATTCGAAATCGCGATACCACGAAGCAGGAACGGAAAAAAATTGAGGATATCTCTTCGTATATGAGAGGAAAGATATCCTGCTGATTTTTTTTAAAACACCTTCACTGTTTCATCGACAATTTCAAGAGCCTCATCTATTTCTTCTGAAGAGATAATCAATGGCGGGCGGAATCGTATAGTGTTTGATCCACAAGTAAGAACCAAGAGATTGTGTGCATAGAGCTTGTTTTTCAGATCGTTTCTTTCTTTTGGAGTGGGTAAATCAAAGGCGCACATGAGCCCCCGTCCACGCGCATTTGATATTTTATGTGGATATTTCTTTTCAATTTCTTCTAATCCCTGGAGTAATCGTTTGCCTTGCGTTTCAGCATTTTTAATAAGATTCTCCTCATCGATCACTTCTAGATACTTCTGACAGCGAACCATGTCAACGAGGTTTCCACCCCATGTCGAATTGAGACGACTTACTTCATTGAAAACGTTATCCTTGACTTCATCGACCCGACTACTTACCATGATACCGCATATCTGCGTTTTCTTGCCAAACGCGAGAATATCTGGTTCGAAATCAAAATGCTGATACGCCCACATCTTGCCGGTTAGTCCAACACCACTCTGAATTTCATCGATGATGAACATCATCTCGTGTTCATCGCAGAGTCGTCGAAGTTCATGGAAGAACTCCTTGCGGAAATGATTGTCTCCTCCTTCACCCTGGATTGGTTCTATGATAAGAGCAGCGATATCACCCGGGTTCTGAGCCACTGCTTTTTCTATCTCAGCGACCGCTTGTTTTTCAAGCTCCCGAACATTCTTTACATTTTCACTGTTTAACGGGAATTGTATCTTTGGGTTGACAATACGTGGCCAATCAAACTTCGTGAAATATTTTGTTTTGTTAAGATTAAACGTATTGGTCATGGAAAGCGTATATCCTGTTCTCCCGTGAAACGCTTCTTTGAAATGAATAACTTTTCTACCAATTTCCCCTTTTCCTCGTTCGATGTTCTTTCGTATCTTCCAGTCAAAAGCAGTCTTGACACCGTTTTCTATCGCAAGTGCGCCGCCGCTGATAAAAAACAGATGGTGAAAGTGTTTTGGAACTGCGTATTTTGCAAACGTGTCGACAAACTCAGCCATTTCTACCGTATAGATATCAGAGTTCGTCGGATTGTTAATAGCTATTTCTCCCATTTTTTTGATGAATTCTGGACTGGTCAACGCAGGATGGTTGCAGCCTAATGGAGCGGTAGCAAAAAATGAGAAGCCATCAAGAAAATATTTTCCTGTTCGAGAGTCGTATATTCGGCACCCCTGGCTTTTCTTTAAATCCAAGACGAGGTCAAATCCATCTGCAAGCATGTATTTGCCAAGTGTTTTGTGAACTTCTGTTGGTTTAATCGACATAGTATGTATTCCCCTTTAAAATATGACGTTTATCTGTTTGAACTTTATCCTTCGTCGTTATAAAATAATATCGGTCGTTTTTATCGCAAAGAAAACACTACGATCAATTTTTTAATATCTCTGTTTTCTCCTCGAATTTTATGCCCATGTCTTCCAGTTCATCTAAGATAGGATTGTAGATTTCTGGAATAACAGGGATATGAACACCGGTCATGTTGATTTCTTCCTTAAGTATCATCTTTACCGCGATAGCTGCAGGAAGCGCAACGGTACGCGCAACAGACGTATCACCATCGGGAATGCCGTAGTCGACCAGGGTTGATGTCACATATTCTTTTTTCGATGGATATTCTGCGATGAACTCATGATGCATGACAACCATGTCTCGTTCATGTTCACCCATGGACATTTTTTGTAGGGTAAGTGTATTCAGATAATCTAAGGGATTATTCTTGTCTTTCGGTAACAGCATATCACCAAAAAGACCAAGCCATTCTAACCGTTTGATAATCGCAGAATATGGTTTGAGACCGAGATATAATGCTGTCGTAAAGGGGAGATTGTCCTTTGGTTTCGCACCGATTAAATGTCTGGTAAGATCCCCGTATGTTTTCCCAGAGAATCCCGTAGGAAGTTCTTCATTGAGCCACCCAAGAGCTACAATGCTTCGTAGCGTTTCGCACCATCCTGTCATTCTGAACGTCCCACGATATACGGTTGTTGCATTTTTTAATCCATAGATGTCTTTGTATGGCACGGAATTCCGGTTAGGGTAATTCTCAAACGTTCCGACGCCTTTGATATCTTGTAAGGAATAGTTTTCAAACAGTTGTTCACCAGGAATTGAAATCTCCTTCCCATCTTCCAACCATCTGGCAGCATTCCGCGACGCGAGAAGAACCCCTCGCGGTGACCATGAAAACTTGTACCCGAAAGGATTGTTGTTAGCCTCATGAGAGGGAAGCGCACCGGTCGTTGATCGAAAGCTCACGACCTTTCCTTTGTTCTTTTCGATATCATGAATAATCCTCATAGCAGACATATGGTCAATACCAGGGTCAAGACCGCATTCATTGAGGATAAGTATCCCAGCGTTCTTTGCTTTCTTATCCAACGCCCTCATCGCATCGCTGACATACGAGGTTGTAATCATGTGTTTCTTATGCGTAATACACATCTCTGCAACCTTCACATGATACGTATAGGGTAAAAGACTCACCACAACGTCTGCTTTGGAAACGAAATCCTCTACTTTTTTATCGTCGTTGACATCTAAAGAAAATGCCTCTCCCTGAGGATGCCCGTCAATCATTTTTTCTGCTTTACTGACGGTCCTGCTAGCCATAATCACATGAATATCAGGTTGATCTAAAAGATACTGAATCATCGGGCGAGAAACCATGCCTGCGCCAAGGACAAGTATTTTTTCCATATCTATGTCTCCAAATACGTAAAACCGCTAAGCAGCGAAACAAATTAACTTATAAATATTTGTTGATATACTGGTAGGCAGGCGTCAGTTTTCCTTGATACAGTATTACCGCGTTTTTTATCTTAGACGGTAAGGCTACAGTATCAAAATCAGCGACCGTGAAATCAGCTTTCATAATCGCAGGAATAAACCGTAAGAGGGTTTCACTAAACGACTGGGACGACTCCCGAGGCAATTCACAGGGGAGATTATCAACGGCCATCACCACCACACCATCGCCTTCGTATCCATCTTTGATCGTATCAGTGTTCGGATTATAGATAAAAACAGGAGTATCCGGGGAAGTCGTCTTCTCAGTACATTCAATGGCACCGTTCACATCAGCGCTGATGTCACCGATCACCTTCAGACGTAGTTTTTCTCCCTTTTGAAAGGATTTCTTCAAATACTTCTTTGTAAGAAGACGCGGATATTGTGCGCTCCAGAAGATACAATTCATGAGAATTGAAAGAGATGGGACGTATTTTTCAAAGGCTGGACGATATCCTTCAGGATGGCTGTAGTAATCGTGTAAATCAAATTTTTTACCTGATACAATAGGTTCCACCATATGTTCTTCTTTGAACACCACCTTGTAAATGACCTTATTTGACGGATTTTTGTAGATAGAATCGATGTCTTCTGGTTTTATCTCTTGCACCGGTAACACATCAAGTATTTCCTGGGCACCAATAGAAACATTACCATACCCGGTAAACCCAATGATCAAAGGCGTCAGACCTTGAGGCAGACCATTGGTTTTTATGTCTTTACCGACAGCAGTGAAATGTTTCGTTATATCCTCCAAATCCTTGTAATGAATTGTCTGTTTAATCTCGTTAAACGGTGAGTCTATCTGCTCCCAGGCTAATCGTTGTCCAAACGTCCATAACGCATCAACCATACCAGCAAGACCAGCGAATCTGCCGAAAAACACCAAACGTCGCCCCTTGTTATCGACGATGCGCTCATAGTCAATCAATGTGCACCCCATTTCCATCATTTTTTTCAGCATCGGCATATTGTGCTTCTGACCTTTGATGGTATGGGAAAAAAATATGTAGGTTTTTCCTCTTTCAAAAAAATCTACAGGGATTTCTTTTACTGCAAAAACAACAGAACTGGGAGTTAAACTATCTTGGACATGTGCACCTACCTTTCGATATTCTTCTTCTGAGAAGACACGTATGTTCGAAGGTTGGATAAACGTCTCGACACCGTACTTCTTTTTCAGTTGCAATACATGTTGAGGGGTGAGGGGGACTCTTTGTTCCCAGCGATTTTTGTCTTCTCTTCGTATGCCTAGTGTTGCACTCATGCGATAACACCCAGGACCCCCCATCCGTTGCCGTTTAAAAGGTTTTCCGGGCACCCTTTTATTGAAATAGGAGATAAAAACATCAAAAATTTTTTTAAGGAAAGAAAAAAAGAAAGGTTGGGAGAGAGGGAAGAAGGCAGGAGAAGGAAGGAGGAAAGGAAGCTTCCCTCTCTCATTTGTGCACGAGTATGAACTACGAGAGCGTGACGCTCGTAATATCGCTGAGATCAGCGAGGTTATTCATTTTTACCATCGAGTCAGAAACCGTATAGAGGACGTCACCGATGTAAAGCGTTCTGGTGATATCGGTGCTTGACGAGCCCCAGTACCAGTAGTAATCATTGGTCTGTTTTTGCATTTCCTCCGGGGTTTGGTGTGTGATCCGTCCTTTGAGTTCAAAGCCGCTGTCGAGGCTGAGTCGGTAGACGTAAGCGCCTTGGAAGGTGAACTCTCCGAAGAGCGTTTCTGTCCCGTTACTGGCGATGTAGCGGTCTTTAACCTCCTGTGGTATTTCATACAGGCTCACGGGGATGACGAGCAGTTCTTTTTCTCTGTCAAAGAGGAACGCTTTGTGGTCATAGAGAGCAGGGCTGTCGGTCCCACGGTCACCAATTACAACCTTTGCGACTTCTTTCGGGTTCTCAAAGTCACTCACATCGAACAGAGCGATTTTCAGGCCAAGGATCGCAGTATAGTAGATTGCCCCTGGTGTGTGAACCTTATCTGCATCGATGCTCGGGTCGACTTCTTTTCCAATGCCGATGATATGGGTTTCATCGTAGGGGTGGAGGTACTCGGAGTATCCGGGGATCTTCAACTCTCCAAGAATCTTTGGGTTATAAGGATCAGATAAATCAACGGTGAAGAGCGGGTCGACTTGTACGAAAGTGACAAGATAGGCTCGATCTCCAAGGAACCGGGCTGCATAGATGGATTCACCAGGTGCGATGTTCTCGATCTGGGAGATTTGTTTTAGGTTTTCATCAAGGATATAGATGTTGTTGCTGGATTGAGTTCCATCTCCCCAGTTGTTTCCAACGGTTGTTGCGATTCTGAAGAACCCGTTGTGCTCATCCATGGAAAACTGGTTCAGGATATGGCCAGGGACTTCCCCTTGCGCAATGTAGGTGACGTTGCCGGTGTTAATGGAGATTTTATGGAGGATTGTGGTCTCTTGATTGCTAACGGATGATGATTCGCCTTCAGCTCGATATAACAATGGATAGTATGGATAATGGGCTGATGCAAGGAAGATGTAGTTTTTTGACACATACATCGTTTGGGAGCTGCCAAGCATGAAGCTTTTTTCAACAATGTCATTTGTATCAAGGTTCAGTGAGATCACATGGGTCATGGTGTCGGAGAGCTCCGGGACATCAACGTAGTAGATGTCGCCAGCGGAGATGTTCTGGGTTTCATTATCAATACTGATTTGAGGTATGTTGAGGGTGAAATTTTTTTCATCAAGTGCGCGGCAGATGTCATAGGTGTATTCAGTCGCGACCACGTAGACGTATTCATCGATCAAACGGGCGTCAAAGTAGCCACCATCGATTCTGATTTCTTTTATAAGGATCGGGTTTGCTCGATCATTGAGATCGTAGACGTTGATGACTGTTTGTGATACACCACCCCACCATATATCGGGACGGACCACGTCAACTTTGAGGTCTCCTTCAAGAAGTGGATAGGCGTAATAACTACCAGAGTCACCAAAGACAACGAGACGATCACCACGGATGAAGATGTTGCTAATGGTGACATTCGTGATTTTTATCTGAGAAAGAATGGTCGCTTCTGCTGCTGGGTAGGCTTTGATGATATAGACGGTTTGATTTGCTACCACATAAAGGTAGGTTCCATCGGTTTTGACGATATCAGGTTCGTCCACACCAGCAACTTGAACATTTGTGGTTGAATACGAAGGAGGCACCTCACCACCTTGAGTTGCCCCATCACCTGTGGCTCCTGATTCAGATTTTGCAAACATGATATTGAGGGAGTCGTAATATCGTCCCTGGTTCGCTCCTGCTTCGAATCGTTTCTGCAGGAATGAGAGAAGTTCGTCATACGATTGGAATGTATTGAGTTTGTAGGTATAGGCTCCTTTATCAAGTGGCGAAAGGGTAATGACTGCCACGAGGCTTGCGCACGTCAGCATACTCACAATCAATATTCCGGTTAGTTGAGTTGTTTTCTTTTCCATAGCGATCACATCACATCTGAGTGTAATTCTGGTTATATCTGTCAGAGTTTATATAGTGTCTGAAAACGTTTGGTAAAAACCGAACAACATCTGGTTGTAGTTTCGGCCATCTCCCTTGTACCTATAAATAGTATTATACTATCATGAGTGGGTGATGGGAAAACGATCGTTACTCAAGAAGACCGATGTGCTGAGTGCATCGGAGATTGGTCAGTATATTTATTGTTCGTGTGCATGGCAGTTGCTACGCTGTGGGTACGAAGCTGAGTCACCGTTTCTGGAATCGGGAAAACAGGTTCATGTCGCGTTGGGTAACACAATCGATGGTTTTGAAGCAAAGATGCGGTATTCACGATGGTACGCGCTCCTTGGTTTTGTGGTGTTGTGTGTCGCGTTTCTTCTGGTTCTCTTCGGGGTGATTTTATAGAGTTACTATTTCTTGGTATCTTGTTGATGATTGGTGCGGTTATTCTGCTTGCGTATGCTACAAGGATACGATTTAATATAAGGGAGGAGAAGAAATCGCATGGCATCCCTGATGGCATGATCCTGTATTCTGATCTGAATGTTCCTGCAGCACCGTTATTCTCGAAGCGTTCTCGTCTCGCCGGGAAACCAGATTACATTGTGCGAAAAGAAAACCATTGTATTCCTGTGGAAGTAAAATCAGGAGGAGGGGCGCATCCGCATCAGAGTCAGGTGCTCCAGCTTGCTGCGTACTGTCAACTTCTTGAGGATACCTCAGGTATGTTTGTTCCGGAGGGCATCCTTGTATATAATAATGTACCGTATACGATTCCGTTTGATCCGAAATTGCGTTTTGAGCTCGAGTCGGTGATGAAGAGCATGCGCGCCTCGCTGCGGAACGGTGTGGTAAAAAGGAATCATCAGGAGCCGGGGCGGTGTCGCCATTGTTCGATGAAACGATATTGTACTGATGTGGTACGGGAAGGTCCTTAATTCCATTGACAAAAAGAAAATGGATCTTCGTTGGCTGCATTACTTTTTTATTGTGGCACTTCTCATCAACTAAAGGGTCTGGGAGGGAAGGTCTCACATCTACAATTTCATACTTTCTCTAATTGTCTCACGCAGGATTCTCTTTTAAAGGTTATCCAAAAATATTTTTAGATAGAAACATAGCTCATTTGTGTCGTTAATGCTAGGTCATAAACCAAGGACAATATCAATTTGAATACTTACCAATATATAGACTGAAACCAAGGAGATATACATCATGAGCAAACAATCCAAATCCATCAACCATAAGTTTCAATCCAACAAATCCAAAGCACTCACCAGTCATGTTGAAGTGTTTCAATCCTAATAAGCCAACCGTGGATAAATTACACCCTTCGAAAATCGAATCGATAATAATTGAGACTGGGCTTAAAGAAGAAATCCCATATAAAATAAAAAATGGAAGGATACATAGTCCTACTATGCATTCAATTATAAATGTTTCAATAGGTCCTGGATAGAGTAATAGTCTTAATCCATAAATTAATCCAAATAATGCGAGCGGATAACCTAACATAATTAACGGAGTAAAAAATAATGGATTAAATATATGTCCAGCCGTCAGGCATAAATAATTCGCCTCATTCGAAACCATCTTCTTCTTTGCAATCATTTCTAAGGCATTCATCATTCTTTTATTCAGATATTCACCAGTAACTAACCTTTGTGCCTGTTCAACACTCATCCCTTTAGGCAATAACCCATACTTGTTCAACTCCACCACCGCTTCCTTGAAGAGAGGAACAGCTTCTTCCCTGGTTGTCGTCTGATTTAATCGTGTTCTGAAATCAACCAGATACTGCTCCAAGTCCTGATATTGTTGCCTGGTGAGTTTCACCGTGGTATTCCCAAATCCATTGATACCACAGGCTTGTGTGGTTATTTCTACAAGGTCGTTGTCATTGGATGCTTTGACAACGTTGAAGTTGATGCTTGGTACAATGGCAACACCAATGAATAAAAGAATGACTGCAACAGCCAGACTTTTCCTCCATGCGTCCACATTCATCGCTTTTCTCCCTTTGATTTTATAAATTCTCTTTTCATTATGTATCACATCCTGCTGGTGGGATATATATTGGGAACATCGCAGGATGTATATCAAATCTGAATAAATTTATTGGAAAATAAAACAATAACGAACCATTAATCATCTTGGGTAATGTTGTTGGTTGTTCCCAATAATTTCCGAACCAATGGTTAAAAAAGCCATTGTAAAAATATGCATCCTCATGATTGAATAGAAAATTATTACTAATAATTTGATTACCTATACAAAAATATAGAACAATACCATATCTGGGATTGTGAGATATGTTGTTTTTATAGATGATATTGAAATGGCTCAACAAAATTGAAAATGAGGCGTCACCATTAGCAGTGCAATTTACAATTGAGTTTTCATATAAAAAGTTACGATTTGATTTACCCATAAAAACTTCATCGCAATGTTCTATTAAATTTCTAATAATTTTATTGCTGGAAGAATATTCCATATAGAGTCCTCCGCCATGGCTGTATTCACCAGTAGTATATCGAATTGTATTTTTAAAAATTGAATTATGAGCCGAGTGCGTTAGATAAATATTACCTCCATAAGTGTTATCTATGATATTGTTAGATATATTATTATAAAATGCACTACTAAGTTCAATACCCTTACTTAGACCACTAAAACCTGAGATATTATTATCGCTGATGATGTTGAAATTTGAAGAAATTAATATTCCGATAGCAGGCCAATGGGGATTTTTAATATTAAACCCACTCACATTTACTCTATTAGCCCTAATCTCAATAGTATTATTATCACCATCGCCAATAATAACAGTATTGTTTTTATTTTCTCCTATAAGATTAATTGATTTTTTTATTATGATATTTTCATGATATGGCGATAGGTTATGAAAAACGAAGACAGTATTACCATAAAATGCATGATTAATTGCATCCTGAATCCTAGTATAGTTCCCAGGTCCACTCCCACCTACATACAACCATTGACCTCTTGATGTCGGGAGTGGTTTCTCAGTCTCCTGTGCTGTGGATGGAATGGTATAGGTCCCAACGAACAAAAGAATGATTCCAACCGCCAAAGCTTTCTTAATATGTGGATTTGTTTGCATTTATTTTCCTTCCGATGATTTCATACTTTCTCTTTTCATTTCTTCGTGATTCTCTAATTCTATGGATGGCTTGGACCTACATTGACATTAAGAGCCGAACCAAAGTAAAAATCTGAAGCGTTAGAAGAGAGTCTTAATCCAGTAAATCCATTCATTCCAGGATAATATGTATCCCATAAAATAGATAATCTATTGATAGAAAGGTTTCCATAAAATTGTCCACTCCAATTTCTAACACCATATAATCCATTCGTCCATATTTCACCTTCGGCGGGCCAATAATTCGGTGGTACCGTCCATGGCGATTGTTGTTTTTCTCCGTAATAAATAACAGAACATATTTTGGGTAAATTCCATAGATTTCCTAGAGATATTGCGCCCATGATAGCAGATAGGTACCACAATAATCCATAAAGCCATAAAAATAAACCAGTTTTTTCTTCGAGTGCAAGAGAAATTATAAGTAGAGAATATAACACATTACTAATTGCCCTGCCTACAGGACCTTGGAAATACGTTTTACCCTGAGCTTCTCCATAGATTAAACAAAATTTATTTCCTTCTTGAAGCGATGATTTATCCGATTTATTCGATAGTTTTTCTAAATACTTTATTAGTTTGGTGTTTTGATACAGTCCAATCACCAACTTTTCTGCTTTTTGAACACTCATCCCCTTCGGCAACAACCCATACTTGTTCAACTCCACAACCGCTTCCTTGAAGAGAGGAACAGCTTCTCCCCTGGTTGTCGTTTGATTCAATCGTGCTCTGAAATCAATTAGATACTGCTCCAGGTTCTGATATTGTTGTTTGGTGAGTTTCACCGTGGTATTCCCATATCCTTTGATACCACACGCTTGAGTGGTTACTTCTATGAGGTCGTTTTCATTGGATGCCTTGACAACGGTGAAGTTGATGCTTGGTGCGACTGCGATACCGATGAATAGAAAGATTATTCCTACTACTAAGGTTTTCTTTGTTTTCATCATCTCATTCCTGGGATATCATAAGGGTTTTTTGCTGGGAACCAATCGAAATTCGTCCATGGTTTAACTGTCGGATCAACTGGATAATCAGGATCAAAAGAAATATGATGAATAATCATTTTTCCCTCAATATGTTTAGGGGGAAATCCAACCCAATCATCCCAATAATTCCTCCGCCAGAAATCAGGTAATATACTAAAAAGTAGGGTATCCTCAAAATATGCATGAACATCATTATTTATGAAATTATTTCTTTTAAAAGTATTCAATATACAATTAATTAACTGAACGCCAATCTCATTGTTTGTAATATTGTTGTTGACAAAACTATTCGAATTACAAAATTCGAGCCAGATTCCTAGATTAGCATTGGAGATTTCATTATACATAAAAGTATTAGAGCGGCAAGAGCGAATTTCAACTCCGCCTTGGATATGGTTTTGAATGATTTGGTTAGAATCTGAACTACTTGATATGATTAATATATTCATAATTGTGTTTTCATTGATTTCATTGAAGCTGGAAGTATGAAGTTCAATGCATTCAGGGTATCCAGAGATGGTATTTCTCTTTACTATATTTCTTGATGAATGATAAAGATAAATACCTTCGTAATCACCTTCTTGAATGATGTTGTCTGAGAGTACATTCTCTTGTGAGCGTTCAACATAGATACCACCATAGTAGTTATAAGAAAGATTATTTGATGAGATCGTGTTGTTATCTGAATTTACCAAGTAAATTCCTACAGGTGAACAGGAGGAAACGTTATTTCCTTGTATCGTTGTATAGGAACTTTCGATAAGGCAAATTCCTCCACCTATTCTATGATACTCTGTTTTCACATTCGAAATATTAAGATCTTGGATCTTGAAGTTTGTACATTGTACAAGAAAGATTTGTCCTGCATCGCTTGGAACGATAACATCATTTTTATTTTTATAGAAGTAGATTTGTTTATCATTGATTGTATTATTTTCAATTGTGTAGGATAATAGTTCAGGAATGGACGATGAAAAAGATATTCCATTATTCATGAAGGAATTTCCGATAATACTGATCCCATACCCAGATTCTATATAGATTCCAACTTCTGTATTATTCCAGATGGTATTATTTTTATAGATGTTATAGGAACAATTTTCTCCATTCAAGATGCCTTCCCAATAAACAGAGTTTGAAAAGTCATTGTTACATACGAGATTATTATTTGATTCGCTCCACAATTTAAGCTTGCTATACTTATGGCTATCAACGGTATTATTTATTATCGTGTTATTTGACGAATTTTCCAGGAGAATACCTTGATCGTTACCACGGAAGATATTGTGAGAAATCAAATTATTAGAAGCGTGATCTAACTTAATATCACTAGAAGCTTTTAGCACACTACAATTCCGTATTATATTCCCATTCGATTGCAGTAAAATACCAAAGCTCCAATCACTTCCTACTGAAAACTTATCGAAAATACAATTATCCGCTCTTATCAATACTGTTATCTCATCCCCCCCATCGATATAAGGGACATCTCCTGAAATGGATGGGATTCCAATAAGAACAAGTGGTTTATCAACCGTGATATGTTCGTAATACATTCCATTATACACAAACACCGTATCTCCCTCAGACGCGTTATCAATCGCATCCTGGATCTTGGTATAGTTCCCAGGTCCACTCCCGCCGACATACAACCAATTCCCTCTTGATGTCGGGAGTGGTTTCTCAGTCTCCTGTGCAGTCGCTGGAATGATACAGGTTCCAACGAATAAGAGAATGATTCCAACCGCCAAACATTTCCTTTTCATTTGATTTGCCTCTTATGAATATTTCTCTTTTTATTTGGAATTTCATTTTAATTTGAACACATACAATATGAGATACATGTGAAAAAAGTGGGTCCTTCTTTAAGATATTCAATATACATCATAAGTAATACTGCGGCTGCGGTTATAAGAAATAAAATATCAAAATAAATGCATTTAAAAGGATTATATTGACAGAGAGAAAACAACCCTGATGATGTTAAATCTTGATTATTCCTGTTTGTAAAGGAGTTTAAGATTGCCTTTGGGTTTGTTTTTAACAAAAGAAGTGCTTGAATAATCTGATAATCACTTATACCTTGTAAGGTGTTGTCTTGTCTTGCTTTTTGGATACATAATTCTGTGAACTGTGCAAAAGTCTTCTCACCCATTTTACTAATGATGTCTATAGCTTTTTTAAGTTGTCCAGTTGTATTATCTCTAATTTGGAATTGTAACAGATTCCCTTTACCCATTCCAAGATACCTTGATGTAAGGATGTTCTGTTGTTGATTCGTAGCTCTCTGTGTCCTTGTCTGGAACAAAGGTGAATCATTCATATTTGATTTTACAGATTGATATCCTACCACATTCGTTAACGAACCAAGAACAAGAAGAACCACAGCACAGATACTTACTCCAATCAGAGGTTTCTTATCCGTTTGCTTTCCCCCTTTCTACAATTTTATAACGATGTTCTCCTATAAGAAGGTTATTAATTCAATGGGTATTTTGAATGAAAATATTGCTTCGTTTGTTTAAATAAGAAAATAAAAATGTCGAATAAGACAACATTCTCTTGTTATTCCATAAAAATAATATACTTATCTTGTATTGTAACCAAACCATCTGAGAACGCTATGGGATAAAGTATGAAGAAAGGTCATGGCATCGGTTTCGGGAAGGCTATCTTGTTTAACGAACACTTTGTAGTGTATGGGATTCCATCGATCGTATCAGCGATTGGGAACTATACAGTTGCGAAGGTCGAGGCGTATGACAAACCAGGGTTCACGCTCGCGGATAAACGGCCTGCAACGCCAAAGTATAAGGAGGATAAGCTTGATCAGCAGAAGGAATCCTTTGACCTGATGTTTAAGAAAATGGGTATTGATCTGTCGAAAAAAGGAGTGAACATCACCTTAGAGGGTAATCTTTTTGCAGCGAGTGGTATCGGTGCCTCTGCTGCGTCGTGTGTGGCGGTCGCCCGTGCGCTTGCTGATTTTTATGAGCTTGATTTGTCTGATGAGCAGATTAATGAGATTGCATATGAGGGGGAAAAAGGATATCATGGGACTCCATCTGGTGTTGACAATACTGCGTCGACGTATGGTGGTTTGATTTGGTTCCAGAAAGGGGAAAAGAATGTCATTGATCGGATTACGCTTTCCAATCCTGTGGAAATCGTCATTGGGAACACCGGAAAGGTGACCGATACGAAAGCAGCGGTGGATGGAGTGAAACAGCGAAAAGAGAAGAATCTGAAGAAATACCAGGAGATCTTTGATAGGGCCGAGAATATCGCGTACCTGGCAAAACGGGCGATACAGGATAGATCGTATCCTAATGTGGGGAAGCTAATGAACGAGAATCATAAGCTTCTGCAGCAGATTGAGGTGTCTTCACGGGAGTTGGATTTCTTGGTGAGTATCGCGCGTGACGCAGGTGCGTTGGGTGCGAAGTTGACTGGTGGTGGTCTTGGGGGGAACATGCTTGCATTGACGCCAGGAAAGGAGCTGCAGAATAAGGTTGCGAACGCTATTGAGAAGGAAGGGTTTCAGACCGTGAAAACCGTGATTGGTGCGTCGCGGGAGAGTGTGGAGTAAGTATGAATCTTCGTCCGTTTCTGAAACAACTTGAGGAACAGGAGAAGCTTGTTCGGATAAAAAAAGAGGTTTCTGTGAAGTATGAGATTGCCAATATCATGTATTCACTCAATGAGAAACCCGTGATTTTTGAGCATGTGAAAGGGTATGAGTTCCCGGTGTTTGGTGGGATTACCTCTGATCGGGATATTATCGCGCAGGGTCTGGGGACGACCAAAGACAAGTTGATGATGAAGCTGGTGGAGGGTTTGCGTCATCCGAAGGTTCCCGAGGTTGTTGAGAAAGGCCCGTGTCAGGAGGTCGTGATAAAGAATCCTGACCTGAAGAAATTGCCCTTGTTGTTTCATGTTGATGGTGACGGTGGCAGGTATGCAACTGCGACGGTTGCGACGATTAAAGACCCGCAGACCGGTCGGAATGTCGCGTATCATCGGCTGATGGAGCGTGGGCAGAACCGGTTTACCGCACGGTTGATTAAGGGTCGGCAGACGCGCACGACGTATGATCGAACTGTAGGTGATCTGGAGATGGCGGTATGTATCGGCAATTCCATTTCAGTGATGATCGCTGCGTCGCTAGGTCCACCGTCTGGTGTTGATGAATTTTCTATCGCGAATACCTTGGATCCGATGAAGATGGTGAAATGCAAGACCAAGAACCTAGAGGTTCCTGCGGAGTCCGAGTTTGTCCTTGAAGGGAGACTGACAAAAGAGGTGGACCGTGAGGGTCCGTTTGTGGATCTCACGGAGACCCGTGATTTCGAACGAAAGGAACCCGTGTTTATCATTGATTGTATCACGCATCGGAAGGACGCGATGTATCAGGCGCTGATCCCTGGGCGGCTTGAGCATAAGGTTTTGATGGGGATGCCAAAAGAGCCGACGATCTATGATGAGGTCAGCAAGGTTGCTGCTTGTAAGAACGTGCTGGTGACGATGGGTGGCGGCTCATGGCTTCATGGGATCGTGCAGATTTCGAAGAAGAATCCTGATGACGGGAAAAAGGCAATCGAGGCTGCATTCAACGGTCATAAGAGCATGAAGCATGTGGTCATCGTTGACGATGATGTTGATATCTACAATCCGAATGCGGTGGAATGGGCGATCGCGACCCGGTTCCAGGCTGGGAAGGATCTGGTGGTGAAACTCGATTCGCCAGGCAGTTCCCTTGATCCGTCGTCGAAGCAAGAGGAAGGAAAAAAGGCACTCACCGATAAGGTTGGTGTGGATGCAACGATCCCGTTCGATGTTGAGAAGAGTAAATATGAGATCGTGAAATATTCGAAAGTGAATCTGGATGATTACCTCAGGTAAAGGAAAATATAAGGTCTGGCTGAAGCGCGAGAAGATCGGTGACGATCTGGTTTTTTTTCTCGGTGGAGGAGAACGTTCTCACATTGGTGGCGTGGTGATTTGCGAACCAGGAAAACCAGCGAAGACAATCAGACTTACTGGACATTATGACGACATTGTGTTACAACCGATCGCAGAGCTCGCATGTGGTAAATACAAGACCAAGGTTGTTGCGATTGGCGGCGTGCATGTTGATCATGCGACGAAACAAGAAATTGATCTTTTAGTGGGGAACTGTAAGAAATTGGTGGAAAAAGTTTGAATTAATCGTCAAGAATATTTATATAATACTATATTCTATAGAAATATAGACGGGGAAAGGAAAAAATGATAAAGAAAGGAATCACAGTTGGAATACTCTTTCTTTGTATCATTTCATCAATCACGGTAGTGACTTTCAATAAAAAGGTTGATGTATCCCAGAATGAATCTGCAATCAAGTATCCTCTTCACTCTGTTTACGATTGTTATCATCTTTCGGATGCTATCCCCTTTCCCTCATCAGTGTATGCAGAAGAAAAGACGTATGATACACATGTGACAAGGGATGTATTACAGACAGAGAGTAATGGCTTGATGAATTCATCATGGCCGATGTACTGCCATGATACACATCATACTGGGAGAAGCCCCTATAGCACCGCTGAGAATCCTCCAGGCGTCATGAAATGGAAAGCAAAATTAAAAGGATCCCTTTATGGTTCCTCAGTAATTGATGATAATGGAATTATCTATATTGCAGCCCTAGGTCTTTTTGCATTGTATCCCAATGGGACAATAAAATGGCAATATAAAATAAATGGAAGAGGCGAATCCTGTCCTGCAATTGATGAGAATGGAATCATTTACATTGGTACATCAATTGGAGACCCAAATTATTTTTATGCGTTTTATCCGAATGGGACAATGAAATGGAGATATTGGATTGGAGGAGGAACGGACTTAAAATCTTCGTCAGTCATTGGATTTGATGGAACGATATTTTTTGGATGCGGACAATCTATAATTGCACTATTTCCAAACGGAACGCTTCGCTGGCAGCATTCGACAGATCACCTTGTTTATTCGTCTCCAGCTATCGGAGATGACGGAACCGTCTATTGCGGCTGTCATGATACCTATTTATATGCCCTGTATCCAAATAATGGAACCGTGAAATGGATGTTTAAAACAGGGGATTGGATCCGGGTCAGCCCCTGCATAGCCGATGATGGAACTATCTACTGCGTATCCCTCGATGGGTACCTCTATGCTCTTCGACCAAATGGTACTATGAAATGGAGGACAAATGTTGGTGCGGGAACATCCCCGACCATTGGACAAGACGGGACCATTTATGCTGGGTATAGTCAACTCTACGCAGTTAACCCAGATGGCACGGTAAAATGGATTTATAGTTCCGCTGGAGGGATTGAAGGTGGAACGCCATGTACATCTCAAGAGGGAATTATCTATTTTGGAACAATCGGTGGTTATCTCATTGCAGTAAATCCTAATGGTACTGAAGCATGGAAAGCACATATTGGTGAATGTGAATCAGCCCCAGCTATTGGGGAGGACGGAACCATTTATATTGGAGCAATGGATGATAATGATGATGGTTACCTCTATGCTTTTGGTCCTGGACCCTTAAAGGTAGAAGCAAATGGTCCATACATAGGAATAATCAATAAACCTGTTCAACTCACAGGTACTATATTTGGTGGTATGCCTCCGTATAACTATCACTGGGATTTCGGAGAAGGAAATACCTCGGGAGAACAGAATCCAAAGTATGCCTATTCTCAAATTGGAATCTTTAATACAACATTCACAGTAACCGATTCGGAAGGCAACTACAGCTCTGATACGGCGCAAGTTACTGTAATTGCTGGAGAACCATCGGTCACAATTACAAAACCTGTGAATGGCATCTATCTCATGGATAAGAGAATACTACCTTTGTCTAAGCCTTTCATCATCGGTAAAATAACCATCCAAGTAGAGACGACACAAGAACCATTTGGCATTGATCGTGTTGAGTTCAACATTGATGATGCGCTGAAGGCAACCGATACTGAACCCCCGTATGAATGGACATGGAGCACACCAGCATTCTTCAAGCACACCATCAGAGTGATTGCCTATGACATCTCTGGTAATAGCGCAGGGAAGTCTATCGATGTGTCGAAGTTCTTCTAAAAAATTAATTTAATGCCCAAACAACCGTTTCGTCACAACCGTCGCATAACTTCCTTTCGGTAACGAAAACGACACCTGAATTTTAAAACGTTGTGTATTTTCTTTGCTGTTGATTTCATCTCTTGCAGGTTTTGATATTGTGAAATCCTCTGGTTTGAGAAGAACCTGTCGTGCACGTGTTTTAAAGAAATTCCCAGTTTCTTCCTCAATCTTAAAATCAGTTAGCTGTAATTCTTCTTTTGCAAGCATAGTAGAGACAATTCGTTGTTCATCATTCGTAAACATCGCTGTCTCACTGATAGTGAGAAACGTCTGTGGTATGTTTTTCATCTCTTGTTCTGAGAGATTTGTATAAAAAAGTAACGCTCCAATCGCATATTCCACCGAGTACAACTTTTCCTTCGCAACAACCTCTTTTAGTAACTCTTTGACACATTCGTTCCACAAGTAACTCTGGTACGCATTCACAAACATCTCCCGGAGATGCGCAGGAATCATGCGGTACGCTGATCGCCAATCCTTTGTCTTTACATATTCTTTCACAACCACGGCAAACGCTTTATTGTACACCCGTACGTTGGAAAGATCATTCCAAGAAGAAAGTATTTTTCGTTTCTCATCTTTGATTTTTTTTGGCTCTGATTTCTGGTACGCAGTCAGATACTGTTTCACCGCATGGTCGTATTTTTTTAACACTATGTATTTTCCGATGAACTCGTGATCAATGACGCTGCCGAACCGCTGGGAATCAAAATAATTCGGGATACCGGACATCGGAATCGTTGCAGCCCTCCTAGAAACATCAGCAAGTTCATTCTCACTCACATCACGGACCGTGATCATAAACCGGTTCCCAATAAGATCACCGATCTTGATTTTCTTTTGATGATACCCAACAAAGCTGAGGGTTAAAGAATCAATGTTCAGACCTTGTACATTATAATGTGTTGGAATCGAGATGTACTGTCGGCCCAGCGCATGTTTATCCTTGAGTCCCGCATATCCGATCTCAAAGAGCGAAATACGAAGTTTCTTTGCTATCTGACGTATCGCATCGAAGGTATCAATCTCCTGTTTCTCCAGCAAAAAAACCGTATGTTCATCCTTCTCAGAAGAAACCTCAAAACTAGGGATTTCCTCGACAATGAAATCAGCAGGTTGTTGTTTCAGTTTCATACACAGACAAAAACAATAAAATAATCCGAGCATATAACCCTGTCCATACAGGACTGACGTATTATGTATCTGACAAAAGAAGAAGAACATATTCTCCATGGTGAACAAGGAGAAGTCGTTGAACGTATGTTCCGATTAATCGTTCAATTAGGCGACATTTACGGCGCTGACAAAATGATACCGGTAGGCTCAGTACAAGTCGCTGGTGTCTCCTATAAATCCATCGCAGACCCAGGAACTGAATTTCTTGAGGACCTCGCCGCGAAAGGCGCAAAG
>Ga0315289_10002419_pt1 | contig 28602 bp, 48 predicted proteins | sample YL17G11_40_MG_FD_203452 | JGI IMG/M metagenome (GOLD analysis project Ga0315289, IMG submission 203452) | Sediment microbial communities from Yellowstone Lake, YNP, Wyoming, USA - YL17G11_40 | ecosystem: Environmental > Aquatic > Freshwater > Lake > Sediment | place: USA: Wyoming | collected... | reverse complement strand
AACCTACATAAGCCCAGACTGAAGCCCCGACTGAAGCACTGACTGAATCCCCGACTGAATCCCCGACTGAAGCCCTGACTGAAGCCCAGACTGAAGCACTGACTGAATCCCAGACTGAAGCCCCGACCGAATCCCCGACTGAAGCCCAGACTGAAGCACTGACTGAATACCTGACTGAATCCCCGACTGAATACCATTCTTTAAGGAGTGCGATGTGCCTTTCTGTTATCTCTGGCGCTTCGATTTTGAAGGGATTGACTATTGGCTTGCACACCAGAACACTGTCAAATTTCTTCTTCCATGGTTTGAACGCGGACCATGCATTCTTCTCATGCTTCTCCGTCCACCATGCAGGCTTCCTGTCCTCGTCTATCTTGAACACCCACTCGTCAGGCTTTAGATAATCCTTGTTCTTCGGGCTTATCTCGAACCTTGCCAGCACTTTCGTCCTCTCCTCTGGCTCGCCCTTCCAGCCATCATAAAGCTTTTCAAGCTCCTCGTGGCTGTCCGTATCGAACTTCCATGTGACCTTTCCCTTCCTGTCTATTATCCCGCTGAACGATTTGCACATATTATTTCAACTCCTTCTTCAAGTCTTCCCATCTTTCTTTGCTATTATTTCCCATTCTTCATAAGGTTCTGTTATGTTATCAATGAATCGCTTGTCAGTTATGCTACTTACGATTTCTATCCTATCGTTCTCGTTTTGTGTAGCTTCAAGTATGCCCAATTGAACGCCTGTAATCCAATATCTTTCGCTCATTCTCTCTTATCTCCCTTCTTCAAACTCCTTCATGGCTTTGTTCGCAATCCTTCGCTTGCGATTTCTTCAAGTAAACTACTCCGCAAAATTCACAAGCGTATGTTTGGAATTCTACAGCTATTGGCATTTTAAATCATCTCCCTTCTTCAAATCCTTCTCAATCTCATCAATCTCATCGTTTGTCGGATAGTCGTCCTTCCAATCTGTCATTTCAATCTCCCTTCTTCAACTCTTCCAGTTTCGATTTCAAAGCTTCTAAAGTCTTTATAGTTTTTATGTCTACACCAACCTCAATTTCATCATCGCATTTTGGACAAAAACTTTCGCAACTGGTTCCGTCATAGTTCATATTTTCCGATTTCCCTTTCCACCCGCATTTCTCGCAAGTATAAACAGGATTTTCCATTTCGTCTATAATCTTTCCCACTTCCTCGAAGGCGGAGTTGCGGGCATCGTCTGTCACTTTCTTATACCACAAGGCCTTAGAATTTTGAATATACTTTTCCCTGTCGAAGACTGATTGTCTCGCCCACTTCAAGTCTGGGTCGTTCTTTATTCGGTCTTCGCAGTCTTTTCGGGCTTGCTCCTCATTCCTGCCGAGTTGCTGTATGTTTTCGTTCTGAAACTTAAGCTGTTTGTTCAAGTCCTTAATCTGTTCCCGAAGTTCTATATTATCATTCTGGGTATTCGCCAGTTTTGCACTCAAATCATTGAACTCTTTTATGCTTTCTATCCTTTCACGCTCCAAATTGTCAATCCTTTTTGCAGAGTCTTTTCGGGCGAGCGAGACGGCAATTTCTGCAACCGTTTTGCTATGGTTTTCTATCCAATTCTTAGTATTGCATTTCTCGCAAAAGCATTCTCTTTTTAATATCTTCTGCACCTTTTCGACAATCTTTTCATTCTCTTGAATATCTTTTATATTGTCGTTAATCACATCATCTACTCCGATAAAGTCTTTTGCTTTCAAATCAATCTTTTCGTCTCTGTTTATTTTCTCCATATCAAAACCTCTCCTTCCTCGTTAAATGGTTCTGGAAAGCATTCTGTCGTTTCGACAAAACCTTTCTTTAATGCAATTAATTTCATCAGAGCAAATGGCGTGGGAATTTTGATGCAATCATATTTTTGTTTCAGTTCTTCTAAAAATCTTGAAAAATTGCCTTTGTTCGATTCTTTGGATTGAATACAGGAAATCCAACAAGTATTACCTTCGATTCCTATCCAACCATCAAATTCTGGATGAAAGTCTTTATCAAACTTAATAATTCCTTTCTCGACAATATTTTCGTCCGAGGTCATCTTTGATTCACCTTCAAACTCCTATAAGCCCTAGCGTCCGCTACAAGCTTCTTATTGTATGCCTTCTGGTATGCCTTCTGATATGCCTTCCATTTGTCAGTCTTATGGTATACCTTCTGGTATGCCTTCTGGTATGCCTTGTATCTATGATAGTAGCATTCGCCTTTCACATAGGCTTCGTTATGACAGCCTTCGACTTTACATTTGCTTGCGGTCATTCTCTCTTATTCTCCTTTGCAAGAATACCACCGTTAGTATTTTGCTTTATTGGTTGGATTGATTTCATAGTAAATAATTACCGACTGTTCCAAAAGGAAAATATCAAGTATCTTACAATTTATGCTATGCCTAATCCATAAATTTACTTCATGCTCTAAATCTACTCCCAACCCAATTTTGAATACTTTTATTCTTTTATCCAACATTTTTACTCACCTTTTTGCAACAATCTCCTATAGTTTGTTGCATACCTCAATCTTTTACAAGTTCGTTAATGTCTTTATCATTAATTACTATCAATTCATTTTCTGAATACCATTCTATCGGAAGTCCTTTATCTTTGCCACTTATGAAAGTCAATCTATATCCTCTTGTCTCGAACCAATTATTAACGAAAAACAATCTTCCACCATAAGTATAATGTTTTGGAAGTGTTACTATTGTTCCGATTGAAATTTTATTAGATTTGTTCAATATAATCTAACCCCCATTTATCATCATATTCTTTTTCTAATCTTTCCATTGCTCTTTTCTCGGCGATTGGTTTTAGACTTGCATGAACTATCAAGTATCGAGTTTTCTTAGCATCTATTGTTGAAATAACTACTTTCCACTTTACTTTACTTTTTTCGGCTTTCATTATCACACACTATCCTATAGTTTGTTGCTTCATCCACCTTTTGTCTTTAAAATCGAAGAATTTCAACAACTTTTTAGCCAAGAATCTGTTGATGAACCAGCCAATAACTATAGCAGCTATCCCATATCCTAGCCATTCTGCCAAATCCCAATGCCCATAAGTTATAGCTTGGACGCTCGCCCAGTCTATCAGCCAATGGAAGAACTTGGCAGTTATGATGGTCGCGCTGCCAGTAATCAGATAATAGACCAATGATTTTCTGAATTTCAATAGAGAAATTATAAGTGTACCGAAAGCTAGCGCATAGAGCAGAAATACCAATGGATAAGACATTGCCAAACTTGAGATTGCGCTAGAAGTCGAGTTCATAATGTAGATATCCATTTCATTCACCTTTTATTATTCTTCTCCAGTATCCTCATTACATCCATCATCGCGCCCGCCAGATCCAGGCCGGCTGTAGTCGTATAGACGCGCTTGATGCGGCCTGTTCTCTTGGTCATAACCAAACCCATGCGCTCGAAAATCATTACATCCCTATAAATATAGCCTACCATGTAATCCGTCTTTTTTGCTATTTCCGTGACTGTCTTCCCTGGATTTTTCGCTATAGTGATTATCAACTTAGCGAATTTCTCATTGATGAATTTTGGAATCATTCATACGCACCTCTCGAACCTCTTTATGCCCTTCTCCTTGTATTTCCTCACAACCTCGTCGAGATTCAACAGATACTTCGCGCCGGTGCTAGTGTCATAGCCATATATCCTCTCGACGCTGTTGCCGTCTGTGACGCGCTCGATGTAGGCCATGTTTCGGCGGGTCATTCTTTTACCTTCCTTCTTCCGATGTCAAACCCTTTCCGCTAACCCAAGGACTAGCGAAGTAACAGCGTGGGAGGCGCATCGTACCCAATAGGACAAAATCTCCCTGCGGATTTTGCTTTTTCCCATGTCCTTGCTTAGGTTGATTCGGGGGGATGGCATGGATATCATACCGGCACCAAGTTCCTCAGCTTGAAGACTATCAAGCTCTTCTGACCGTACTTCGCCTTGCCGATCTGCTCTCCCAATAGATGAAGCTCAGTCAGCCTGTTTATCCTCTTTGTCTTTGCTTTCATTTCAATCACTCCTTTTCCCTAAGTATACAATGAAATATGGGTATATTAACAATAGTGGTAGAACAACTATATTCTTTCAGTATACGATTGCGCGACTACTTCCAATTCATGAAAGTAGGCGGAAGTGCGCACACCAAAAGGGGTTATGCCCCAAAATACAATCCTGCATCATGGAAACCAGGGAAAAAGCCGAGGCCGTGCTGAAGTTCGTGCCTAGCAGCCATTGCATAGGATATGCGAGGCTCTTGAAATTAGTAAGCAGATGGATGCCGGAGATAAGCGGCATGGAGCTTGAGAAGATTGTCGGCAGGATGCTTGAAGAATGTGTTATTTTTGAGCCTCAGTCTATGTGCTACCAGGTAGTGGCACAAGGCGGGGCGGTTACAGCATCAACAATCGGGGGTGAACATATGGAGAAAGTTTCGGATATCTACAAAAGCAAGGGCAATTTCCTGAGCGCATTGACATTGAAGTCGGAAAAGCTGACAGGAAAAACGCTTGCAGTGAAAGCAGCCGTAAAGGAACTCGTTGGCGCACCAGGCGACCCCAAGACAAGGGACAAGATCGTGCTCGATTTCGGGGAAACCGACAGGAGGCTCGTCTGCAACGCCACCAACGCACGCATACTCGCAGAAGCATGGGGCGAGGAATACGAGGCATGGGCGGGAAAGAGCCTGCAGATGATAATCACAAAGCGCAACTATCAGGGTTCGCTTGTTGATGGCATACAGGTCATTCCAACACAGGGTGGATTGCCATAGATGTTTTGTCACTTCCAAGTGGCTAATACTACTTGGAAGTGGTTTACTTCTTCTGATGTATGTGATGGAGATACACAAAGCTTTTTAATGGGATAACTTACTAATAGTAGTATGGAGAACACTCCAAATCCACCGAAGCTTCTAAAATGTCCACATTGCAATTATTCATGGTACTCAGGAAGCGAACTTGAATATGTCACCTGTCCTTCTTGCCATTATAAATTGAACTCAAAAGACAATGAGGTTAAAAAATGAGAAAATGTGCCATATGTGGAATACCAGCAAATGGTGAAGAACATCATATGATACCAAAATTCATTTTTAAGATGGCTGGAATCGATGCGAACCCAGATTTGTACAGAATTGTGCTCTGCTGGCAACACCATAAAGAGATGAGTCAACTGTGGAGCAAGATAATGTTCTCTCTGAGGGGAAAACATGATTGAATTACCTTTGCAACTCCAAAATCGTGATTTTAAATTCATACTTCTAAAGGAGCGAGGCAAAGAACCACTAGACAGTAACAAATGGTTGGACAATCTCTTGGAATTTGACAATCCGAAACTGTTGGAGCATTTGAAAAATGGAGGCAATTATGGAATTGTCGGTGGTTATGGTCGACTGAGGATTATGGACGTGGACAAGCCTGAATATGCCGAACGGATTTTCGATGCTATGGATACCTTTGCAGTCCGAACGGGAAGAGGTGGCATTCATTTCTATTTTCTATCGGATTACAATACCAATCACAAGTTCAAGGACAACACAGGCGAATTGAGGGCTGATAACATGTATGTCGTCGGTCCTGGAAGCACGCATCCGAGCGGCAACAGTTATATAGTCTTTGATGATAGATCGATACGGGAAATAAGGGAAGAAGAATTGAAAGGCATAATAAAAAAGCTAGTGATGCCCAATCCAATAAACAAGACTATTCCAGTTGAAGGTTCGACTAGACCGCATACCTTGCCCGATTTCATAGACGCCCTTATACGAAGCGGTGTTCCAGAAGGTCAGAGGCATGTAAACACTTGGATCATCACAAAGGAGCTGTTCAATCGCGGCTTCTCCCGACCGGAGATATTGGAGAATGTCATGTTCTTCAACAAGAGGTGCCTACCGCCGAAAGACGAGCGGATTGTCATAAATCATGTGGACTATCTTTTAACCAATGCTGAAAGATATCTGACAGATGATTGGGCTCAGAAGAACGACTATGGCAGCCTTGAGACTTCAATCGAGGAAGAGACTACGTTCGGCGAGATAATGAAAAAGGATATGCCGCCGATTGATTATTGGCTCGAAGGGTTGGTGCCGAAGAGTACCATAATTCTGATAGGGGGCAGGCCCGGGACGTTCAAATCCATGTTCGTTCTCAGCCTGAGCCTAGCGACTGTGATGAAGAAGACATTTTTGCAGTTCTTTTATCCTGTAGATTCTCCAAAGACTTTATTATATGACTTGGAGAATGGTCAGCGAGTCATCCATAGAAGAACGAAATACCTTATCGGAGAGGATATGAACGGCCTTGATGGATTCGGATACGCCGAGAACTTCGACAAAAAGAACATAAAGAGCGAACTCAAGAGATCCATGAAATACGACATCATAATCCTAGACAGCTACCGGAGATTCCTGCGTGGCGAGGAGAACGCAAGCGAAGTCACGGATGCCTTTTATAACGAGTTCTTGAAGCCTTTGAGGGATGCCGGCAAGACTATAATCATCGTCCACCACTTCAGGAAAATGCGCCAGGACGAGGAGTTGACGGATGAGTATATGATGGAACTGTTCCGCGGCTCGAGCGATTTGGTGGCGCAGGTTGATGCGGCTTACGCGCTCTTCAAGACCGACGAGGAATACGACAGGGAAACGAAGCAAAGGAAGCTCAAGATTGCCGTGAACATAGCCAAGAACCGACTTGGATTACCACTACAGAAGTTCGGTATAGATGTCTTGCAAGACGACAAGGAAGAAAGGACTTCGCTCAATTGGTGCACTATCAAGAAGCAAATATCGGCCGAGGAGGAGAAGATGAACGCCATAGAAGATGTGCTCAAAGACGGTAGCCAAGAACGAAAAAACATTCTACAGCAGATAAAGGCGATACTTCCAAGTCTGTCGATACCTACTATTGATCGGGCATTGAGAGACATGGAAGACTTGGGAAAGATTAAAAAAACAAGTTTTGGGGTGTATGAACTATGCTAGATATGAATTGTACTATACGAACTATTTTGCTAGGTAGCTGCCATAGTGATATTAATATATCAAATATATTTAATATTATTAACAAGTTTGATAAACTTGATAATGTTGATAAAGTCGAAGTGCGCCACACATCAACTAAAAGTTTATCAACTTTATCATATATTTTACTCACGTTTTTTTATGAAATAAACCTTGTTTGGCTTAAAGAAGGCTTATTTTACCTTCTCGAAAATGGCATTAAAATATTTATACGAACATTAGGTACTTTTTACTACTTCATAGTGAAAAAGGAAGGCGAAGAATGACCCTCTACCAAACCAACCGTTGCATCTGCGGCCATCCCAAGTGGAAGCATCACAACATGCACGTCACCAGTACGGAGCTTGCCAAACTTCGTATAGTACGCTCCTGCACGGAGCTGGGGTGCGAGTGCGAGGACTACAGGGAGGAATGAACAATGGAAGAAAAAAAACCATCAGACAAGCTGAACCTCACCTGGCATATGTGGTACATCCACGACAAACAGTGGGTGACAAGGCTATTTGGATATCTGAAAGCGATTGTGGAGGCAGGTAGATGATGCCGACAAAAGAACTCGAAGCTAGGCTCAGGCAGATGTCTTTCATAGACCTTCTAGTGCTGAAGACCGAGCTTCTCTGGTTCCAACTCAGGCTGGACGAGGAGATGTACAAGAGGAAGAGGTGCGAGAAATGATGATCACAACCTATGCTACTGATGCGATGCTCAGTGCATCGCCCGGGCTTGTGGCGTTCAGCGCGACTATGATGCCTGTAGCCATCGCCATCATTTTCATCGCATGCACCCATCCGAGGTATTTCGGCTGGCTTTACAGGAGGCTCAGGAGATGACCCGCTACGTCTGCACATATGGCAAATGCAAGTTCAGCACCATCATTAGGAAGGAGATCCGCCTCCATCTGCGCCAAGTACATGGCATCAAAGGCAAGGGCAGGGATTTGAACAAGCGCGACCCGCTCTCGATGCGCTACAAGGCAGAAGCTGATGGGTAGATAGATAGATGTTTACCCTCTTCTGAATATCTTCAGCACGCCCATGCCCACCAGCATGCCCATGCATATGAGCACTATGGTATACACCCAGTTGGGTATCCACGGGGCCATGCCACCCACCAGCACAACGACAGCCGTAGGCAGGCAGACCACCCAGCAGTCGAGCGTGAAGCGCATCACAAGCCCCAATATCGCCAGGAAGCCGAACATGAACGCTACCGCCAGCAGCGGGCTGCCGAACAGTCCGCCAATCAGTATCCCGCCAAACTCCCCTATCAGATCCATCTTTCACACCTCATGGTTCGTACCCCCTGAAGAAGCCAATCACAGCTAGTGACCACATGAGCATCAGCACACCGCTGATGAACAATGCTATGGGTTCCGGCATCCCTGCCGTAAATTCAGCCGGTATCAGGAACCAGTTGGCAAACGCCATGGCGATGCCGGCGACTATGCCGGTCATAATGTCATGCGTGAGTATGCCAGCCACCACAGCAGCGCCTAGCGTCATGGCACTCATCAAGAGGTTGTTCGCACTCATAAAGTCAATCCTTCCTTCTCCGAACAAGAGAAGGAAAGCCGGTCTTGTACCAGGCTGCCCGACATATAAGAAGAACAGTATGCAGAAGAATATCACCAGCAGATTAGTCACCATTCCCATCAGATACCGCCTCCTAACGTATATACTGCCAACAGCGTCATGCTTATCATAAGTATGAACGTCCAGCTGAACCAGCTGACTATGGCGAACATCACAAGCACAGACAATGCGACCAGGCCGCCTCCAGGCATTCCCATCTTCGAAATCATCCCGGCAGCCAGGAAGCTGATAAACATGGCGATAAATTGGAGTTCAGCCAACGGCATGCCTGAATCTCTCAGCCATGTCAGCACCGACCATATGCTCGCCCCGCTTTCCGGATAGTATCTTATTGTGAAGTATCTTGTGTCGTTCCATTCCTCCCAACCCATCTTTTTGAAGCGTATATCTGCTGTATATGAGCCGGATATGTTGGTCACGTTGAATGTGTATGTTATGCTGCCACCACTGGGGCTGCCCGTAGTATTGCTGAAGTACACATTCGTCCCATTGTAGCTGACTCCCATGGAGAACCATTCCAGGCTGGCGTTCGTGTTCTCCATTGTGAAGTTCATAGTATAGATGCTGTACAGGACGAGCGACGGGTCGCTGGGCGAGAACTGGTAGTTCGTATCCCCGAAGAGAAGGTTTATAGTCGTGTTCGCGAACCCGCCGGAGAGATAGAAAGAATAATCCGTATCGGTCGGTGTGATGCTTGCCGATTTGGTGCCATACCCGCTGGCGGATACGGTTATCCTGTATTCCGTCAGCGGATCCAGGAAGAGCCTGGCCGTGCCGGAATCATCAGTAATCTTCTCTTCCACAGTCGCCCAGCTGCTGCCTATGAACTGTTCTGCTAGGATAGTTGCATCAGGTATAGCCGCTCCAGCTATGGACAGTACATGGAACCTTATGTAGGCGCCCTCGCCCAATGGTATCATGTATGCCGTGAAGGAATATGCCTCCGGCTGGGTTGTAGAGTAATACCTGTTGGCATAGCCAGCGGATGCGAGCTTTATCGTGGTGATGCTATCCCACAAGCTGCTCGAATAATTAGAGAGATTCATGACATTGTATGCGGTGAAGCTGTGCGAGCCGTCATAGACTGTCACGTTTGCTGATATGATTGTGCCATCCTGGTTGTTCCTTATGGCGGTGACGTTTATACCGCCGATTTCGGCGGAATACGATACGCTGTCGGATGTGTAGTTGGCATTCCCGCTCCAATTGCCTTTCATTATATAAGTCCCTATGGCCCATCCAGATTCTTCGGATGTCAATGGCGATGCTCCCGAGCTCACTTGCCTGTCACCTGCATAGATACCGACTGTTCCAGCAGAAGGCGCGCCAAGTGTGGCTTTCAGTTTGATGTTTCCATCCGCCAGTGTCACATCATCGCTCGTGCCGTTTATCTCAAAGGTTATGCTGCTGCTGGCTTTGTTTATCGTGAGCAGCCTGTCAATTTGAGCCGAGGTGTAATTTTGGTGCGTGAAGTTCGCCGTATAGTTGTATGTGCCAGCCCCAAAGCTTGCATTCTCCGGATTGTTCACGTTCGTACCGTTCCTGAGAAGCGTGAGTGCTCCATCGCTTACGGCTTTCCATGCGGTCGCATTGCTGCCGATAGGGTATGAGCCTGTGTAATCCCCTTCCGTTCCATTCAGTGCAAGATGGGCGACAGTGCTTGTGTTCTTGTTTATCGTGTAGTTGTAATGAATGGTTTCGGTGTATGTATGCGTGTCATTGACTGCATACCACCAGTATTGGTAGTTTCCCGTGCCTGTGAAATTGGATTGGCTGAAGGATATGGTTGTCACATTCCCAGAATTGGTCACGGTGGAGTTTGCAAAAGTTCCAGTGAAGTTGGACTTGAATGTCACATTGCTTGCGGACTGTATCCAGTCCCATGTTATGTTGAAGAGATAAGCCGCATCCGGATTGTATTCGCTGCCATTGCTGGGGAATGCACCTGCAAGAGTGTAGTTCGGGCTGGTGTACAAAGACGTATAGTTTATCCATTCCTCGCCTATGAAAAATTTGTTGCTTGTTGATCCGCTGTCGGATACTTCGTGCTTCAATGTCACGTTCCCAGTATCGTTCAGGCATCCGGCGGGTATGTCAAACTGCAAGTTAGTATTGACTTCGCCGGCTGCGTACAACCCCAATGAACGATAGTAATAAGTGGCATTCGAGAAGTTAAGGCAGTAGATTTCGACTACATTGGTCGCACCTACGGTCGTCATGTTCCATATGTTTATCGTGGCTGCGTAGGATAATGCTGGGTATAAAAGGTTCAGCTGATATTCGGCATATCCGAATTTCAGCCCTCCTGATTGGGGAGTTGTGATGTTGGCGGCTGTGTTGATGTCGTTGTCTTTCATGTATGTCGGACTTCCCCAGTCGCCATAAGCCGATGAGTATGTGCTGTTCTGCATGGCCAACCCGGAAGATGCGAGCATGAAAAAAGCAAGGCTAAGGCATATGCCTAAAGCTACTTTGCCCGACCTATGCCATGCCATCTTTCCACCTCAATAGCCTCTGATGCTCTCTCTAACGCTCGAACCATAATATACGATTCCCATGAGTATCACTATGCCTTCAAACGGTATGAAAGAGCTGTATATCAGCCTTGTGGTGGTATCATTGGTCGTGTTGAGCATCGTGTTTATTGCGTTTATCTGCATGGGCAGAGTCATGGCAAATACCATCAGAGTTATCAGTATGGTCATTATGCCTACTATCGTGATCTGCCCTTTGTTTCTCATCCTCTATACCTCCTCTTCCTTGCTCCCCTTCTAATGCCTTCCCTGAAAACCGAATAGTGGAGGCGCTTATAATGCCTTCTGACCTTTGACATCCTCATCCTGAATCCCAATCTCATGGCACAGATAGGCCTTCCGCATATCCTGCAGTGTATGTATCTCATTTGTCTATCTCCTATTTAGATCTTCTTACCCTGTAGCCCTTCTTCACCTTGTAGACTACCTCTCCGCTCCTTCTCGCCTTCTTGGCGTTCGCCTTCTTCCTGTATGTCTTCTTCCTTGCCATCTCATTTCACCTCTTTGATTTTATAACTGTGATTAGGGGCTTGCGGATGGTGTATGGACAAAACCTTCCGCATTGGTCAGCCCCTTTTGCCCAAATCACTAACATCACTTCCTCTTTTTCTTCTTTACCACGTCAGATACCTCCTTCTGAGAGAGCATTGCATTTGCAGCATAGGTGCTCTCTAAATCAGCCTGAGTTTGCCTTTCTTTCCTTTCATTCTTTTTGTTGTAATCTTGGCGACTTTCAACGTCGTATCGACTATGACAATCGTGGGTATGAGTTCCAACAGCTTTTCTTCGGTTGTCGTCATGTTTTCACCCCTTAAAACAGCCTCGCTTCCTTCCTTTTCTTCCGGTCTGTCAACAGGTTCGGCGCGTTCGAGTTAAGGCCAAACAACGCATTCTTGCTTGCAACCGGTGCTGCGAACAGACCGCTGTTTCTTGCCTGGTTCTCATCCATCCTAGTGCTTACTTTCTTCAATCCTTCATACACCCTCTTTATCGGTCTGTATCTCTCCTCTCTTTGCAATCTTCTGGACTCGGCTATCGTCGCTCTTGAAGTCTGTATCGCCATTATCCTGCTTGCTTTTGCGCTCTCCAGCCTGGCTCTCATCTCCATCTTCGCAGACTCCTTTTCAAGTCTTGCCATCTCCCTTGCTTCCTTTTCCTCCCTCTCCCTTTCCCTTTCCTGTCTGCGGGCTTCGATGTTCGCTCGGGCTATTGCAAACTTTTCACCTGCCCCGCTCCTGAGTCTTTTGAATCTTTCAAATGCCATTTTTCCACCTCTTAAATCAATCTTACCTCTTTCTTCTTTCCTTTCGTCCTCTTCCCGATTTTCATCTTCATCATCTCGCCCCAGCCTTTGGCTGTGGGGAATCTCAACACAGCAGCCCTCGGGCTTGCCAGCCTCTTCTCGTATTCCGCCTGCGTCAAAAGGGTTATCGCCGGATGCTTTGCCTTCTTCCCAGTCCTCATCTCCTCTATGTTCAAAGATAGCCAGTCAGCCTTCGGCACGACAAGCACCTTCTTCTGCTTCCCCAATGGTCTCGCGCCTTTCAGTCCAAAACTTATGGATGCCTCACGCCTCGCTTTTCCAGACGGTGGGATTGTGAACAGTCCTGGAGATGGTTTGGTTGAAGGAGTTGTAGTCGCTGGGAAGAATGAAGTTGCCTGTTTCGTAGCCTGCTTTTGCTTCAGTTCCACTTTTTGCGGTTGCTTCTGCTTCTTTGCCTGTTCCATCATTGGGGTTATGATGATATCCTGCTTCCTCTCAGGTTCCTGCGTCGTTATCTGTATGTTCGACTGCATTGATTTCGTCTCGAACGCCATTTGCGGCATCAGGGATATTTCAGGCTTCCTTTCTGCTTCCTGTCCGATAAAAAGATTGGTTTCTGTTTCCATGAACGGGGTTTGCGATATTGCAGGCATCGTGACCAATGAAGGCACCTGTTGACTGACAGTCTCAAACAGTCCGGTTTCCTTATATTCAGGAGGCGATATTCTGAACTCATACACTTCCTCGGGTACGATTTTCAGCTTCTTCTTCGTGCCACTGAAATCTTCCCAGTCGTATTTCTCTGCTATCTTTTCCTGTATGAGTGACGCTTGTTCAGTCGGTTTGAACTGTTCAATAGGTTTTGTGGCAACCTGTTGCACAGTCAACTGATATGATGGCTTGGCGGGTTCGACTGTCTCCAAGGCAAATACTTTCGTCTCGACTTTCACAGGCGAAATTTGAAATGCAACAGGCTTCTCCTGTACCGTCACGAGATTAGCCACAGTCGGTGCTTTTGTCTCTAGTTTAGGCATCGGATACTTGGTAAACTTCACTCCCGTCCCTTCGCCATATTTCTCGTACGCCGTCATTGTGCTGACCAACGGGAAGAAAGGTACCTGCTTGACATCTAATATCTTCGTCACGCCCGATTCTGCGAATCCCGGTATGCTTATAACCCTTTGCAAAGTCTGCTGTGGAGCTATGATTGTTCCAGGCTCTTTTGGGAATCCTATGTCGGGATATATCCCTTCCAAGCTCACGAACGTCTGCCTAGTCAGCTGCGTCGGCTCACCACCGCCTACGTTGCCAAACATGTCGACTTTGACCTTCGTCCCTGGGGCGAATCTCATAAGTTGGTCGAGATTGGAATATTCGCCTGTTCCAGCAGTCGATATCTTGATATAGCTCTCCGTGCCTTTCAATTCCTTGCTAGCAGCAAACAGCGGCACTTCCGCCTTTTCAGGCACGATGATTTCTATAGGCTCTTTCGATTTCCACACTTGGTATTCGGATTCTTCTATGGTCCCATAAGGAGCCTCGCCTAGCAACTCTTCTGGGACTGTGACTTTTGTTTTGTAGCCCGATAAGAATTGCTTTGCTTCATACACAATATTGGGTTTTAGCCCTGCTCCAAATTCCCTTCCAGCCTCGAACGCGGCCTTGGAACTGACTGCCATTATGCCCAACGACCCGACTCTCGCAAAGGCTTCTGGATAGTCGCCTTCGAGCAATGGAGGTGTTACATATGCAGCTGTCGTCACTAATCCTGCCGTTGTCAAGACAGCTTTGGTTGCAGGGCTAGCCAATATCATAGCTGCTCTCTCAAATGATTGCGCGGCTACTTGTGTTCCAGCTCCGACTCCAGCTCCCAATGCCAATGAAGTCGCGAATCCTCCAAAAGGTCCTGTGGCTATGGACAAGGGACCCTGTTCTTGGACGCCTATCAACGCCTTGGCTTTTGTTTCCAATATCTTCTCTTGGGTGATTCCCGAAGGCTCTCCCGTCATAGCCCCGCTTATGGCAAGTCCTGCGCTCTTCAAGCCGAACGGGTCTTCCCATGACAATGCCGACAAGGAAGCCGATACAGCTATCCCAGTTATGGGATTTGCCTTAGAGGCAAAATATATTTGTTCCTTCGCCTTTTCAAGATTCTGCTGATATTCCTCTGCCGCTTGTTGCGCCTTTATCGCCTCGCCCAAATCCGGAAGGACTGATAATGTCCTCTGACCGGGAAGGTTCGCTCCCTCTGATATGGATTCCAACAATTCCGATTTTCCCGTCGTTATCAATGGCGCGACTAGTTGGCTTTCGACTGTGATCGCATTCGCCTTTTCCCAAGTCTTCCCGAACGGATTCCATGAATAACCAGATTCCAGATAGACTTTTCTCTGCTCCTCTTCCGTAGGAGGATATCTCGACCAGTCCTGGGATTTCATCAGCACGGATTCTGGAGTCGGAGTGAGCAGTCTTTCAGCCTCGCTCTTGACTTGCATCTGCCCTCCGGATACAATCAAATTAGGGGTTATGTCGCCCAAATCCATCACAAGATTGCCACTTTCCTCCGTAACCGACTGCACAGGGATGCCTCCGATATCTGCAGGCGCTTGTGCGGACGGCTCTTCGTAGAAATGATATATCGTGGACGGGCCTGTCGCTCCCGTTTCTATGCCCACATATCCCTGAGGAGTCACGCCTTCGCTCTTCAATATTTGCTTTGCGGCTGTGACTGTCGCAGCTTGTCCGCTCATGAGAAGCTCGGATATCTGGCTCTCTGAATATACAGGAGTAGGCACTGGAGACAAGCCTTGAGCTTCAGCTGCTTTCTCGACGACTTCCGGCAGCGGGACTATCTCCTGTGGCTGATTTTGCGGCACTAGAGCCACTACGGATTCTGCAACGCTAGGTTTTGGGGGTTCGATTATCGGCTGCACTGGTGCGACATACTGCACCGATCCTCCACCGCCTGGAATAAATTCGGGCGTGTATCCAGATGGCGGTCCTCCGCTGGGCGTCGCTTCCACGTATTGCCCGCTTGATGTCAGATAAGACACACTTCCCATTCTTTATCTTCCCCTTTTTCCTATTCTAAATTTCTATTCTAAGCACTATTGAAAGTGAAAAAACCAAAGAAAGAAGCCTGTGGCTAGAACAGCCCTACAGACTTGGCTATTATCACCAGCACTCCGAGTATCAGGAATGTAGTAACCAATACTATCGTTGCCCTGTCTTGTGACTGATGCGCATATCCTGCAGGATAGATGCTGTATGTGACTTTGTAGAGTCCTGTCTTGTTCACACCTATCGTTCCGTAAGTGTAGGAATTTCCATATGTTACATTGTAGTAACATGTGGAGCTCTCACCACAAGTGCTTGCAGTCGCTGCAGTCGCTGGTATGGTAACATCGCCTACAGTCCCATTGTATACAGTAACCGATCCTGAGACTATGTCCTTGTTTGTTAGTTGCACCATCACTGGAGTAGAACCCATCGTGAAAGATTCATTCACGACATTGGCTGTATTGTATGTAGGATTGAGCGAAAGATACATGACAGGAACAAGGAATGCTAGGAATACGACACCAATGACAATTGGTATCAAGGCACCTTGCCCTTTTTTTGACATTAGAGTATTCACTCCTGCACCAAGATTCGCGCCATGAGGCTATAAACAACAATCCCGCCATCAATCACGCCATTCATGCCGCCATCAATCACGCCATTCATGCCCCTATTGATGCCGCCATTCACCCCCTCATTCATGTTTAATTATAGTTGGAATCAATCAATTAACAGGAGTGATACGCTTGTTCGGGAAAAAAGGCCAGACGCTGATTGCATCATTGATTATTTCCATTGCAATAGCTTCTATCATACTCGCCAACGTGGCTATGCCTATATTGACTGGTGCAAACAAGACCGGATGGAACTCGACTGATACTACCGTCTTCGGTATGTTGTCGACATTCTTGATATTGGCTCTGCTAGTTGGAATAGCAAAGGCTGCCGGTTTCATGTAGGCAGAAAGGTGATTAGCATGATGGAAACCATCATTTCGCATTTTCTTTCTTTCAAGGTTTCTCATGGTTTTTCTTCATCAGCATAGTGGAGATAATACAATGAAAAAAGAGGCATTCGGGACGTTTTTGATGTTTGTGTTCGTTGGATTTTCCATTTTCTTCTTCCTTTCCTTCAAATCCGTCAATGCCGATTACGAGATGCCTCTGAGCATGGACATCGCAACCACCATCAACAACAATTTTCTAAATGTTTCAAGTCTGCCATGCGCCGAAGGTCAAGTAGCACGCATCATAGACGGTGTATGGGCTTGCTATTCGTTCACCAATTCTTCCTTTGACGATTTGGACATCGCCTGGACAGGCACGTTCGGCTATGGCAATCTCAGTGTCTGTGCGGAAGACCAGATACTCAAAATCTCCGGGGGCATATGGACATGTAGCGCGGAAGCCGGAGCCACAGGAAACACATCGGCTCAAGTGATCGCTGTTGTCAATATCACCAACTTGCTCTTCAATTTCAACGCATCAGGCGTGAACTGTGCCGGGATTGTAGGCGCTACTTCCAATCTTTGCACTCTTGTCGATACGACAGGAAGCGGCAATACTTCTGCTGAGATGATTGCAACGATAAACAAATCACAGACTTTCAACATCCAAGCAAGGAACGTATCGGATTATATCCCATGGTCGCAAATCACAGACAAGGGAATCAACATCGACTTTGGCAACGTCTCTGGGAAAGGAATAAACCTAGGAAGGGATAACCTGACTGGAATCGGCGTCACGCTCCCATGGGGGAATATAACCGGGGCGATAATCTACAATTCTTCTTATGAATGGTTCGATAATACAACTTTATTTTTGATGTATAATTCGAGTTATGAATGGTTTAACAATGTCACAATCTTCCTAAATTTTAACTCTTCTTATGACGCAATGCTCAATCACAACACCACACAGGAAATAGTGGACGCTGTGAATAAGTCGGACTTGCACATGAATGACAAGAATATTTTCGATGTCGGTTGGTTGAATGCCTCGAACATCAATGGCACTTATTATGGGGATGGAAGCAATCTGATATTATCCACCAGTTATTTCGCAGTCAATATCACGACAGACAAGGGAACGCACACAGGCGGGAATCTGGCTTCGATAACGACCGCCGAGGATGATTTGAGTTACAATGTCACAGAAGCAACAGGAGCATCGCCTTTGATAGTCGTCATCAATTTCACGGCAGTCACCACATTCGACAGTGTGGTTGGGAGGATTTATTATTCGGGAAAGCAGGGGCATGAGGTGCAACTTGAGATACTCAGGTCGGACACGGGTGTGTGGGAGAACTATCTTGAGTTCACGGATATGACCAGTTTCATAAACTTTTATGTGCCGGTACTCGACCCAGCGCAACATGTGGACACAACTAGAAATAACAATGTGTCCCTCAGGTTCAACCATGCACAGAACGGCATATCATCCCACACTTTCAAGATAGATTACATCGCCTTGGTGGATGGTCTGACTACACTAACAACCTCGCAACACGATGGTCTTAGCGGAAGGGATAATATTTCAAACCACCCTTGGGCATTCCCTACAGAGGCTACAAGGAACATAACGGGAAATGTGAACATAACTAGGAATCTTGATGTGGATGGGTACATAAACGCAAGCGATTGGACAGATGTGAGCATATTGTGGAGCCAAGTGAACGGCAAGGGGATAATAGAATTGACTTCCCAGAACATATCAGGTCTGAACTGGAGTACGGTCACAGATAAAGGAATAACCGGTATTGGAGATGTGAATATGTCGAATGTATCCTATGACAAGGTTTATAACAAGCCTTCTATGTGGTCTTATGCAACGAATATTTCAGACAAACCTTCATTATGGAACTTTGCAATCAATGTCTCGAACAGAAGCGTCAATGACCTCAATGACAGGAACATATCGGGATTGAATTACTCTTTGATACAGAATAAACCACAAATATTTTCATATCTCACAAACATCAGTGATAAACCCTCGAACTGGGACAGGGCGAATTTGACAGGGATAGGGACTGCCAACCAAAATTTCAACAACCTTACAGCCAACTTAGCGATGAGGTGGGAGAACCTATCGACTTTCAACCTCAATTCCGCATGGACTGGAACTTTGGGATTCAAAAACCTTACAAATTATGATTTGAATGTCTCTTGGTCGAACACATTGGGATATGGCAATCTCAGTAAATGCGCCGAAGGAGAGATACTCAAGATAAGTTCTAGTGCATGGGTATGCAGTGCAGATGCTGGAGGGACTAATTATTGGGAAGTACAGGGCGCATGGCTCACACCTAACATCACAGCAGGCGCAAAGAACTTCGTCAATGCTACAGGTTTCAACGCCTCTCAGACTATAAATGCTTCTGTCTTCTGGGAGAATGGTGTCTTGCTCGAGCAGAAATACAAGGCAGCGGGCGGCATAACCAACATAAATTTTGCGAGCAATGTCACGAACAGGAGCGTGAACGACCTTACGACTTCCAACTTCACAGCGAATCTTGCGCTAGGTTTCAAGAATATGACAGGATTTGATTTCAATGTATCTTGGTCGAACAGCCTCGGCGGCGGCAACATAACCCACGGGACGCTTGACCAAGATGCATTCATCTCTACATTCATGATAAACAAGAACAACATTAGCGGACCATTCGGAGTCAATCTCAATTTCGCTACGAATGTGTCCAATAGAAGTGTGAACGATTTGACAACCTCAAACTTTACAGCAAACTTGGCTTTAGGATTCAAAAATCTCACGAACTTCGACTTCAATGTCAGTTGGGCAAATACGCTTCACGGAGGCAATATAACACACGGTACACTCGACCAAGACGCACTTACGGCGACTTTTATGATTAATAAAAACAATATCAGCGGTCCTATGGGTGGGGAGAATATACCTTGGGCTAATGTGACTGGAGGAGGTATGGCAGGATTGACGGATGTAAATATCACAGGACTTAATTATTCATTGGTGCAGAGCAAACCTATGTACTGGGACTGGACTGTTAATATCACTAACAAAGGGTTGAACATCCCATGGGCTAATATAACAGGAAAGGGTTTGAATCTTGATAGGGCAAACCTTACTGGCATAGGTCCTACAGGTTTGAATAATGCCAATTCCACATATTATCTTCCAATGAACGACACATGGCAAGCGACCAATGCCAAAGTGCTTGGAAATCTCAATATTTCAGGCAGTCTCAATGTGACAAACAAAATCAACCTTTACAACAGTACGATATGCTGGAATCTGCCATGCACGGTTAATATCACTTATAATGGGACGCATATCATCGAATATGGGTGATAACTATTGAAAAAGACACGTTTGTATTCATAGCATTGATAATAGCAGTCGCTCTTTTCATTGTATCCGGATATTTTTGGAAAGCCGAGTGGCAATCGGCATATAATGGCACCACCGCCACAGGCACGACCTTGTCTTTGTCTGTTCCTTATGAAATCGTGGAGGAAGACCCTAGCATCCAATCGAAGATCACCGACAGCAGGATGCTAGACGGCAACCTTGTCATAGATTACGAAGGCCCGATGCCAAAGCTGGAAGGCCTGCCGTCGGAAAGGTACGAGATAAGAAATAGTTTCGTGGTCGTGCGCGATTACAACAACGAATACTTCAGGCTCGTGTTCGGCTCGAGTTCGGATGTGTACGAGTTTGGCGAAGGCACGGATATAGACCCAGTGTGGGCGAGCTACACTCCGGACAATTTCTTCGTGGAATTGATAGATAATAGAGTTGACATAAACAGTGGTTATGCCATTTTTAAGGTTTATAACCCGTTAAACACAAAAATCATAATCAACACTTCAATATTTGATATTCAAATCCAAAAGTATAAAGGGAATGATTTAAAAAAGATAGAATATTATATCCTAAAAAATTATACTGAAAGCAAGAATGTGACAGACATATCTACTACATGCGAAGATATAAATCTTGAAAATGGAAGCACTGTTTCTAATTGTGTAGATTATATGACTGGTTGGCATTGGGAAAATAAAACATGGGAAGGGTTTGAGCAATTTACATCTACAAAAATAGAACCTAAAAAAAGCTATATTTTCAAGATTATAGGTTATTGGAATGCTCATATAGGAGAACAAAGTATTGAATGGATGCCAATGATACGAATAGATAATATCGACCTTATTCAGAGAAAGTGGGCTTGGTGGAATGTTACTTGGTCAAATTATAAAAACATTACAATTACTGAAAACAGTGGGACTAGTCTGTACAATTTTCCGATAGTTTTGAATTATACATCTGCCATAAATACAACGGTTCAAATCTCGGAAATAAGGTTGGTAGATTCGAATAATGTTCTTCATAATTTCGGCATTCAAGGAAATGGAAATTCAACTTTTGACTCCAATGAAAACATCAGTTTTCAAGTGAACTTAACCGCTTCGACAAATATCAACATCTCTATTTACTACGGCAACGACACTTATGTCTATCCTTATAATACAACATTCTTAAAAGTCAGATGCAATATAGCCTCCAACACATTCGATGAGAACGATGCAAATGCCGAAGGTTGGAGGGTTACCAATAATGCCAGCGCAACAGGTACTATGTCAATAGATTGCACAAATAGTTGTTTCAGTGGTTGTTGTCTAAATACAACGAAAGTAGTAACTACAGGAAAAACAGATTGGTTTAGGAGTTTCAATGATTCCAATTATAACAACATAACAGTAGATTTCTATTGGAATGCTTCAGTCACTGCTTCTTCAGATAGCGCGGTTAAATTCTTTCTAGCAAATCAATCGCAACAAATCAATAAAACAGGATGGGCTTGGGATTCTATAGTCGTAGAAGGTGATGTCGGTGCTCAATTTCTACTAGTGCCAAATGCTTCTGTGCCAAATCTGATGAAAATAATGTCTGCTTCGGCAATGGTTTCTACAGCTATGACTCCTAAAAGATATCAATGGTATCATGTTGTTTACATATATGCAAAAAACATATCCAAGATAACTTATGTCCAAACGAATACAACTGGCTCTTTAACAGTTTCTGGAGCAATGGCTTCACAGAAAAAAGATTGGAATACTAGATATTTTGGACGGTTTAATGCTGAGAGTCAAACATCGTCTTATCTCATAGATAATGTCTGCATCTATAATTCCGTGTCAAAAATGCCGACTACAACTATAAGTAATGCACAATCTCAATCAGACTCCACTCCACCTCAAGTCATAATTAACCTACCCACAAACACAACCTACACATCGAACCCTATACAGTTCAATGTTTCCCTGAACGAGGCAGGAAGCCTGTGCCAGTATTCCCTCAATGGTTCTACGAATAGGAGTATGACCAACGGCGGGGGAAACAACTGGAATGCAAGCGAGACTCTGGGAAATTCTGCGTACAATGCGACATTTTATTGCAATGATACGGTAGGAAACATGAACGGCACTGAAAGCAAAGGATTCACTGTGAATGTAGCGACAAGTTCATGCACTTATTCAGGCTCGGGCGACTGGGCAATAGACTGTTCTGATGCCTGCGTGCTTTCGACAAACACAAATATAGGTAGCAATGATATAATATTTTCAGGAGTGGGGATTGTGGTAATCGATGCGAACATAGATGTCAGGAGGAAGTACAACTATGGTTGCAGGATAATAATCAATCCCAATAAGAGATTGACGCAGTCGTCTGCATAACCTTTATTATGCCTTAAAACGAGAAATGAAGTGGGAAGATGGAAGAAGAAAAGCAGGGAAACAAACCCAATAAAGCAAAAATCGCTCTGATATTTTTAATCATCGGTACAGTCGGGATGGGCGCGACTTTGACGTGGGTATTGTATAGTAAACCGAGTGTGGCTTGCAATACCTCTGCAAACACAACCGACCTGGCAAACGCATACAACGCCGGATATTATAGCGCTATCGCCGATATGGTGAAGGAAGCTTATGGGAACGGCATCGTGAGGATACCCTACAACTCGACGCACAACTTCGCGCTTGTGCCATGGAGGGAAGAGAATGGATAAAAAAATTATATTTGCATTGGTCATCCCCGTTTTTATTTTATTGGCAAGCCCGGCATTCGCAGTAAGAGTCAGGGAACAGTGCATCAACAGCACTGCAGTAAGGATGACTTTCGATTTCTCGCTGACATCAAGCGGCAATGCGACTTCATATGATTATTTCCAAGAGCATGAATGCTCTTCCGGTTGCTCGTACACTCTGAACACATGCAGGTTTGACACATACACAGAAGCACTATATGCATTCGGCCTTATCGGAGGTGTGCTTGTCTTCTGCACCATCGCGCTCTTCATATCCGACAAGACTGGGACAGGCATATACATAGCATTATTGATGATAGCCACGGTCTTGTCGATAGTGATAGCCTTGACGGACGTGTTCAGCGCCATGTACAGGACGATATTCCTCGGATTTGCGTTCCTGCCTTCGATGCTGATACTGTTTTCATATTGGCGCGATAAAGGCGAGAGAAAAGAGAGCTTGGAGGTGGAGTGATGGCAGACGAGCCTGTAAACGAGCCTGAAGATGAGGAAGAACAGACAGAAACACCGGAAAGCTATAATTGGAAGCAGACAGACCAGGCGATGGAAGGATATTTCGATTATAAGAACCTGATGATAAACCCAGCTACTTCTCACGAATTTCCAGTGCTGAACAGGGATTTACAGCTTGGGAACCTGAGCGATAAGGACTATAAGGTAGTTTTCGGCCATATGCACCTAGCGATGGACTTGAACAGGTTCAAAGTATTGGAAAAGGCTGCCGATTTCATATTCAGGAGAGGATGGGCGCACCTGATAATGAGCAATTCAAAAGCCGGGTTCGTCAGGAAGCTCGAAGCCACAAGCATAAGGGAAATCAGGAAGCCCAAGGAAGACGAGAAAGAGGGGCATTGGCTGAAATGGAGAAGATGATTATAACAAAGAATTGAAGAAAATTCCTTCAAGGAGGTGATGTTTTGGAGGAATTGGCATATCTGATAATACTAGGATGGACGGTTCCATTGGCATTCGGTGGCGTCTATCTGATAATGGACAAAGTGGTTGAAAAGATAAAGGTGAAACTTGGAGCGGTGAAAGTGACAAGGCTCACCAGGAGCTTCAAGATGAGGGACCAGCTCTCTGTTCCCGCAGGCGGAAAGATAAAAGTAGGAAGAAACAGCCTGCCTTTCGACAACAAGCCCGGGTTCATAGGGTTCAAAGGCTCGACGCCAGTCACGTTCTACAACGACTTGGGCAGACAGGTGAACATGAAGACACCAGAAGAGACGGCAGTCGTAGATCCAGACTACTATTCCAACCTCATAACCGAGGCATACAACCTTGGGATAGTATCCAGCATGAAAAAGGATCCATTCATAGCCATACTAGTCATAGGAGCGATAATCGCAGCTGGAGCGGCCGCGGCTTTGGGCATTCTGAATTTCCAGACACTGCAGGAACTAGCAACCAAAGCGATAGTGAAATAGGTGATGCATTGAAAAATGGTAGGATGAAACGGATGAAACCCATAGGAAGGGATGACATCAACAAGATATGGATAAAAAGCGACCAAAAAGGCATCCGTGCAGTGGAGATATTCGGATTCAGGGAATTGAAGCTTATGGATGCCCCCAATGAGATGCACATCGAAGGATTCAGAAGATGGGTGAACCTGCTCTTTGCCATGCTGGGAATAGACAACTCCGATGGAAAAAGGTTGGAAGGCATCAGCGAAGACATTGAAGACACAGGAGAAGTGAATGGGTAATGCAGGAAAAAGCCATACCGGAATGGAGGATAGTGAAAGAGGAGATATTGCGGTCTTTCTATGCGGCCGGTGATTCGCTCTCGTATTATCAGAGAGGCGTGGAAAAGGGCAGGCATGGACTTGCCTATTTCCTCGATTTCAAAAGGAACGTCATGGCTACGTTCTTCAAGACTAGGATGAAAATCGCAAAAATCAAGGAGAAAGACAGGGATGGGAAAAGATATAGGGAGATACTCAAACTTGACGGGCATATAACCGACAATTCGAACGGTCTGACTGACAAGGATTGGATAAGGATTTTCTTCCTTCTGGGCGAGTTCATAGAGTGGATAGGCATATCCAAGATAGAAATCAAGGAGTACGATGAAGATGAAAGCATGGCCTGATTTCAACCCAGAGAAGTATCTTGACCCTCATACATTGCGGAACTTGCGGAGGGTGAAAGAGAACAAACTGCAGCAGGACTTTGATTTTGTCTTGCTGATAGTCCAGAAGGACATAGGCAACAGGATGGGCAAGAGCCAGCTCGGGTTGCTAGCATCCTGCGTCATGGACGATAATTTCGATTTGAGCCGGGTATTCTTCGTCGAGGATGACTACTGGCGCGTCAAGCCAAAGTTATTGTCGCAAGCTTCCTTGGATTTCGACGAAGCTGTGAACATCTTCTGGTCCAGGGAATCCGGGGAGAGGGAGAAACGAATCATCTTCAAAGAGTTTTTGCTGAACCCATCGAACAACTTCTTCTCGGTGATAATAATCCCCAGCCTGGCATTGCTGCAGAAAGACTTCAGGAACATAAAAGTCAATTGCATCTGGGTGATTGACAGAAGGGGGACGTTCGCCTCATATTCTAGGAAGACAGGAAAGATAGACCAGATAAAGATCGACCCGCAGAACAAGCGGGTGACTTATCCCTCACGGCCTGACTTTCGGGGTTATTGGAAGGATATAAGCAAGACATCGATATGGAAGGACTATATGCCGAAGAAGAAGAAGTACATCAGCAAGACTGGCCCGCTGAACGTGAATGTCACCAAAGCAACTGACAGGGTCGAAAAGATGATGGAAGACAGTTATACCATGCAGGACATAGCAAAGATATGCCATGTGACAGTTTCGACTGTCTATAGATGGATCAAGGTTTTCAAGATATTCAGAAAGACCGATATGCTCATTGACTTCGGGGGGCGGACGCGCATTAGGAGGAGCGGGTTTGAAGCCGGTATGAGAAAGCTAGGTATACTTAGGAAGAAATGGAAGGAACAGATGAAGCACTATAAACATCACGTCAAGAAATAAGGAAAAAGGGCTTAATTTCGCTTCCAGACCTAGTACACCTGGTTCAACTCTAAATTATTCGGGAAGGGGGTTAAATAAATGGATATCTACAAATTGCTAGTCAAGCTTGGCTACTCCAACAAGTGCAGCCGATGCGGACATGAAGCATATAGTTGGTCAAGGCTGATAGGAGATATCATATTCGTCTCGGCGTTCGCGATAGTCATGTACTTCTACTTGACATCCGAACTGCCAGCTCTGCGAGAGAATGCCAACTGCACCTATATGAACATCAAAGAAAAAGAAAAGGTCTTTTCTACTATATACAACGCATCGCTGACCAATATCACAATACCGATGGCAACGGGATAGTTTCTAGAACCGTATGCCCTTATGCTTTCTTTCCATCAGCTTCATACCATCCTTACTGAACTTCAATATCCCAAATTCTTCAAATTCCCTTATCACGGCATAGTGATAACACTTTGGTATATGAAAGATTTTACCGAGTATGAGGGTGATGTCATTCATGGATAAAGATGCTCCCAATTCTTTCGTGTCGTTCACCTTCTCCACGAACTTCCCAATCGCTATCTCATATATGATCGGTATCTTCTTTTCACCCGTGTTCAAACACCCCAGTCGACGCTCCATACCGTATCGAAATAGAGGTTGGCCGGATGCTTCCTGATGTGGTCTATGGGCCTCTCTCCAGGTTGCAAGGCTTTGCTACATGCTTTGCATACTAATATCGGAGCAGCCGGTTGCATCGGCATCAGCATCTCATCCTCCTCTTCCCTGAGCGGTTTCTTAAACATTGGCATGGTTCACCCCCTTTGGCAGTTTGCCTTTGTCTTCCAAATATTCTATAAGTATTATTAACACTAGGCAGCTGAATGCGCCTGCCACAAAGCCTACGAGGAATCCTGGGTCTGCAATCATCCTTCTTTCCCCTCGGTCATCAATGCTACATAGATGAAAAGAGTCGCCAGAAGGGCATAGTTGCCTATGACCTCGTTCAAGCTATGCGCCAATTGGCAGGATTCGGAAATCGCGTAGCCTTCATCGATGCACATAGTATAAGCCAATGCCTCAGGATAACCGTCAAAAATACCTATGCCGAACTTCACGTCCTTGCATCCGCAGCTCGTATAGATTTGGGAATGGATGAGTTCATGGATGATGACGAAAGTCACTATGATTACCGCAATCTGGAAGATGCCGTCAACAATTGGTTTTCTCATTCTCTCATCCAATCACAACTTGTTTATATCTACTTTTAGCTTTTTGTCGCTATTGATTATATCCCTCTTAATCAAGTTCTCTACCGCTTCTTTTGACCTATGATTGTAGTAGTAGATTGTACTTAGAGAGAACTCCGGAATCAATTTCTGTATTTGGCGCGGCTTCAATCCTATCCAAAATAAGAAATAAAGTTCGGGTTTGCTTCTGCCATGAGCCATATGAAATATTATAGCTTATGAGCATATAAGCTTAAGACATAGTGGCATAGGAAACAAAGAATCGAACCTCTATATGCATAAGCAGAAATAAGCATTTGTCCCTGATGAAATGACAGGCTGTTTTGTCACTCCAGCTTATATAGAATAAAACATCATATAAACTCAACCTGCAAACTTAAAAAACTCTTTTATCATTCTCTCTTATCTCCTTTATTCAATCTCTTCTCTTGATATCAGTTCCTTTCTCGTACTACCTGTTCTCTAACCACCACTCATACGCCTGCTTGCTGTACAGAAACTCGCGCAGTATGTGCGATAGCTCCCTGCATGCCGACTTTCGGGCATTCTTTCTTCTCGCACACCGCTATCATGCTGCTTCTGTATTTTTCTGGAATGAAATTGAGTATAGTGAACTTGGTGAAAAACGTCTCCATCTTCAAGACATTAAATCCAGCTATCCTCAACAAATTGTCAAGCTCATAGAGCGACCAAACATAGCAGTGAGCCTCATACTTGGCTTTCTTGTACCTGTTCCTAAAGACTTTCTCGAATCCCGTGGCATTGGGGCTTGTGATTATCAGCCTCCCACCATCTTTCAGCACACGCTTGCAGTCAAGGAGGAAATCAAACGGCCTCAGCGTATGCTCTATGAACTCCCCAGCCACTATGGTGTCGGCAGAGCTGTCCTCGAATGGCAGTCCCTTCTCCACATCGCAGACTACATCTATCTTTTCCCCAGTATCCTTATTTTTTTCCAGTATATCAACACTTATAACAGTTTTAAAAATCTTTCTAAGAGCTAAAGTATTTTCTTCCTGTCCCGCACCAATATCAAGTATAACCCCATCTTTTACAGCTTCAATTATCCGTTTTGTTCTATTATGAACCATGTTTTTTCATTCTCTCTTATCTTCTTTCTTCAAATCCTTCTTTTCAATCTCGAACAGCACTTGCCGCACTGGATAATTCGGTCATCATCATTTCAAACCACACCCTCCAAAGTACCTTTTGCGTATGTAAGCTTCTTCTTCCTAACCAAAGTATGGTGGAACGGACACAATACTAAGTCATCTTTAGGTTTCATTCTCTCTTATTCTCCTTCTTGGTCGCCATAGTCCTTGTAATTTTTGAACATCTTCATAACATTAAACATCAAGCATCTGTTCTTTCTGCAAAACTCCATAAGCTCATCCCAATGCTCTTTCTTTTCCTTTTCTGACAACATCCTTAACATTTTTCTTCTTCTCCTTCAAATCCTCTTTGCCAATCTTGAACAATATTTGGACTTTGCCATCCTTCAGTCCGTGCAGTTTCCATGTCTTCCCGTCAAAGCTAGGCACAAGCCCATCATTCCACAAATCGACTGCCGACTGGAATGGGTAGCCTTTCGATTTTATCTTCTCCGTGTGCTTCCATTCTTTCCTTTTCAGCTTGAAGAACGAACCTACATAAGCCCAGACTGAAGCCCCGACTGAAGCACTGACTGAATCCCCGACTGAATCCCCGACTGAAGCCCTGACTGAAGCCCAGACTGAAGCACTGACTGAATCCCAGACTGAAGCCCCGAC
>Ga0315289_10002418_pt1 | contig 28607 bp, 7 predicted proteins | sample YL17G11_40_MG_FD_203452 | JGI IMG/M metagenome (GOLD analysis project Ga0315289, IMG submission 203452) | Sediment microbial communities from Yellowstone Lake, YNP, Wyoming, USA - YL17G11_40 | ecosystem: Environmental > Aquatic > Freshwater > Lake > Sediment | place: USA: Wyoming | collected... | reverse complement strand
TACCGCGCTGAACATCCCGGATGAGCACCCCTCGAGAGAGGACTTTCACACATTTTTCCTTGATGTGCCGCCGGAAAAGCACGAAAAACACGGGAAAGAGTACAAAGTCTTGCTCCGAAGCCAGACGTCGACAGGCCAGATAAGGGTCATGGAGAAGGAAAAACCGCCGCTTCAGGTTATAATTCCCGGCAAGGTCTATAGGCCCGACGCGACGGACGCATCGCACTCTTTTATGTTCCATCAGGTAGAAGGATTGATGGTCGATAAGGATATAAAGTTCTCGGATCTAAAAGGCGTTCTGGATTTATTTTGCAAATCTATGTTCGGAAAAAGCGTAAAGACAAGGTTTCGCCCGCATTATTTTCCGTTCACAGAGCCGAGCGCCGAAGTAGACGTTTCCTGTATAATTTGCGGCGGCTCAGGCTGCAGTGTTTGCGGGAAAAAGGGCTGGCTTGAGATTTTAGGAGCAGGCATGGTTAACCCGAAAGTCTTTGAAGCCGTCGAGTATCAACCGGAGGATTGGACTGGATTTGCATTCGGCATGGGCGTGGAGCGGATAGCGATGCTCAAATGGGGCATCAACGATATCCGCATATTTTATGAAAATGATTTGAGGTTTTTGAAGCAGTTTTAACAGCCATCGAAGCCGTAACCAACAGCGTTAAGTATGGTTGTAAAACCACTCGGCGGGACATTCTCCGTTGAATAACGCAAGTGCTTTTTAAGGAGAGTGTCCCGCGACAAGTAAAATTTATGCGAATAAGTTACAACTGGCTAAAAGAATACATAGACATTAAGGAATCGCCGGAAAAAATAGCGGAGATACTTACTCAAAGCGGCACCGAGGTTAAGGCCATTGACGCTGTCGAAGACGGCGACCGCCTTATGGAGATAGAAGTAACTCCCAACAGAAGCGATTGTCTTAATTATATAGGTATTGCACGCGAGATTTCCGCTCTCACGGGCAAAAAGATTAAGATGCCGGTTGTTAAAATAGGTAATAGGGGGAAGGTGGTCCCCTCCCGGGGAGGCTTCGCACTAGGTAGTAGGGAATTTACCGTAGAAATAAAGGACAAAGATTTATGCCCGCGTTATACTGCCCGGTTAATAAAAAATGTCACCGTGAAAGAGTCGCCGGAATGGCTAAAGAAAAAAATATCGGCTATGGGGCTCCGGCCCGTTAATAATATTGTTGATATTACAAACCTTGTCTTATTCGAAACGGGGCAGCCGATGCACGCTTTTGATTATGACAAAATAAAGGGCCAGAAAGTAGTAATAAGAAGGGCATCCGAAGGCGAGAAGATGATCTCGATAGATAATGTAGAGCGCAGATTAGAAGAGGACATGCTTGCAATCGCCGGCGGGGAGCGGCTTGTAGCTATCGCAGGCGTAATGGGCGGGCTGAATACGGAAGTTAACTTTAGCACTACCAATATACTGCTCGAAAGCGCTTATTTTAACCCTATTTCCGTGAGAAGGACATCATATAAATTGGCGCTTATTTCGGAATCGAGTTATAGGTTTGAAAGAGGCGTTGATCCCGGGATGGTTCTTCCGGCCTCAGATAGAGCAGCATTTTTGATACAGAAACTTTGCGGAGGCCAGATAGCGGAGTTGGCCGATAAGGGCGAGAAGCCGGTGAAAGACCGGACAGTCACAGTGAGAACCGGCCACATCAATAGGGTATTAAATCTAAAACTCACGGAAAGCTATGTCAAAAAAGTATTATCGGCGTTATCGCTCGGAATTACATCAAAGAAAAAAGGTATTATTAGGGTATCTGTCCCTAGTTTCCGGCAGGATCTCAGAGACGAGATAGATATTGTCGAAGAAATAGCGAGGATTTACGGTTATGAAAAAATAGCGGCAACCATACCGAATATAGTGCCAAATCCCGAAAGGAAGCCGCTTTCCTGGCAGATAAAAGAAAGGGCAGCCCAAACCCTTATTTCGCTCGGTTTGAGCGAGGTCATTACTTATGGGCTTACGAGCAAAGCCAATCTTCACAAGGCCTTCGGGTACGACATACCCGAGGCGATAACCGTAAAGAATTATATAAGCGTCGACCAGGAAATCATGAGGCCGTCTCTCGTACCGGGCGCGTTGGGAGTATTGAGCCGGAATATAAATCGCGGCATAAAGGATTTAAAGATATTCGAAATAGGAAACGTCTACGGCAAAGATTACCGTTATGAAACGATGCATTTGTGCATCGCGTTAACCGGCCTTTTATCGGGCGACTGGCAGAGGCAAAAGAGCGCGCTTACTTTATTTGACTTAAAAGGCGTACTTGATATGTTATTCCGAAGACTCGGGCTTTCAGCGGATAAGATTGAAATTAAAACAGAGAAAGGGCCGCAGATATTTTACGAGAAAAAGCATGTAGGGTATCTCGCGGCGTTGGATAAGAAAATTCTAGATGCGTTCGACCTGACGGAAAAAGTCTTCGTAGCAGAAGTGAATCTCGGCGCTCTAAAGGAGCGTGTCAATCTTGAAAAGAAATTCAAAGACATACCAAAATACCCTTCCGTAAAAAGAGATATATCCTTGATAGCGCCGAAAGGCGTCACTTTCAGCAATATAACAAGCATAGTAGCCGGTCAGGGCGGGAAGTTTATCGAAAGAATAGAGCTTCTTGACAGGTATTCCGGCAAACAGATACCCGAAGGCCAGCAAGGCCTTGCATTCCGCATAGAGTACAGGGACAAGACGAAGACCCTCACATCGGGAGAAGTTGACGAGGTGCATTTCGCGATAAGGGATTCTCTTGTTAAAAAATTGGGCGTCGTGCTTCGGTAGTTATTGGGGTCAGACCCTGACCGGTATTATTGCACTGTCAAGGGTCTGACCCCAAAGACTTGACAGACCCTTGATAGTGTAGTTAACATAACGAGGGTCTGACCCCAAAAACTTGTAATTGCATTTTACATGTGATATACTTCTTGATATAAGCTCCCTGCTTTGTGCGTGAGAAGAAAACGAAAAATCTGAACCAACAAATTAATATCGGGAGCCTAACTTCGTATATGGCGCGCATGTCCCCTATGGAGTGGTAGGGCGGGGAAAGCGTAAAGTATGCGGGAGGGCGCCCACCTGTAATTAACAGGTTCACAGATTTGACGTTTCCACGGCACGGCGGGGACGTATTAAAAAGAGGGACAGCGCCCATTTTTCAGCCAGACCCTATTTCTTTAAAAATGGGCGCTGTCCCTAATTAATCTTATTAACTATGGATTTATTCGCAAAAGAAGAAAAGATAAATACAAAAGACCAAAAACAACTGCCTTTGGCAGCGAGGATGCGGCCGCGGAACTTCGATGAGTTCGCCGGGCAGAGCCATATTATCTCCGAAGGCAAACTTCTGCGTCGGGCGATAGAATCGGGCCAATTCGGCTCGCTAATATTTTACGGGCCGCCCGGCTGCGGCAAGACAGCCCTCGCGTATCTCATAACCGAGATGAAAAAGTGTCATTTCTTCCGCATAAACGCCGTGACGAGCAATGTCGCTGAGATGAGAAAACTTATCGACGCCGCTAAAGAGAATATCAAAATTGACGGAAGAAAGACGATTCTATTCATAGACGAGATACACCGGTTTAACAAGGCCCAGCAGGATGTCCTGATGCCCGACGTAGAGCAGGGGAACCCCATTCTCATAGGTACAACGACCCACAATCCTTTCTTTTCCATAGTCTCTCCTTTATTATCGCGGTCACTCGTCTTTGAATTTAAACCGCTCGGCGAAGAAGATATAGCGAATATATTAAAACGGGCCGTAAAAGATAAAGAGAGAGGATTCGGTAATTTGAAACTTAAATTTGATGATAAAGCGCTTTCGCACCTTGCGAAATTATCCGACGGCGACGCGCGCCGGGCCCTAAACGCCCTTGAAGTAGGAACGCTTACAACGAAACCGGATAAAGACGGGAATATAAACTTTACTCTTAAAGTCGCGGAAGAGTCTATCCAGAAAAAGGCAGTCTTGTATGATAAAGATGAAGACGGCCATTATGATACGATTTCCGCCTTTATCAAGAGCATGAGGGGTTCTGACCCTGACGCGGCGCTATATTGGCTTGCAAAAATGATATATGCCGGCGAAGACCTGCGGTTCATAGCAAGGCGAATCGTAATATGCGCGGCGGAAGACGTCGGCAATGCAGATCCGCAGGCGTTAGTCGTTGCTAACGCAGCTCTCCAGATATCGGAATTCGTGGGTCTTCCGGAGGCACGCATACCGCTTGCGCAGGCGACGGTGTATATAGCATGCGCGCCGAAAAGTAACGCTGCCTATATGGGGCTCGAAAATGCCACAAAAGATATAGAGGCAAACCCGACTCAAGAGGTCCCGGACCATCTAAAAGACGCCTCATATTATGGCGCGGAGAAATTGGGGCATGGAGTGGGGTATAAATACGCGCACAGCTATGATAAACATTACGTGAAACAGGAATATACTGTAAAAGGCAAAAAGTACTATTTCCCCGCCGATATCGGCTACGAAAAGAAGATAAAGGAGTGGCTTGCAAGCCTTGAATAGGGACAGACACCTGTGTCCCCGCGGGGACACAGGTGTCTGTCCCTCTATTGTAAACTCAGAACATAAAACAAGTTGACAATTAACATTGAGATGTTATAATGGGCCCAAGATGAAAAAAGGGCCATTATTTTTTGCCATTTTTCTAAATATTGTTATTCTCAAAAACGTATGTGCGGAGAGTGAAGAAACTTTCCTGCCCCCTATCATCATCACCCCCTCCAGGGCCCCGGAAGAGACTTCGTCAAGAAGCGTCAGTTATATAGAAAAAGAAAATTTTGATAAGATAGCAGGGGCATCTATAAACGATATAGTCAAGAATCTAGACGCGGTCGATCTACGCCAGCGCGGTTTTAATGGTGTCCAGGCCGACCTCAATATAAGAGGCGCCACATTTGAGCAATCGGCAGTATTGTTAAACGGCATCAGGATCAACGACCCGCAGACGGGCCACCACAATATGGATATACCGCTTACGACAATGGACCTTGAGCGCGTAGAACTTATGCGCGGAGGGGCGTCGGCGCTTTACGGCCCGGACGCTTTCGGCGGCGTGCTTAATGTCATAACAAAAAGGCCGGATAAACGGGAGGTACGCACTGCGCTTTCCATCGGCCAGCATGATTTTATCAGGGAAGCCGTTTCTATAACCCAGCCCATCAAAAATCTGAAAAACAGAGTTTCATTCGAGCGGAAAGACTCCACCGGATATCGCGGGAAAGCGACAAGTTTTCATACGACGACATTCTCATTCGACTCGCTTTTAGAAAATAGCTTCGGAGAGGTGGAGATGATAGGGGGTTATGCCCATAAGGATTTCGGCGCAAGCACTTTCTATTCAAGCCTATATCCTAATGAACACGAATCAACGGATACACGCGTTGGCATAATACGCGCAAAATTTACCGAGGGCATGGTAACAGTTGAGCCGAAGATATATTACAGACGGCATTGGGACAGGTTCATCCTTGATAATGACAGGCCGTTTTGGTATAGGAATACCCACAAAACTTATACGCTCGGAAGCGATATTCAGGCAACTGTAAGTACGGATCTGGGCACGATTATCTTCGGGACCGAGCTTTGCTGGGATAAGATCGACAGCACAAGCATAAAGAAGCATAAACGAGACCGCGAAGCCCTATTTTTTGGCTATAACTACAAATTTCCTATAGGATTTCTCGTAAACGGCAATATAAGAGCCGACCGGTTTTCAATATTCGGCTGGGAGCTTTCGCCGCAGGCAGAAATAGGTTATGCCCTCAATGATAAAATAACACTGCGCAGTTCCGTTAACAGAGCCTATAGAGTACCTTCCTTTACGGATTTATATTACGCAGATCCGGGGAATATAGGCGACGCTAGCCTTAAGCCCGAAAGCGCCTGGTCCTACGAGGGGGGTATAGATTATAAAGATAGATTTGTAAATATTTCTGCAACCGTTTTTAATAGAAACGCCAAAAATGTGATAGATTGGGTGAGAAATTCTAAAGCCGAACCATGGCAGGCAGCGAATAGAGGCAAAATCGATACGTTCGGAGTAGAGAATTTAATTGAGATCAAACCGGGCGAGATCTTCAAAGGCATATCCATTGAAAAGATCTCAGCCGGCTACGATTTTATAGACTCTGATAAAAAAGGCGACACTGCTATGCTTTCAAAATACGCGCTCGATTACCTGCGACATAATTTTTCCCTTGGCACGACGGCCAGGTTTCCTTTCGACATAGAAGGGGTTTTTAAGTTTTCTTATAAAAGAAGGTGCGGCCAATCGGGATATTTCTTTCTCGAGTCTAAGACTATTAAGAAGGCGCGCATTTTGGGGTTCGATACCGAATTCTACCTCGAGGGCACAAATCTTCTAAATACTTCATATTCAGAAATAACGGATGTTCCCGCGCCGGGCATTTGGATTATAGGCGGAGTGGAAGCGCGTTTTTAGAAATAAAAAAGGCGGCTTCGGCCTCCGACCGAAACCGCCTTTTACCGTGTATAACTTTTACTCTTTCTTCAACACATAATACTTAGCATCGCCTACCTTGACTTCCCAATAAGGATAAAACGACGAGAGCGTCATGCCGCCCGGTTCCCATACGAGAACGGCTTCAATATTTTCATCCTTAACATCGGGGAGAGACTCCTTGACCTTTTGGATGGCCTCGTCCTTTGATATCTGGACATATATGGTCGGCTCTTCCACGTAACTCGCCTCCATAAAATGGCCGTCCACCGCATCAACGATTATAGCCGCATAGGAGTAATATCTGCCGGCCTCGAGTTTATCAAACGGGATAATGTAGTAATCTTTATCCGTATCTATCCTGTGGACCTTGATGAATTCCCGCGTCACTGCATTATCTATTGCCTGCTTAAAGCTCTCGTTCAGAAAGAGAGTAGGTTCTATGACCTCTTTCCAGGATATCTTAGATTCTTCTTTGGCGACTTCCGGCTTAAAGAGGGCAAGCAGATTGTTGCCGGTAGAGAATCCCGCGGCAGAATCTTCCAGATTTACTACCATAGCGCTGTCCAGAAGATGCCGGTCCATTGGATCCACTCCCTCGTTATTTGCGTACTCGGCCATATTTATCAGATTTGTCGTCGATTCGTTGGTTGTGCTTGGCGCCAGCTCGACTTCCGGAAATTCAGGAGGAGGTGGTTCGAGTACGGCGACGTATTCATTCCGCACAGGCATAAGTTGGAAGTAAGTGGATAGATTATTTGATGCGACATAAAAATTCCTTCCTATGCCTCCGGTGACAGCGGGATCCGTCAGGTATAATCCGGATACTATAAAGCTCAACTCGTGGGTTTCTGGCGGCTCTACATCAGAAGTAAAACCGTTTATCAATGCCCAATGGCTATACCCCTGAGCGGTCGCGTAAAGCGGCACGCATCCGGGTATATTTTGGTTCGGAGCGACGCCAGGCACCAGATAAGATACCCACCATACGCAGTTTCTGATATAATTATCAAAATTGGAGCTAAAGAACATCGAGAAGTAGTATCCGGATGCATAAGCATCGAAATGGTTTAATGTTGCCGCGAGTTTGACGTCGTCTAATTCAACTTCTCCGGAGCCTTTGTAACTATAAATGTCGGTATCGGTCGGGAATGTTGCCGGATTAAAATCCTCCCTCATAAGCTTAAGTAATATCTTGGCGCAAGCCAGGCTTGTGAGGTTCGGGGTTACATCCTGAGTGGTTGTGTAGAATCCTGCCGGAGAGACATTGCCGGCCTTTGGTATAAGAAGAGAGTATCCGACATTTATATTAATGTTTCTGATTATGGTCGTGACATTGCCGGGAAGCGGCGTAGTAGCATCATTCGCTTTGACCTCTATCGTCGCGCTGCCTGATGTGGGTATTGCAAGCGGATAGGAAAAACTATGATCTGCTGGATTTACGGTGACAGTCTGCCAATCAGGATATGTTCCGAAACCAGTCACCCTCATCTGGAGCGCAACAGTAGTCAGGTCAGGAACGCTTCCTGTTACGGTTAAGGTGCCGGTAGTGACTACATTTTCGCCCTCAGCCGGGTATGTGACTGATAAAGCGGGAGGAGTGTTATCGACTGTAAAGTTATTATCAGAGGTATCCATGACGGTCGTTGAGAGATACCTTGCTACTATGGATATCCTGCACTGTGTTGAATCGACGCCAAGTAAAGAGGTGTCCCAAGGAGGATCACTTGTTTTCGGCCAAACACCGCTATTTGGCACGCCGGTTGCCAGAGTTATATTATAGTTATTGCCGCCGTCAACACTGGCGTATATGCTGCATGTTCCCAGAGGCTGGAAGCTGCAAACCCACACGATTGGGTGAGTACCTCTCCATTTTTCGCCGCCGTTTGGCGATATAATTACGATACTAGCAGCGCCCATCGGTTCTATTTCGCCGCCCAGAGACTCTGTGCCGTCGCCTGCAGCAGGTTCTGTAAGAGCTCCCTCAGGAAGGCTGGCTGCATCGACTGTCTGGTTGGGTATGGTTTGCACGCCTGCCGAGTATATTACGCCGGCTGTGCCTATATCGCTGCTTGTTATTGCGGCTGCTAAAGGAAGAGGAGCGCCTCCTTCTGCAATGATGCCAAATGAGGACGCATCTACCTTATATATCATGCCGGATGAACGGCTCAGCATGACTAAGTAATCTCCGCCCGGTGATTCAAAGAGCCCCGAGCAGTTATCAACGACTTTAGGTTTGTTTGTAATAGCGCCTGAGGCAGTATCTATGGACAGTACATCGCCGGTTTCTGTTAAGGCGTATAATGCGCCGCTCTTTGCCATGGTGAGTGATTTTACAGGAGTAGCGCAGTCTATTGTTTGAGATGCAGTGTTTGCGGCTGTTTCTATGACGGCTATTTTGCCGTCAGCGCCTGCTGCGAATATCTTTGAGCCGTCAGCGCTTATTGCGGCATCATTAGGTGTATTGGATAATGCTATGCTGTTCTCGACTACCTTCGAGCTTAGGTTTACAATGTTGATATTAGTACCTGTAACGACATATGCCTTGGATGAAGAGGGAAGTAACAGCTTTTTGGCTTCACCGGACCCTAGAAGTATCTCATCGGTTATTTCGCCCGTTGCATCAGATATAATAAGGAGCTTTCCGTCGCCGAGGGCATATAAAGAGCCGCCTTTAAATGCCATGTCGCGTATATCCGAGCCTGAAGCAATTGTCTTCACCACTGCCAAAGTAGCAGGATCAAGAAGCGTTATATTGCCTCCTAAGGCGCAGTATAACTTTGTATTGTCAGTGTTTAACGCTATATGCGTAACACTGCCGAGGTCGCTATATGCCCCAATCGCCATGGTCCCCTCAAGCCGCATAACGCCGCTATCGAATGAACCTACGAATATAGTATCGCCCAAAGCGATACCTGGCAGCGCCATAGCCATAAGAGCCATCACTGCCGCCGTCAAGATTATGAGCTTTTTCATTCTAGTCTCTCCTTATGTTCGAAAATCTTTTACAAACTTTTTAATTAAAAGTGCAAATTGGGGACAGCGGTAGCTGTCCCTATTTATTAAATGACCGCTGTCCCCAATTATTATTTACTTGCGACGTAGAACTTTTTATCTCCCACCGTTACTTCCCAGTAAGGATAGAACGGCGAGAGTGTTGCGCCTTTGGGTTCCCACGCGAGGACCGCTTCCACCTTATCGGCAGCAGCTTCAGGCATAGATTCCAGCACCTTGTTTATCGCTTCTTCCTCGGAGATCTGCACATATATCGCAGGCTCTTCAACGTAACTTCCCTCCATGAAGTGGCCGTCCTCAGCGTCGACGATTATAGCCGCATAGGAATAATATCTGCCGGCTTCGAGCTTATCAAAGGGGATTATATAGTACTCTTTGCCCGTATCGTTTCTGCGCACCTTGATGAATTCCCTCACAGTAGAATTTTCGATCGCGCTCTTGAATTTTTCGTTCAGAAGTAAAGAGGGGCCGACAACATCTTTCCACGATATCTTTGAGCTGTCTTCCTTAATAAGTAATTCCGGCTTAAACAGGGCGAGCAGATTAGCGTTGGTGGAAAAGCTGACTGCCCCGTCATTTTTATCAAGGTTTACCGCCAGCGCGCTGTCAATAAGATGCTTATCCATGGGGGTCGTAGCGCCATCGGTTGCGTATTCGGCCATGCCTATAAGATTTAAGGTGGACTTATTTACTTCGGAAGGGGCCATGTCGGTATTCAGCTTAAATTCCTCGGCGGGCGGTTCGGCAACCATCACATATTTGCCATTATATGTATCGCCTGCGTTTGGAGCCGCCAGCGGCCTCAAATAATCGCCGAGCGAAGAAGAAGCTATATAAATATCCTGCCCTATGCCGTTTTGCGCAGTATCCGTTAAAAATAGGCCGTATACCGTAATGTCTAAAACGTTGTACGGGTTACTCCATGGATTTGGGTTATCTCTGAAAGGCGAGACATCCGAGGCGTACCCGTTTGTTATGATCCATCGGTTGTACCCCTTTGTATCCGCATATAAAGGCACTGCCCCCGGCGCATAAGGCTCTTCCACAAGATCAGTGCCGCCATGGCTGAGATAGTAAGGACCTTTGCTTACCGGCCAGCTCATCCAGCGTATAATCTCTTTCAAGTAACTGTTGTAACCCGCAGTTGTGTTTTCAAATCCTTCTGCGGTAAAATTATATCCCTGCATGCCATTACCATAATTGCCCGTAGGCTGCGTGTCATATGAATCGAATTTACAGAGAACAGCCATCATGCCCCTTGGGTCAAATTCGTTTAGTGAGGCATTTGCAGGCAGATTCAGCTGATGGCCGTGATTATAAATGTCAGTATCCGTCGGCATGCCCGTCGCCTCCGGCCTCATCAGCCGCAGAATGTCTTTTGCAGCCGTTAAGCTCGAGAGGCCTTGCGACTGGGATGTATTATAATATACAGGAAGGTCTATGAATAACATGTATCCCTTTATTACTTCCACCTGGTCCGTAGATATGTTGCCTGCCGCGTCAGTAGCTTTTACCACTACAATGGCCCGCATACCGCTGCCGGGCAAGGTTACATCTGTGGAGAAATTGTTACCCTCTATTATGGCCGGCTGCCAGTCCGAAACATCCGTTACCATTACCTGCACAGAGGATATATTATTGTCGAGCGCGGTGCCCGTAACTGCCACAGGCGCGCTTCCCCAGTTAGTATTTTCCGCCGGCGATGTTATGGCGATCGCGGGAGGAGTATTATCCAGCGCGAAAGTAGAAGCGGAATCGCGCTGAGCAGAGACGCCGTGCTCGGTTGTTTCGTAGGCCACTACACGTACTTTATAGGTATTTGAGTCGGGGCAGGCCGCGTGATTAGATTCGTCCATCGTGACCCACGCGTATTCTCCGTCGTTTGCCAACCCCTTGGCAATCGGCTGATAATCCACGCTGTTCAGCGTGTAATATAAGTCTATTGTTATAGGGTTGTCGTTCGAGTCACTGGCCGTCCACTTAACAGGTATTACGCCTTTAAGTGCGCCGCCGCCGTTAGGAGATGTAAGGCTGACAGTCAGTACACCGGAGGCGCCGGTGAACGGGTAAGGAGTGCCGTCGGCATAATAAGTGCCTAATAGCTCTTCGGAGGCGTTGTATTCACTGTAGAACAGCAATTCTTTCATTTCGAGGTCGTAATATTCTCTTGTTTCGCCCGCATAATTAAGCGAGACATCATATTTCGTTATTATCTTGGCGAAATCGGAGTTAGCCGGAAGGCCTTCCTTGGTTACATTAGCGAGAAGATACTGCTTCTCAGGGCTTTCGTAGTATAGAATATTGCCGTTACTAGCGATCTCTTCATAATGCTCAAGTCCGGCGTCCAGATTTATCGCGGGGGAATTAAACAAGGTTGCGTAAGAATTTGTCGTCGGGCTCAGATAGCGCGGGTCGCCGTGCTGGTTATTATTGTAGCTTGCGAAGATGTTTTCGGAGGCGCCGTTATACAGGCAATCAGCCGCGTTACCATAAAAGAGGTTATTCTGTATATTCGAAAGTATTATGTCTTTATATGGAGTAGCCGCTATGTTTATAGCGGCTTGGCTTTGGTTCGTCAATATGTTGTTTTCGAGCGCGAATAGGGCGAGAGATGTTTTACAGTCTACGCCTTTGGTATTTTGGTCAAAGACGCAGTGTTTTATCGCCGGGCTTAGCACTATCTGGTCGTTCTTACCTTCCACCACCACGGCCGTGTCGAATTTTTTCAATACCGTATTGGTTATAATCGGCGCGGCAGGACTCCCTGAGGTATTTTCCATAACCGCAATACCTGTCCCATATGTAGATACGCTTATGCCCCATTTCGAAGCCAGAACGGCAAAATCAGGCTCTAACATGACGTTGTCGATAGCGGGAGAACCGTTGGCGACAAATAAACTGCCGGTAAAGGAATAATCCTCTCTTCCGTCCATATCAGAATCTATTTCTGTAGTGAGGTCATTATCATTGGGCGATTTTACAGTGAGGTTTTCTATCGAGCCGTCCGAAAATATAAATACCACAGGCCCCTCAATAAAGGTATTGTCTTTGCCGCTACCTATAATATGTATATCCTTGGCCGTTACGAAGATTCCGTATGTAGAGACCTGGCCGGATCCGTCAGGCGTCTTTATAGTTAGCGCTTCCGCGGAATATACGCCGGGGTCAAGGTATATGGTATCATTCGGGTTGGCATTATTTATAGCGGCCTGCAGAGACTCGCCGGTTTTTAAGAACTTAGCGCATCTGTAAGCCCCCATGTCGGGCGCGGTATCAAGCGGGAAAGCGCCTAGCTTTATGCCGGCATCCACGCAAGGCGAAGACGGTTTCAAATAGAAGGTCCTTTCGGTGGAAAATACAGGCTCTACCGACATATTGTTGGCCCCTAAAACTATATTGGTCCCTACATGCGACAGGCCTTCGGGGAGGTTATCATAAGTTATAACAGCGCCTGTGCTATTGCCGTCTATAGCATACGTAGTGCCGTATATTATATTGTTCTTTATTTCCGTACTCAAAATGTTGGCAAGATTTATTCCTGTAGCTGTTCCGCCGGTACCCAGAGTCTCGGCTTTGATTAGGTTATTAGTTAAGGAAGAATCGCTGACCGTGGAGAGTGATATGCCCGTCAGATTGGCAGGTGCGGCGGCATTATCTTTAGCGAAAACCATGTTGTCTCTAAATGTAAGGCCCCGGACGTTAGAAACTGATATTTTGCTGCCCGTAGCCCCGCCGTAAAATTCATCGCTGAATATATTGTTTTCAAGCAGTATGTCTTGGGAGCTGGTTATGGTTAAGGCGGTTAAGCTATTGTCTTTTGCCAGTAGGGCGCAGTTTTGGACCACTACGTTAGATTTTCCGGATATGCTCATCGAATGTATCTTAAAACCATCGACTATACAATTGTTTCCGACTGAGAAATTGACATTGCCGGAAGGTATATCTGACGGGGAATTAGAGCCGATAGTAGGCAGACCAAGCCCTTTTAATGTTATCCCGTCTTTGAGAGTCACTTCTTCTTTATAAGAACCGGTGCCTACTATTATCGTGTCGCCGGAATTTGCGGCATTGATAGCAGATTGTATAGTATTGAATTTACCGGGTACATAGAGGACATCACAATACGCTACCGATGCGCAGAAAAATATTACGAATAAGATAAAAGGAATCATAAAAAGCTTTCTGTATTTTCTTATCATAGAATTACCCCGACCTTTCTTTGGCGTATCAAAAATTGTCATAGCGTTCCTCCGAAACATTATCAAAAAATTTCAAAAAACCTTAAAAAGAAAGGAATAAAAATAGCCTTTCTGGTAGGCACAGTAAGTATAACACATAAAATAGTATTTGTCAAGGTAGAAAGGCATACTTTTTTCACACCTAACTCATGTCTCTATGATAAGGATAAAGGATGAAAAAGCGACTGAAACGATCGCCCGCAGATGTTAAATATGAAAAAGATAGTTATTCTGTATTGATTTCGCTCCTTTTATATGGTATACTTACTTTGAAACGAGGAGGAGTATTTTTTTTATGCATTTAGTAAATTATTTGTAAAAGATTTCTGCAAACTTTCTAAAAAGAGGAAGTTTGCCGATGTCTTGCTATGTCGACAAATAATGTAAGGATGACTATGGATAACCAAAGCCGCAAGAAAAATTTAGGCTGGTTTAAATCGGTGCTTATAAGACCCTTCCTTAAGAGGAATGGGAAGGTCTATCCTTTCTGGATAAGCGCAATCATAGGGATGCTTTTTGTCAGCCTCTCCCTTGCTTATCCCGCCCTTTTTGAGTCGAGCAGGGAGATTTTGAATAAATTTTGCAAGGGAGAGATCTCGGCTATACAGAAAGCCCTGTCACGGATAATCTCCGAGCAAACCAATATTTTCACCGCCAATAAAGCCGGAACTAAAATAGGCGAAAAGAAGGCGGCAGCCCGGATAAAAGAGATGCCCGCCGGCGCGTCCGCCGCTGCTTCCGTAATAAAAGACGGTGTCAGGGTCAGGACGGTGACAGGGTTAAAAGGAAAAATGTTATCTCCGAAAGAGTCCGCGATATCTGCTGAAGCTATTGATAAAGAAAAGATTGTCGTTGTCGATTACAAAACCGCGGAATCAGAATCCGAAGAGGCGGCTAAAGATAAGACAGATAACCTGAAAGTCGTAGAAGACCCTTATTATCTTGCTGAGAAAGAAGAGCAGAAAGCCGCAGAAAGCGAAGGAGCGGGCAAGGACACTAAGGAAGGGGCGGCTGAAATAGCGGTCCAGCCCATGCAGGACGAAACTGTTGTTGCGGAAAAATCCGTTGCGATACCGGGCAATGTTGCTACTTCAGCCATCATTCTGAGCGGAGGAAGTATAGTCAGCCAGCCCAAAGATTGCAGCTTCGATATTTCGCAATACGCGTATTCGGAAACTAAAATAGGCCTGCCGGGAAAGATCCTCTATCTTTCTAAGGGAAAAACCGTTGCGACTGTGTATGAATTCACGCTTGACGGAAAAAGAGAAAGAGGCCTCTTTAACGTTCCAAAAGAAGCGATAAGCCCCGTTTTTTCCATGGATACTTCCAGAATATTCTACGCGCTAAACAGCAAACTATACATAACCGACGAAAACGATATGAGCCGCGTAAGCACAAAGACTCTCGGCGATATCGATACGAACGTACTTTCGTTTTCACTTTCTTCCCAGAATGACGAGATTGCCTTTTGCCTCGAGAAGGAGAGGGGTGCCTCTCTCGATGTTTATATAATGGACCTTTCCTCGTCGGAAATAAGAAGAATTACAAACGGCGAACGCAAATATTATGCCGTGCAGTGGGCGCCTTCCAAGGATAAACTTATAGCGGTCGGGGGCGATGCCGGCGGGAAATCGATATTCATCATAGATACCGCGACAGGCACGTCCAGCAAGATCCCCACCATGTTCAGGGATATAACATCCGCTCTTTATTCGCCCGATTGCAGGAAAATAGCCTTTTCAGCCCGCGTCAGCGGTGGTGAGGACATATTCATTATGAATTCAAACGGCGAAGGCGTAGAGAGGCTGACGTATCCGGATTCCAATGATACCAACCCCGTCTGGTCGCCGGACGGAAACAATATAGCGTTTATTTCCGATATAGACGGTAATTTCGATATTTATGTAGTGAATCTTGAAGACAGAAAAAAAGAAAAGATAACAGAAACCAACCCTAATGGAGTGGTTTCGCTTTTCTGGGCTAAAGATCCTTCCGCGGAAAAAGGGCAGATTTCAAAGGTCACCGATTTGAGTGTAAAATCAAGCGACGGCATATCTGTTACTCTTACATGGAGCGCGCCGGCGCGCAGCGGGCTTGACGGGAAAAGCATTTATTACGATGTCAGATACTCAAACAGCGAAATAACCGAAGACAACTGGAGCGAAGCAAGGTGCGCCAAAAACGAACCGATTCCGGGAGTCGCAGGCAACAAAGAAGCGTTTAGGGTAGGGCCGCTGCTTTCCGGCACACAGTACTTCTTTGTCATAAGAGCTTATGACAAAAGTGGTTATGTACTATCAGACATTTCAAATGTAGTGAATGGAACGACACTGCTTTCCACCGATGCCATTGTGCCGGACCCCCCGAGCGGTATCAGGGCAACGGCAATCGAAGGTTACGCGATAAAAATCGAATGGAACCTTTCGCCGAGCGATGACGTAGTGGGATACGTAATATATAGGACAGACGACAAGGGCAATACCGCCACCATAGCCGTCGTTGACGCCTATACCACCAATTATGTTTCTCGATACCTGTCAGAAGGCAAAACGTATACCTTCTTCTTACGGGCTTATGACGAAATGGCCAATTATAGCGCAGATTCCAATTCTGCTTCGGCGATGGTATCCAATAATCCGCCTATACCGCCTTATAATTTCAGAGCGGCGGAAGAAGACGAGAAAGGTATTACTCTGCGGTGGGATCAAACGCATTTACCTGCCACCGCCAAGATCTTGCTATATGGGAAACTATCCGGCGAGAACGAATATAAAAAGATCGTAGAATTGGGCGGTGACGCTACAGAGTATAAAGACACAAAACCTCCCATGGGGATTATTTCTCATTACAAAGCGACGACACTTTCGGATAAAAAGATGGAAAGCGCTTATTCCAACGAGGTGTACGGGATAAAAGGCATACCCGAATGCGAACGGGTCCTCATAATCGCTAATAGCAATTCGTCCGATTCTCTCGACGTAGCGGAGTATTATAAATTTAGCCGAGCGATCCCGGACGAAAATATACTCTGCCTGCCGATATCGGAGGCCGATAAGATAAGCGAAGCGAAATATGCCCAGGAAATAGAAACGCCTCTCAAATATTACCTGTCGAACACAAGAGACGCGGACGGAATCTACCTGAAAGATAAGATATTATTCATAGTGACCGTATACGGCGCCCCCTATAAGTATGTGGATGGGGATAATAATTTGAGTTCCGTCGACGCAAGGATTCAAAAATTATACGGATACTCCCCGGAATTCGAGGGCGAAGATAGGTTTACCACCGACAAGGAAGGTTATATAGTATCAAGATTAGACGGAAAATCCGCGGATGTGGTGAAATCAATCGTTGACAAGACAGTATACGCAGAGAGATATCTTGATCTGACTAAAACGACGGCATATTTTGACGATTTGGGCTCCGGCGGGTTATCGGAAGACGTCGGCATAGCGGCCTTTTACGCATCACAAGCCGGCTTGCCGGTTGTGCGCATAGAGGATCTTTATTCCGACTTAGGACCGCAGTCGGATTTTAAAGCGGGTGATTGCAAAGACGCCATCCTTTATTACGGCTGGCAAAGCGGTTATGCGGAAGGAGTCTTCGATTGGCGGCCCGGCGCAGTAGGTTGCGCCATTCCGTCCGACGCTAACGTGGGTAAAGAACTCGACTTCCGCACCGAAAGCACGTGGATAAGCGCGGCTCTCGCCGGCGACATAACCGCCGCTATAGGTTTTGTATCAGAAAACCGGCAGGAAAATTCTTTCAGTGATTTTGTGGACGCTTTTCTGAAAGGGCACAATTTCGGAGAATCTTCCGTTTTGGCCCTTCAGGATATCAATCTTATACGCGTGGGCGATCCTTTATACAGCCTTGCTAAACCGAGGACTGGCCCTCCTGAGCCGAAAATAGAATCTTTGACGGCAGAGCTGGATATTGCAAAGGAGATTATACATTTCGCATGGAAAACCGACATCCCCGCGTGTTCCAAATTGATATACGGTAAAAGCCGCGAATATGTTGACGGCGCGGAATTTTCCGATCCGGGACATGATGTGTTAACAGCAAAAGAGCACGAACTTTCGATGTCTATCCGCTCTATGGGCCTTGATTTGTTCACAACGCCGTTCTTCTATTACAAGATAGCAGGGAAAGGGCCTGATGAAAAATATTTCTCCTCCGAAACCAAGGAATTTAATCTGGCCGGTTCGATATTTGGTAGAGTGGTCCAGGAATGGCGAACCGATTATTCGGGGGAAGAAGTGACTTTCCGATTAAGTAAACCTGGCGAGGACAGGCAAGCTTCGGAATGCGTGGACCCAGCAAATGATGTCAATACAGCCAAGGGCGATTTACAGATCAGGCTTAGCCCGGAAGGTCTTTATGTTATTAACGGCATATTGCCCGGCACATATGACCTTGCGATGAAGATGTCCGGCGCGCTTATGGCGATAAAGAAGGACATAGATATAGGGCAAGGCGAGGACCTAACCGGCATCGATTTTCCTGATGCGGCGGGAGGAGATGTTACCGGCAATAACGTTATAGATCAACATGACGAAGAGATGCTGCAGGCGCTTATGGGCGCCCGCGTCGGAGACGTAAATTATGATGTGAGCGCTGATCTAAACCGCGACGGCGTTATCGACGAAAACGACCTGGATATATTAAGGGAAAATATGGGCAGGGTCGGCGACGGCGGAGAATTACGGCTTCCTCCCTACATATATCCGTTAGGCGCGGATATCCATGTGAATGAAAAAGACCTAGTTTCTATAACTGTCAGGGCATTCGACCCAAACAGCGATGAAATTACCTTAGCTGCAGTAGGGCTTCCTGCCGGGGCTGTATTTACGGATAACGGCAATGAGACGGGGACTTTCAGCTGGACTCCGGATTATTCGCAGGGCAAAAATTACAAATTGGAACAGGCCTATGCCATAACGTTTAAAGCGGCCGACGGCAATAATCCGCCCGTAGAAAAAAAGATCAACATTTACGTGAAGGATATATATAATCCGGTGGTGATAACGGGATTTCAAGACCGTCCGACAGTAAACGAAAGCCAAAATCTTACCACCGTTACGATAGCGGCAGTGGGTTACCCGGGCCCAGTGAGCAACCCGAGCAACATACGGGTAAATGTTACCGTCGACAAAGGTCAGCTTACCGACTGGCAGAAGAAAGAAATGGAAACAGCGACTTTCACCGTGACTTTCCCCTCCTATAAGACTAGTGTCGTGGTTAATTGGAAGCCCGGAGTTCACGCGGCGGGAGAATACCCGATCAGGTTTACATTTGACGACGGGGTGCAATCTGTTACCAAAGAGATGGATATAACCGTTAATGATGTTCCGCTTGCGCCTGTCATTCCTCTCGGCCCGTCATATCTTGTCAAAGATTTCAACTGCGCGTTTCCTGCTAGCATGCCGAGCAAGTGCTTGACAAGGTATAAAAACTATTTATTAGCCAGCCCCACCCAATCGTCGCCCCTGGATAATAAGCCCGATATAGTAGTATTCGATGCCACTGACCCGAGTGCGTTAAAATATAAGGCGCAGTACTTTATCTATCCGGCAAACGATCCGGATCCGAACAATCCGGACGACTGCACTTATTATGCCGCAACGGTGTATGCGACAGCCGTGCAAGGGGATTATTTGTATCTTTACCGGTATGTCAACGAGCTGTATGACCCTGCGGGCGAGGATCTCCCGATCAGCGGGTACCTTACGATACTGGACATAAGCGACATAGCCAATGACAATATCGTAAAGGTAGCATCATTTCCCTACACCAGAATGACAACGTGCAATAAAGTTTGCATAAATGATGGCTTTGTTTTCCTTGTGGGTTCATTGAGAAATAAATTTGCTATTATAGATGCTCGAGATCCGGCGGACATAAAGGAAATATATTATCAAACTATCGCGATTCCCTATCCGACCACGAACAGCCTGGATGCTTACGTATATAACACCTCTATAGGCGGTACTACCAAAACATTAGCATATGTAACAATGGGCGCTAATGGGCTTCATGTTTACGACTTGTCCAATGTAAGCAGCGTTACGAATATTGCAACTTATAAAACAACAAGCAACAATTTCCTGACAGGCGTTTACGTCAACGACGCGTATATTTACCTTTTAATAAACCGGCCCGGCTGCCACGGCGTCAAGATGGTATCAATGCGTTTTGACGTAGCATTGGAACAATATGTCTTTGACGAGATTGCCGACTATATTATAGAAAACACCAATCGGGTGTCTACGTTATCGTCCATTACGCAGATGTTCGTGGATAAGAACATGATATATTTGATGATGACAGGAAACGCTGCGGCAAAGCATGGTATTTACGTCTTACAATTTGCAGGTCCCTCCGGAGGGCTGGTCTATTCTTCACAGCTGCAAGGCGGCACTCGCGCGTCTGCGCAGGCGGCTCTTGATAGAGATAGAATGCTTTTATTCAATTTGCAGGTCCTCACCTCTGCAACTATGTACCTGGACGTGATACAGGTAGGGATGCCGAAATTCGGGGATAACTACGGAAATGCATTTTTTATGATAGATAATTCATATACAGGCGGCATAAAAGCGCGGGTATATGACCCGGACAAAGAGCCGCAAGAATTGAGCGTTTCGGTGGAAAGTCTATCTCCCTTATTTACTTACGGGTTTGATAAAGATAAAGAGATCCTGACTATAGAACCTCTGAGTTCGGATGCTTATGCGAATTTCACAAAATTTTATATATGCGCTTACGACGGATTGGCAACGACTCGCCGGGAAGTGTGGGTCGCTCCCCGGGGTACTTCTATTATCAGCGTCACATCCCCGGCTAATGGCAGCGCCGTCTCTGACGCCGGCAGTGTAACCGTTAAAGGCAGCGTTGATCCGGCCATTGTCACGGTGCAAATGAGAGTGGCCGATTTCGGGACATACCCTACCTGGCAGGATGTCACTTTAACAAATAATGCCTTTAATCACCCACTTGAGATACCTACATCCGGCAGCGCAATAATAGAGATTAAAGCGACTGATGCGGCTGGTAATGATGCCCCCATTAAATACGTATTTATAAAAATTATGCCATTACCTGTTATCAGCGGTACATCCCCGGCTAATGGCAGTGCCGTCTCTAGCACAGGCAGCGTAATCGTTCAAGGCAGCGTTGACTATTCAACCCTTGTCACAGTGCAAATGAGAGTGACCAATTTTGGGACATACCCTAACTGGCAAGTCGCCTCTGTTGGCCGGATTGGCCAGACGACCACCTATAACTTTATCTCTAACCTTCCCATACCTATACCTACTACCGAACCCGGAAGCACAGTAATAGAGGCAGTAATAGAGATTAAAGCAACTGATGCGTCTGGCAACGTTTCTCCCATTACCTACGTACCTATAACTATAACCATCCCCGAAGAGTAATTAGGGACAGACACCATCGTCCCTAATTTTTACAACGAGGCACAATAATTGTTGCATAATTTTTATTTTCAATGTATAATAAAACTGCCAAATCCAGGAGGAATGCTATGAAATTTGTTAATATCATGTTCGTGCTTATAGTTGTTTTACTTTTTTCTTTCGGCATCTGCTACGCATTGGATGAAATAATCACAGTCCCCGCGGAAAACCCCGAAGGAGTGACATTAGAATTACCTCCCGGCACTTACATAGCCCAAATAGAATCCGGGGCCGTGGCATTACACTTCCCGATACACCCCGATTATCGCTGGGTTTACACTATGTTAATAGGCACAGGCGTCAAAGGCGGCCAAGATAAAGCAAATATAGGCAACCTCTTTGTTGACCCAAAACCAAAAGTACTCACTCAGGCAGAAGCAGAGAAAGCCGCTCTTAAGGCCCTTAAAGATGGCAAGAGCGGAACATATGTCGCGTTTGAATTGAAACAAAAAGATACTGTAAGATTTTGGGTAAGCGATTACGATTATTCGGATAATACGGGCTCTGAAAGAGTCAGAGTATATACCGCAGCAAACACGGTTACGAAGGCCAAAAAGCAAGGCCGGTAAAGTATAAAAAAGTTAGATTTTTCCTATTGACTAACTCCTTCACATATGGTATACTTAAGTGGACTTGAAAAAGGGTATTTTTGTGCGGCCGTTAATAAAATGTTTTAAAAAGACATAACTTGACCATTGCGTAACTAATGAATCGTAAAGAAAAAAACAAATCTGATGATGAATATGAATAAAGAAATAAAAAAGATATTTTTTTGTTTGAAAATAAAAGATATTTATAATCTGTTTTATAACCTTTATAAAAATTTTTCAGAGTCAAAGAAAGGGAAGGGCGGATTTATTATCTCTTATTCAAAGAATTAAAATTAGTTCCAGACTCAAATAAACCTTAAAAAGGCCCCCTCTATGAAGCTGGAAAATGCAGTAAAAAAAGATGAGCCATTAGGATTTAACTCAGAGCTCAGCGCAAGCGAAGAGCTTGAGGTAAGCATAATCCAATGGCAGGGTCCCCGATTTAAAGTATGGCTGAAGGCCACCGCTTTGATTGTTGCGGTGGTATTTTTATTTCAGCAGGTAGTGTGGGCCGGCGATATAAAAGATATCTTACCTGATAATAATAAGCAAATTGAAACACCTATGCAGACACTGGAAGGCGCCGCAGAGACTCAGCAGAGACAGCAGGAATTGATAGAGGAAACAAAGCCGATAGAACCCGCCCCAGAAGAATCCTCAACACCTACAGAGCCGGTCACGGAAACAGTAACTATACCTACAGAGAGTTCAGTAAATGAACCTGTGACTTCTGCCGACACTTTTGAAGAGACAATGCCGGCGCCCTTAACGCCCGAGGAGATTGCAGCCGAGCGGCAAGCCCTCATAGACCAGATCACCCAAAAAGCCGCCGACCTTCAGGTTGTAGAAGACTCAATAAAAGCCGAGTACCAGAAGTTCCTCGCGAGAGTAAGGCTCTCCGACGACGGCACAAAAGTCTCCATATTAGATGAATCCGGCAGCGTCATACTTGAGACAAGCGATGCCACGCTCGTATATTATGCGAAACTTATACCAACCCTAGGCGCAGTCCTCCCGCCCCCGGAAAAACCCGAAGGCGTAACGGATCTGGGGCTTCCCAATTATTCACGAGTAGTACTGCAACTCGAACAGATTGTGCCCGTACTTATGGGCGTATATTCAATCATCATAGGAGGCGGCTTCAGGGAGTCCCTCCAGGCAGCCGTAACGGAACTCGGAGCTTCCACCATGCAGCCCGTACCCATGACCCTCGAAGAACTCCAGGCCGAGCTCGACAGAGTAAATAATACGCTTATCCCCCAGGAAAACGCGAATCTCCAAAAAGCGAAAGACGGCGTAGTGGTATTGCTGGCCAATGTAAATGGCCTGATAGCGGAAACGTATGAAAAAGCTACTAAGGTAACTAATGGCTCCAAAATAGGAGTCAAATACACAGGGTATCTTACAGACGGCTCAACATTTGATTCCAACCAGACCGCGGCCGGACTTTTTGAATTTACCGTAGGCTCCGGCCAGGTAATAGAAGGGTTTAATGAAGGTGTTATAGGTATGACTCTTGGTTCGATAAGAAGAGTTACAATTCCTCCCGAAAAAGCCTATGGCCTTACAGGCACCCATGCATTAGCGGGCGAAACGCTGATATTTGACATACAAGTTATGGAGATAAACGGCGAAAAATACGATCCCACCATAGGAGAACCGACTGATCAGGAAAAAGAAGAGATGGGTACCCTTATCAAAGAAGAACTCGCGAAGCTTCTTAGTATACCCGCTGACAGCAGCCTGGTGCAGTCGATAATACTGAAATACATAAAGAAGGTGTTATGGGCTGATAAATCAATAGGCTGGCCCCAGCAAGCGGCAGAGGCCGTGTATAGCTGGGATTTTAACGATGGGAATTTGCCCGAGGACGATGACTTTACAACGGGAAGCACCGGATACGGCTCCGTATCTCCGGATTCATCTACTACATACGACTACACCGGCTACGCTATGACACTTGCCGGCAATGACAGCCAAAGCAGCGTTACCTATGCCGAGAAAACGGTTTCTCTGGATGAAGCAGGAAAGATTAGTTTCCTTTGGAAGGTGTCCTCCGAAGACGCATACGATTACTTAAAATTCTACATAGACGGGGCCCTGCAGGACGAGATCACAGGCGAGGCTGACTGGGCAGAGAAGACCTATGATCTTACCGCAGGAAACCACACCTTAAGATGGGAATATTCCAAGGACACGATCGTTACAGAAGGCGAAGATTCAGGCTGGGTGGATAATATAGCTATATATAAAAATGTAGTTCCGGTTGACACAGAAGGCTATAGATTGGTATTGACTTATGGCGGCAAGGACTATGAATGCCACAGTACTATCGCGTCAGCTGCCGCAGAGTTCAAAATTGCCGTAGATCCGGACATGGTAAAAGAAGTAAACGACGAAAAAAATAGCATCTTATTGTCCGCGGAAGAAGAGCTGGCGGGATTTTTCGATATATCTTCGTGGGAGACAATATTCAGCGACGAAGGGCTCTATTATAGCATAGCGGTAAGGTCCATAGAAAGAGTCAGATGGAATGACAGCGCGCTTGGCTGGCAGGCCGATGAAAATACCATACAAGGCGTAGTCGAAGGCTACAAGATCGTCCTTACATACAACGGCAGAAACTACGAATACCACACAAGCCTGAAACCAAATGATAGCACAAATGCCGTTGTCAGCCTGGACCCGGAAGTTAAAAAGCAGCTCTCGCTTGAAAAGGCGAAGCGCGATGAGGAACAAGCCAGGAAGACCGCCGGCTCCAGATTAAGTCCGGGAATCAGCATATTAAACAACATGGCCTTTGATTCTTATTTTAGCGGAACCGATAAGTCTTTGGACGCAAACGATAACGGCATCCTTGACTACCTTGAAAATTCGCTGGTATACCATCTCGTAGATGACATAGATATAATTATAGCGGGAGCCAAGACGGCGCCAAGCGAATATGAGAAGGCCTTATCCAAACAGGAACAGCAAAATCGCGAAAGAGAGTCAGCCCCGGACGCCTCAGCCTCAGCGCCTTCGCGCGAAGAAGAAGCCCTGCCCGAGGTGACCGGCGGAGCCCTTACAACTAAAGAGCTTGATGATGCCGAAGCTAAGATCAAAGCTTATCAAGACAGCATAAAAGAGCTGCAGGATAAGAAGGCAGAGAGAGCTTCAACGGAAACAACCCTTAAGGGCCTGCTTAACGAATATGAGACAGTCTTTTCAACTCTCCCCGGCGGCCATACCTTTACGCGCCTGAGCTTTGAACCTATAACATTTGACGATGCGTCGGTAGCGGCGGCAATAGAAAAGGCTAACGATGCCATATCGGCCCTAAAAGGAAATATTACAGACAGAGACCTCGAAGCCATGGCAGTTAACATGGCCGCGGAAGTATCCGAGATAAATGCGACTAAGACCGCGCTGACTGACTATACAACAACTTTAAGCGAACGTTTAACGCGCGTAGGGAGCGAGATAAGAGCCATAAATACTTACATAACGGCAAAAGAGGAAGAAGCGGCCAAGGCGGCCGTGATCGCCCAGATAACGGAAAAGGCCGCCGCTCTTCAGGCCATCGAAGACAATATTGAAGCCGAATATAAAAAGTTCCTCGATATAGTAAGGCTTAACGGAGACGGGACTAAAGTCGCTATTCTTGATGAAAGCGGCAACGTCGTATTTGAGACAGGCGACGCCACGCTACTTTACTACGCAAAGCTTATCTCGACCATAAATCTGATAGCGTCATCGCCTGCAAAGCCTCAGAGTGTGGAAGACTTAAATCTTACGGGCGCCGGGTACTCTACGATAGTAGTCGCCACGACACTGGATATATTGGCTGCGATTCCCGCGGACGTAAAGTCCATAATGATAGGCCAGACGACTAAGCCTCTTTCCGCCATGACGATAGCCGAGCTTAACGCCGAACTCGCGAGAATAAACGGTACATTGACCTCCCAGGAGAACGCGAAACTCGCAAAAGCGATATTGGCCGTTGAAAAGCTGGTTACGCGCGCAGGAGAGATATTAAAGCTGTCCTCAACATTAACGCTGTCGAGGGGAGTTGAGGCCGTTCTTCCCGCTGTAACCGGACAGGTGGAAGGCGAAATAGCCTCCGAAAAAGAAGCAGCGATAGCCACAAAAGGCGCTCCTCTTACCCCGGCCGAAGAAGCGGCTTTCGAGAAGGAGAGCATCGGAAAGAAGATCGTCCGCTCAGTTATAGCTGTATTGGATAATATAAGAGAAGGCGCGTCAAACGGCTTAAAAGCAATTCTCGCGAGATATAACCCTTCAGTTCTTACGGAAGCAGGATTCAGCGCGCTCACGAGTTATCTAACGGGACAGATCGGCAACGTGGTCAACTGCGCCTCTTTCGCGTTAAGCGCTTTACTTGATTTTACCAATGACGTCAAGACAACCGCGACGACGATATTAATTGATATACTTAACGGCGTACTTCTTCCCGCGGCCCAAGGCAGGATAAAGACGAGCTTATTCGCGCTGAAAGAAGTGGCCGAAAAAGTCAAAAACACGGCAGTCTACGCGCTAGATATTACGGTAACGCAGCTGCGCAATATGGCGACCCCGATAGTCGCGTACATAAACAATACCCACTACGTCGTCATAACCGAAATAAGTGATCTCATCATACGCTACACGGATAATACCGGAAGATTGTTTACGGAATACCTGCCATCCTTCCTGTCCAGCTGGAATGGGATCGTGCTTTCCAAGGAAAAGCCGGCGGGAACCAAAGAGCTCACAGAAGAAGAAGCGAAAGAGGTGCTTGGCGCCGGTGCCCCCTACAATAACTACGACGTCATTTCCGAGGGGATATTTACAAGTGAGGTCACCACCTTGTATAACTACGGCACTATCACCGGCGGCCAGTTCGACTGTCCCGTGGAAAACTACGGCACTATCACCGGCGGCACGTTCAACAACAATGTTACCAACTACAGCGGCGGAACAATCAGCCCTTCCAGCGGGACATTTACCGTTGCGAAGACACTCTATATTGCAGGCGGCGCGGTCACGCTTAATAACGCCAACCTTACGATAGTTGCCAACGCAATTAGTCATACAAGCGGCACAATCTCGACCACGACAAGCGGCAATATAACTATAAATTCATCCGGCACCCCCGGCGCGTTCGCGCTCGGCGCTATCACATCAGCCGGAGCTCTTACTATTGGCAATACCATAGCTCCCACGACCCTCAGTTTAAGCACCGTCACAACCACAGGCGCCCAGAGCTATAAGGCTACGACATCGACCACCTTAAACGGAGCCCTTTACAAAAATGCAGGCGGGGCCGCCGGCGCTATTTCGTTTACAGGCCCGGTACTGTTGGCAACAGGTTCCATATCTATTTATAATAACGGCGCCACCGACGCAGATGATATTACCTTCTCAGCCACCTCTACCATTAACGGCGCTCAAGGCCTGTACCTTTGTGTCAACGAGAATCTAGGCGATATCGTGTTTTCAGGCATTATAGGCGGATCTACACCATTATCTTACTTATCGGTGCAAGGTGAAACCATAAGCGTTAAGGCCGTCACCGTCTCTGGCTATCAGAGTTACAGAGCCACCACATCGACCACCTTAAACGGAGCCCTTCATAAAAACGCAGGCGGGGTAGCCGGCGCTATCGCGTTTACAGGCCCGGTGCTTTTGGCAGGCGCTACTGAAATACATAACTTAGCCGCCAGTGATACTGACGACATCACATTCTCATCTACGATTAACGGCGCTCAAGCGCTAACCCTTACCACGACCACATTAGGCGATATCGTGTTTACAAGTGGAGCCGTTATCGGCGGATCAACGCCCCTGACAAGCCTAACAGCAAGCGGTAATATCATAAGTGTTAATGCTGTTACCACTACAGGCGCCCAGAGCTATACGTCCAGCGGAACCGGAGCTTCTACCACTCTTAACGGAGCCCTTCACAAAAACGCTGTCGGGACCGCAGGAGCAATTGCTTTCGTAGGCCCCGTACTCTTAGCCACCGGCCCTATTGAAATCCATAACTTAGGCGCCACTGATGCAGATGACATCACCTTCACAGGAAAATCTACCATTAACGGCGCTTACGGCTTAACCCTTACCACGACCACATTAGGCGATATCGTGGTCTCAGGCATTATAGGCGGATCTACACCATTATCAAGCTTAAGAGCAAGCGGTAATACTATAAGTGTTAGTGCTGTCACCACTACAGGCGCTCAGAGCTATACGTCCAGCGGAACCGGAGCTTCTACCACTCTTAACGGAGCCCTTCACAAAAACGCAAGCGGGGCAGCCGGCGCTATCGCGTTTACAGGTCCGGTACTTTTGACAGGAACTCCGACTAATGAAATCCATAACCTCGGCGCCACCGATACGGATGACATCACATTCTCATCTACCATTAACGGCGCTCGAGCTTTGACCCTTACCACGACCACATTGGGCGATATAGTAGTCTCTGGAAATATCGGCGGCGTAACTCCACTCAGCAGCCTGACCATCGGGGGCGACAGGGCGGACTTCGCGGATGTCGTGGTCGACTACGATATTACCAACAATAGCAACATCTACAGCGGTAGTTTCAGCAGCAATAAGACTTATATATACAATAACGGCACCATCTCAGGCGGCAGCTTTAACAGCTTCTTGGGCAACAGCGGTACTATCTCCGGTGGCTCAGTCAGCGCCATGCAAAATGAAAATGGCGGCTTGATATCCGGCGGAAGCCACGGAAGTGTGAATAACTACGGCGCCACCGCCGAAATATCCGGCGGCTCATTCTCT
>Ga0315289_10002417_pt1 | contig 28618 bp, 21 predicted proteins | sample YL17G11_40_MG_FD_203452 | JGI IMG/M metagenome (GOLD analysis project Ga0315289, IMG submission 203452) | Sediment microbial communities from Yellowstone Lake, YNP, Wyoming, USA - YL17G11_40 | ecosystem: Environmental > Aquatic > Freshwater > Lake > Sediment | place: USA: Wyoming | collected... | reverse complement strand
CGGAACCGATTAGCAACGACCAGTACTTCTTCGACTATAATCACAATGGCATTTTTGACCATTCTGGCGACCCCTTTGTGGATGAAAACGGGAATGGCGTTTGGGACCCGGAGCCCTACACGGATAGTAACGGTAACGGCCGCTACGATATCGGCGAACCCTATCAGGACCTCAACCACGACGGCCAATACAACGCCGAAGCCTACGACGACATCAACGAAAATGGTCGGTACGATCTCGGGGATTTTGCCTATACCGACCAGAATGGCCTTGGCAACGGGGTCTTCGACTTGCCCCTGCGGGATGTCATTAATAGGGACAATGCTGAGCCATTTACGGATGGCGACGTGGACCTCGGCGAGCCATACATCGATGTAGACCTTAACGGCTACTTCAACGGGGCCCCCAATTCCGCTGGACCCGATATCTTCCGTGGCGCCTGGGATCTGAACTCCAACGGCAGACACGACGGGCCCAACGATCCCTGGTCTCCTGGCGTCCCCTTCCGCGACCTCAATAACAACGGGCGCTATGATGCCCCCAATAACCGCTACGACTATGGTGAGCCTTTTGTCGACCAGAACGGTAATGGAGTCTGGGATGGAACGGACAGCTTCTGGGATTACGGTTACGATCAATGGGCGCTCTATCATAAGACCAGAACGATCACCAATACCTTCCAGCTCGACTTGACCAGCCAGGTGGCCAAACAACATGAGATTAAATCGGGTATCGAGTTCAAGGACATGACTCTCGAGATGAACGAGATTCAGTACCCGGATCTGCCTTATGACGGGCAGCCTGACGGCGGGGCCTGGCCCGATCGCGGTGTCTTCCGCGATTTCTACACCCGCAAGCCGAAGCAGGGCGCGTTCTACATGAGGGACAAAATGGAATACGGCGAGATGATCGCCGACCTCGGTTTCCGCTACGAATTCTATCTCCAGGCCAACGAGGTCAAAGGTGTGACGTTCGCCAGGGAGAGCTTGCAAGGCCAGGACATTTTCGATTCCCGCAACAAGTTCTCGCCGAGAATCTCATTCTCGTTCCCGGTTTCCGATAAGGCCAAGCTTTACTTCAACTACGGCCATTTTTATCAGCTGCCCGATTTCAGGTACTTCTTCCGCCGGCCAACCCAGGCATCCAATGCCTTCGGGATCATCGGCAATCCCAATCTCGATTTTGAAAAGACCATTCAGTACGAACTGGGAATTCAGTACTCCGTTTCACACGGTTATGTGTTGGATTTCTCAGGCTTTTATAAGGACATCTACGGCCTCTTGAACTCCATCCGCGAAGTATACGGCCCGATTTCGACCGACGTTTACGGCAATATCGATTATGCCAGGACCCGGGGCCTCGAGCTTGAGATCGAAAAGCGCTACGGCAGTTTCATAGCCGGCTCCGTCGACTACCAGTACTCTTGGGCGTTCGGCAAGAACTCGACCGAGTCCGCCGATTATTTCGCTCGATTCTTACGCCAGCAGATTCCCATTCAGGAACGGCCCCTGGATTGGGATATCAGGCACCAGATCACAGTTAATGGAGACGTCAGGGCGCAGAAAAACCAGCATCCGAAGTTCGGCATCATCACCCTGCCAGACGACTGGTCGTTTAATTTCATCTGGCAGTTCAAGACCGGTCGGCCCTTTACGCCGGACGTTAGATATCCCGGGCTGATTCTGGTGGGAAGAGAAAACCCGTTACTGAACTCCAGGAGGATGGGATATTTTTCTCAGGTGGACGTAAGGCTGGATAAGAACTTCCAGGTCTGGAAGCTGAACTATACTCTCACTATGAGAGTCGACAACCTTTTCGACAGCAAAAACGTCAATACGGTTTATTCCACTACCGGCCTGGCCTACACCAACCAAAACAGCAACGGCCAGATTCTGACCGGCTTGGCCATCGATACAAATCCGGCCAATTACGACCAGGGAAGGCAGATCCAGGTCGGATTGAGCTTGAATTTCTAACGCCGGACCTGGGATACGAAGATGATGATTTCTGAAAATAGGTTCGACTCGACGTTGAACGAAACCCATCTATCACATGGCCGATCATCGGAGATGTGAGGGAAAGAGAGGTAATGATTTGATGAAGAGATTAATATTGCTGCTCCTGCTCTTGGGCCTGGCGGGCAATCTCAATGCCACGGTGCGCCGGGAAAACGATGGTAGGGGCGGGGGGCGTTTCGCCAAACCGGCGGTTACACCCAATACTCAGCTGCGCGTGCACGATGTCGGCAAAGTCTTCCTCTCGATTACCAATTATGGCTTCTTTGGGAGCCAGTCCGGCGAGATTCCGGAATATACCGGAAGATATCTGGTTGCCCCCAGCTGCGAATTTCCCGGCGGCTCCGGGCTCGAGTACTTGTTTCAGGGGGCGCTGTGGATTGGAGCCGAGGTCGATACTACCGACAACCTCGGCCGCCCGGCCCTGGATACCCTGGTTTCCATCGGCAACGATGGTTGGTGGGGGACCCTCTTCGAAATGTTCCCCGATATTCCTCCATATGGAGGGATCAAGGTGCGTTCGACCCGACCCCCTGATGTCTACCCTAACGGCGACACGGTGGGAGCCAAGTCCGAACAAGATTATATTGCGGTTTACACCGACACTTTCACGACATCTTCCTTCGTGCCACCCGATCCGAACGATGGCAGGCCGCACTTGCCGCTTTACATCAGCATTACCCAGAGGAGCTACGCCTGGAGCTATGAATACGCCGAGGATTTCGTCCTCTTCGATTTCGATATCGCCAATATCGGCGGCAGGAATCTAAAGAACCTCTGGGTCGCGCAGTACATCGATGCCGACGTCAGCCATTCTTCGGAAAATCCCTACGGCCAGGAGCAAGGGGCCCAAGATGACATTTGTGGCTTCGATTCCCTTTACCTTCTTATAGAGGGTAATGATACAACCGCCAACAGGATTAACACCGCGTGGATTGCGGATAACGATGGGCAGCCTTATAACGGCGCTTACGATTACCGCTCCCCGTTGGGCTTGAGCGGCGTTAGAGTCGTCAGAACCCCGTTGGCGGACACCTCACTAAAATCCGGGTTCAACTGGTGGATTTCAAACGTTGATGCCTCCAAGGACTGGGGCCCACAGACCCAGGACAATTACAATATATGGGGCATATTCCCCGGCGGCGGCATGGGAACTCCCGGGGGTGACAAGGCCAAGTATCAGGTTATGTCGAACAAGGAATTCGATTACGACCAAATCTGGTGCGCCTTAAACCATACTCCCATATGGATAGCGCCGCCTACGACTGCCACCGACCTGGCTAACGGTTACGATACTCGATACTTGTTTTCTTTTGGGCCATTCCCGGAAATCCTTCACGGTGATACTCTGAAATTGACCACTGCTTATATATGCGGCGAGGACTTGCACAAAGACCCCACCAATTTCGAAAACAATCTGCAAGGCCATGAAGTGGATGAAGCCAGTATTATGGTTTACTACAACAACCTGGATTTCCAAGATTTCGCCACAAATTCGCAGTGGGCCGATTGGGTTTACGATAATCCTGGCGTGGACACGGATGGCGACGGTTTCCGTGGTAATGAAGGGACGCATTTTAGAATCACTCCTGCCGGAGATACTTTCTGGTTCAAGGGGGATGGTGTTCCCGATTTTGCTGGCCCACCCCCTCCGCCATCACCGGACCTGACGTTTCAGACCGCGCAAAACAGGATTGAAGTCATCTGGAGCGGCAAGAGAACCGAGCGTACGCCGGACACCTTCTCCCGCAAAGTCGATTTCGAAGGCTACCGCGTTTACAAGTCGGCTTCCGGGCGCGCCGATGATTACACTATCCTCGGCGATTACGACCTCATGGACTTCGACTACGTCTGGTGGGATACCCTCAAGTCGCCGGCGGAATGGGCCAAGTGGAAACATGTGCCCAGGAGAATCGAGGAATTCCCTGCCGGTTTCGACCCCAACGTCTACAGATGGATTGACCTTCCTGATGATTATGTCCCGCCAGATTCGCTTAACGCTCATTGGGTTCCCAACGGATGGAACACCGGCCTGGATGCCATCTCCTTGAGTGCCGCCGATACCACATACTCCTTCGCTCTCGACAGCCTCTCCGAATCTCAGGGCCTCTACATTGCCATAACCGCCTATGATTTTGGTAACCCCGTAACCCGACTCTCACCGCTGGAGTCGTCGACCTCGATCAATGCCAAACTCATTTACCCCATCGATAAAGGTGGCCCAGGCAAAAAGGTTCTCGTTTACCCTAATCCCTACGACTTCACCAAGGTGGGTGATTACCTCCGCGGCGGTTTTGAAGACCCCGATCGCTCCGGAAACACCCAGTTTGACCGCCGTATCGTTTTCGAAGGTCTGCCGGACGGCTGGACCATCCGCATATTCACGCTCGACGGTGACCTGGTGAAGCAGATCAGCGAAGGTGACGCCTACTATCAGAGGGCCCCGGGAGTAGCGTTCTGGGACCTCATCAGCCGCAATACGCAGGCGGTAGTCTCGGGCATATATATATATGTGATCGAGGGCGCCGGCGGTTACCATGAACTTGGCAAGATAGCTATTATTAAATAGACCAGGAGGCTTTTAAATGAAGAAAATGATACTGTTGTTGCCTTTGGCCATCCTGCTTTCGGCCCCGGCTGTTGTGTACGGACAGGCGAAAGTGGGGACGGCGGGGGCTCAGTTCCTCGAGATAGGGGTCTCGGCGCGAGCCATCGGCATGGGAGAGGCCTTCCTGGGTGTGGCCGATGACGCCTCGGCGTTGTATTACAATCCGGGGGCGCTCTCGCTCTTGACCCAGAAAGAAGTCGCCCTGACCCACGTCGATTATCCCGCCGGAATTCAATATGAATTCGTCGGCTTCGTGCTCCCGACCCCCAGCCTGGCGGGAACTTTCGGCATTGCCTTCTATGCTTTGCATATGGACGACATCGCCATTACCGGTTACGACTACCCCAGGGGCAATGGCCAGACGTTCACCGCCAAAGATTATGCGGTCGCTCTTTCTTACAGCGCCGGTCTCACGGACCGTTTTTCGCTGGGAATCACTGTCAAGAATATAACCGAGCTTCTGGCATCGTACAAAGCCACCGGCTGGGCCATGGACCTCGGCACCTTCTACGACACCGGGTTCCGCAACTTCAAGATCTGCATGGCTATCTCCAATTTCGGGCCCGACATGGAGTTCATCAGCGAGTCGTATCCGCTGCCCATAGATTTCAGATTCGGCACGGCGATCGATGTTATTCAAACGGAGAAATCGAGGCTGATAGCCGCCGTTCAGGCTTCGCACCCGAACGACAATCTCGAAAAATACGGCCTGGGGTTTGAGTACTGGTTCAACGACATGTTCGCTCTCAGGTTCGGCAAGAAGTTCAACTATGATTACTATGACGAGAAAGACTTCGGGGGCGGCTTGACATTCGGCGCCGGGGCCAGGCTCAACATCTCGACCTACCGGCTCAATCTCGACTATGCGTACCAGGACCTGGGGTTTCTGGATACTGTTAACAGATTTTCATTCGGGTTCAGGTTCTAAGGGAGGATGGCAAAAAAATGAACAAGTTTAAGACAAATCTGGCTGTTCTCCTGGGAGTGCTGACTCTGGCGCTCACGTTTATCTATGGCTGTGGAGATCTTTCATACCAGGGGAAATTGAAGGACAACGTTCCCCCGAGAGTCTTCTGGGCCGATATCCGCTGGGAAACAGATCGCAGCCAGAACCCCAATCTGAGATGGTGGAGCCGGGATATCGACGGCCAGGTGATCGATTACCAGTACTGCGTTCTGCTGGACTCCGTGGTTCAGGCGCTGGGAGGAGACTCGGCAGTGGCGGCGAATTTTCCTTCTTGGGCGACCTGGACGATCGTGCATGAGGATTCCACCACTATCCAGTTGTATGCTTCGTATGATACGTCGTTGTACGTGCCGCAAGACATTTTCCTGAGGGCCATGGATGACGACAGCGCTTTCTCGGACATTATCTATACTTTCCTGCGCCGCAACAATCACCCCCCCACCTGCTACCTCATACTGCCTTACATCGACACCAACGGCAACGGCAGGTATAATCCGGGTGAACCGCCGGAGCCGCAATGGTGCTTGGCGGAGACCACCGAAACCTGGCATGGAATCCAGGTTGCGTGGGTTGGGAAGGACTCTATAGATGTCGAAGGTCTGCAGCCTCACTTTCAATGGAACATCAGGATATATGGCCCATTTACCGCTACACCTGATTCAACTGATACCTTGGCGCAATATCTTCATATCGAGTTTGCAGACAGCACCGGAACCCCGTGGATTCGGGGTGAGCGGATGAACCTGACCAATCTTGAAAAAGGCTGGTATATACTCTACGTGCGCAACCGAGATGATGCGTTCGTGGCAGCTAAACCCGCTATAGGTTTCCTGAGCGTGTACGAACCGACCTGGGTTCGTCATCCGGAACTTACAAAAGACATTCTCATTGCAAACCATAGCTACTATGTCAGGGCTAGCCGCCCGGGCGAAGATTCGATATGGTGTCTTACCGCGACGGATTTAAGAGATTATTATGCCGACGAAGTAAGACAGCTTTACACGCAGTTGATCGAGAATGCCGGATATGGTGCCGACAACTATGATTGGGTCGATTATACCACCGTCATCCCCTATAGGGAATTGGCCGTGAATATTGAGGACCTGTATAATCATAGGTTGGTAATAGCTCTGGATACTGATTACAGCAAGCCCCTGGGGGATGGCAGGCTTCAGGAGCAAGAGACCCCATATTCCAGGTATCTGGACGTTGGCGGGAAGGTGTGGGTAATCGGGAAACGCAGTTTCGACCGTAACCAAGGAGGCCGCCAGGATTTTGGCCTGACTACCGAGCACAGCATTGCTTATACCCACTTCAACTTATCCGCAATCTGCTCCCCGGCACCCTCTCTGTTCGATTTCGCCGAATTCATAGGGGCGTTTTCGATTCAACCCGATTTCCCAGACCTCAACGTCGACACCACACGGGTGGCCCAACTTAGCTGGCAGTCACGACAGATCGCCCATGTTGACACATTTGCGCATCCTCCAGAAACAACTTGGACCAATATCCGGTACCACCCCTTTTCCCGAGCGCTGCACGGTGTGGATTACTTGATTAGGGAAAACGCTTCCCAGACTATTTATAGATTCAACTCCATCGCTCCGGACACGTCCAGGTTTCATAATTTTCCTGTTGCTATAAGGTACGATAGTGGCACGTACAAGACGTCATATTTCTGCTTCCCCTTGTACTTCATCAATTACGACCAGGCGCTGGTTGTGACCAGGAACATGCTGGATTGGTTTTTGAACGACCAATAGCTCGGGCGGGAAAGGCATTCAAAGGCGGTCACTCGGCCGCCTTTTTTTGTTTTCAACTTCTGATTTATATGATATAATTCTGGGCATGAAAACAGTTGAACGAGACTTGAAAATAGCCGTCGTCGGTCATCTTGTGACCGACGAGATAATCTACGCCAACGGCAAAACGAAATCGGCACTGGGGGGAATGGCCTATAACCTGGCGGCGCTGGCCACGATCGCCGAGAGAGCCAGAATCCTTCCTATCTGCAGGGTTGGTTCAGACGCCTGGGGAGAGATGAGGGCGGTCTTCGGCCGCTGGCAGTCTGTTGACTTCGCTAATGTCAGCTACTGCGACAGGAGCAACGTCGTCCATAGATTGACATATCACGCCGACGGTTCCCGCGAGGAATGGAATTCCGCAAGACAACAGCCGCTGTCTTTGCGGAAAGTTCCGGAGGATGCCGACGCCTTGATTCTCAATTTCATTTCAGGCAGGGATGTTGTCAGCGCGGAATTGGAGGCTTTTAGAAAGAGGTTCCGCGGTCTGATTTACCTCGATATTCACAGCCTTGTCCTCGGCCTGGACAGCAGAATGATCCGTTTTCTCCGGCCTCATCGCAATTGGCAGGCTTATGTCTCGTGCGCCGATATGCTGCAGATGAATGCCGCGGAACTCGGCACCCTTGTCAGGAATGAGATTCGGAATTTTGCCGACATCGCCTCTGCCTGTAAATCGATTCACAAATACGGCCCGCGCCTGATCGTCGTCACCATGGGTAAAGAGGGATTACTGCTGTCTCATGGAAAACGGGTTTACCACCTTCTGCCCATCAAGATATCTCGGGCGATCGATTCTACCGGCTGCGGAGACACCCTGGGCGCCACCTTTGTCTACGAATACTTGAGAAGCGGCGACGCCCTCGGATCCATCGAAACCGCCAACCGTTACGCCGCCGCCAAGGCCACCTTTTCGGGCCTCGAGGGGTTTGCGAATATGGAGCGAATCCTTAAGAGGATTGGGAAACCCACGAAGGCTCGTGAAATACGCGTCGGTTAAGGCCGCTCGCACTTGACATTCTGCCTGCAGAAGATTAGAATTCCGATAATCTTTGCGATATCATAAGATCGATCATCTCTGAATCGAAGTTTAGAATGGAAAGGGGTCTTAGGTGCAAGATACATTGAGGGAGATTATAGATTATCTGAAGAGTATGGGGATTGATTATGCCGACGCCAGGTTCGTGGAGCGGCGGAACGAGTCGATCACTGTCAAGAATGGGCAGCTGGAAGCCGCATCCCGCAACGATGGGCGGGGGGTCGGCATCAGAGTGCTGCACAAGGGATGTTGGGGTTTCGCCTCGGGCTCGCATCTGAATCCCGGCGATCTCAAGAAGCTGGCGGCCAAGGCCGTCAGCATAGCAAAAGCGTCAGCGGCCACGAGAAAAAGCCCCGTTTCCCTGGCCCCTGTGGAAATTCACCGCGATAGATATATATCGCCCTTTTCGGAGGATCCGTTTGCGGTCTCGCTTGACGAGAAAATCGGGCTATTGATGAAGGTGGACGAGACACTTCGCAAAACGCCGAAAATCAAGATCGCCGAGGCCAGCATGGACTTTTTCAAGACAGATAAGATTTTCTGCTCCACCGAGGGGGCCCTGATCGAGCAGAGCATCATCGAATCGGGTGCCGGGTACGAGGCGACTGCCGTGGACAAGGGAGAAGCCCAGAAGCGCAGCTACCCAAATTCGCATCGCGGCGATTTTGGCTGTGCGGGCTACGAGTTCATCCGCGAACTTGACCTGGCCGGCCATGCCGAGAAGGTTGCTGCAGAAGCCGTGGCCTTGCTGTCGGCGCCCCCTTGCCCATCAGTCTCGACTGACATTATCATCACCGGTGACCAGATGACTTTGCAGGTGCACGAAAGCTGCGGCCACCCCGTCGAGCTCGACCGCGTTCTGGGTACCGAAATCTCCCTGGCGGGCGGGTCGTTCATGACTATCGACAAGCTCGGCCTGCTGAAATACGGCTCCGATAAGGTCAGCATAGTCCAGGACTCGACCATACCGCAGGCGCTGGGAAGTTTCGGCTTTGACGATGAGGGGGTTAAAGCCTCCCGCACCGATATAATCCGCAACGGCCTCTTCGTCGGCTATCTGACATCGAGGGAAACGGCCCCGAAAGTCAAGGCCTCGCCCAACGGCACCATGAGAGCGGATGGCTGGAACGCCATACCGCTTATAAGAATGACCAATATCAATCTCGAGCCCGGCGAATGGGATTTCGATAGCCTTGTGGCTGATACCAAAGACGGAATACTGCTTTCCACCAACAAGAGCTGGTCAATCGACGATAAGCGGCTGAATTTCCAATTCGGCGTTGAGGTGGCCTGGCAGGTCAAGGATGGCAAGATCGGCACGATGTACAGGAACCCTGTCTATACAGGTATTACGCCCGAATTCTGGAATTCGTGCGACGCTATTTGCAATCGCAGCCACTGGCGTATCTGGGGGGTCGCATCCTGCGGCAAAGGAGAGCCTATGCAGGTGGCGCACGTGGCTCACGGCGTCTCGCCCGCAAGATTCAGAAACGTAACCGTGGGGGTGAGCAGATGATCGGAAAAGACAGGATAATTGGACTGCTGCGGGAAGTGGTCATGGCATCCGACGGCGATTTCGCCGAGGCGGTGTTTACGGGCACGGATTACGGTTTGACCCGCTACGCGAATTCGATAATTCACCAAAACGTCGCCGACCAGAACAGCAGCGTAGCATTCAGAGTGGCCGTGGGCAAAAAGATCGGGGTGGCATCGACCAACATATTTGAGAAAGAGGCCTTGATCAGGGTTTGCAATGATGCTCTCGAGATTGCGGAACGCTCGGTGCCGAATCGATATTTCAATGCCCTGGCGAGACCTCAAAAATATAAGCGGCTGGTGACCTTTTTCGTGTCCACGGCGCGCGTCACCCCCGCCAAAAGAGCCGCTGTTGTCAAGAGAATCTGCGCCAGAGCCGACCGCAAGGGACTGATTGCCTCGGGCTCGGTCTCCAGTTCCATGTCGGAAATCGCCGTGGTCAATAGCGGCGGGGTAGAGGCTTATCAGCCTAATACATCGGCCACCGTAAGCATCATTTATTCCTCCGATGACTCGTCGGGATACGCGCAGGGCGTGTCGCGTAGATTCGAAAGGATCGATTTAGAGAGTCTGGTTTCGCGGGCGGAAACTAAATGCCTCATGTCCCGTAATCCCATTACCCTCGATCCCGGAAAATACGATGTCATTTTGGAGCCGACAGCGGTGGCGAATCTCCTGGAGTGGCTGACGTTCATTGCTTTCAGCGCCAACCCCTATCATGAGAAAACCAGCTTCTTGAGCGGCAAGACGGGGAAGAAGATCGCATCGCCGGCGCTTTCCATCTATGATGACGGTCTTGCCACCAGGGGAATCGCATTCCCGTTCGATTTTGAAGGCGTGCCCAAGAAGAAGGTCTTTTTTATCAGGAGAGGGATTGGCGGCGGGCCGGTTTACGACCTGGCCACCGCCAGGAAGTACAAGAAAAGATCGACCGGGCATGGCATGCCCCCGGGCAATGCCGAGGGGCCGATGCCGCTTAATGTCCACGTGGCGCCGGGATCGAAACTTCCAAGCCAGATGATCCGGGCGGTGGAACGCGGCGTTTTGGTGACGAGATTTCATTACATCAACGGCTTTCTGGATACTCCCAGAGCTCTGCTCACCGGAATGACAAGGGACGGGACCTTTCTTATCGAGAAGGGGAAGGTCGCATCGGGGGTGAAGAACTTGCGTTTCACCGAGTCGATGCTGCGGGCGTTTTCGAATATCGTGGCAATCTCAAAAGGGACCGAGTTAATCGATACGTGGTGGAGCGATATCGGCTGTGTCTCCGCTCCCACGATACATATCAAAGAATTCAACTTCACGGGAAAGACTGAGTTTTGAAGGCAAAGACCATTCTTATTCTATTGGGGCTGCTGGCACTCTGGGGAGCGGAATCGAAGGCGATCATCTTCGGGATACGCTTTTCCGATGGGCGCCAGCAAGCTCTGCCTGGTATCGGTGACACCGGCCCCAAGGGGCGATTCGGGGCCTATGTCGGCACCAGACAAAAGAACAGCATACTCTTGCTTGGCGCCGATTACGACCGTTACAAACTTTCGCGCCCCGATTCGCTTCTGTATTCGCGACGGCTGACCGTCAATGTCGGCTATCGTTATCAGCTGCTGGAGCCCGATAAGGCCAAGGCGATGAGTTTCATGCCGTTTCTGGCGCTGCACTATTTCAAAAGTTTTTCTAAGGTCTCGGCGGATTCTACGGTCATGTCGCCGGCCGACAGGCGCTACTATCAAGACCTTTCCAACGACGGCGGGGTCTGGGGCGCGGTCGGGGCGGAATACTTCTTCGCGCCGGTCTTTAGCCTTGGCTGCGAGGCGGGCCTGCGATACTCGACCGCCAAATCGAAGGCATACGGATACGAAACCAAACTCAGCCAGTTCACGAGTTATGTGGCGCTTCTGGCGTCGTTTTATTGGTGATCAGATTTCGCGTATAGCCGATTATAGAAACAGCTTGATTTTGTCGCCATCAAAGGTAATTTGAGTTGTTATCAGGCCACCGTAGCTCAGCTGGTAGAGCAGCTGATTCGTAATCAGCAGGTCGACGGTTCGATCCCGCCCGGTGGCTTATTGGTTATGGGACAACGGATTAGCAATATCTTCAGTGCATGGCTTCTGACAGGCGGAACGCTCACTTTGAGCCTCCTCGTTATACGCGATGGCATCCGTCATCTGAATCAATGGCCTAATTGCTCGACTTGGCGCATTTTTGGCGCCTGTTAATTCTCGGGCCGATGGATTAGCATTATGCAGGTCATGAATTGGAAAGGCTGATCGATCAATTCGGGCGCCCGTAAGATGATTCAAATGAGAATGGGCTGCTCAATCGTGAGCAGCCCTTTTCTCTTAGCGGCCAAGCAAAAAGCTCAAGGCTTTTCAGGCGGCCGATGGCGGCAATGAAATATTCTCAGTACTTGTTGCAGAAAGCAACGCGAGATGTATTAGCAAAGAGGTTTCGGTTCTTGGAAGCTCAGACGGCTACTTGCTGCTTCTGCTCCACCTTTTCACCGGCTACCTGCTCGAGTTTGAGCTCCCTGATACGTTCTTTAAGCTCGTCATTCTGTTCCAGGAGCCGCTCTTTGAATCCTAATTTTTCCAAAATCCTCGTTCTGACCAAAACCCCCAGCGAAACAAGCATGAATAGAACAGCATTGGCACTCCGGAATAGGTATCCGTAGTTAAGTTGGGAATCGAGAAAGGCAAATACCCCAAGCGCGAAAAGCACTAATCCCCAGATCAACATAAACCCTCCTTGCTAAACGTGAATATTCTAACTGTATTATTGTCGGCAGTCCCAAATGATTCTTGACCGGCAAATCGCCTCATTGTCGGAATCCGGCCCCTGTGCGTAAATCTTCTATAGCCAAGTCTTTAGCCTTTCGTGGGCCACTACGCCGTCGGCATAGTTCCGTTCTACGTCATGGCTGAAGTGCGCCAAAGCAGCGGAAATTGTCAGGCTGGAACTTCAATTTTCGCCAGTAATGCGGCTGGTAGGAGTCTGGGAAAATGAGGAGTGATGATTTCGGGGCAATTGCGGCCAGGGTTCGAAACGCAGGGGGATGATCAATCGACTTTAATTCAGTTGATGGAATGACTATCAACCCTTAATATCGCACCAGTCATTTGAATAAGCAATTTCGAATAAGGGTATTAGAATGAAAGCGATGTTGTTGAAGGCGCCAAAGAACCCGTTGGAATTAACAGACATTCCAATTCCTATGCGAGTGCCGGGACAGCTTCTATTGAAGGTCCTCGCCTGCGGCATTTGCCGAACCGACCTCCATGTCGTCGATGGGGAACTGACTGAGCCGAAACTTCCTCTGATACCGGGTCACCAGATAGTGGGAAGCGTGGTTCAAACCGGGGATGAGAGCCGGTTCAAGCCTGGCGATAGAGTGGGAGTCCCCTGGCTGGGATGGAGTTGCGGGCAGTGCCGATTCTGCCTCTCAGGGCAGGAAAATCTGTGCGACTATGCCAAGTATACGGGATATCAGATTGATGGTGGTTTTGCAGAATATTGCGTCGCTGACGGAAGGTTTTGTTTTCCGATCCCTCCCGGCTATTCCGACATCCAGGCGGCTCCCCTATTGTGCGCCGGCCTTATTGGTTATCGTTCATTGAGAATTGCCGGGGACGGCAAGAAGCTGGGGTTTTACGGGTTCGGTGCCGCGGCACATATTCTCGTCCAGGTGGCGAATTCGCAGGGGAGAGAGGTTTATGCTTTTACCAGAGAGGGAGACGTGGCAGGGCAGAAATTCGCGCTCGGGCTGGGGGCCGTGTGGGCCGGGTCGTCCGACCAGGCACCGCCCGTAACACTAGATGCCGCCATCATTTTCGCCCCCATAGGCGCACTGGTTCCCCACGCGCTTATGGCGGTTGCCAAGGGCGGCCCGGTGGTCTGTGCCGGCATCCATATGAGCGATATACCATCATTCCCATATTCTATACTCTGGAACGAGCGCTCTATCAGGTCGGTGGCCAATCTAACGCGACAGGATGGCTACGAGTTCATGGAACTGGCATCGCGGATCCGTTTGGAAACCGAAATCAGCCTTTATCCGCTCGAAAAAACAAATGAGGCTCTTGACGATCTTCGGAACGGGCGATTCCAGGGCGCGGCCGTGGTAGCGCCGTGATATGGTAGAACTAACGTCAATTCAGAACTAAGGAGAGGCTTGAAATGATTGTAAAGAGAATCGGCCCTTTATCGTTGGCAAAGATTGGCGGCATCATTTACGCTGCCCTGGGATTCATAATAGGCGTTTTCATCAGCTTATTTGCCCTGGCGGGGTTGTTTGGCAGCGTCTCGCTTAACAACGGCATGGGAATATTCCTCAGCCTGTTTTTCGGGCTGGGCGCCGTAATCTTTCTGCCCGTTCTTTACGGCATACTCGGCTTTGTTATGGGCATTTTGGTAGCCTGGCTGTACAACGTTTTTGCAGGCCTGGTGGGCGGCATAGAATTAGAGGTGCAACGATTATTGGAAGCGGCGCCGGTACCTCGATTAAAGAATGCCACAGCCGCTAATTCTTCACCTCCAAGCCTCCCATTATGGTGGTCCCTTTGACGACGAGCCGTTTCGCGGCCAAACCGGGTGCGCCGGAACGGAGTGACTTATTCTCCATGCCGCCGAGGATCGGCGTTCCTTGAATAACCACCTCCCATTCGGTGGGGACGATAAGTTCAATGCCGCCCATAATGGCCAGGGCGTCGATGATCGCCTCGTCGGGGGCCATCTCGGTTTCTTTCAGGTTGATAGAGCCTCCGCCGAGAATGGCGGTGATCCTGCCCCCTCGAAAGGATTTGGCATTGTAGTTGAATTGACCTCCTCCCACAATCATGCTTAAATCCAGGTATTCGCCGGAAAGGGCAGGACGTCCCGTGCGCACTGCCCGCGTGACGATTGCTATACCCAGCAGTATCAAAAGGATCGGCCAGACTTCGCGGGCTCTCAGCCTGATTAAGTCAAGATTGCTGAGGAGAATAAGCAGGCCCAGCAGAAACAGGACGGTTCCCAGAATCCATCTTCGGCTTCTGGTCGGCTGCAGCAACATCCCCAACCCTAATATCATGAAAATTACAGGCCACCAGCTCCACAATCGATATCCGAACTCGGAATCCGCATTTTTGAGAAACAAGAGAATGCCGAAGACCACAACCGCCAGCCCCAAAGCTAATCGCGTATCCCAGACGCGCCATATTTTCTCTGTCATAAATTGCTCCTTTGACTGCAATGGTCGTAAACGCTCGTTTAGGATTCTTACGATATTTTTCCGAAAAATCCACATGTTTTTTCAATAAAGCCGCCGCACGCTTTCTGGAAGCCTGCGGAATATGCCTTGCGAAGTTTGACCGCCCACTATATTATGGTGTATTATGGTAATGCTTTCATTCCAGGTCTCAGGACCAGATAAGTTCAGGAAATGGCATATTTCACTTTGTTTAAACCATGTGGGGGGGGGACAATGAAGAGAATTCTGTTAAGTATCGTATCCATTGTGATTCTCCTGGCCGCGGCGGCTCAGGGCGAGAGAGCCAGAGTCTCGTATATTTTCATGCATCGTTCCGTGGGGCTCGAAGCTGTCACGGGGTGTTTCTATCCGTACAACAGGAATATCCGCTCCGTGCTCGATACCATGACTGTTTTCAACGGGGCCGATACGGCCAGAATAGTGTTCAGGAGCTACAATCTTAATTATGGGGTCCTGGGCGATACCTGCCTTTCGGACACCGTTTGGTACGGCGATTGCTGGGAGGATTACAATAACCTGTTTCGTGGTTACGACTGGGAGCTGCAAGAACGAGAGAAGATGATCATCTATCCTCCGGGAAACTATTCGCCAACCTTGCTCAGCGTTTTTCAGTTTCCCGACAAGGAAAACCAGATCTTCTGGAATGTTTTTCGGGAGCACCAGATTCCATATCCGGGGGGCGTGTATGTGAGCGAGAAGTATGATCTGGTAATGGTAAAGCCTCCCTATATAGTCTGGCGCGATCCGTCACCGGCCAGGATGGACAGCTTGAGAAGCTACTACAGGGCAGTGAGAGACAGCGTTGCCAATCACCCCGAAATAAACTTCTGCTTCGTCTTCGGCACCCCTTTGTGCCTCGATAATGGTGGGCTTGATTCATTCCGGGGAGATACAGTTGCAGCCCATCTGGTTTACAATGCAGCCAGTTGGTTCGCCAGCGACAGCTTTTTCACTCACACCACTGACGGGCCATACAGGAATGTCTGGAAAATCGATACCTATACCCCCCTGTGCGAGACCAGTCCCGACAGCGCGAATCGCTATTGCCTGAAGAACGCATATTGGGCAGGATATAGTTACCAGTCGCATCTCAGCGCCGCGGGGGCATTGGCCATGCAGGACACGCTCATATCATTCATCAGACGCGCGACCTTGGACATTCTCATTCAAAGAGGCGGCGGCGAAAACCGGCCGTCCCGGGGAGAAATCGACCGCAAGATCAAGGAGTTCCGTGACGGCACTGCCACGCTGCCGGAAGTTCTCGACCTCATAGAGCGATATAACAGCGGCGGCTGATGCTGTCCGGGTGCCGGGTTTTGAAAATGCTGGAGTGCGAGGCTGCAATCGCCATTTGACGGGGGTGATTTCGCGGCCAAATGAGCGTCCCCAGATGCGTCGGATGATAGCTGGTCAAAGGTCGATGGCTCTCTGAGCCTCGTATGCGGGCCAGGGGCGATTAATTTTGTTGAAAATGATTGATGATTTCATTATTTTGTCGGCGGACGATAGGAAACCTAATTGGGATAAAAGGGGGTTTCCTGCTTTGTGAATCAGATTCCCGGCGTTCCGGTATCTGGTTTTTCAATAGGGTCAAACCAATACAAGCTTCATTCACAGCGAATGAGGCTTCAGCTAGACGCGACCTGACGTTGTCGCTATCGCCTCTCACGAGTTTGGGAGCAAAACGAATACGACGAGTATTTATATTGTTGTCAGGGAATTCGAGATCAAAGCAAGGCTGTGAACTTAATACTTTGACGGTAATTCTGGACAGAAGAAATCTATCCAGGGGGTGGCTCAATATAGAGGCTGGCGCCGTTTGTGCGGCCATTGGTGACCGTTTCTGTCTCTTAAAAGCAAATATATGACGGGCAAAATCAGGAATTCACTTAATCTGTTGAAGCAGTGGAAGCTCGACAAGCTTCTGGATGCTATTGCCTGGAACGTTCCTCATTGGCTGTTCTATTACAATCATTCGGTCCTGGCTATGACCGATAACCCCGAGTGGCACCCCCGAGCCGAGCCGGGATGCTCGCTGAGGCTGGTTAGGCTGGAAGATATCAGTCTGCTGGCAAAGGACGGGTACACGGACGAGAAAATTGCATCCCGTCTCGATGTTGGGGATCGGGGGGTAGTCATGGAGAGGGATAACGAAGTGCTATCAATCATCTGGGGAGGGCGCGGCCGGAAATTTCTGCAGTTGTCCGGGTCGATTTTCGACACCGGCGAGGACGGCTTCTTCTTGTATGGGGGCTACACAATCGAGAAGGCAAGATTAAGAGGACTTTTCTATAATGTCTGCAAACATATTTACGATTTATATTCTGTGGAAGGTTACAAACGGGTCTGGTGCGCCATTAGCGCCTCGAACACCGAGTGGCGCGACAAGTTTTTTACCAGAATGAACTTCCAAAGGATGGGGGAGACCTATTATATGAGATTCTTATTTTTCAATGTCTGTTACTATAAGTCCTGGCCTCAGCCCGTGAAGAAGTTTTATATATTTCTCAAGAACCCCCCCGAAAACCTCGAATGCGTTTAAGCCCGAAAGATTAGGGCGAAAATTGATAAGGTTTTGAGCCCCAAGCCATGCCTAACGCCTTTAAGCGAACTGCCGCCTATATTGGATACCGCCTGAAATTATGGAATCTTGGCTATGCCCTTTTCAGGATCCGGGACGGCAAGCCGATGCTGGTCGTTTTCACTTTTCATAGGGTTACGGACAGCGAACGTTCTCGAGAATACTACATGTACTACGAGAGGGGTATCGACTACCGTATTTTCGAACTGCAACTGGACGCCATAGCGGCCTATTTCGCCTTCGTCGACCTGGACCAATTTGTAGACATTATCAAGGGGCGCAATAAGCCCAAACGTCACACAGCACTTCTGACTTTCGACGACGCCGATTCGGAATTCGTCGAATACGCCCAGCCGCTGCTTCATCGTCGCCGCATTCCCTCCGTGATGTTCGCGCCGACCGATTTCATCGAATCGGCGAATCGCTTCTGGCACTTGCGCGTCTCCAACGTCGTTCGCAAGCTGGAGCCGGGACACTGGGAGAAGATGCGGTGTCAGACAGAGACGTTGCCGACGCAAATTAAAGACATCATCATGCGAGACTTCCCGTCCGACGAGGCGAAAAAGAGGCGTCTGGCGCTCGATTTGAACCACGCCTTCGACCTCGAAAACATCAAGGATGTCATGCGAACGATCGAAAATTGGGAAACGATTGTGGGCGGCGATTTCCTTTTGGGCATAAAATGCCTGACCTGGGAACAGCTCAGAAACCTCAGCATGGACGGCGTGCATATTGAGTCACACTCGGCGAGCCACGGCAAGCTGGCGCAATGCCACGGACGCGAGCTGCGGGAAGAGCTTGAAAATTCAAAAAAAATACTGGAACGAGAAGTCGGCAGGACGGTGAAGGCGATTTCATACCCCGGGGGATCGTACAACGAGGCCGTCATGGAAGCCGCACGCGAGGCCGGTTATATGGTCGGGTTCACTACCGAGAACGGCTTTTGCCGATATCCGCTCGATGACCCCGACGTCTACCGTCTACCGAGATATAGCCTCTACGGCGATACGACCGCGGAAATCCACTATGCCCTTGGCGCCCTGGCGGTCAATGGGATTCTGGGCAGGAGAGTATGAAGGACCCGAAGCAGCTGCTACTGAAAAACGTCCTCTCCAACTGGGTCTCGTTCGCGATCGGGATAATCATAACATTTTTCCTCAGCCCCTTTCTGGTGCATACACTGGGGAAAGAGAATTATGGCATCTGGGCCCTGGTCATCTCGATTATTAATTACACGAACCTTCTCGACGCCGGCATGAAGCAGAGCCTGGCCCGGTATATTCCCAAGTTCTACGCCAATCGCGATTATCCCAAGATCAACGAGGTGATCAATTCCAGCAATCTGATATACAGCCTCACCGGCTCGCTTGTAATCGTCGTCACAATTCTCATCGCCCTCTTTTTTGTCGGCGTCTTCAAGGTCTCGCCGGAGTCAATTTCGATGATGCGGACGACGCTTATCATCATCGGCGTGGACCAGGCGATAATGTTCTACTTCATGGCCGGGACCGCCATCGGGCCGTTTCACCGATACGATGTTTCAAATGTCATAGGGATATTAGCCAGCATTGTTCAGGCCCTGGTAATTTTCGCCTTCCTCAGTTTCGGATACGGCATCGTGACCCTGGCCCTTGTCACTTTGGTTTCGAATTTCTTGAGGAACATCGTCAGGCGCTGGTACCAGCAGCACCTGGTGCCCGAGATAGAATTCAAACTCAAGCACATCAACAAAGGCATCATCCGGGAGCTTATGACCTACGGGTTCATCAGCTTTTTTATCGTGGCCGGCTGGATGGTGGTTTTCCACACGGACAACGTCGTCGTGGGGCTATTTATATCCGCAACTGCCGTCGCGTATTACAACATCGCCGGGACATTGATAAATTACCTGAGATTGCTTGTAATGGCCATAGGGGTGCCTCTCGTGCCCGCCATCAGCCATATCGACGCCCTGGGAAACATGAAAGAGATTGCCGGTCTTTATGCAAGACTCACCAGGTATCTTTATTACTTTTCCGGCGCCATCTGTGCGATCACGTTTTTATTCGGGGCCAAGTTTATCTACGCCTGGATGGGGCCGGAGTTTAGCGACACGGTCCGCATTCTCTATATCCTGATACTGCCGGTTTGTATATATCTGCCACAGATCACGGCCAACTCCATTTTACTGGGGATCGGCAAGCACAAGCCACTCTTCTATATTCTCGCCGTCGAATCCATCGCCAACCTGGGGCTAAGCTTAGCCCTTGTCAAGCCGCTGGGCGTCTATGGGGTTGCGTTGGGGACAGCGGTCGTTCAGGTTCTGATTTACACCTATGTTTTCCCGTATATTTTCCACAGGTTAATCGGGGGTGACTTGAAATTGTTTTACGTAAGCAGTCTTAAGATGATCGTGGCGAGTGTCGTCTTCACGGTTCCCGCGGGCTTGTTGATGCGGCTTGTCAATCCCTTGCCGGGTTGGACCGGGCTTATCCTCGACGGCATCGTCGTCGGGAGCTCGGTGACCGCCGGTTTCTGGCTGACGGCGCTCAACTCCCAGGATCGCGCGCGCATACTGAACCGATATTTGAAGAAAAAACTCTCTTCGGATGTGACTCCGACCGCCTGAGTATGCCTGTCCATTTCAGCACTATAAGAAGCTTCGATGAGTTTCTGCGGCTCAAGGAACCCTGGAACGAGCTCGTGGGGGACAGCGAGGTGGACCACGCCTGCATGCGGCACGAGTGGTTTCATTGCTGGATCAAGTGGTTGGGGCGAAATTCGCAGACTACTATTATTGCCGGCTGGGACGGAAGCCAGCTCATTGCGCTGGCTCCGCTGCAAACGACCCGTCAAAGAACGGGCGGTATTCCCGTGAGAGTCTTATCCTTTTTGATGTCCCATATCACTCCGAGATGCAATTTCATCATTCATCCGGCGGCGGCCCCCACAGCCTTGTTCGACGAGGTGTTCAAACAACCTGGCTGGGATGTAATGAGTTTGAGGAGCATGCTCTCTGAGCAGAAAACGACCGCGGATTTCATCTCATATCTGGAAGCGACGCGGAAAGGTAGATTCGAGATCGAGCAGGGGAAACAATCTCCTTTTGTCGTGGTCGAGGGCGACTGGGATTGCTATCTGGCCGGCCTCTCAAAAAAACACCGAAAGAATATAAATCAAGGTCTCAACAGAATAAAAAAGCTGCCTTCCTATTCGTTCGAGAAGTATCACGATTACGGGTGCCTGGAAAAGCTAATCCCCGAGATCTTGAGAATCTCGGATAGAAGCTGGAAGGGGAAAATGAAAACGAGTATTTCCGCCGTTCCCAATATGGCTGAATTCTACAAGGAATTCTGTTTCCTGGGAGCGCCGGATAATCTCTGGGAACTGCGCCTGCTGAAGTCGGCAGATCAGTATATCGCCTTCAACTTCTTTCTCAAGCATGGCGATAAGCTGACCGGGATCAGAACCGATTATGACGAGGAATATCGCTATTATGGCCCTGGGCAAATGATGATTCTATTCACGCTGATGGAGCTATTTGAGAGCGGCAGGAGGTGGGATTTTGATATGGGCGGGATGGCCGCCGATTTTAAACTCGATTGGACCGACAAGACCCGAGACCATATAGACATACTTGCAACGTCTCCCGGCATGAGGGGTGATCTCCTGTTATTCGGGAAAAGGAAGATCTTGCCGATTTTGAAGCGTCTGAAGCGGCGTCGCCCCCAAGACTTAGACGCTTAGGGCGAAAGTGTCATGTGGCATTTCACGGTCTATCTCGCCTTTGCCGCTCCCAATTTATCGGCTGTTGGATTGGTAAAGCTCGCTTGGTTTTCAATAGTTGTGCCCGTAGATTTCCGATATATTAAGTATGGAGCCCGTGGCTCAATAATGGCAAGAATGCCAAAAGACGGTTTCATATTCGACGGCGAGGCTTAACGGTCTTCTTGATGCGCAGAAGGAAATTCGGAGATGGCGATTCAGTCGAAGCTTGTACAGGATTTTGACGATTTCCTGAAACTCAGGGAACCGTGGAATGAGCTTGTCAGAAACTGCGACGTCGACCACGCCTTCATGAGGCACGAGTGGTTTGAGTGCTGGGTCCGGCACCTGGGAACGGCGGATAACCTGAGGATTCTGACTGTCTGGTCGGACGGTTTGATGGTGGCCGCCGCTCCGCTCCAGATGAAGCGGCAAAAGCTGAAAGGCATGCCTCTCAGGGTCCTTTCTTTCATGTCGTCGAGCGTTTCACCGAGGTGCAACTTCATTCTTCACTCATCTTGCGACAGCGCCGGATTCTTCAACGAAGTTTTCGCAATTAGGGCATGGGACCTGGTATACACTGAGAATCTCGAAGTGGGTTTGGCCACCACCAATAAGTATCTCGAGTATCTTAAATCAGGCATCTTTAGAAATTACGACACGGAACCCGGCCGCCAGTCGCCCCATCAAATTCTCGACACCGATTGGGACAGCTATCTTAAGACGTTATCGAAGAATCATCGCAAGAATATCAGAGCGGCGCTTCGCAGGCTGGAGGAATTAGGCGAATACGAGTTTCTGGAGTTTGAAACTTATGAGGGTTCGGAAATAATATTTGAGCAAATGGTGGTGGTTTCCGGTTCAAGCTGGAAATCGGAATTCGGCACCGATCTGAAGTCGAACCCGAAGATCGCGGCCTTTTACAAGGATTTTTCCCGCTTGGGCAGCCGCGAGGGGCTCTGGAAATTGTACATGCTGAGAATAGGGAATGCCCTTGTGGCTTTCGATTATTTGCTGAAGCACAACAACAGCTTGACTGGCATACGCTCCGACTATGATCCCGCTTATAAAGACCTTATGCCCGGACATTTGATGAAAGTGGCCACGATCAGAGATCTCTGTTCCAGGGGCGTCCCCTGGGAATACGACATGGGCGGAATGGCTGCGGAATATAAGAAGGGATATGTCAAGAACGTACGGGAGCATATCAACGTCACTGCCTGTTCGTTCAAGCCCTACGGCCAGGCATTGATGTTCGGCAAAAAGGTGATCTGGCCCCTGGTCAAAAAATTCAAGAAGCAGAGGGGTGGGATAAGTGAAAACTCGAGCGCGCCGGCGGAAGAAGAGAACGTTTCCCCCGATCGCTGAGCACCTGGATGCTTGGAGATGAAGGAAACTTTCAACCGGTTTTCAAAGTCTTGGGGAGTGAAACGCTGCGAAAAAGCTGATAACCCGGAAGGAAATGTTATTTCAGGACCGTCACATGAAAATCACTCCGTATAATTATCTTCATGGGGCCGTTTACAGGTTGAAAGATTCCTTGAAAGGGACAGGCATCTACCGTCTCTTGGCAAGCTTCAAGAAAGAGCAGCTCATGTCGAAGGCGGAATTGGAAAAACTGCAGTCGGAAAGGCTGACAACCCTCCTGCTTCAGGCGCAGAAGCACAGCCCCTATTACCGTGAACTTATTTCGCAAAGCGGCATAGATATCTCCCCCGGGTTTGAGCTTCATGATCTCGGAATGATGCCTCTTTTGAGAAGGGAAGACCTGCAGGCCAACTTGAGCCGTATTCTTTGCGACAACGCGGTCACCCCGGTTCTGAACTCGTCGGGCGGCTCGACCGGAAATCCTGTGAATTTTTATCAGGATGGACACTATGCAGTCTACGCGGCGGCGGCGAATCTGCTTTTTACAGACTGGATGGGGATCAATTCCGGGGACAAGACGGCGGTATTTTGGGGCGCCGACAGGGATTTCAGAGAACAATCGTTGCGGGTCAGGGCCTGGATGAAGTTCGACAGAGTCAGAGCCCTCAATTCCTTTTCAATGGACCGTGATGCGATTTTGAGTTTTCTTGAACTTCTTGACCGCTTTCGACCGCGCTTAATGCAAGGATATGCCGGGTCGCTCTATTTAACGGCCTGCATCATTGAGGAGACGAGGCCGATAAGGTTTGAGCCGGCGGCAATCAGGTCATCGGCCGAGGCTCTTTTCGATTACCAGCGGCAGGAGATAGAAAAGGCGTTCTCCGCCAGGGTATTCGATTTCTACGGCTCGCGCGAGGTGAATAATCTGGCCGCGGAGTGCTCGGCACACGAGGGTCTACATCTGTTTTCGTCCGGAAGAATAGTCGAAATCGTCGATGACGACGGAAATCCCGTGCCCGATGGGACATTGGGGCAAATAGCGGTTACCGACCTTACCAACTACTCGTTTCCGTTCATTCGTTACATCAATGGCGACATGGCCGTGAAGCGCGCCGCCCCCTGCTCGTGCGGGCGAGGTTATCCCCTTCTCGAGAAAATTTACGGGCGCACGAGCGACATGATAATAATTGACGGCCGTTACATTCATGGCGAGTATTTCACGCACTTATTCTACAATCGCCCCGAGGTGAAGCAGTTCCAGGTTATTCAGGAGGATGCGCGGAATCTCAAGATCTCCGTAGTCCCGCGGGACGGGAATATCGCGATCGATGACATAGTGGCGAAAATAAGGAATAAGGTTGGAGATGGCATCAATTTACAGGTGGAATTGGTGGATAGCATTGCGGTCACGAGCTCTGGAAAGTACAGGTTCACAATCTCAAAACTGGCGGATACCAAGAAGGGGAGCTGAATAGTTCGGCTGCCCTGCGATGGGTCATAAGTCGCCGTGGCGCACCGGCGATTGACTCGAGAGCGGATAAAGGATATGAGAAAGGAAAATATCGGTCTGGCCCCGTCGGTTATCGTCAGTCAGAAGCATCTGCTGATCATCGCCTTCATGTTTATCAGCGGCGCCCTGGCTTCGCTCCTGCTCCTGCCGTCTCCCTTGAACCTGATCCCATTCATCATAGTGGGCGGGGCGGCTTTTGTAATTCTCTCCATAAAATACTCCGTGATCGGAATATTCATTTACATGATTTTGTATTTCGTGCGGCCGCAGGAGCTTTTTCCCAATGTCGCTATATTCTCCTATCCCTACGAGAAGATCGTCGGCATAATCGTCATCGCCAACCTCGTCCTCGATTTCGCCATCAACGGCAGGATGATCAAGATATTCAAGATGGACAAAGCGGTGGTGGGCATAATTGGCGTGGCGCTGGTCTCGATAGCCACGGCGCTCTGGGTGGGCTGGTCGTGGATGAATTTCCAGAAGTTCCTCAAGATTGTGCTGGTTTACTTCTTCTTGTCGCGGCTCGTGGATACTCCGGGGAAATTCAAATGGATTGTTTGGCTTTATATCGTCTCGACCGCGTTCATCGCGATATCGTCGACGGTAAACTACTACACCGGCCATTTCCAAACGACCATGGGTATTCAGCGGGCCGTGGGCATGGGCGAGGGCGCCTACGCCGATCCCAACACCATGGCGACCACGCTGGTCCTGGGATTGCCGTTTATGTTCTATGTCGCCAGAGCCTACAGGAGCAAACTTATTAAAGTCTTCCTGTGGTCGCTCCTTTTCGCCTGCCTTTGGACCGTTATCATAACCGGCTCGCGGGGCGGAATGCTGGGATCGGCATTCACATTGTTTCTGCTCGCCTGGAACAGCCGCAAGAAGGTGATCGCCACAGTCACGGTTGCGCTTCTGATTTTCGGGGCCCTGGCGGTCATGCCAGAGCAATACGCGCAACGCCTGACGACGATCACGCATATTGGTGACGCTTACGATGAGAGCGGCGCCGCCGAATCTGCCCAGGGAAGGATAAAGGGATTGAAGGTCGGATTCGAAATTCTGTCGCGCCGGCCGATTGCAGGGGTGGGGATCGGCTGTTTCAGCGTCTATAACCACCAGAACCACGGGAGTTCTCTGAATGCCCACAATCTATTGGGACAGGTCATGGGGGAGCTGGGGATTTTGGGGCTGGGCGCTTTTGCCTTTCTGATATATATGATATTCAAGCACATCAAGTACATAAAGTCGCAATATCGCTCCAGGGGATGGGCTGGAGACGTGAATTACTATGTTGCCGTAGCGGTAATGATAGCCACTATATCCATGCTTTTTCAGGGGATATTCGGTCATATTGCGTATAGATTTAACTGGTACATTTACGCTTGTTTCCTGGCGATAATTATGAATCTCGTCGGTGATAGGATACGCGGGGAAGACGAGTCGAAGGCCAGGGTTCTGTCTCCTTTGCCAGGGAATGGCGCCAGTGCGGGCAGAGGTCTTCTGCCGCCTGGAAATCACGTTGAGTAGGACAGCGCCATGAGACGAGAATCGGTTTTTCTTATCATCGTGTCGTCGATTTCCTTGATGCTTATCGGCGCCTGCCTCTACGTGGCGTATAAGGCGTTCGACTACAGGCGTCACGTGAATTATTTCCTCGATAAGTACACCAACGTGGTCTCCGAGTTTTCGGGGCGTCAGAGATACGCCGCCGACAACAGCCGTTTGGCGGGCAAGACCAATCCCAGAAGAGTCGTTTTTTTGGGAGATCAGATAATAGAGAGCTGGGATCTGCAAAAATATTTCGGCGATTACGAGGCCGTGAACCGCGGCATTACCGGGCAGAGGCTTTCGGGATTCATCTTGCGCCTGCGGCCGGATGTCCTGGAGCTACAGCCGAGAGCGGTTCTGATACAGTTCAGTTCCTACAATTTCCGGCCGCGGGGGAGCGTGAAAGAGGTCAAAGACTTTATAGTTGACATTTCCCAGCTGTGCAGTTGTAATGACGTTGAGCCGATTCTGACCACCGTGATCCCGGTCAGGGAGAATGAGGACTTATTCGAAGAAGAAGGGTTCAAGTCGTACGTAGTTTCCGACACGCTCAGGGAATTCAACGCCTGGCTAATCGAGTATTGCCGGCAAATGGGTTTTCGCCTGATCGACTCCGACAAGGCGCTTGCGAATGAAAGGGGGTATCTTCCCGAAGAATTATCCATAGATAACACCCATTTGAATCAGGATGGGTTCACGCGCCTGGCGGAGACGACTCTGCGAGCATTGAAGGACCTGGACTGGTCTACGACCTATCATGAAACGACCGCAAGATAGAGTTCGAAATCGGCAAGAAGGGTGTGAGGGGTTGCGATGTTTTGCCTGAAGGTCGAGAATAAGCGGTTGGGATTCTCGACGGCCCAGGCGCACGCCGTCCCCGGTGAGCAGGTGGTCGAAAGTGAGAACGTGAGAGTCAAGTTCATCGGGGATAAGCTGTATTCATTTTACCTGCGGCTGCCTACCACGGTGATTGCCGGTGAGTCGCTGGCGCCGGTGGCGGAAGTCGAGCTGCGCCGGATATTCGAGCGCCTGGTTCAAAAGAACGAGTCAAGCTTTTCAAGCGAAAAGGTCAGCACATATGTGGCCGTCGAGATTGAAACCGGCAAGATAAGAGCCTTCAGGAATATCTCCTGCAATCGCCCGTTGTATTTCCGCCGCGATAAAGGGGTTTTCATCTTGAGCAGCCATCTGGCGCCTTTCAAGCGCGAGGGGATAAAGCTCGAGCTGAGGGAGGAAGCGATCCCGGAACTGCTGGTTTATCGGCATATAACACCGCCGGCCACGATTTGCAGAAGCATCGATAGCGTGCCAGGGGGATTCGGGCTGACATTCGACCCCGACAAAGATTGTGTGAGCTATAAGAACCTCTGGCAATTGGAGAGGGCAAACCACGGGGTGACTGTCAAAGATGCGGTCGACGTGACATCGGAATTGCTGCGCCGCTCGTTGTGGATTCCCAAGGAGACCGGCCGGAAAACGTCATTGCTTCTCTCGGGAGGTCTGGATTCGACCCTGCTTGGGGCCTTCGCCAGGGAAATCGGGATGCACCTCGACAGCATCTCGTCGGGGTTTCATTTGATCACCGGTGACGCGGGCGAAAGCCACTATGCCAGGAGCGCAGCCGACTGGTTGGGGATAAATCACAGGATACACGACGTTTCGGAGGAGGATTATCTTTTGCAGCTCGTCGACAGCGTTTACGACGCCGAAGAACCTGTGCATCATTTGCAGTCGGTGATCCTGGGATCGTTGTTCAGCAAGGCGGTCGGACACGACGTCACGTATCTGATCAACGGCGATGGTGCGGACCTTCTTTTTGGCACCGCCATGCACCTGAGGCATCTGAAATCGCAGAGGATTGTGCGCTTCACCGACAAAAAGGCGGTGCGCTCTCTGGCCGCTCCGATTTTTTCGGCCCTGGGGCGGAACAGCGAGAAATTCAGGTATTTGCTTTACGATCATTCCGACGACCACCGCGATCCCAACCATTTCATCTGGACCCTGGAAGCGTTTGGGGACATCGACTGGGTCAGGGATTTTGCTGGCGGTGATATCGCGAAGATAATCGAAGGGAGGTCGAGTTTCCTCGATAATTTCGGCGGCTGGCCCATCATCGACAAAATGACGGTTCTCTTCTACTGCAGCGACATCGACCACTCCATGAAAGTCTGGGGCAAACTTGCGGAGCGGGACAATCATATCCTTCTGTTCCCCTTCTCGTATCCGGAATTGATCATTTACCTTTTGAATCTTAGCTGGCGGATTAAAGGGCGCGAGCCGAAATACCTCCTGCGGGCGGTGGCCGGAGCCATGAAACTTTCTCGCCACATAATCGACAGGCCGAAGAAGAGTTTCGGGTTCGACGTCAAGCACTGGGCTCTTCAGGGGACCCTGTTCCAGCCGCTGGTCGAGATGGCCGGCGAAATGTACGATGAGAAGGTTTTGCGCTCTTTGCAATTCGGCGAGCCGGGCAAGGCGATGGTGCTCTGGGGAATGATCAACGTGTATCTCTGGCACAGACTTTTCGTGCAGGAGACTCCGGCGACCGCAATAAAGGAGGAAATCGTCTCCCGCCGCAAGTCTCAGAGGAAAAGCCGGCCGTGAGGATATTAATAATCGACGAGGAGTTTCCCTATCCGCTGAATA